>Ga0209415_10017761_pt1 | contig 11289 bp, 6 predicted proteins | sample PeaSoiSIISIP2007_FD_187696 | JGI IMG/M metagenome (GOLD analysis project Ga0209415, IMG submission 187696) | Peat soil microbial communities from Weissenstadt, Germany - SII-SIP-2007 (SPAdes) (version 2) | ecosystem: Environmental > Terrestrial > Soil > Wetlands > Peat | place: Germany...
ACCTGGTACGGGCAAGACTCTCATGGCGAGGGCAGTCGCCGGGGAAGCGGGAGTCCCTTTTTTCAAGATCAGCGGCTCGGAGTTCGTGGAAATGTTTGTGGGGGTGGGGGCAGCGCGCGTTCGCGACCTTTTCCAGCAGGCACGAGGCAAAGCGCCGTGCATCATTTTCATCGACGAGCTGGACGCCATTGGGAAAAGTCGTGCACAGTCTCTTTCCACCAATGACGAGCGCGAGCAAACGTTGAACCAGCTCCTGGTGGAAATGGACGGGTTCGATTCCCGCACTGGAGTCATAATCCTGGCTGCCACGAACCGGCCGGAGGTTCTGGACCCGGCGCTGTTGCGTCCCGGACGTTTTGACCGGCAGGTCCTCATGGACAAACCTGATTTGAACGGACGAGAGGCGATCCTGCGCATTCACAGCCAGGAGGTGCGGCTGGATGATTCGGTGAACCTCAGGGATGTGGCCCGCAGAACTCCCGGGTTCGTAGGAGCGGACCTCGCAAATCTGGTAAATGAGGCAGCTCTTCTGGCGGTCAGGGCGGGAAGAGAAAAGGTGACGCAGCCGGATTTCGATTCGGCTTTCGAGAGACTGGTCGCGGGACTGGAGAAGAAAAACCGCTTGATCAACGCGAAGGAGCGAAAGATCGTCGCCTACCACGAGACAGGCCATGCACTGGTTGCGCATTTGACTCCGGGGGCAGACTCAGTGGAAAAGATCTCCATCGTGCCTCGTGGCCTTGGCGCTCTGGGGTACACCATGCAACTCCCTACTGAGGACCGTTTCCTGATGACCGAAGGTGAGCTCAACACCCGGATCGACGTTCTGCTCGGAGGAAGGGCCGCGGAGCAGCTGATTTTCCATGAAGTTTCCACGGGCGCCACCAACGACCTGGACAAAGCGGGAGACATTGCCCGTCGGATGATCACCGACTTCGGAATGAGCGAAAGGTTCCGCAACACTTTCCTGCCCGCGAGGAGGCAGGGCCAGCTCCTTGGAGATGCCAACGCCATGATGCTACGTGAATACTCGGAGGCTACCCAGCAATACGTGGATGAGGAATCCGCCAGGATCATAGGCGGAAGGTACGAGAAGGTCGCCGAGCTGCTTGGTCGTTATGAAAGTCTCCTCCACGAGATAGCCGAAAAGCTTCTGGAGGTCGAGGTATTGGATAAGGCACAATTCAAAGCCATGATCGAAAAATACTCGGACAAGAAGACGGCTGCTGCCGGCACCACGGAGACGTCGAAGGGCCAACCGCTGCATTAGAACACGTTTCTTATTGTTGCCAGCACGGTCTCGACTCCACAGCACAGGGAGTGCTCGTTTTCGCAATTCTAGTAGTGACACAGTGAGGTTTTTGGACTTGAGCTCTTGGCTCCGTTCATCGAGCACACCGTTGCGGGGTCGATCTCCCAGCGCGTGTAGCCTCAATTCAGGCTCCTGGGAGTGGCGGGGAAAGACCGAGCTTTTGATCCGCATATGCAGAACCGCCCAGGCTGGCACAGGCAACTTGGGATCTTGTGGAGAGCCAGGGCAAAAGCGAATCAGAATTACTGGAAGACCGTGAGTCCAATCTGTCCCGGATGCCGGACTTGGAATTAGTACAAGTTGATGCAAATCAGAGCGAGTTGAGGAAAGTCAAAAGAATGGCTCCGGCTGGTTTCCCAACGCTGGAGTCGGGAGTTCGATTCCCCTCGCTCGCTCTTTTTATGGCGACCCAGCTTGGAGCGCAGAGGTAAGGCTCGCCAGGCAACGACGGGGAGATCCGCGCCGACAGACTCGTCCATAATGAGCGCCGCGCGGCCCCTCCGCGGCCCGCCCCTTGCGTACTCCACGCGTCAGGCGATTGCACGCTTCCTTAACGCCCGGCGCTCGGCGCGAGCGGAAAGGAGACGGTTGAACACCAGCACAAGAATCAGCACCCCACCCCAGATCACGTCCCGGTAGAAGTTGGATACCTGGTTGAACATGTTGAGGCCGGACGAAAGGAACTGGAGGATCAGGATGGCGAGGGTGACGCCTGTGATCTTGCCGAAACCGCCGTTCGGATCGATGCCCCCGAGCACGGCGATGAGCACGCACTGAAGCGTGTAGGGGGCCCCGTACTCCGCCTTGGCCGAGTTGGCGCGCGCCATCATGATGAGGCCCGCGACGGAGGAGAGCAGCCCGGAGAGCAGGTAAGTGCGCCGCAGGATCGAGGCGTTGTTGAGCCCCGCGTATCGGGCGGCCTTGGGGTTGGTCCCATAGAGGTACATGTAGGTGCCGAAGCGGGTGCGGGAGAGGAGGAGGCCGATGCCCACCGCGATCACGAGGAAGAGGATGAAGGAGACGGGGAAGAGGTTGAAGAACTCCGTGTTGCCGATCTTCGAGTAAAGGAGGGGCAGCCGGCTCTGGGGCCGACCGTTCGTGATGCCGACCGCGATGCCCGTGTAGAGCTGCTGGGTTCCGAGCGTGGCAAGAATGGCAGGGATGTTGAATCGGGAGATCAGGATCCCCGCGAAGTAGCCGCAGGCGAGCCCCGTCGCCAGCGAGATGAGGACCGCGGCCACGATGTAGGGCAGAACCACCTGGGGCTGCGCGCCCGCGGGCACGGCGCCGATGAGGAACTTCGCCGCAAGGATGGCCGAGAGATTGGCCGTGCCCACGACACCGAGATCGATGCCCCCGGTGATCATCGTCAAGCTGATACCGATCGCCATGATTCCGTACTCGGGGAACTGGCGCATCATCGAGCCGAAATTGGCGAGTGTGGGGAACAGTCCCGGCCGCAGCGCAGTCATCAGCGCGAAAACGAGGACAAGCATTACGAAGAGCCGCACAAGGTTCTGGTCGCTGCTCTTGCGAGCCTGGAGCGCGGGGATTCCCGCGTGGGTGGTGTTCATGGCGCCTGCTGTGCCCTTCGGGCGGGGCCGCGCTCGCGCCGCCGCTTCGTGGTGATCTGCCGAGCGGTGACCCCCGTGCCGATGATGATGACCGCGCCGGTGAAGACGCGGGTCCAGTAGGTCGGTATGCCCATCAGGATGAGGCTGTTTGCGAGGATGATCACCAGGGCGACGCCGAGCGCGGTGCCCGTGAGGGTGCCGACCCCGCCCGTGACGCGGGTCCCGCCGAGCACGACCGCCGCGATGACCGTGAGCTCCATCCCGAGCACGGTCGATGGATCGGCGTACGCGATCATCGAGATTCGCGCGATGCCCGTGATCCCCGCGAGGACGCCGACCAGGCAGTAGAGAAACATCTTGATGGAGCGAACGTTGAAGCCCGCCCGCTCCGCTGCCGTCTCGTCGCCGCCGATGGCGTAGATGCCGCGGCCGACCATCGTGTAGCGCAGCAGGAGAAAGGCCAGGGCGAACACGCCGACCAGGATGAGGACCTGGGAGGGCATGTTCGAGGTGAGGCCGAGCTGCGGGTTCACGGCGGTGAACAGGATCTCTTTGCTGTGGGCGATGATGGCCGGGGGCACGGCGGACGCGCTCGCCGAGAAGGCGCCGAACATGAGGCCCGTGAAGAGACTCGCCGTGCCGAGGGTCACCACGAGTGTCGGCAGCCGGAGGAAGGCGATCAGCAACCCGTTGAGCGCCCCCATGACGAGACCGAGGCCGGCCGACATCGCGTATGCGAGAAGGACGCTGCCGGCGTAGTGCGACGAGAGGAGGACGCGGTCCGTCACGTACATGGCGAGGGAGGCGACGGCCGTGAAGGACACGTCGATGCCCCCCGACACGATGACCATCATGCAGCCGACGGAGAAGAGGCCGGGCACGATCATGGCCTGCACGAGGTCCACGAGGTTGTTGCCGGTGAAAAACTGTCCCGACCGGGCCTGGATCAGGAGGCTGAGCACGACGATGGACGCCAGGACCCAGGGTTCGGACCTTCCCAGCAGCCGGCGCGGATTGATCACGTTCGCGACCTCCCTTCCTACGACCGCGCTTCCGCCCATCCATGGGCTCGCGCGGTCTCGCGGCTCTCGGCGTTTGCTCTGCAAACGCCTGCCACCCTCCGCGCGCCTGCGGCGCGCTACGCTTCCGTGGCTACGCCACGTCGGTGGACAGCTCGCCCAGCCTCGATTCCGTCGTCGATGCCGGGTCGAGCTCCTGGACGAGGGCGCCGTCCCGCATCACGAGGATCCGGCTCGTGCAGGCGAGCACCTCCGGCAGGTCGTCCGAGACCACGATGATGGCGAGCCCGGAGGCGGCGAGCCTGCGCATCAGGGCGTGGATATCGTACTTCGAGCCGATGTCGACGCCCATCGTGGGACCGTTCAGTACGAGGACCTTGAGGTCGTTGGCCAACCAGCGGGCCAGGACGGCCTTCTGCTGGTTCCCGCCAGAGAGTGTCCGCACCGGGAGGGAGGGGTCCCTGGTCGCGATAGAAAGCTCGGAGATCCAGCGCGCCGTGGTCTCCGCGACGGCCTTCGTCTTGAGGAAGCCGAGCCGGGAGGAGAGTCGCGCCAGCACCGCGACCACGATGTTGCGCTCGATGGTCTGGGGTTGGAACAGACCCTCCGTGAGGCGGTCAGAGGGCACATAGCCGATGCCCCGGCGGATCGCGGCCTTGACGCTGCGCATCCGCGCCGGCCTTCCCTCGACCTGGATCGTGCCCCCGTCGGGCCTCGAGATGCCGAAGATGGTCTCGACCAGCTCTGTCCGCCCCGATCCAAGGAGGCCGGTGATGCCGAGGATCTCGCCCGGCGAGAGGTCGAAGGAAACGTCGGCGTAGCAGCCGCGCAGCGTGAGGCCCTTCACCGACAGCACAGGCTTCCCGACCGGGCCCGCGAGGCGATAGGACTCCTCCGTAAACTCCCGGCCGGTCATGTGGAAGGCGAAGGTCTTTCGATCGAGATCCCGCGTGCTGCCGGAGGCGGCGTTTTCCCCGCTCCTGATAATCGTGTAGCGTTCGGAGATCTCGAAGACCTCGTCGAGCTTGTGGGAGACGAAGAGGATCGAGATCCCCCGAGACTGGAGATTCTTGATTACGGCGAAGAGGGCCTTCACCTCCTTCTTGGTCAAAGCGGAGGTGGGCTCGTCCATGATGATGAGCTTCGAGTTCTGCAGCAGTGCGCGGCAGATGGCGATGAGCTGGCGGTCCGCGACTGAGAGGTTCTCCACGCGCTCGTCGAGGTCGATATCGAAGCCGATGAGGGAGACGGCGCGGGCAGCGATCGATCGGGCCCTGCGGTAGTTCATCAGTTTGCGGCTGTCCATGAGCTCCCTGTTGAGGGCGAGATTCTCCATCACGCTGAGGTTGGGGAAGACGGCGAAATCCTGGTAGATGACTTGGACGCCGAGGGCGATTGCCTCCATGGGGGTGAGGCGGGAGAAGGAGCGTCCGCCGATCTCAATTCTGCCCGCGTCGGGCTGGTGGACGCCCGAGATCACCTTGATGAGGGTGGACTTGCCCGAGCCGTTCTCCCCCGCGAGGCAGTGAATCTCCCCCGCACCGATCTCCAGGCTCACCCCCTTGAGCGCCTGGACTCCTCCGAAGGACTTGACGATCCCCTGGACCCTCAGAACGGCATCCGACACCTCGAGCCTCCGCGACCGCAGGGTATCATAAAAAGCGCGGACGGGAGCATCACGCCCCGCCCGCGCCCTCATGGGAAGATGGTACGGGAGTACCCGTTCGGCGAGTACGCGCTCCCCGAGCACGGGGTACGCCGCAGCCTAGAATCCGAACGTGTCAACGTTGGCCTTGTTGATCGTGATCCAGCCCTGTCCCTGGAGTACCGTGGTCGAGCCGGGCTTGAACTTCATGCTCGTCCAGCCCGGAGCCTTCAGGTTGATACCGTTGGCGACCTTCTCTCCCTTGAGGACGGCGACGGCCATCGCAAGCTGGGCATAGCCGGCGTCCCTGGGGTCCCAGAGGAGGACGCCATCAACGGTTCCGTCCTTGATGAAGGGCGCGCACTCGTTGGGCAGTCCGACCGCAGTCACGAAGGCTTTGCCCTGAAGGCCGAGCTCCTCGATGGCACGACCGGTGCCCGGGACGGACAGCGAGGAGGTTCCGAAGATACCCTTGAGATTGGGATACTTCTTGAAGAGCTCCTTGGCCCGCTGGTAGGCGGTGTCGAGGTTGTCCATGATCTCGACGCGCGGCTCGGCGGCGAGCAGTGTCATGCCGGGGTAATGCGCCTTCTGGTAGGCGACGCCGGCGTCGGCCCACTCGTTATGCGAGGCGTTGGTGACGTTGCCGACCATCGTCGTGTAGACGCCCTTTTCCCCCATCATCTTGGCCAGCTCCTTCATGATCGTCTGGCCGAGGCCCTCGTTCGAGAAGGCTTCGATGTCGTAGAGGCAGTTCTGCTGGGAGGCGCCCTCATGGTCGATGACCACGATGCCCTTGGAAAGGGCTTCGCCGAGCACGGGCTCAAGGGCCGAGGGATCGACCGGTACGACGCAGATGGCGTCGACGCCCTGGGCGATAAGGTCCTCGATGACCTGGGCCTGCATGGCAGCGTCGGTCTTCGGGGGTCCCTTCTGGAAGACGTTGATCCCCGTTGCCTTGGCGAACTCCTTGACGCCGACCTCCATCCGGACGAACCAGGCGTTCGTGGCGTCCTTGGGGACCAGGGCGATCTTCCATGCCGATTGCGGCTTGGAAGACTTGAACTTCATGGGATCATAGTTCTGCGCGAAGAGCGGCACCGAGAGCATGAAGACGAGCACGAGCGATACCACGAGAACCAGTGTTCGTTTCATCTTGTCCCTCCTTCTTCGGGTCAAAGATGGTGCGAGTCTATCATTGGCATGCACCCTGTCAAGGGAAATTTAGTGATGCATAAGTAAAACAAGGCATTTCTTCAAGTACCTGGTCTCCAAACGGTGCGCCGATGCACTGAAGCGCTCCGCGCTAATCGGCGGGAGAGTAGAGATGCATTTACTAAATATTCAGTTATCCTTGACAAATGGACTTTTCGACCCTACGCTGTCCTATATTGCCCAAAGAAAGGTCGGCGACGGGATGAGCGTTCGCGTAAAGGATATCGCCGCGGCAGTCGGTGTATCGCCGACCACGGTGTCTCTCGTTCTCAACAACAAGCCCGGCGCTGGGGAGAATTTGCGAGAGCGGATTCTCCGCACGGCGAAGGACCTCGGGTATGCGGCCCCGAAGGGCGCCAGGGCTGGCTCGCTCTGCCTCCTCCACATCGCTCGGCACGGCCACACCGTCAATCGCGACCATGACGTCTTCATCGCGGACTATATCGAAGGCCTCAGCCACGAGGCGAAGCTCGGGGGATACGCCCTCGAGATCGTCACCTTCAAGCCGGCGCCGATAGCGCAGGTCCTCGACGTCGCCCTCGGGATGGCCCCGGACGGATTCGTCGTCCTCGGGACCGAGCTGACCCGCCAGGACGTCGAGGCCTTCGGCGAGCTTCGCAAGCCCCTCGTCTTCCTCGACACCTACCATGAGTTCCTGGACTTCGACTTCGTCGACATGAACAACGAGGACTCCGTTTTCCTCATCCTGTCCCACCTCCACGCGATGGGCCACCGGGAGATCGGCTTCGTCCGCGCGGCGGTGGAAACGCGGAATATCCGCTTGCGCGAGGAGGGATTCTACGCAGGGCTGGGCAGGCTCGGCCTCGAGGCGGACAAGTCCTTCGTTTTCTCCGTCGACCAGACCTATCACGGGGCTTGCGATGACATGAAGGCGATCCTCGCCGGCAGGCCGCGGCTTCCGACGGCCCTTGTCTGCGGCAACGACATGATCGCGTGCGGTTGCCTGAAGGCGTGCTCCGACACCGGCATCAGTGTCCCCGATGAGCTCTCCATCGTCGGCTTCGACAACCTCCCCCTTGCGGCGGTCGTCGACCCGCCGCTCACCACCATCCAGGTCTCCAAGGCCCAGATCGGCCGGATGGCAATCCAGCTCCTCGTCTCGCGGCTACGGGGCGACGCAGACGTGCCTTCGGTGAAGGTGCTCATCGGCGGCAAGCTCGTCGAGCGGCGCAGTGTGAAAAGGAGGGAAGCGACATGAAGTATTCCGTCATTCTCGGCAACCTGGGCAACACCTGCGACAGGTTCCTGTCCTCGGGTTACAAGGAACAGCTGCCCAAAGCGGAGATGATCCGGCAGGCCGCGGCCATCGAGGGCGTGAAAGGCGTCGAGCTCGTGGGCACGTGGGACGTGACGCGCGAGAACGTCGACGAGATCGGCGGGCTCCTGGCCAGGCACGGCCTTCAGTGCGTCTCGATCATCCCCGACCACTTCTCGCAGAAACGCTGGGGCAGGGGCGCCTTCGTCTCGAAGGACCCGGCGATCCGCGCCCAGGCACTCGAGGAGACCCTGGCCGCTGCCGAGCTCGCGCGGAAGCTGAAGTGCCCCCTCGTCAATCTCTGGCCGGGCCAGGACGGCTACGACTATATCTTCCAGTCCGACTACCGCGTGGAGCGGCGCTGGACGATTGAGGCGGTCAAAGCCGCGGCGAAGGCCTATCCGGACATCCGCTTCTCTCTCGAGTACAAGCCGAAGGAGCCTCGTACGCACTCCACGTGGGCACGCGCCGCGGACACCCTCCTGGTGGCAAGAGAAACGGGCCTCCCCAACGTGGGGGTCACCATAGACACCGGCCACTCGCTCGCCGGGGGCGAGAACGTGGCGGAGGCAGCGGTCATCCTGTCAGACTACGGCCGCAAGCTTTTCCACCTGCACTTCAACGACAACTACCGTTCGTGGGACGACGACATGATCGTTGGCGCGGTGCACTTCGCGGAGTTCCTCGAGCTGCTCTTCTGGCTGCGGGAGGTCGGTTACGACGGCTGGTATTCCATGGACCAGTACCCGTACCGCGAGGACGGACAGGCCGCCATCCGATCCAGCGTCGAGTTCCTGCGTGGGCTCGAAACCATGCTCGACGGCTCCATGGACGAGTTGCGTGCCGTCATTGCCTCGGGGGACCCGATCGCCTACACGGCCTGGCTCAGGTCGAAGCTTTTCCGGCGCTGAAGATTCAGCGCGGATGCGCTCCTGCATCTCGGCAACCGTGAGGTCGCCGCATAATTCCCTTGCTGCCCTATCGCACCTTGCGGATACGCTGGTTGAGAGTGTCGCCGACATTGGGCCAGAAGGACTTTGACTTGGCGCGGATGGAGACGGATTCATTTTGACAGCCGAAATCTTAGGTTTCCTGAAGGACTGGCTGCAAAACCACATCAAAGAGATGGACAGGCAAGCGTCTCATGCCTCGTCGAGAACGGACTGCGGTGAGGCGCGCGCGGCCTGCGTGGTCGGCGGTTTCTGCTTTGCTCGGGGGCATTGAGCGGACGCCGACGCCTGCTCAGTTCGCGCTGATCACCAGCGTGTAGGGGCCAATGTTCTGCTTCCCATACGTGCCGCCGACGCCGTCCTGGACGTCGATCCAGCGCGGGACGTTCGGCGCGTCTGGGACCCACCCCAGAGCCAGCGACGAGGCGGCCGTGATCCCGATAGCCGAACCAGGGGGGAACGTGTTTGGACCCGTCATCGGAAACAGGCCGGCATCAAAGCTCCCCGTCCAGCTCATGTAGAAGTTGATTACGTTCGCGGTGCCGGTGTTGAATTGGAAGATATCATCCTTGTCCGTGTTGTTCACCGGGTTCGGCAGTGATGCGTTGATCAGAATGCTCATGCCCGGCCTCATGACAACGCCGCCGGCTATGCCGAAATTGTTGTAGTTTGTCAATCCGACATAGTCGCCGTTCGGCTCGGTTTCGCTGTAAATGCCTACCGGCGTCGTTGCTGCCGTCGGCGCCGAATTGTTGGTGGGGTTGACGTCCTCTGCAACGGTCACCGATGCAATGAGGTAGTAATTACCGTAGTTCAGCGGCCACGGCCCGCTGGACGAGATGGGAACATTTGCTCCGGCGGCGAAAGGCAAGGTGGTGCCCGAGGCGACCGGAATTGCAGACCCGTCCAGGAAGTTTTTCGTTGACGCGTAGACGGTCCAGCTCAGCGGCTGAGTTCCGTTCTGGGCGCTGATGTTCTTGACCTGGAAAGTGAAGGGCACAGGTGCCCCGGGAATCCACGGCGCGCTTCCCGTGTTGGTTACGGAGGTCACCGTGTAATCCGGCTGAGCCGGCGTTGTCACAAATGGCGCTGACGCCACCGTATTGTTGCTGGGAACCGTATCGTCCGCCGCAGAAATCGAGATGATGAGGTACCAGGTTCCGGCCGTGGTCGGCCACAGCGCGGAAAAGGGGACGGTCGCCGGGACTCCTGACGCGGGCACCGTGCTGGATGCCAACACGGCGTCCCCCGCACCGAGGGTCGCGGTCGGTGAGACGTACGCGGTCCAGCTCACCGGTTGTGACCCTGCCCCTGTTCCAATGTTTTTCAGATCGAAGCTGGCGCTCAAGGTCTGGCCCGCTCCCGTTCCCCCAAGGTTGTTCACCGCTGTGACGGTGTAGTCGACGAAGGTGGTCGTGTAAGGACCGCTCACCGAAACGTTGTTGGCCGTGTTGATGTCCTCCGGTGAGGAGGCGGAGGCCTTCAGGTAGTAGGGTCCCCCAGGAGCGGTGGGCCACACTCCCGCGAAGCTCACCACCGTGGAAGCCGGCGAGGCCCCCAGCGCGGCCGCGGAGCCAGAGTCGATGGCCTTTGCCCCGGCATCTATCGTTGCCGTGCTGTCCGTGGAGACGTACGCCGTCCAGGCGACTGACAGGACACCGGCGTCGCTGCCCAGGTTCTGCAGCGTGAAGTTTCCGGTAACCGCTTGCCCGGCAACAAGACCGCCGGTGCTGCTGGGAGCAGACACCGAGTAGTCCACGTTCGGCGGGTTGAGGACAACGGCGTTTGCGGTAGTGAGATTGTTGCTCGAGTTCAGATCATCGTCCGCCTGTATCATGACAAACAGATACCGCGTCGCCCCCGCTGGCACGGGTACCACGGGCCAGGTCCCGGTGATCGGAACTGCTGTCGAGGCTCCTGCCCCGAGGGCTGGTGTGGAGCCGCTTGAGACCAGGATTGTGCCTGCTGTGTTGAGAGTCACGGTGTTCGAAAGGTAGACCCACCAGTTCACCGGGCGGCCTCCGGCTGCAACTCCTCCGTTTCGAACTGTGAAGCTGTACCCCCCGGGGATAGGCCGGCCGCCCGTGCCAGCGGCTGGATAGGTGCCTGACTGGATTGTGTAGTCCACGTTCGTAACCGTGGCAGTGACGTTAACCGTCGCCGCGGCGGTGCTCGCCGCGCTGTCGGTGACTCGCACCTGGTCCGCTCCACCGCTGGTGAACCCCGAGGTGTACAGGCCGCTTGCTCCGTTGATGGTCGGTGATGAGGTTGTTGCGCCAAGGCTGAAGGAGTAGGGGG
>Ga0209415_10017762_pt1 | contig 11289 bp, 10 predicted proteins | sample PeaSoiSIISIP2007_FD_187696 | JGI IMG/M metagenome (GOLD analysis project Ga0209415, IMG submission 187696) | Peat soil microbial communities from Weissenstadt, Germany - SII-SIP-2007 (SPAdes) (version 2) | ecosystem: Environmental > Terrestrial > Soil > Wetlands > Peat | place: Germany...
CCTCGCACTCGTCAGCTACTTCTGGAGGCTGGGCGTCTCACCTGATTCTGGCAGAGAGGGCTCTGGCGCCTCGGGATGGCCCGAAAGTCAGATAGCAGTAGAGATAGCAGCGCATGGCCGGGAACGGCCGGACGCGGGCAGGCATGGACTAGAACGCCTGTCCGTTTCGTGCGGAGAATCGGGGAGAGGTGGCGCGCCCGGCGGGACTCGAACCCACGACCTTCAGGTCCGCAACCTGACGCTCTATCCACTGAGCTACGGGCGCGCTGCGGGGGAGTGGCGGAGAGGGAGGGATTCGAACCCTCGGAGCGGGTTACCCCACTCAGCGGTTTAGCAAACCGCCGCACTAGGCCTCTATGCGACCTCTCCGCGCGGTCGGGATCATAGCACCCGGCTCTTCGCGACCGACGGCGATGACCGCCCCCCGGCTCGAGCGTCAGTCGGCCGTCACCAGCAGCATCGGGCGACCTGCACGGCCGGCGTACTGCGGGCGCAGGCGTTCGCTGTTGTACATGGTCCCGACGTCGACCTTCCGGGGGCCCAGGCGGGGATCGGGCAGCGGGGAGTGGGTGAACGTGCCGTTGAGGACCGCCGCCATGCGGCCCGTCTGGCCGTCCTCCACGAGATCCATCGCGATGTTGGCGAACGTGATGCCGACGATCGTGTCGACCCCGTCGGGATCCCCGCTGCGGAGGTCGTAGGTCAGCTCGCTGGCCACGGCGTCCTCGCCCGTCCGTTTTCGGATCTCGTCGGCCAGTGCCTCGCCAACGTTCACCTTGTGGCGATGGCCGAAGCTGTCCGTCTCGCCGTATTCGGCCAGCGTGCCGCCCGTCCACATCGCGCCCTCCGCGGTGACGACGATGGCATATCGGCTCGGGTTGTTCCCCTTGTCCTCGACCATGAGCTGGCACAGCAGGTCCAGGTCGTACGGCGCCTCGGGGATCAGGCATCTCGTCGACGTCACGTAGGACGTCAGCAGCGCGGTGAAGCCGGCGTCGCGCCCGAAGATCCGGAACACCCCGATCCGTTCGTGGCTGCCGAGGGTCGTGCGCTGCCGGTTGATCAGCTCCTTCGCCCGGTTGATCGCCGTGGAGAAGCCGATGCAGTACTCGGTGCCCTGGACGTCGTTGTCCATCGTCTTCGGGATGCCGACGAGTGGCACACCCGCGCGCACGAGCGCGTGCGAGAAGCTCTGCGTGTCGTCGCCGCCAATGGGCACCAGGTAGTCGAGGCCGAGGCGGCCGATGTTGTCGAGGACGACCGGCGTGAGGTCGTACACGCCATCGCTCACCTGCATCGAGTCGAGCCGCTCCTGCGGCACCGTCGACGGCAGCATGGATCGGGCCATCTTGCGCGGGTTCGTCCGCGACGTGTGGAGCCAGGTGCCTCCGGTGCGGTCGATCGTTCGCGTGTTGTGCCGGTCGAGGCGCACGACGTACTGCGGGTCGAGCTCAGGGCCCGGCCGCATGTGGGTCAGGCCCTCCCAGCCACGGCGGATCCCGTACACCTCGTAACCCAGCTCGGTGGCGCGGAAGGTCACACTCTTGATGACGGAGTTGAGGCCGGGAACGTCCCCGCCTCCGGTCAGGATGCCGACCCTGTGCGTTGTCACCGTGGCTCTCTCCTCGACGCGCCGTGTCGGTGCCTGCAGGTCCCGCGAGGCGCCCCAGCGCGCCGGCGACGGTGCCGCGCGGCCGGACTGGCCGGGACCTGTCGAGGCGCATGGTACCGGGGCCGGCCCGCGCCTGTATGATCGCCCCGTGAACTACGAGCTGTTCATGGGAGAGGCACTCGCGGAGGCGCAGCTCGCGCAGGACGAGGGAGAACCGCCGTGTGCGGCGGTCGCCGTGGTCGACGAGGCGATGGTCGCCCGCGCGCGCGACCGGGTCCGCGAGACGGGCGATCCGACGGCGCACGCGGTCATGGGTGCGATCCGGGAGGCGGCGCGACGCCTCGGGCGCGAGCGACTGGCGGATGTCACGATCTTCACCACGATCGAGCCATGCCCCATGTGCGTGGGCGCGCTGCTCCAGGCGGACATCGAGACGCTCGTGTTCGCGGCGCCAGACCTCGCGAACGGGGCCGCCGGGGGGGCTGTGCAGCTGGCCCAGAGCGCTGGATTGCCGCGGCGGCTCCGCGTGGTGAGCGGCATCAGGCGGGAAGAGGTCGAGGAGCTGCGGAGTCGCGTGGTCGTGCGCGCGACGTCGAACGGGCGGCCGACGGCCTCCTGAGACGGCGGCGCGTCCGCCTCGGGCCCCGATCCAGTCGGTTGGCCAGGTGTCCATTGGCGGCGCGGGCGGGCGCGCCTGGGCGCGGGCGGGCGCGCTGGGAGGCGACGCGTCCGTTGGCGGCGGGCCTGGCGACGGCGACGTTCGCAGCGCCGCCTTTGGTATCCTCCGGCACGGAGAGGTGTCCGAGTGGTTGATGGTGCCGCTCTCGAAAAGCGGTGTGCGAAAGCACCGTGGGTTCGAATCCCACCCTCTCCGCCACCTGCACACGCTTGCCGTGACTCGCGGAGAGGTCGCCTAGTGGCCTAGGGCGCCGCACTGGAAATGCGGTATGGGGCAACCCATCGCGGGTTCAAATCCCGCCCTCTCCGCCATCTTCTGCCTTCCGCGCGAACGGACGCGCTGCGGTCGGCTGTCAACGTGGGCGAGCGCCCCCGGGCCATTCGTTGAACACGTCGGTCAGCCAGCGCCCGAACCGGCCGGGAACCGGCGGGTCCGGATAGTCCTGGCACAGGGCGTGCAACTCCGTCCAGGCCCGCCCGGTGAGGGCCTGGACCGCGACCTGGGTGGGCCGGCCTTCGGAAGGGATCGGGCGTCCGAACCGCACGCGCACCGTTCGTCCAAGACACAACCAGCTCGTGCCGTTGATGGCGCAGGGCACGATCGGCACGCCCGAGCGCAGGGCGAAGAGCGCGGCTCCCTCGCTGAGCGGCAGGAGCTCCGCCTCTCCGGCGTGGATCCGCCCCTCGCCGGCGATCGCCAACATGTTCCCCGCATCGAACAGGGCCTGGACCCTCCGGGTGGCGCCGACCAGGTCGTCCTTGGCCGGCCGGTACGGGACCGGCGTCCCCGTCCAACGCATGATGGAGTTCCGCCAGCCCCGATTCATGTCCTCCTCCCTGGGCCCGAAGAAGAAGATGCGCGGTCGCCAGGGGAGGACGGCGAGCAGCACGAACGGATCGGCCCAATTCTGGTGGTTGAAACACAGCAGGTACGGCGCGCTTGGCAGTCGGTCCGCTCCCTCCACGCGAAACCGCAGGTACGCCCGCGTGACCGCGCCAACCACGAGCCGCGTGGCCAGGTAGAGCGCCCAGGAGCGAAGAGCGCGAACCCCGCGTGGAGCACCGGAATCCGCTGCGGCCGGTGTCGAAGGCATGTCGTCCGTCCGGTGGCTGGCTGCCCGTTCCAGCCTACTACCGTCCCGGTCGCGTCCGGCGCCGGTGCGGATCGCTCGCCTCTCGAGGGCGCCGGGCGTGGGCCTTCCGGAGTGCGTCGGGGGAACAAGCGTGCGTCGGGCCGCCATCCGCGCGTCGGGGGCCGACATGCGTGCGTCGGGCCGCTTCCTCAGGGTGGGACAATCTGCCTGAACGCGGGAGGCTCTGACGCGTGGCCGTGCCCACGGCCGCTCGGACTGTGCGGAGCCACTGGCAAGACCGACCCGCGCGGTGCGTTTCCGACGGAGGGGGATCGTCCCGTGCGGCGATGCGTCACGACGCTGGCCACCCTGCCGCCGGCGCCTGTCTCCCCCGCCCGGCCGGTGCGGGCCGGTCCGGCGCCAGCGCGATGACGCCGCCGGCGAGCGTCGCCCGCGATGGCACCCTCAGCGGCCCGACCGTGCCCGGTTGGCTCCGCGAGGCGACGGGGGAGACGCTCGTCGATCTCCTCGATCGCGCCGTCGCCCGGACCCCCGGTCGCATCGCGATGCAGCTGCGCGATGGCGACGACGTCGACGCCTGGACCTGCGCCGACCTGGCGTCCGCGACGCTGCAGGCCGCGGCAGTGCTGGCTGATCACGGGATCGGCCCCGGCCACCGTATCCTGACGTGGGCGTCATCCGACCCGTGGCTCGTCATCGCCTACTTCGGGGCGTGGCGTCTGGGTGCCGCGGTCGTGCCGCTGGACCTCAGGATGACGACCGACGTCGCCGTCCGCATCGGACGGGCGGCCGGTGCCTCCCTCGTGCTCGCCGGACCGTCGGTCGATCCCGGCGCCGTCGCCCGTCTGGGGTTGTCGTCCGTTCCGGTGTCGAGCGCGCTCGTCGACCCGGCCGGGACCCCGGCCCCCCGTCCTCGGTCAGTCGACGGCGGCCTGCCTGCCGTCGAGCCGGACATGCTGGCCGAGATCCTGTTCACGAGTGGCACCACGAGCGATCCGCGAGGCGTGACGATCACGCACCGCCAGATGATCCACAGCGTTCGGGCGATTACGCTCACGTCGGGCGGGCTCCGATCCGAGCGGATCCTGTCGCTTGCACCTCTCTCTCACGCCTACGGCCAGATGGTGCCCCTGTTCGGCGGGCTGGTGACCGGGTCGCAGACGACGTATCTGCCTGCCATGACGCCGGCACGGGTGGTGCATGCCCTGCGCCGGGATCGCATCACGGCCATGACCGTCGTTCCGCAGTTCATGGAGTTGATGCTGAGCCAGATCGATCGGGCGGCGGCCCGCCGCGGTGGATCGGCGCGGCTGGCACGCGCCCGCAGGTTCGCGCGCGCCGCGCACCTGCCCATGGCAGTGCGCCGCCTGCTGTTCCGGGACGTGCTGGCCGGGCTCGGCGGGAGCATCGCGGTGCTCGGATGTGGCGGTGCCCGCCTTTCCGAGGCGGTGCAGCTCGACTGGGAGGCGATGGGGGTCCGGGTCGTGCAGGGGTACGGCGCCACGGAATGCGCCGCGATAGCCGGACACGAGCGCGACCGCCGGCGGGCGGGGACGGTAGGCCCGCCGCTTGCCGGGATCGAGGTGTGCATCGCGGACGACGGCGAGCTGCTCGCGCGGGGACCCAACGCCACGGCAGGGTACTGGAGTCGGCCCGAGGAGAGCGCAGAGATGCTCGCCGGAGGGTGGGTCCACACCGGGGATGCCGCCCAGTTCGACGAGCACGGAGAGGTCGTCATCCTCGGCCGAACGCGGGACCGCATCGCGCTGCCCAACGGGATGAAGGTGTACCCGGAGGACGTCGAGCAGGCACTCCGCGACGCGGGGCCGTCGGTGATCAGGCATGCGGTCGTTCTCGAGGCGCAGCCGGGCCAGCTCGCCGCGATCCTGGTCACCGAGACTCAGGCAACCGACGATGCGATCGATGGCGCGGTCAGGGCCGCGAACGCGAGCCTCGCGACCCACCAACGCGTGCGCCGATGGCGGCGGTGGCCCGAAGCCGACTTCCCGCGGACGCACACGCTGAAGGTACGGCGCAACCTCGTGGCGGAGTGGCATGCGACGCACGCCATGCCTGGCGACCCGGAGCGGTCGCAGGCCGGAGGCGATGCGTGAGCTTGGACGTCGTTCGGGGAGCGGCCGCCGCCGTCGAGCGCGACTCGTCTCCGCGCGTTCCCGCCGCCGGGCGCACGACTCGTCGCATGAGCTGGCGCGAACTGTTCCAGATCAGCGTGTACTGGCTCGCGATCAACGCGCTCTGGGGCGCCGTCGACCTGCAGATCCTGCCCGCGCGCGTCACCGACCTCGTCTGTGGCGCGCTGGTCGACGAGGCTTGCCTGGGGCACGAGCGGGCGATCTTCGCAGGCCTGGTCGTGGGCAAGGAGTTCGCAACCGGTCTGCTGGCGCTTGCCGGCGCCCTGGTCGCCCTGCTGGTTCAGCCAGTGGCGGCGGCGATCAGCGACTACACGATGACGCGCTGGGGCCGTCGCAAGCCGTACATCTGCGTCTTCACCCTGCTCGACGTCGTCTTCCTCGCCGGCCTGGCCTCGGCCAACACGTTCCTGTCAGTCTTCGCCTTTGTCCTCTTGCTGCAGTTCAGCTCCAACGCGGCGCAGGGACCGTTCCAGGGGTATGTCCCGGACCTGGTGCCGGAGGAGCAGGTCGGCATCGCGTCCGGGCTGATGGGCGTCATGGTGATCACGGGGAACGTCGTCGGCATCGCCGCGGCCGGCGTCGCGATCGCCCTCGGGGATTTCCGGTGGGGACTTGCGGCCGTCGCCGTCCTCGAGCTGGTGACGATGACCGCGACCGTGCTGACGGTGCGAGAGCCGCCCGGCTCGGCTCCGCTGCGCCGCGGGGCCAGCGTCGCGGAATCCATCCGGAACACGGCGCGGGAGGTCGTATCGCATCGCAGCTTCATGTGGCTGCTCGGGTCGCGTGCCTTCTTCCTCGTGGCGGTCAGCCTCCTCACGCGGATGGCCCAGTTCTACATGCGCGACTCGATCGGCCTGTCCGCCGAACAGGCTGCGCTCGCCGTCGCGGTGGCCGGCGCGCTGATCCTGGTCATGAACGGCCTGGCGGCATATCCCTCCGCTGCTCTGTCCGACCGGTTCGGCCGGAAGACGATGATCTACGCCGCGTGCGCGATCGGTCTGGTGGGCATGATCCCGCTGATCTTCGCGGGCCGCGAGCCGTTCATGACGATCGGAACCGTGCAGGGCTCGTCCGGGCCGATCCAGGCGATCTTCCCCTACGGCGGCCTGGCCGTGATCCTCGTCGGTGCGGGATTCGGCACCTTCTACGCCGTGGACTGGGCGCTGATCACCGACATCATCCCCAAGGAGACGACCGGCCGGTACATGGGGATCAGCAACGTCGTGACGGCCATGGCAGGCCCTCCGTCCCTGTTCATCGGCGGCGCGATCGCGACCGTCTTCAACGGCGTGACCTTCGGCCTCGGTCCCCGGGTCGCGTTCGCCGTCGCCGCACTCTTCTACGCGATCGCGGCGCTGCTGCTGCGACCCGTCGACCCGCGCCGCTGGGAGGAGACCGGCGGTGCGCGCGGCCCCGCCCGCCTCCCCGCCACGGCGCGCCGAATCCCGCGGGCGCCAGCCGGTTAGCGCGAGTCGCTGAGTACGAGTCGCTGAGCGCGAGTCGCTGAGCGCGAGTCGCTGAGTACGAGTCACTGAGCGCGAGCCACTGGACCGACGCGCGAATCGCTGGACCGACGCGCGAGGTATGATCCACCGGCCGTGCTAGGTGGGGAGCCAGCGGTGCCCTGTACCTGCAATCCGCTCCAGCAGGGCCGAATTCCCTCCCGAGGTCCGCGTTCTCGAGGGCTCCGGCGATGGTCGACGTTGAGGATCGGGTCCCGCGCAGCGGCGACGCGTGAACCTCGTCAGGTCCGGAAGGAAGCAGCGATAAACGCTGCTCGCCGGGTGCCGCGGATCGGCCTGGTCCGAGCCGGCCATCGTCGCGAGCGCGGGGACGTCCCCGATCGACGGAGGGTGCACGGCATTCTCTGAGTTCCCAGGCGGAAGCCCCGGGCGCCCGGCGTCCGGGGTCCCTGGCTGCGCGCGACCGGGCCGGCGGTGCCCGTATCATGGGGTTGCCCGGGCTCGGCTCGATGGGGACCGGGCCCGCCCGGATGCCAGGAGCCGATGACGCACGATTCGTCGCCCTCTGTCCACCAGAGCGCCGGTCCGCACGTGGCGATCTCGCGCCGCTGGCGCGCCCAGACCTTCTCGCAGATCGTCGGGCAGCCGGCTGCGGTCGAGACGCTGCGCAATGCCGTCCGGCTGGGTCGCGTCGGCCATGCGTACCTCTTCGTCGGTCCGCGCGGCACGGGGAAGACGTCCATGGCGCGCATCCTGGCCAAGGCGGTGAACTGCACCGACCTGCTGGATGGGGAGCCGTGCGACGCGTGCGCCAGCTGCGTCGCCATCCGTGACGGGGCCGCGCTGGACGTCGCCGAGTTCGACGCCGCGTCGAACAACACCGTGAGCGACATGCGCGACCTGCTGCCCCGGGTCCACACGGCGCCCGCGGACCTTCGCCACAAGGTGTTCATCGTCGACGAGGTCCAGCGGATCAAGGAAGGGTGGGACGTCCTCCTCAAGACGCTAGAGGAGCCGCCGCCGCATGTGCTCTTCGTGTTCTGCACGACGGACCCGACGCAGATCCGGCCTGCCGTCCTGTCACGCGTGCAGCGGTTCACCTTCCGGCCCCTGACGGTCCCAGAGATCAGCGGCAAGCTCGAGGCGATCCTGGCCGACGATTCCCGGGCCGCAGAGCCCGACGCGATCCGACTGGTGGCCGAGATGGCGGCTGGGGGAATGCGCGACGCCGAGTCGATGCTGGACCAGCTGCTGAGTTCACCGACGGAGCTGCTCACCGCTGACGACGTACGGGCCCAGCTCGGACTCGCGGCCGGATCCGAGGTCGATGCATTCCTCGACGCGTTGCTCGGGTGCGATGCGCTCGCGGGAATCCGCGTCCTGGACCGGCTGGAGGCCGATGGACGCGACCTGCGGCTGGTGACCGACCAGGCCGTCGAACGTCTGCGTCGCATGCTCTTCCACAGGCTCGCATCCGAAGCGGTGCCGGACCCGTTCGCCGGCCGCGGCCTGCCGGAACTCGCGGTCGCCGCGCGCTCCCTCGCGTCGATCGATGCGACCAGGTCTGGGGGCGCCGGCATGCGCGTCCAGCTCGAACTGCTCCTGTTTGCGGGGATGCCCGAGTCACAGGCGCGACCCGCCGCCGCCGTCGCGCCCGCAGCCGACGTCCCGGTCGGGGCGCGGAGCGCGCCAGCGGTCCCCGCAATTGCACCCGCCGCCCCCGCAGCCGACGTCCCGGTCGGGGTGCGCCGGGCGGCCGCGCCCGCTCCCGGCGGTCCCCCCCGGCGCTCCGCGCCTGAAGCACCCCCGCCCGTCGCCGCGACCTCGACCGGGGGGTCTGCCTCGCCCCCACGTGTCCGCACCGACGCCGCGGCGCAGGCTGGCGAAGCGGGACCGGGGAACGAGCTGCTGGAGCGCGTCCGGTCCGGATGGCCGGCAATCGTGGCGAGCCTGTCCCGCACGCCCCTCATCAGGCCGCTGGCCGAAGCGTGCCGGCCGGTGCGGCTGGAAGGAAACGTCGTTGTCCTCGGATTCCCCGAGGGCAAGGCGTTCCTGCGCGAGAAGGCCGAGCAGCGCCATGCTGCATTCGAGGCAGCGATCGGCGGCGTGATCGGGACTGAAGTCGGCATCCGCTGCGTGTCTACCAACCTGGAGGCGCTCCCGCCCCTGCCTCACGAGGCCATCGGTCGCGAGAACCTCGGGGCGGCGCGCCGGATATTCGCGGGTGATCTCGCCGACGCGACCAAGGTGGAGTAACGGGGAGACCGGACCGGCTGAGGAGGGATCGATGAGTTACGGGAACCTCGCGAAGATGGCGCAGCAGATGCAGGCCAGCATGGCTCGCGTGCAGGCCGAGCTGGAGACATTGCAGGTCGAAGGGTCGGCCGGAGGAGGCGCCGTCAAGGCAGTCGCGACCGGCAAGCAGGACCTCGTGTCGATCGCCATCGATCCCGGTGTGGTCGACCCCGACGACGTGGAGATGCTCCAGGACCTGGTCGTTGCCGCGGTGAACGAGGCGCTCGGCGAGGCTCGGCGCACCGCGGAGCAGAAGATGGCCGCGGTGACGGGCGGGCTCCGACTGCCCGGCATGTGACGCTGCGGTGACCGTCGTCGTCGAGCCGGTCGCGCGCCTCATCGAGGCGCTCGCGCGCCTGCCGGGAATCGGGCCCAAGACGGCGCAGCGTCTGACGTATCACCTGTTGCGCAGCCCGGAGGGCGAGGCGCGGGCGCTGGCAGCCGCGCTCGTGGCGGTCAAGGAGCAGGTTTCCTTCTGCGAGTCGTGCTTCAACATCAGCATCGGCCCGCTGTGCCCCATCTGCCTTGACCCGGCACGCGACGTCACCCGGCTCTGCGTGGTGGAGGACGCGCTCGACGTGCTCGCGCTCGAGCGAACCGCGGCATTCAAGGGTCGCTACCACGTGCTTCACGGTGCGATCTCCCCGATGGACGGCATCGGGCCGGACCGGCTCCGCGTACGGGAACTCCTGGAACGCGTGATCGCGGCGGAGGCCGACGGCAGCCGGCTTGTGGAGGTAGTGCTGGCCACCAACCCGACGCTCGAAGGAGAGGCCACGGCGTTGTACCTGGCCGAGCGACTTGCCGGGCACGTGGATTCCGTCACGAGAATCGCACGGGGGATCCCCGTCGGCGGCGACCTCGAGTACGCGGACGAGGTGACGCTCGTGCGCGCGATGCAGGGGCGGCGCGCCATTGAGGAGGCGGCGGAGCGATGAGCAGCCTCGTGGGCGAGTTCCTGCTCCGCCTCGCCAAGGCGGGCGCGGCGCTTATCATCGGGGCGATCCTCGACTGGATCCTCGTCTCGTTCGCGGGAGCGCGGCCGACGGTCGAGCTGGCGCTCCTCTGCTGGCTGTCCGCGGCGGCGTTCGTCCTCCTGGTCGAAGAAAGCCCGATCTAGCCGCCATTGCGGTGGACGCGCGGCCCCGTGCCGGATGCCCTGCTCGTTCTGTACGCCCGGTCCCGACCGCCGCTCCGGACCCGTCAGGCGCGGCCGCGGCGTCAATCGCCCCGCTCCGGATCCCCCGTACTGCCCGGGCGCAGACTTGACACCTGCGCTGGGACCCGGTAGCGTCCCGCCTCGCGCCGCCGTTCTGGGCGGCGACCATGGCACGGCGGCGAGCCGGCCCACGACGACCTGCCGGGCGAACCCAGGGTCACGCTGGGGCTTCCGGCACGGACCGGCTGAAAACGACCACCGGAGCCCTGCACCCCCACCGGCGAGCCCGTCGGCGATGGAGGGGAGCGCCCCAGCCGACTCGGCCGGGGCGTCACGCGCGGTTGACACGGGGATCGCGACCCCCCAATATATGGGGGTTGCGCCCCGGGGCCTCCGTGTGGCACGGACGCTGCACCTTAACAAGTGAAGAGTGGCAGGAAATCCAGTAGACATGAGCGGGTAAGCGAACCCCGAGATTCATGCCGGCCGCAAGGTCGGTTCTTTTCGGAGAGTTTGATCCTGGCTCAGGATAAACGCTGGCGGCGTGCATGAGACATGTAAGTCGAACGAGTCTTCGGGCTTGCCTGAAGGCTAGTGGCGGACGGCTGAGTAACGCGTAGGTGACCTGCCCCGAAGTGGGGAATAACTGCCCGAAAGGGTGGCTAATACCGCATGTGGTCGCATGTTCGTTCGTGCGACCAAAGCCGAAAGGCGCTTCGGGAGGGGCCTGCGTCCGATTAGCTCGTTGGTGGGGTAATGGCTCACCAAGGCGACGATCGGTAGGTGGTCTGAGAGGACGATCACCCAGACTGGGACTGAGACACGGCCCAGACTC
>Ga0209415_10017763_pt1 | contig 11288 bp, 12 predicted proteins | sample PeaSoiSIISIP2007_FD_187696 | JGI IMG/M metagenome (GOLD analysis project Ga0209415, IMG submission 187696) | Peat soil microbial communities from Weissenstadt, Germany - SII-SIP-2007 (SPAdes) (version 2) | ecosystem: Environmental > Terrestrial > Soil > Wetlands > Peat | place: Germany...
GTCTTGTTCCTGAAGGCGTCAGCAAAGAGGAGTCTTTCATCTTCAATGACGGCCAGCACGAACCTCGGCGCGATGTTGGGCACACCCTTCGAATCGACGCTGCCGACCAGGACGACGCTGCCGTTCTTCAGGATGAGGGTCACCGCTTCCTCGGGGATCTTGACCATCTGGAATCGGTTCGGCTGAAGCGCTTTAAAGATTGTCAGCGTCGGTCACCGCTTGGCATAGCAACGTTAAATTCCCCAGAAGCGGGAGAGAGGCTCCGACTTTGTCCCGGAGAGTGAAGACGCAGAAGGCCACTTCCGTGGACATCCGCCAGGTCGAGAGGCTCGCGGAACTCTCTCGCCTCTCGCTGCGTCCGCAGGAGGTCGAACGGCTGCGCGGCGAGTTGTCATCCATCTTGGGATACTTCGCTACCCTCGACAGGGTGGACGTCTCCAAGGTCACCGGGGCCCAAGATGCCCTGAAGGACGGCGGCTTGAGGGAGGACGTCGTGAGGCCATCCACGCCTGAAGAGATCCTCGAGGGCGTCCCCCAGAAGAAGGGAAGGTATGTCAGAGCCCCGAGAGTGTTCTGACGCTTGAAGTCCCAACCCTCGGTAGGCCCCCACCACGTCCCTTCCATGGTCAGCAAGGGCGAGATGAGCGCCGAGGAATACATCGGGTCCATCTTTGACAGGATAGAGAGGCTCGACTCGAGGCTCCACGCGTACCTGCAGCTGAACCGCGAAGGCGCCCTCGCCAAGGCAAGAGAGCTGGACCGCCGGGCGAAGAAGGGCGAGCGGCTGGGGAGGCTCGCCGGCATGGGAGTCGCCGTCAAGGACATCATCTGCGTCAGGTCTCTTCAGGCGACTTGCGGGTCGAAGATCCTCGTGGGTTTCAACCCGCCCTATAGCGCCACCGCAATCCGGCGGATAGAGCAGGAGGACGGCATCATCCTCGGGAAGACGAACTTGGACGAGTTCGGGATGGGGAACACGACCCAGAACTCCGCGTTTGGGCCTACCCTGAACCCCTGGGACGTCGCCCGCGTCCCCGGAGGGTCGTCGGGAGGGAGCGCCGCGGCCGTCGCCGCGGGGATGGCGTCTGTCGCCCTCGGCACTGACACAGGGGGCTCGATAAGGTGCCCGGCGAGCTTCTGTTCTGTGGTCGGGCTCAAGCCGACCTACGGGCGCGTCAGCAGGTACGGGTTGATCCCATATGCGAACAGCCTCGAGCAGATAGGCCCGATGGGGCGGGAGGCGGAGAGCGTGTCGTTGCTCTTCGATGCCATCGCTGGGCACGACCCCGAGGACGCGACGTCGGCACGCGAGCCCGTGAGGCCCGCCACCGGAGGCGGCCTCAAGGGTCTCAGGATCGGGAGGATCAAGGAGTTCTTCGGAGAGGGGGCGCAGCCCAGGGTGAAGGAGAGGGTGCTGGACGGATGCGCCAAGCTGGAGACCTTGGGGGCGGAGGCCGAGGAGACGTCGATCAGCTCCCTTCCCTACTCGCTCGCCGTCTACTACATCATCGCGATGGCGGAGGCCAGCTCGAACCTCTCGAGGTACGACGGGGTAAGGTACGGGCTCTCACTAGAGAAGGGGACCGCCGACTGGAACACCGCCTTCGCCAGGACCAGGAGCGAGGGCTTCGGCGAGGAAGTGAAGAGACGGATATTGCTGGGGACTTTCGTCCTCTCCGCAGGATACTACGAGGCGTACTACGTGAGGGCGCAAAAGGTGAGGGCACTCCTGACGCAGGAGTTCGCGCTCGTGTTCAAGAAGTTCGACGCGCTCCTCGGGCCTACGATGCCCGTGCTCCCTCCCAAGCTGGGAGAGAAGGTCAGCCCGCTTGAGGACTACCTGATAGACATCAACACCGTCGCCGCCAACCTCACTGGCCTCCCTGCGATCAGCATACCTTGCGGCTTCGTCGACGGCCTCCCGGTGGGGATGCAGGTGATCGCGCCGAGGTTCCGGGAGGACGTCCTCCTCAAGGTCGCGACCGTCTTCGGCGGGGAGCAGGGCCTCAAGAGCCCGCCGCTCGCGGAGGCTGCTTAGGATGCAGACGGAGTCGAGGCTCAGGGTGAAGATAGGGCTCGAGGTCCACTGCCAGCTCACCGCGTTGAAGACGAAGCTCTTCTGCTCCTGCTCGTCTGACTACCGCTCGAGCGAGCCGAACGAGAAGATCTGTCCCGTCTGCTTCGGGCTCCCGGGGACGCTGCCCGTCTTGAACGCGAAGGCGGTCGAGTACGCGACGATGATCAGCCTCGCCCTCAACGGCACGGTCGCCAACCGCTCCATCTTCTACCGAAAGAACTACTTCTACCCCGACCTGCCGAAGGGCTTCCAGATCAGCCAGTATGACAAGGCGGGCGGGGTCCCCATCGCGTCGTCCGGGTTCGTGCAGATCGAGGGGAAGAAAGTGCGGATAACACGGATCCAGCTCGAGGAGGACCCAGGGAAGCTCAGCTACGAAGGGACCATCGACAAGTCGAGCCACAGCCTGGTTGACTACAACAGGGCGGGCATCGCCCTGGTCGAGATAGTGACCGAGCCGGACATCGAGGACGCACGAGAGGCCAAGGTGTTCCTGGAGAAGCTGCGCTCGACGATCGAGTCCCTCGGCGTCTCGAACGGCGAGCTCGACGGGGCGATGAGGTGCGACGCCAACATCTCGCTGGCGGGCGGGGCGAGGGTGGAGGTCAAGAACATCTCGTCGTTCAAGGAGGTCGAGAAGGCGCTCAACTACGAGATACTAAGGCAGAGGACCTTCTCGGGGAACGCGGCGAGCGAGACAAGGCACTGGGACGAGCGGAGGAGCATCACCATCGCGCTGCGCTCGAAAGAGGAAGAGCAAGACTACAGGTACTTCCCAGAGCCTGACCTCCGGCCGGTCGTCCTCGAGCCCGGGGCGATAGACGGGGTGAGAAAGGCGATGCCCGAGGGCGAGGACGCAAAGGCTTCGCGGTACACGAAGGACTTCCGCATCTCCCCGCAGCTCGCGAAGGAGCTCGCGGCCGACAAGGCGCTCTCCACGTACTTCGACAAGTGCGCGGAGCTCCACCACGGCTATCAGGAGATGGCAGGCCTGATCGTCGGAGGGTTCTCTGGGGACGCCATGTCTGAAGGGCGAGCTGCGACGCCGGAGGAGTTCGTGGAGCTCGTGCGGATGATCGAATCGAGCTCCATAACCCGGGCGCAGGCCAAGGAGGCCCTGCGGGAGTCGCTCCGGACGGGGAAGCCGGTGCGTAAAGTGGTCGAGCTGAGGAACCTCTCCGCCGTGGTCGACGAGGGGGCGATCGCGGCCGTTATCGAGAAGGTCGTAGCCGCGAGGCCGGAAGCCCTCGCTGAGGCTCGCAGCGACAAGAAGGCCTTCAGCTACCTGGTCGGCCAGGTCCTGAAGGAGGAGCCGAAGGCACAACCCGGAGTCGTGGCCAAGCTTCTGGCACGGAGGCTCCGAAAGTGAGAGGAGGGCACCGGTCGGGCCTTCGCGCAGCGCCTGACGCAGCCGTCCGCCCCATAGATACCGCACGACTTATCTGCGTTACAGGCGAACTTTGAGCCGTGCAGCGAGCCCCCCTTACCTCTTCTCAGAAGGCCGAGGTCCTGAGGAGACAGGCGTTCAAGTGCGCCCAGTGCCAGACAGACCTCGAGCCGGCCGGCAGGGCACCGCCGCATTTCGAGCCCGCGACGGGCGCGCCCGGCAACGCAAGCTTCCAAGCCCTATGCCCCGCGTGCCATGCGGCGAAGCTAGCCTCCGACTCTGCGAAGACATCCGAGGAAAAGAAGCGACGCCAACGAGTATCTGGCCCAGCTCGGAGCGCAAAGAAGTTTGTGAAGAGCGGCTTCGACACGAGAAAGTTCTGAACCTGCCGGATTGAAACCCGCGAAGGGCCTTTCAGCGGCTCTAGGGAAGAAGACCTAAATCCCGCGGGGGCCGCCAACCAACTCACCTCATGAGCGTCAGGCAAGCGGACATCTCCGACAAGCCGGTCGTCTTCAGGCAGGCGACCGCGACCGGAAGGATACTGCTGAAGCCCGAGACCCTCGAGCTGATCAAGGACGGGGGGCTCGAGAAGGGCGACCCACTGGCCATCTCGAAGACCATGGCGATGCTCGCCGTCAAGAAGACGCCTGAGATGCTGGCGCTCTGCCATCCTCTGAGGATCGAACACGTGGAGGTCGTCGAGACCGTGCTCGAAGACTCGATAGTTGTGACGGTCACCGTCTCCGCCCACGAGAAGACAGGCGTGGAGATGGAAGCGCTGACCGCGGTGAGCGTCGCGCTCCTCAACATATGGGACGTCGTGAAGGCGTACGAGAAGGACAAGGGCGGCCAACACCCGTCCACGAAGATCGAAGGGATCCGCGTAGTAGAGAAGGTGAAGAGAAGCGACCGCTCCTGAGGTCCACAGGCACGACGCGCAGAAGGGCCGCTTGCGTTACGTCGTCGTCACAGTGAGCACGAGCCGATACGACCTGCAGGGGAAGGAGGGAAGGCGCGTGAGCGACGAGTCGGGCGACCTGGCGCAGGAGATGATAGGACGCTCCAAGGGCGTCGTCGCGGAGAGGTTGCTGATACCCGACGACGCGAGGCTACTGAAGGGCGCAGTCTCCCGGGCGTTGAGAAGGGCCGACCTGGACGTCGTCGTCCTCACGGGCGGGACCGGGGTCTCGACTACGGACGTCACCATCGAGACGGTGAGGCCTTTCTTCGAGAAGGAGATAGAGGGGTTCGGCGAGATCTTCCGCTCCGTGAGCTACCAGAGGATAGGCGCTGCGGCCGCCCTCTCGCGCGCGACCGCAGGGGTGGCGAAGGGGAAGCTGATCATGTGCCTCCCAGGCTCTCCCGACGGCGTCAAGACCGCGTTGGAGCTGTTCGCGGGAGAGATACCGCACGTCCTGCACCTCGCCAGGGGAAGCTGAGAACTACCCGGGCGGATGGGCGGGCGACCACGACTTGCGGTAGGGCGGCCTCTTCCTCCTCTTGCCCTTCTTCTTCTTCGCGTCACGCTCGAGAAGCTGCTCTGCCAATTCTACTGCGCGTTCTCGTAGGCGACGATGCTGACCATCCCGGCCACCCTGAACGCGATGTCCTTGAACGCCTTGCTTTCGGGCGAGTCGGGAGCCGAGGCGGACACCGGCTTGCCGATGTCGGACTGCTCCCTGATCAGCGGGTAGATCGGTATCTCGCCGAGGAACTGCACGTCCAGCGCCTTCGCGGCCCTCTTCCCCCCGCCCTCCGAGAAGATGTAGGTCTTCGCACCGCAGTGTGGGCAGCTGAAGTAGCTCATGTTCTCAACTATCCCCAGGATGGGGACGTTAAGCTTCCTGAACATCGCCAGCGCCTTTGTGGCGATGTTGAGAGAAGCCTCCTGTGGGGTGGTGACTATGACGACCCCGCCCAGCGGGACGGTTTGCGCGAGGGTCAGCGAGGCGTCGCCAGTTCCTGGAGGAAGATCGATGATGAGATAGTCGAGGTCGCCCCACTCAACCTGGGTGAGCAGCTGCTTGACCGCGCCCGCGACCATGGGTCCTCTCCAGACCAGAGGGGTGTCGTCCTTGTAGAAGAAGCCCAGTGAGATAACCTTCACCCCGTGGGCCGCCGGGGGGACCATCATGTTGCCCACCGCCCCAGGTCGTTGCCTCACCCCCATCATGACCGGGACCGTGGGCCCGTAGATGTCCGCGTCGAGCAACCCGACCCTGGCCCCGGCGGAAGCCAGGCTGACGGCGAGGTTGACGGCGACGGTGGTCTTTCCCACGCCGCCCTTCCCGCTCGCGACGGCGATGATGTTCTTCACCCCCTTCATCACCTCCCCTTGGTCGGCCAGGCGTGTTGCGGGGATGTGCGCGCTCGTCTTCATCTTGATGTCCTCGACCCCAGGAATGGCGCGGATGGCGGCCTTGACGTCGGCTTCCATCTCGGCTCGAAGCGGGCAGGCAGGGGTCGTAAGGTTGAGCGTGAAAGAGACAAGCCCTCCGTCCACCTTGAGGTCCTCTATCATGCCAAGGGAGACGACGTCCCTCTGGAGCTCGGGGTCCTTGACTCCTCGAAGAGCATCGAGGACCTGTTCGTTGCTGACCAAAGAAATCCTCTGTTCTCGGGCGCTCTCCCACCCTTATAACCATAGTTATTTCGCTGCGGCACATTTCGTGACATCCTCCCACTAAGGTCGTGGGCTTCCCGCTTCATTGCTCGGGCTTGCCCATTCCCTTAGGGAGGGCAGAGGCGCTTGCTCCGCGGGTGACGAGCCCCTGTCCGGGGCCGGGCTACTTTGGATGCCAAGCCTTTTGATCAGGAGAGCAGAGTTCTCATCTCTTGGGACCTCGACGCCGCAATTCGGACACCTATGCTTCCGTTCTGCTAGGTTCTTCGGCACCCAAGCCAGGCAGTTGTGGCAGAATTGCGTAGTGCCCCGCGGGTCGACGAAGATTGCGCGTTTGCCGAGCGACTGCGCCTTGAATGCCGCCCTCCGAGCAAACCTGTTCCACGACGCGTCCGAGATGGACTTGGCGAGGCGGTGGTTGCGCAGCATCCGGGAGACGTTCAGCTTCTCTAGGACGAGGACATCGTTCTCAGTGAAGATTTGGTGGACCAGCTTTTTCTGGAAGTCGTCGCGCTGGCGCTTGATGTGCAGGTGGAGCCCGGCAAGCCTTCGGCCGAGTTCGCGACGACGCCTGGAGGCCTTGTGCTTCCTTGAGAAGTGATGCTGGAGCCGAGCGATCTTGTCCTCCGACCGTCATGAACTTCGGGTACTCCGCTGATGTCGAGTCGTCGAACGTCATGAACTTCGACAAGCCCATGTCCGCGCCCCGTATCCTGTCGATGGGTATCTCCGCGAGCGGGCTCCTTACCGATTCCTGTCGTTCCGTGACGAAGATGGCATGCCATTCGCCACCGGCCTCGCGCTTGATAGTGAGGCGCTTCACCTTTCCCAGCAGCGGGCGATGGACGAAGATGCGGACACATCCAAGACCGAAGAGGAAGAGTCCCTTCTTCAAGTCCAGCCTGAATCCGAATTGCGGAAATGTCAGCGAGTTGTACTTTTGCGGCTTCTTCCAGTTCGGGAACCTCGCCCTCCCCTCGAAGAAATTCCTGAAAGACCGGTGGATCCTGTCGCCGACGTTCTGCACTACTTGGCTGTGAATGTGCTGGAGTTTCTCATTGTGTTTCCGGGCGTCCAGGGCGAGGGCCCTGAAAGTGATCTGTGATGTCGACTTGTGCTCTTCGTTGTATCGTCTCATCTCCTCGGCCTTGAGGTCGTTATAGAGATTGCAAAGGGAAAGCAGGGAGCGATTGAGCCGCGTCTCCTGCTCGGGTTTGGGGTAGAGTCGGTATTTGAAGGCCGAGAGCATTCAATCAAAAGTGGACTTGCTTATTTAAGCGCCCATTCGCTCACTCTCACCCTGCCAGCAGACGGGGAGGGTTTTCCCGCTAGCATGATAAGCAGGGCTATTTCTGCCGAGCGTTCGTAACCAGATTGCCCGCGTCCCTTGGCGTTCGGATCTCCCCCGTCGAGGGGATCAAGCGGATAGAGCCCGGCGACGACCTCGGCGCGGTCATCGCCCAAGCGGTGCGCAGGAAGAGGTTCGAGCTCGCAGACGACGACATAGTGGTGGTCACGCAGAAGATCGTCTCCAAGAGCGAAGGGAGGCTCGCTAGGCTCGACGAGGTGAGGCCCACAAGGGAGGCGGCCGCCCTCGCAGCCGAGCTGGGGAAGGACCCCAGGATGGTCGAGCTCGTGCTGCGCGAGTCGAAGCGGGTGGTCCGGAAGGGGCACGGCGTCCTGATCACTGAGACAAGGCATGGTTTCGTGTGCGCCAACTCGGGGATCGACGTGTCGAACGTGGAGACGGGATACGCTGCCCTCCTCCCCCTCGACCCCGACGCCAGCGCGAGGAGGATAAGGACCAGCCTGGAGAAGGCGACCGCGAAGAGGCTCGCGGTCATAGTGACGGATACGTTCGGGAGGCCGTGGCGGGAAGGACAGACGGACCTGGCGATCGGTTGCTCAGGGATAGCCCCCACGCAGAAGCTGGCGGGGAGGAAGGACCCGTATGGCTACGTCCTCAGGGTCACGCAGCCCGCCATTGTAGACGAGGTCGCCGCCGCCGCAGAGCTCGTCATGAAGAAGCTCTCCCTCGTCCCGGTCGCGATAGTCAGAGGCGTCAAATACCGCAGGGGAGAGTCGGGGGCGAGGAGCATGGTCAGGAAGAGGAGCCTGGACCTTTTCAGGTGAAGGCGCGGGTGTCGAGGTCCGCGGACAGGGTGGTCGCCCTCTCGGGAGGGACGGGGTCGGCGAAGTTCCTGCGGGGTCTGCAGAAGGTCGCGACGTTCACCGTCATCGCGAACGTCGGGGACAACGACTGGTTCCACGGGCTCTATGTCTGCCCGGACGTCGACACCGTCACATACACCCTCGCCGGAATCGCTGACTCCAAGAGGGGGTGGGGCATCCAAGGCGACACGTTCAGGGCGCTCGGCCAGCTGAGGCTGCTCGGGGCGGAGGGCACTTGGTTCAACATAGGGGACATGGACGTGGCCACCCACCTCCTCAGGACGACGATGCTGAAGCAGGGCAGGAGCCTCACTGAGGTGACGTCGACCATCGCGAGCAGGCTCGGCGTGCGTGGGTGCAAGATACTCCCCGCGACCGACGAGCACGTCGAGACGCGAATAATCACGGCGGAGTTGGGGGAGATGCACCTCCAGGAGTTCTGGGTGAAGGAGAAGGGGCTGCGCGCTTTGAAGGGGGTCCGCTACGTCGGCGCCCGGCGTGCGAGGGCGACGGCAGAGGCCACGAGGAGCATCGCCTCGGCGGACAGGGTGATCTTCTCGCCCGCGAACCCCATCACGAGCGTCATGCCGATGCTCTCGATCGGCGGGTTCAGGGATGCTCTGAGGCGCAGCAAGGCAAGGAAGGTGGCCGTCTCCCCGATGGTAGGCGAAGGCGCGTTCTCGGGCCCTGCGGCCCGGCTGATGGCAGCCAAGGGCCTGAAGCCCACCTCAGAGGGGGTGGCGAGGCTCTACAAGGGGCTCATCGACGCGATGGTACTCGACGATAGCGACCGCCCTCAGGGAAAAGCGATCGAGAAGGCAGGGGTGTCCTGCCACTTCACCTCAACCTTAATGAGGTCCAGGGAGGACGAGGTAAGGTTGGCGAAGGTCGCGATGGAGGCGTGAACTCGCGTCAGTTGGCAGGTCCGAACCACTCAACGGCAGTGATCATCCCTGTAAAGGCCGATAACCCAAAGGGACGGCTTTCTGCCCTGCTCGAACCTCCGCAGAGGCGCCAGCTCCAGATCGCGATGTTGGAGGATACCCTCCAGACCCTGATCAGGGCGCGCATGGTCGGCCATGCCTTCGTGGTCTCCTCGGACCCGCAGATACTCGAGTTCGTGCGGAGGTTCGGCGCGAGCTCCATCTCCGAAGAGAGGGACGCGGGCGTGACCGCCGCTGTCAATCGCGGGCTTGAGGCGACCGCCTCATATGAGCGCCGGCTGGTCATCCCCGCAGACCTCCCTCTCCTCGCCGTGGAGGACCTAAAGGCCGCGCCCATGCTCGCGCGAGAAGGCGCCCAGGTGGTGATATCGCCTTCAGAGACGTTCGACGGGACGAACATGCTCCTCCTCAGCAGAGGCCTTGAGCTTCCTCTGCACTACGACGACGACAGCTTCCGGAAGCACTTCGCTGACGCCATCGCCCGCGGGCTGCGGGTCGCAGTCTACTATTCGAAGGGCGTGGGCTTCGACGTCGACAGGCCCCGCGACCTGCACCGGTTCTTCAAGTTCAACAAGCGCGGCAACACGCTCACGTTCCTGGGCAGGACTCTAAGGAGCGCGCAGAGAGCACGACCGCATCCTCGGTGAAAGCCCCCGGCTCACATCTGCTCTTCCGTCGTCGAGGAGAGCATCGCCATGAGCTTGTCGACCGTCTCGAAGAAGAGCGGGTCGCGGAGGTGCTCGAACCTAGGCCTCGGCAGGGGGACCTTTAGCTCGCCCACCACCCTCCCGGGTCGGGGTGACATGACGACTATCCGGTCCGCCATCATCACAGCCTCCTCCACGTTGTGGGTGACCATGACGAAGTTGTTGGTCGGCAGGGCGGGGTCTCCCCAGATGCGGAGGAGGAGGATGCGGAGCGACTTTGCTGTAAGCTCGTCCAGCGCGGAGAAGGGCTCGTCGAGGAGCAGGACCTCCGGTCCGAGGGCCAACGCCCTCGCCACGCCGATTCGCTGCCGCATCCCGCCGGAGCAGTCGTGCGGATAGGCGTTCTCGAACATCCCGAGTCCGACCATCTTCAGGTAGCGGTCGGCCTGCGCCTTCGCCTCAGCCTTGTCAATGCCAGCCACCTCCATCGGAAGCTCGACGTTCTCTATGGCCGTCTTCCACGGTAACAGCCCGAACGTCTGGAAGACCATCGTCACCTTCGGCGTGGGCTTGGTCTTCGGCTCGCCTCGGAAGAGTATCTGGCCGGAGTCTGCCGTCTCCAGACCAGCGATTATCCTGAGAAGGGTCGACTTTCCGCAGCCTGACGGCCCGATTATGCAAATGAACTCGTCATGGTTCACGTCGAAACTGACGTCGTCGATTGCCTTCACCTCAGAGCCGTTCCGGAATATCTTGACGATGTTCTTCACGCTCAAGATAGGAGTGGTGCTCAATTGAACTCGACTCCGAACCTTTCGACCCGCCTCAGGAGCCGCCTCCAGACGAGCCTCTCCAAGAGTATCACTATCCCCGACATGATGAAGAGGAAGAAGATAACCAGCGGGATGTCTCCGAGGACGTAAGCGGCGTTGTCGAGAAGGTAGCCCAGTCCTGGGAGGACGTATGGCGCACTCGGTACCGCGAGCTGGACATACTCGGAATATATAACGACGTTCCACCCTCCCCCCCACGCCAGAAGAGACCCCGTGATAAACGCGGGCAGGACGGCCGGGAGGATGATGTCGGTCACCCTCTTCCACCCCTTCACTCCGAAGACGGCCGAGACCTCGGTCAGCTCGGTCGGGAGCGCGCGCGCAGCTGTGACTACATTGAAGAGCAGGTACCACACCATGGCCAGCATCAGGAGTATGAAGGAGGCGAGCTCCTGACTGATTCCTGCGGGGAGAGACCCGTGCAGGGTGACGAAGAGCGGGAGGAAGACGGCGAGGTACGGTACGGACCTTCCCAGGTCGTAAAGCGGATAGAAGTAGCGGGCGAAGTTCTTCTTGGTCACCGCGAAGACGGCACAGATCAGGGAGATGGCGACGCAGGTGACGTAGGCCGCGAAGAGCCTCCCTACAGTGTAGAGCGAGTA
>Ga0209415_10017764_pt1 | contig 11288 bp, 9 predicted proteins | sample PeaSoiSIISIP2007_FD_187696 | JGI IMG/M metagenome (GOLD analysis project Ga0209415, IMG submission 187696) | Peat soil microbial communities from Weissenstadt, Germany - SII-SIP-2007 (SPAdes) (version 2) | ecosystem: Environmental > Terrestrial > Soil > Wetlands > Peat | place: Germany...
GCCGCGCACAGCCTCGAACTGGAGGAGCTCGGCGGGTTGTTGAAGCGAATGCCCTGGACCGGCACGTTTTTCCTGATCGGCGCCGCCGCGATCGTCGGATTGCCGCCGCTCAACGGCTTCGTCAGCGAGTTTCTGCTGCTTTATGCGGGCTTTCTCGCGGTCCTGCAGCCGGCTGCGGCGGTCGCGGTGGCCGGGTTGATCGTGATTGTCATCCTGGGGTTGATCGGCGGGCTCGCTGCCGCCTGTTTCGCCAAGGCGTTCGGAATCGTGTTCCTCGGCTCGCCGCGCAGCGAGGAAGCGAGCGAAGCACGAGAAGTGGCGCGACCGATGCGCGCCTCCATGGCGGTTCTGGCGCTGCTTTGCATCGCCATCGGCCTTGGCGCACCGCTCGCGGTCGCTTCCCTCGCGGGCGTGGTCGCGGGGATGACCGGTGCCACGGTCGGCACGGTCTCGGCCGAGCTCGCGATCGTCACCTGGCCGCTTGCGGTCGCGGTTACGGTGTTCGCGTTTCTCATTGCCATCGCGGCGCTGGCCTGGGCGCTGCGCGCGCGCCGCCTCGCGGTCGCTTCCGTGCGCCGGGGCCCGGTCTGGGGATGCGGATACCTGTTCCCGTCGCCGAAGATGCAATACACGGCCTCGTCCTTCGCCCAGCCGCTGACCACGCAATTCCACCTGCTCATCAGAAACCGCGAGACGCTCGTTCCACCGCAGGGCTATTTCCCGGCCGATTCGTCCTATGTCAGCGACAGCGGCGACCCGGCTCTGCGGTTGCTGTTCGTGCCGACCTTCCGATGGTTCGACCGCGTCGTCACCCGCCTCAACGTCATCCAGCACGGCCACATCCACGTGTACATACTTTACGTCGCGGCGACGCTCATCGCGCTGCTGATCTGGGAAAGTCTCTGACCGATGCCGGCGTCCGGCTCGCTCGCTCTCCCGGTGTGTGCGCTGATCCTTGCGCCCATGCTGCTCGGGATCGTCAACCGCACCAAGGCCGTCATTGCCGGCCGGCGCGGCCCGCCGCTGCTCCAGCCCTATTGGGACATCGCGAAATCTCTGCGCCGCGGGGCGGTCTATGGCGAGGTAACGACCTGGCTGTTCCGGCTGGGACCGGTGGTCGGGCTCGCAACGCTCGCGGCGGCGTTGCTGGTGACGCCGTTCGGCGGCGTACGCGCGCCGGTGAGCTTTTCCGGCGACCCGATCGTGCTAGTCGGACTTCTGGCACTCGGGCGGTTTGCGACCGTGCTCGCGGCGCTCGATACCGGCTCCAGCTTCGAAGGCATGGGCGCCAGCCGCGAGGTGCATTTCGCGGCGCTCGCCGAACCCGCCTTGCTGCTCGCGCTGGCAACGCTCGCTCGGGTCACAGGTTCATTCGCGCTGACGCCGGTCTACCAGGCGATTACCATCGGCGCCTGGGCCGATGCCCTTCCGACATTCGCGCTCGTCGCCATGACGTTGCTGGTCATCACGCTGGTCGAAAACACCCGCATTCCGGTGGATGACCCGGCCACCCACCTCGAGCTGACGATGATACACGAGGTCATGGTGCTCGACCATAGCGGGCCCGATCTCGGGTTGATCCAGTACGCCGCGGCGCTGAAAGTCTGGATCGTCGGCGCTCTGCTGGTGGGCTTGGTGACGCCGATCCGCAGCGGCAGCGTGTGGCTCGACGGCGCGGCGATGCTCGTCGGAATGGTCCTCCTGGCCGGCGTAATCGGGATGATCGAATCGGCGATGGCGCGCTACCGGCTGGCCCAGGTGCCGCAATTCATCGTCGCTGCCGCGACGCTCTCCGCCGTCGCGTTCATCATCAGACTGATTTGACGGGACCCATGTACGCACTGATCGAGACCATTCATGCCGCTGGTTTGCTGACGTGCTTTGCTCTGCTGAGCACGAGCCGCATCGGCGCGTGCATAAGATGGCTTTCCTTCCAGGGCATTCTGTTCGGGATGGTGCCGCTGATCATCCCCGATGATGGGCTGACGACGCGCACGCTGCTGATGGCCGGGGGCAGTCTCGTCCTGAAGGGAATCGCCTTCCCGTGGATCCTGCTCAAGCTGCGCGCGCGCGCCAACTACAATCGCGAGGTGCAGCCGTTTGTCAGCTTCGTCATGTCGATCCTGTGCGGCATCCTCATCCTGTCGCTGTCGGTCTGGCTGACCTTGCAGATGAAGCCCGCTCTCATTCATGCGCCGTTCGTCCTTCTCAACTCGTCGATCTTCCTGATCTTCGTCGGCCTGTTCCTGATGATCAGCCGGCGCAACGCCCTGATGCAGGTGATCGGCTATCTGGTGCTCGAGAACGGCATCTTCGTTTTCGGGGTGATAACGGTCGTCGGCACGCCGCTTCTGGTCGAATTGGGCGTATTGCTCGACGCGTTCGTCGGCGTGTTCGTGATGGGGATCGCAATCTATCACATCACGCGCGAATTCGGATCGATGGACGTCGATCGGCTCACCGAGCTGAGGGGCTAGTACCTTGTACGCGGGCCCCTCGATCGTCGCGGTGCTGGTCCTGGCGCTGGCGGGGGCGTTGTCATGCCTCGTCCTGCGCCGGCCGCATCACGTGCTGATGACGATCGTCGGCGTCTCGGCGGTGGAACTGCTGCTCGCCCTCAACATTTGGACGGCGGCCCTGGGTCCCAAAGGCTTCGTGACGGCGGCCGATCAATGGTTCTACATCGATGCCTTTTCGTCATTCCACATCGTCGTTCTGACGCTGGTGTTCGTGCTCAGCTCGGCGTTCGCCAGCATATATTTCACGCATGAGGCCGGCGCCTTTACCGTCTACGTGGCGCGGCGCTTTGGCGTACTGTGGCTCGGCGCCCAGTCGGCGATGCTGCTGGTGCTGGTGTCGAACAATCTCGGCATCATGTGGGTCGGCATGGAGGCGACTACGTTGCTAACGGCCTTCCTGATCTCGCTCCATCCGAGCCGCCTGTCGCTCGAGGCGATGTGGAAATATCTGATCATCTGCTCGATCGGAATTGCCTTCGCGTTCATGGGGACGCTGCTCGCCGCGGCCTCGATCCAGTCCGATGGCGGCGTAGGGGCGGATGCGTTGTTCTGGACGAAGCTCGGCTCCGCCGAAGCGCATCTTGATCCGACCTTGATGAAATTCGCGTTCGTCTTCGTGCTCGTCGGCTACGGCACCAAGGCCGGGCTGGCGCCGATCCATTCGTGGTTGCCCGATGCGCACAGCCAGGCGCCGGCGCCCGTGTCGGCGATGTTCTCGGGCTTCCTGCTCAATACGGCACTCTATTGCATTATGCGCTTTGTCCCGCCGGTGCAGCACGCGCTGGGACAAGATTTCACGAGCGGCCTGCTAATCGTGTTCGGGACAGTCTCGATCCTGGTCGCCGCCGGGTTCATCGTCTTCCAGCGCGACGCCAAGCGGCTGCTCGCCTATCACAGCGTCGAGCATATGGGCATCATCACCCTCGGCTACGCGCTCGGCCCCCTCGGCTGCTTTGCGGCGCTGTTCCATACGCTCAACCATTCGGTCTGCAAATCCCTGGCATTCTTCGCAGTCGGCCGTCTTGGCCAACGCTACGGCAGCCACGAGATGATCTCGATCGCTGGCGCGTTGCGGGCCGACCGATTGTGGGGAGTTTCGCTTCTGATCAGCCTCCTCGCGCTCATTGGCGTCGCCCCGTTCTCGATCTTCATGAGTGAATATCAGCTGTTGCGGGCCGCGATCGGCGCCGGCGCCTGGGTGACGCTCGTCCTGTTTCTCGCCGCCAGCGGCGTCGTCTTCGTGTCGGCGCTGCGGCACATGATCGACATGGCCTTCGGGACCGCATCCCGTCACGATCGCGGCGGCCGCGACGGTAAGCTGGCTGTCCCGATAGTCGTGGCGGCGGCAGGGCTTCTGGTGGTGCTGGGCGTGTGGATGCCGCTACCGCTTTACGATGCCATCGCCAGCGCGGCGGCGGTACTGGCCGGTCGGCCGTGATGCACTTCGCGCGCACCCACAATGCGGTGCCTGTCCGCGCCGACGCGGTTCCGCACGTCGACATCGAGATATTTCGCCGCGTGGTGTTGCAGGCCATCGATGCCGGCGGACGCCTATTGCTGCTTACTGGCCTATCGCAGAAGGAGGGCGAGACACGGCTCCTCGCAGCCATTGCCGACGATGCGCATGGCGAGATAGCACTGTCCTCGACCATCGTGGGCGGGGCATATCCGGCGCTTACGCCCAATTGCCCCGCGGCACACCATTTCGAGCGCGAGATACATGAGCAATGGGGCGTCGATCCGCGCGGCCATCCGTGGCTGAAGCCGGTCCGCTTCCCGCCAACCGGCCCCGTCATCGGCAAGGCCGATTTCTTCAAGGTGGCCGGCGCCGAAATCCATGAAGTCGCGGTCGGCCCGGTCCACGCCGGCATCATCGAGCCCGGGCATTTTCGCTTCAATTGCCACGGCGAACGGGTCATCCATCTCGAGATCTCGCTTGGATACCAGCACCGCGGCATCGAGCGGGCGCTGCAGGGCGGGCCGCACCGTGGCGCCCTGCATCTCGCCGAAACCATTGCCGGAGACACCACAGTCGGTCATGCGACGGCCTATTGCCAGATCGTCGAAGGCCTCTCGGGCACCGCAAGTTCGCCGCGCGCGCGGGCCTTGCGCGCGCTGGCCCTCGAGCTGGAGCGGATTGCCAATCATATCGGCGATCTGGGCGCTCTTGCCGGAGATGTCGGTTTCCTACCGGCGGCAGCCTATTGCGGCCGGTTGCGCGGCGACGCGCTGAACATGACGGCGCTGCTCTGCGGCAGCCGGCTCGGGCGGGGATGGGTCCGGCCCGGCGGCATCGCCCTAGAACCGGCCGCGGAAACCCTTCGGCAGCTCAAGCGACGCATGGATGATGCGGAGCGCGACATGCGCAATGCCGTCGATCTACTGTGGAAATCGTCTTCCGTTAGGGCGCGCTTCGAGAACACCGGTGTTCTGACGCGGCAAGCCGCGACGGATCTGGGGGCCGTCGGGCCCGCCGCTCGGGCGAGCGGCATCGATCGTGATGCGCGCCGCGATTTTCCGACGCCGCTCTACTCGGAGCGGGTTCCTTCCGTCGCTGTCGGCGATGCGGGCGATGTGTTCGCGCGCGCGCAGCAGCGCTGGCGCGAGATCGAAAACTCCATCGCCTTTGTCGGCCAGGTTCTCGACGAGCCTGCCGGCGGCGATGCGCGGTCGTCGGTGGAACGGCTCGCCCCGAATGCCGTCATTCCCTCGATTGTCGAGGGTTGGCGGGGCGAAATCGTTCACCTGGCGGTCACCGATCAGGCAGGGCGGTTTGCTCGGTACAAGATCGTCGACCCGTCGTTCCGCAACTGGTATGCCTTGGCGATCGCGATGCGCGGCCAGGCCATCATGGATTTCCCGTTGTGCAACAAGAGCTTCAACCTGTCCTATTGCGGCCATGATCTGTAGGAAATCGGGCACGTCATGTTCAAGACCCTGCTAGCGCGCGCCCGCCAGGGGTACCGCACCGTTGCTTATGCCGGACAAGATGCGGGTCTGCCGGCGCTGTTTCGCGGCCGTCCGGTGCTCGATCCGGATAAATGCGTCACCGGCTGCACCGAGTGCGTCGATGTGTGTCCGACCGATGCCTTGCGCGTGACCGAGTCCGGACTGGAACTTGATATCGGGCGGTGCATTTTCTGTGGATATTGTATCGCGGCATGCCCCGAGGGCGCGATCGCCTTCAGCCGAGATTGGCGGCTCGCTGCCTCCAAACGCGAAGGGTTGGTGGCGACCGCGGATCGTCCGTTGCAGATCGATGCGCTCAGCGGCGAGCTGCGGCGATTGCTGGGCCGGTCTTTGCGACTGCGTCAGGTCAGCGCCGGGGGCTGCAACGGATGCGAGGTCGAGGTGAACGCGCTCGGCAATGTGGTCTTTGATTCCAGCCGATTCGGAATCGATTTCGTGGCTTCGCCGCGCCACGCCGACGGTGTTCTGGTGACCGGACCGGTGACCGCGAACATGAAGGAAGCCCTGCTCATCACCTACCAGGCGATAGCGGAACCCAAGCTCGTCATCGCCGCCGGAGCCTGTGCCATCTCCGGCGGTCTCTATCGCGATCACCAAGAGGTCTCGAACGGGGTCGAGGGCCTCCTTCCGGTCGATCTCTACGTGCCGGGCTGCCCGCCTCACCCCTTCACGATTCTCGATGGGATCATGCGATTACTGGGTCGACTCTAGAGCATTCTTAGCTCGGAATTATCCCTTCGGCCTCTTCATGAGCGAGTTCCTGGTGGTGAGCTCGGCCTTCGCGCGGCGGAGCCGCGGCCGGACTCAGCCCCAGGGGCCATGGCGGGGTGCTTCCTCCGGCGCTGCTTCCGCGGCCGGCGCCGGGCTTTCCTCGGCCGCTGCGGCGGAGCCTCCGAGGTTTCGCAAGCGGGCGATGCGCTCGGCGAGCGGGGGATGCGTGGACAACAGCCCGCTCAGCGCCTTGTCCTTGGGCTCTGCGATGCACAAGGCGGCCACGGGCGAATCCTTGCGCGTGATCGCCGTCTCGCTCCGCTGCAGGCGCTCGAGCGCATGGATGAGGCCGACAGGGTTGCGCGTGAGCCTGGCCGAGCTCGCATCGGCGAGATACTCGCGTTGGCGCGAAATCGCCATTTGCACGAGTCGCGCGGCGAGCGGGGCGACGATGAGCACGACCGCGAGCAGCGCCAGTACCGCAAGCGTGAGCGCCAAGCGCGCACCCGACGAATCGCGGCCGCGGGCGCGCGCCGGCCCCGCTCCGCCCCAGCCGATCGAAAAGCGCGCAATGTCGGCAAGGAGATGCGCAAGCAGCACCACCACGCCCGCCATGGCCGCGACGACGGTGGTATAGCGCACGTCGTAATCCGCGACATGGCCCATCTCGTGGCCGATCACTCCCTGCAGCTCCTCGCGGCTGCAGGCCTCGAGGATGCCCTTGGTCGCGGTAATCGTCGCGTGCCCGGGCGAATAACCGCTGGCAAAGGCGTTGAGCGCCGGCGTGTCGATGACCATCGCGCGCGGCGCCGGCACGCCGGCGGCGATTGCCATCTCCTCGACGACGTCGATGAGCCGCCGCTCCGCGGGATTGTCGGGATTGGCCGGCCGCGCGCCGGCGAAGGCGGCGAGGATGCGGGCACCCGCGAAAAGCGTGATCAAGCCCCAGAGCAGCCCCGCCCCGGCCACGATCGCGGCGCCGGCAAGGGCCTGCGGGCGCGGCGGACCGAAGAGGTCGAGCAGCACCGAGCCCACCGTCAGCCGTTGCAGCGCCGCATCCGGCAGACTCCAGATGATGTCGAGGATGGCGAAAGCCCAGCCGAGCACGTAGCCTGCCGCCGCACCGATCGCGAGGAGGACGACGAACAGCAGCACGGTATTGCGCTTGTTGCGCGTGATCGCGTGCTGGAAGTCGGTGTTGTAAAGGGTCTCGGAGGGCGCCGTCATCGCTCGGCCGCGCTAGGAAAGATGCACGTCGGGCACCGACTCGACCGCCGCGCGCTCGGCTTCGGGGACCGTGAACATCGTCTCGGCGGAGAAGCCGAACGCCCGCGCGAAGAGCACGCCCGGGAACGAGGCGACCCGGATGTTCTGGGCCTGAACGGCGTCGTTATAGTGCTGGCGCGCGAAGCTGATCTTGTTCTCGGTCGTGGTGAGCTCCTCCATCAGTCCCGACACGTTCTCCTGCGAGCGAAGATGGGGATAGGATTCCACAAGCGCGAACAGGTTGCGCAGCGCGCCTGAGAGCACGTTCTCCGCCTGCATGGCCGCTTCAGGCGTGCGGGCCGCGATTGCCTGGTTGCGCGCCTCGACGACGGCCGTAAGTTGCGCCTTCTCTACCTGCATGGCGTCCTTGACCGAATTCACGAGATTGGGAATGAGATCATGCCGGCGCTTCAGCTGTATGTCGATTTGCGACCACGCGTTGCGGACCTCCTGGCGTCCGGCGACGAGGCCGTTGTAGATGACGACGGCGACGATCGCCACGACGACGACGATGCCAAGCAGGATGTAGAGGTTTCCAGACATCGAACGACCTCCATGTCACCGACGGCGCCGCTGATCCGCGCCGCCCGTCGATCTCAAGTCGAATGCTTCACGTCGTACTCTTGGCGAGCACGTTGCGCTCGGCCTTGGCCGGCTTGCCGGCGACGGGGGCGCTCGACCGGACCATTTGCCGCAGTGCCTCGCTCAGACCGCCCCAGGACGGCCTTTCGAACATTTCGTGGCGGACCCGCAGCTCTTCCACGTCGATCAACGCCGGACCGAGTATCTTCTCAAGGACAGCGAAGTCGCCGGAACAATACTCCTCGAGAAGGGGGATGATGTCGTCCTGGAGCGTCTCGACCAGGGAAGCGAAATCGCGAATTGGCTGCTCGCCGCGCAGGAAATAGGAATGCCCGATCTGCAGGCTCCGCGCATTTCGGCCGACATGAGCGCGTACTCTTTTGTTGAGCTCCGCGAGCCACGAGGCCAGCCCGATGCCCTCGACCGCGGCGTCGCCGAGCACCGCAGGGTCGGGTATGATCTCGACGAACGCGAAGCGCCGGCGCAAGACGGCGTCGGGGAGCGAATTCGCTCCCATGGCCGAACTCATGGTGCCGATGATGTAGACATTCTCCGGCATCGAGAAGCGCGACTTGCTCAGCGGAAGCAGCACGTCGCGGCTGCGCTTGTTCTTCTCGATGACGCTCAGGAGCTCGCCGAAGATGCGCGGGACATCGCCCCGATTGATCTCGTCGATGACGAGATAGAAGCTTCGGTTGGGCTCCTCCTCCGCCTGCGCGCACATGTCCTTGAATATCCCGTCTTTGCGCTGGTAGACCATGCTCCCGTCGACGACCTCCGGGCGCAGCCCCTCGACGAAGTCCGAGTATTGGAAACCGGGATGAAACGTGCAGAATTCCACCTTGCCGGGGGGATTTTCGCTGGTGCTCATCTGAAAGGCGGCACGAAGCGCCCAATAGGTCTTCCCGGTACCCGGTGGTCCATAGAGTATGACTTGTCCCTTGCGCACGAGGGCCGCGCGAACGCGGCCGACCATAGGTGCCTCCGCCGGAGTACCCTGTCGGCCGGCCAACGGCATGCGCGCAAGCCCCGCAAGCCGGCGCTCGATCTCGATGTGGTTGCTCTCGTTCAGGAGCTCCCAGAACATCGTACGCAGCGCTTCCGACTCCGGCATTTGCCAGGCGTCGGCATTCAGCCACTCGACCTTCCTGCGGTGCGGAAATGCGTCGCCTTCGACAAATTCGTAATTCCCCTTGACCCGAGCGATACCGAGATTGCCTTGCCCATCGGCGGCGACGACGACGTCGCTCTCGGTCGCGCGCAGGACGAAGCTCATGATTTGCCGCCGCGCGTTCGTAATCGCGCGCGCATTGCTCGAGTAATGTTGCTCCAGAAGCTCTATAAGTCTGTCCTCGTTGGCCCGGTCCTTAAGGAGCCAACCGAGATCGCCGAGTGCCGGCCAGCCGATCGCCATGCAGGATTGCGCCTGCATCAATTCCCAAGAGCCGTTGACACCCTCGCTGTCCTCGGCGAGCACGCGCCAGTATGCGTGCGGGTGGCCATTCCGGCGCTGGAGTGCCGTGGTCAGATGGCTCATGGGCACGCCGAGCGCGCTCGCCATGGCGACAAACCGTCCGGCGATTGCGTATCGCCCGCGCTGCTCGGGCGGAAGCTGCAATGCCTTGATGACGTGGAAGCGCTGATGAACGGGATTGTGGAAGTGGTCTAATCGCTCCGGGAAGATCAGGCCGAAATATTTGTGGCCCCAGGCGGTTGGGCTCACGCTGTGGGCGATGTGGCTAATCTCGGTGTCGAGACTGGCATACTCCTCGTCGCTCGCACCCTGAGGCAGCTGGCGAAACAGCTCGCAGCCGCGCAGGATCTCGTCCCTCTGTGCCTCGGCGATGCTTACGGCGTCATGGAGCGAAATCTCGTGTTCTACCGAAAGCCCTTCCTTCAACCATGTCGTGCCATCGTTGTAGACGCCGTAAGCGGAGCGGGCCTCGCCGGCGATCGTGCCCACGCCCTCCGCGAATTCGTCGCCCTCCCTGGACTCGAGCCAATACATCAGAGAGTTCGCCGAGCGTCGCTGGTGCATGAGCCTCAGGAGCGGCTCGCCGTTGAGTGCCGCGAGTCGCTCCGGTCCGAAGCGGCTGGCAAAATTGTGGTAGTACTCCTTGAGCTTGGCTTCCGTCGGCAATGCCCCGCTGTTCCGCAGCTGGGCGATTTCCTTGCGCAGAATATCCACAAACCGCGGATCGAATTCGACCATCGTCACCACCTCGTGCGCAGCAGCGGCGAGCCGTGCTTCTAAGCGGATTATCTACTACTTTATCTTGCCGGTACAGGCTGAGCCCCGGCCCTCGGGCAGCGCCGGCACCTGCGGGCGATTGCCGTGCGATGAGGCGGCACTCAGGCTATTCGTCATCCGGCAGGGCGCAGTCGCGCCACGCGAAGTGCTTGTCCCGCGACTTGGTCGTAGCGGGCCCGGCATTGCACCTCCGCGCGATAATGGCTATTCATTCGCGAACGGCGGACGCAGGTTTTGGCTGGCGTTTTCCGCCGTCTCCCTTGCCAGGACGATGAGATGAGCGAGAGTGCCGACCTCCTGAGCTTCCTTGCGATCGGCGAGCCCGTGAAAGCGCACCGGCCCGTGGCACGCGTGCGCCTCTCTCTTGACGGGTGGCAGGCGTTGGCCGCGCAGCTCGAGCACGTCTCGCGCGCCCAAGCGAAGCCATGATCCGTCTCGCGATGCTCCTCGCGAGCTTCGTCGTCTCGGCACTCGGCGGCCTCCTCTATTGGGCTCACGAGGGACGGCCGCACGCCGTGCCGGAGGCGGGCGTCGAGCGCGCCGCGAGCATCTCCTTCAGCCCCTACCGCCCCGGCGAGAGCCCGCTTGCCGGCATCGCGCCGACGCCCGACGAAATCTCCCAGGACCTCGCCGCACTCGCGGATCGCGTCGAGGCGGTGCGGAGCTATACGAGCCGCGAGGGCCTCGAGGCGGTACCCCGCTTCGCCCGTCCGCTCGGCCTGAAGGTGATGCAAGGCATCTGGCTCGGGCGCGAGCCCGAGGTGAACGAGCGCGAGGTGCGCGACGGAATCGAGCTTGCCAACCGCTATCCCGACGTCATCCGTGAAGTCGTCGTCGGAAACGAAGTGATGCTGCGGCGCGACTTGGCGCCCGAGCAGCTTGCCGCCTACATCGATCGCGTCAAGTCCGCGGTCAAGCAGCCGGTCACCTACGCGGATGTGTGGGAGTTCTGGCTCAAGAACCCCGAGCTCGCGTCCCACGTCGATTTC
>Ga0209415_10017766_pt1 | contig 11287 bp, 10 predicted proteins | sample PeaSoiSIISIP2007_FD_187696 | JGI IMG/M metagenome (GOLD analysis project Ga0209415, IMG submission 187696) | Peat soil microbial communities from Weissenstadt, Germany - SII-SIP-2007 (SPAdes) (version 2) | ecosystem: Environmental > Terrestrial > Soil > Wetlands > Peat | place: Germany...
CCCCCGCGGCCGGCGCCTGCGCTGGTGGAGTATCCGGCGCCTGCGGCGCCGGATACTCCACCAGCGAATCGTAGCGGCGTCCGCTGGCCACGCCAGCGGACGCCGCTACGTCCGCGCCGTCGCCGGGCGCGCCCGCCTCCGCGGGCGCGTCCGACGACGGCAGCGCAGACGCCGGCCGCGGCTCATCGCCGATGCTCACCTCACGCCTCATCGCGACGATTATACCACCGCCGCATTCCACGGCATTCCATGCCGACGGGGCACTCTGCTCGCGTTGCTCGGGTTGGTGGCAAGTTCCCAGACCGCGCCTTTTCGACCTCTCCCCTAACCCCTCTCCTACGCGGAGAGGGGAACAGAAATTCGACGTTCTTTGCCCCCCTTCCCTATGGGGAAGGGGCCGGGGGTTAGGTTTTCCTTCACGAGTCTTGCCACCATCCCGAACGAAGCGAGTTTTTCACCGACTGCTCGCTTCGCTCGGATCTTCTTAATTTCCAACCGATTCGACCAACGGGAGCGGTCTCTGAAAAACCCGACGGCATGGAATGCCGCGCCCCCCGCTGGGCTGGCGCTCGGCCGACGTCCACGCTAGAATGCCGCGTTCTCATCAAGGAGGCTTATGATGGCGCAAGCGCAGCAACCACTTCCCGAACATATGCGAAACACTCCTCCCGCCGCGTTACAGGTGGTGGCCGGTCTAATTTTCGCTACCGTTGTCGCCGCTTTGGTTTGGGTGTTGGTGAAGTACACGTAGGATCGCGACCCCATTTCCCGCTCGCGCCGGCATCCTGAACCGCCGAACGAGCCGGCGATACCCCTTGGATTCCCTTGTGCGTTTCACGTCGCACGAGGCACAGTGCTTTCGCGCAGTGCCCGTCAGATTGGACGGTGCTTTGCGCCGTTAGCGCTGCGCGTGCGATCGCCCGCTATCGCAAACAGCGCGAAAGCGACCAAATAGGATAGCTCCAGAGCGCCAGGCCCCGCGGATACACGTATACGGGAGCCGCGACGATGCGCTGGCTAGAACGGCAGTCGCGCCGAGAGGATCCAGTTGCGATCGAAAGTGCGGTGTTGAGTGACGGCGATTTGGACCCCGGTTCCGATCGTGAATCCCAGCGTCTTCCAGATTGGAAGCCGGCCAATCACGATACCCGGCGTCACAAAAAGCTGATTGTCGCCGGTCCGCGCGCCGTTCGGCCACCAGGTGTAGTTGAACTCCAACTCTGGCCAGATTTTTTTCAGGATCCGGTATTGAAGCGCCGTATTGTACGTGACCGGCATCCCCAGGCGGTCCTCGCCGCCATTCGGGATCGCGATCGCGACCGTGCTCTGGAAATCGAAATCGCCCCATCCTTTTCCGAAAGCGATCGTGGGAGAGTAGACGGCGTGACCGGAGCCCAGGCGTTTCGAGCCGGTGGGCGCTGAGATCCCCATGAACAACGTGACTATGTAGTTGCCCTGCTCCTCGTTCGCCGACAGCAGCCGATACTTGACCAGGAAAGAGACGTCGGTCCAGTTGTCGAGGCCGTGGTGGCGATGTTTGACGTTGTATTTGCTTTTAGCCACGTACGGCGGCGCGCCCAGGATTAATTCGATGTTGTCCAGCGGAATCAGTTCCAGCTTGGCGCCGGAGATACTTTGCCCCAGTCCATGCGGCTGCGCTTGCCAGAATTGATCGAACCGGACTTCCTGCTCCAGGCGCGGCGTCACCGTAACCAGCGGCGTGATCCAGTGCGGCTGCTCGGCCTTGGCGCCTTCCGAGCGCTCGAACCAGTCGCTGAAATAATCGCCGACCTCGGCCAGTGGCTGAGGCGCGCTCAATTCGGGTAGGCTATCTCCACCAAAGCCCGTCGCCGCCGAGGCCGGCAGTATCGCGGCCACGAGCAGCGCACAGGTCAGGCGGAGAGCGAATCGGCCGGATCGCGGTGTTTTCATTGAGCTAGGTTTTTGCCATCATAAAGGACAGATGTCAACAATACGGGCAGGCGACTCGATCCAGCGGGCGCGCCTGGAAAAGGGGCTGAGTCAGAGCGAGCTCGCCCGCCGCGCGGCCGTCTCGCGCCAGGCCCTCAGCGCGATCGAGGCTGGGGCGTATCAGCCGAGCGTTACCGTGGCGATACGTCTGGCGCGGATACTCGGCCAGAGCGTCGAGAGCCTGTTCGGCGACGCCGGCTCGGCCACGATCACGGCAACCTTCGCCGGCGACGATCCTGCGCAAGCGGCGGCGCACAGACACGTCGCGCTGGCGCGCGTCGGAGGGCGGCTGATAGCGGTGCCGCGCGCCGCGTCGGGTCTCAGCCTGACGCCGGCCGCGGGCGTGATCGAAGGCCCGGCCGCCGCCGGCCGCGTCGAAGTCACCGCCTTTCGTTCCGCCGCCGAGGTCGACTCAGCGCTCTTGCTGGTCGGATGCGACCCCGCGGCCTCGTTGTTGAGCGAAACGCTCGCGCGCCATTCGCCATCAATCTGCGTGGTGGCGATCCCGCGTTCGAGCCGCGCCGCGCTAGCGGCGCTGGCGGCCGGCCAGGCCCACGTCGCCGGCGTTCACATCCGCGATCCGCAAAGCGGCGAGTACAACTTGAACGCCGCGCGCGAGGCGATGCGCCGTCGGCCATACGTAATCGTCAACTTCGCGCGCTGGGAGCTGGGATTGGCAGTCGCAACGGGGAACCCGCACGCTATTCGCGCCGCCGCCGATCTGGCGCGACCGCGAATCCGCATCGTCAACCGCGAGGCTGGTTCGGGTGCGCGCTTGGCGCTCGACGAAGCGCTCGCCGCGAATAAGCTCGACCCGGCGCGGATCGCCGGCTACACGCGCGAGCTCGCCGGCCATCTCGAAGTCGCCGCCGCCATCGCCAGCGGAGTGGCCGACGCCGGGATCACGATTCGTGTCGCCGCCGACGCCTACGGATTACATTTCATCGCGATGCGCGAGGAACGTTACGACCTCGTGATTCCCGAACGCGAGCTGCAATCGATCCCGGTGCGCGCGATGCTCGAGACGCTGAATTCGAGCCGCTTCGCCAACGAAGTCAGCCTCCTCTGCGCTTACGAAACCAGCCAGATGGGCAGCGCTTACCAACGGGCATAAGCGATTAGTTTCGCCCGCGATCCCGCGGTTCAGCACCGGCATGCTCCGTCATCGTGCTTTGGCCCCTTCCGTCATCCTGAGCGGAGGCTGCCGGCGCGAAGGATCTCGCGCGGTCCTCCGCGCGTAATCCATCAGACTCACCGCCTATGCGCGCGGAGCACCGCGCGAGATCCTTCACTTCGTTCAGGATGACCGAGCATGCCGGTGCTGAACGTTTGTAAGCCAATTTATAACTCGGGCCACTAAAGAATCGACTCTAAGAATTCGAGCGAGCGCAGCCGACGGTCGAGCACGCTTGCGACAAATCGAGCGATAGCGAGGCTGCCGTCGGGACCGGCGGGCGCCGCGTCCGACGCGCTCTCGATTGGTAGCGCGCCCAAGCGCGCGAGCGCGGCGGCGCTGGCAGCGCTCAGCGCAATCGCGCCGACCGCGTGGCTACCGTCGCGACATCGCCGGCAGACGATCCCGCCGCGCGCGGGAACGAAGCTCAACCCCGACGCCTCCGGCTCCGGCGGGGCCGCGCACACCCTGCATCGGCGGAACTCCAGCTCGTAGCCGGCCCATCGCAGCAGGTCGAGCTCGAACGCCTGGCGCAGCGCGGCACCGGCGCCGTTGCGCGCCAGCGCGCCGAGCCCGTTGGCCAGGATTCGGTAGGCGTCGGCGCTTTCGGTTCCCTCACGGATGAGCGCGTCGGCGAGTTCCAGCATATAGCTGCCGAGCGCGATCTTGCCGAGGTCGTCCTCGAGCTCGTATTGCGTCAGCTCCGCGGCCTCGGCCCGCGTGATGAAGACCAACTCGCCGTGAGGCCGGCGCCTGAAATAGAGCATCACGTGCGAGAACAGCTCGAGCTTGCGCTCGAAGCGCCGGCGCGATTGCTTGGCGCCCTTGGCGATCCCGCCGAGCTTGCCCGCGTCACGGGTGAGCACGGTCACGATCCGATCCGACTCGCCGTAGTCGCGATTGCGCAGCACAATCGCCGGCGTCGCTTCTTCGGCGGGCACGTGCCGTCAGCTCTGGCGCAGCAGGGTTTGCTGGATTTGTTTGACCTGAGCGCGCATCGACTCGACCGTCGCCATCTGACGGCCGCTTTGCGCGGCGTCGCGAATCAGCCCCTCGAACTTGAGCAGGATGTTGGCGAGCTTGCTGTGAACCTCGATCAGCGCCCGGCTTCTAAGCTCCGCGCTCTCCCATCCGCGCCCCGCGTACTCCCGCAACTCCTGACCCTGGATTAGCAGCTCGCGCGCCTCTTCCTCGTAGCCCTTGATCAAATGATGAAGCGCCTCGCGCACCTTGGGCCGCTCTTCGGGGTCCTTCCACAACAGATGCTCGAGGAACAGCAGGTCATCTTCGGTCACCTGATCGCGCCCGAGAATCATCGCGTGCGCGCGCAGTACGTCAAGCGCGCTGCGCCATCGGCGGTCCGAGGCGATTATCTGCCTGCGGCCCAGTTCGCGCCTGATCTCGGCTATCGTGCGCATCACCGCTCCCGGTACCGCGACCGCGCGGGCCGTTTCGCGCAGTTCGGCCAGCTCGCCGATCGCGAGCCCGGTGCGCTGAGCGCCGCCCGGCTCGCGGCGCGCCTCAAGCATCTTGAGGAAGCGGAAGTCCTCGCCGATATAGTCGACCACGAAGCGCAGCAGGAAGCGGTCGTAGAGCGCGGTCAGCTCGTCTTCGTCGGGCAGCTCGTTGGAAGCCCCGAACATCGTGATCAGCGGCACCGTGACCCGCGTCCGGCCGTTATGGAACACGCGCTCGTTGATGATGCTCAACAGCGCATTCAGGATCGACGAATTGGCCTTGAAGATTTCGTCGAGGAACGCGATATGCGCCTCGGGCAGCTTGTCGATCGTGACGCGGCGGTAATCGTCCTGCTCGAGCGCCTTGAGGCTCACCGCGCCGAAGATTTCTTCCGGCGTGGTGAACTTGGTGAGCAGCCACTGAAAGTAGTTGGCGCCTTCGATTCTTTGACAAAGCTCCTCGGCCAGCATCGACTTGGCGGTACCGGGAGGGCCGATCACCAGCACGTGATGGCCCGACAGCAGCGCGCACAGCGCACCGTCGATTAGCTCGGCGCGTTCGAGGAAAATCTGATTCAGCTCGTCGCGGATACGGGCCAGTTTGAGTTGGGCTTGCGAGGTCATCGAGCAGCCGGCGCTCACCGGCTGAGCGCTAATTTATCAGAGCCGCCGCGCCGACTTAAGCCGCCGCGGCATTCCATGCCGTCGGGTTTTTCAGAAATTGCTCCCGTTGGTCGAGTTGGTTGGAAGTTAAGAAGATTCGAGCGAAGCGAGCAGGCGGTGAAAAACTCGCGTTGCTCGGGTTGGCGGCAAGTTCCAGACCGCGCCTTTTCGCTGTCATTCTGAGCGCAGGCTGGCGGAGCGAAGAATCGACGCGAAGCGATTCAATCCTTCCGCGATTACGCATCCTGCCTTGCCGAGGGCGCGTGCGTGGCGCTACAAACTTGCTCAACGATCGCGCGCGCAGGAGCGAACCATGGACAAGGCATTGGCGGGACTCAAGATTCTGGACCTCACCCAGTTCGAAGCGGGCACCTCTTGCACCGAACTGCTGGCCTGGCTGGGAGCCGAGGTCGTCAAGGTCGAGATGCCGGGAAGCGGCGACCAGGGGCGCACGCTGCTGACCGAAAAGCCCGGCCTCGACGCCTACTACTTCCTGCTGCTCAACGCCAACAAGCGCAGCATCACCCTGAACCTCAAGCACGCCCGCGGCCGTGAGCTGATGCTCGAGCTGGTCAAGAAGTTCGACGTCCTGGCGGAAAACTTCTCGCTCGGAACGCTCGAGAGCCTCGGCCTTGGTTACGAGCGGCTGCGTCAGATCAATCCGCGTCTGATTTACCTCACCATCAAGGGCTTCGGCACCTATGGCCCCTACAGCAAGTACAAGAGCTTCGACATGATCGCGCAGGCGACCGGTGGCGCGATGGCGATCACCGGCTTTCCGGGCTCGCCACCGCTCAAGCCCGGCCCAACCATCGGCGACACCGGCACCGGCGTCCACGCCGCGTGCGGCGTGCTCGCCGCCTACATCCAGCGCAATCGAACCGGCCGCGGTCAGAAGGTCGAGGTCTCGATGCAAGAGGCGGTGCTGAACTACGTGCGGCCCTCGATGATGGGCAGCTACATCACGCACCAACCGGTCGCTCGCGCCGGCAATCACCTCAAGGGCACCGCTCCCTCCGACATTTTTCCTTGCGCTCCGGGAGGCGACAACGATTACGTCTACATCCTCTGCGTAACCGAAGAGATGTGGCAGAGCCTGTGCGCGGCGATCGGCAGGCCGGAGTTGGTCGAGGACGAACGCTTCAAGGAACGGCGCCCGCGCAACAAGAATCTCGAACAACTTTCGTCGATCATCGCGGGCTGGACCCGCCAGCGCGGCAAACACGAGGTCATGAAAATTCTTGGCGACGCCGGCGTGCCCTGCGGCAAGGTGCTCGATACGCTCGAGCTGTTCGATGACCCCCATCTGCGCGAGCGCGGAATGATGCCGACGATCCAGCATCCTACGCGCGGCGAATTCACGATGCCTGGATGCCCGGTCAAGCTCGAGGATTCATCGGTTCCGATCACCAGCGCGCCGCTGCTCGGCGAGCACAACCGTGAAGTTTACGCCGAGTATCTCGGTATCGGCGCCGAGGAGCTTGATCGCCTCAAGTCCGACGGCGTTATTTAGCGTCCTGAGTTGAAACTTCGCTTGATAAATTGTCAGCTTGCTTGTCATTCTGAGCGCAGCGAAGAATCAACGCGCAGCGATTTTTGGTGTGCGGCTAGGTCCAGGAAAAGACTCATCGCTTCGCGTAGATCCTTCGCGGAGCCTGTCCTGAGCGGCGCCGAAGGACTCAGGATGACATCTAGTGTTCAGACTGCGAAAGCCGGAGGATTCGCTATGCCAAAATATTTCGATTCGAAACTGGCGTCGGCGGCTATCAGTGGATCGCTCCTGTTAATCGCGGCGATGGTTGGCGGATGCGCGACCGCAAACGTCAGCCAGGGAACGACGGCCGCGCCGGTCAGCACGAACCGGCCCAGCCAGATTATCGTTTACGAATTTGCGGTCTCAGCTTCCGAGGTGACGCAAAATCAAAGCATCCTCCAGCGGGCTTACAGGGCGGTCGCCATGGACACCGACCAGCAAGCGGCAAGCCAGCTTCAGACCGGCCATGACGCGGCTAAGGACCTGTCGGATGAGCTCGTCAGGAAGCTCACGGAGCTCGGGTTCAACGCCCAACAAATGCCACGTGGTACGTCGGCGCCTGATGGCGCGCTGATTATCGACGGTCAGTTCCAGAACGTCGACGAGGGCAACCGGCTGAGACGGCTGGTGATCGGCTTCGGCGCGGGCGCCTCGAAGCTCGATACGGAGGTCAACGTCAACCAAGTGGCCAATGGCGCGACCACTCAGCTACTCGATTTCAAGACCCACGCCGAGAGCGGCAAGATGCCCGGCGCCGCGATGACGATGGGCGTGGGCGCCGCGGCACAGGGCGGCGCTGCGATCGGGGCGGGAGCGGCGACCGCGACTCTCGGCGGCGTCAGAACCTACGCGTCAACGATGGGCTACCTGGCCGATTCGACGGCCAAGCAGATTGTCGCCTATTTCTCGCAGTACGCTGCCAATCAAGGCTGGATAACCCAGGAACAGGCTCAAAAAGTGCGGCTCGACAACAACCAGTAAGTTGTCGCGTGGCGAACCACTCGCTCCTTCGATTGAGGCCTGGAACGCACTGAAGCCGGTTTGAGCGATGAACGATCTGTTCGGGGCGATCGATTTTCTTGCCGCCGCCGGCGAGAATTTGATTCGCGATTTCGTCCGCTCCCATCGTGGCGCCGCCTATGCCGATCTCCGATTCGAGGTCGTATTCAGCCGCGCCGCGAGCGCTGAGCACGGCGCCCCGCGCGAATCCGTCGAGAGCGAAAGCGCGGCCTTCGGCGTTAGCGTTCGCTTCGCCGGGAGCAACGGAGTCATCGCCGACGGCCAGAGCGGCGCGACGATCGGGCGGCTCGCGCTCAAGCCGGCCAAGTTGGCGTCGGCGCTAAAAGCCGCGCTCGAGGAATCCTACGATCGCGCGCGCACCAGTGCGCGCGCGAAGACGGCGTTGCTGAAAAGCCTGAGCGCCGCCGCCGCCGGCCTGATCGGCGCGGAGCCCGCGCCGATCAGACCGGCCCACGACAAAGTCGCGGCAACCTACCGTCGTGATCCGCGCACGCTCGATCCCGGCGAGCTTAACAAGCTCTGTTGTGACGCGTCGCGGGCTGCCGCCGGATTGGGCCCGGAGATAGCGTTCAACTTCGTCGCCGCCTTGAGCGAGTTGCGCCACGAGCTTTTCATCAGCAGCGAGGGCGCGATGATTTCGCAGCAGTTCGCTTTCTCGCAGGGCGATTGCTACGTGGTCGCGCAGAGTGGCGAAGGCCATCAGGAGAGCTACGACACCATCGGGCAGCAGCGCGGCCTGGAATGCCTAACCGAGGGATGGCCGGGCGAGCTGATGCCGAATCCCGGCCTGATGACGTTCGCGCTCGAGCTCGCGGGCGAGGCGCGCGAACTCGCCGCCGCGCCGATACTCAAGCCGCCCGCGAATGAAGTTACGGTAGTCACCGACCCGCACTTCAACGCGCTGCTGGCGCACGAAATCGTCGGCCATCCGTGCGAAGCCGATCGCGCGCTCAAGATGGAAGCGGCCTACGCCGGGCGAAGCTGGTTGCTGCGCTCGCTTCGCGATAACGAATGCGGCCGCGCGATCGGCTCCGCGATGCTCTCGGCGTGCTCCGATCCCGGCCTCGACGGCTACGGCCATTACCGCTACGACCACGAGGGCACAGCCGGGCAACGGGTGATGCATATCGAGCGCGGCGTGTTCGGCGGTTTTCTGAACTCGCGGGCCACCGCCGCAGCCCTCGGGGTCGAACCCAACGGCTCCGCCCGCGCCAGTGAAGCGCGGCACGTGCCGCTGATCCGGATGTCGAACACCTTCTTTATGTCCGGCGAGGCCGACCCGAATCGAATCATCGCCGAGGTCGAGCACGGCTATTACGTATGCGGCCACCGTATCCCCTCGATCGCCGAATCGCGCGAGAATTTCCGCATCTCGGCGCGGCGGATTCAGGAGATCGAAAACGGACGGCTAGGCCGGCTCTATCGCGCGGGCAGCGTGATGGCCGATTCCAAGCGCTTTTTCATGAATGTCGACGCGGTCGGCAACGATCTTCGTCTAATCGCGATTCCCAACTGCGGCAAGGGACAGCCGATGCAGGTGAAGCGGATGTCTAACGGCGGACCAACCATGCGCTCGCGCGCATACCTGGCCGGCGGCTAAGCCGCGCGACGCTCAATGCGGGACCCACACCGGCATCGAGCCAAACAGGCCGTCGACCACTCCGATCTGATAGGCAAGCACCAGCCCGAAACCGACGCTGAGAAGTCCGGAGCCGACCGCCAGGGTGCGGTTGAATGCGACCAGCCGGTTCGCGGATAGAACTATCGGCACCCCGATCGCGGTGGTTATCAGGATCATGCCTACCAGCGTCCCGAAGCCGAACAGCACCAGGTAGACCGCGGCCCATCGCGGGTCCGGAATCGCTCCCAGCACCAGCAACGCGATAGCCGCGCTACCGGCCAGGCCGTGAGCGAATCCAACCGCCAGCGCCTTCTTCAGCGCCCAACTGCGAATAGAAGAAACCGCGACCGCCAGACGGTGCTCCTCGTGCTGGTCTTCAATCCCTGCCAGATGGGCGTGCGGGTGCGAGTGCCCAAGCTCGCCGTGGGCATGGCCGTGAGAATGGACCACGGGCCGGGTTTCGGGTTGCCTGCGCCTAAACCACGCAAATCGCGGAAGCGCGCCGAACAGAGTCGACAACCCCAGCGCCACCAATACCATCGCCACCGCAAACTCCATCGTCAGGCCAAGCCGTGGCGGTACGCTGAGCTTGAAGAAGATGATCGCGCCACCGACCAGCAAAACCGTGGTCATGTGGCCGATACCCCACGCCATGCCGATACGCGTGGCACTGCCCAGGCGCCGTTCCTGGCTGACGATTGTGGTCACCGCGATGACGTGGTCGGAGTCCGTCGCATGCCGCACCCCTATCACAAGGCCAAGCAGCGCGAGTCCAAGCGGCGCGGCGTCTGTTGGTATCACAACTTGTTCCCTCGGGACTGTGCGAAGTGCTCGTAGCCCGGACCGTCACCCTCGTCACAGGCAGGCCCAAGTCTCCGGCACTTCTAGTCAAGAGCAGCTTAAATCCCAAGCCGCAAATGATTGCAAGTCTGAAGGGACCTTTGCACGACATCGATGCGGTCTTTAGCAGGCTGCGGAAAAGGTTCCGCAGCCTGCTCCCTCTCTCTTATCCCCCCCTGGTCAGGGGGAGAAGATTGAGGAAGGAAGCCAGTTTTCATGCAGGGTGCGGGTGCCATCAGTGAAACGATCCTGGTCTGCAAGCCCTTTTTCCGCACCCTGCTAGTCCGTCATCTCGCCCGCCTGATCGAGGGAAAGGCCGGGCGGCGCAAACGCCAGTGCACCAACCGCTTGCGGCATCCTCGTCTTCGCGACGTGCCGCTTGCCGAAGCAGTTGCGCTAAGGTCTCAAGTCTGAAAGGAAGAAATTCCGCGCGCGCGGCGCGAGGGGCAAAAGCCCTAGGCGCTCAGGTGTTCCCAAGCGCCACGCAAGATGCCGCCACGCTTACCGCCGGAGCAGGTGAATCACGTTACCGACCCGGACCACAGCCGGCCGCTTTCGTGGCATACGCGGGCGAGCAGAACTCTGTTCCATTCGCCAGCGGTCGATATCTTCGATGTTATAGCGCCAGCCGATACCTATCCTGAAAGCAGGCAGCTCCTCGTTCTTGGACAGTCTATAAACCGTCGAAGGATGGACGCGTAAATAGTTGGAAACCTCTTTAACTGTCAATACGTTGACTCGAGCCATCATGGGTAAACACATCCAAGGTTGATGATTGATCTCGAGTTGGCTCCCCCCATTTTTCGACGCCAACCACTCTTTACTGATCGCTTACTACGACGATAGGCAGCCTCCACAATCGAAATGACATGCTGCAAGATTAGTACCGCAGGGGATGCCGCAGAGTCGTTTCAAAATTGACCGATTTGAGGCAGCATTCTGTCAACGCAGGTGCCAAGCCGGGACCGAAATCCTTTCTCTTTCGACAGCTCTCTTGGCCCCCCAAG
>Ga0209415_10017770_pt1 | contig 11284 bp, 5 predicted proteins | sample PeaSoiSIISIP2007_FD_187696 | JGI IMG/M metagenome (GOLD analysis project Ga0209415, IMG submission 187696) | Peat soil microbial communities from Weissenstadt, Germany - SII-SIP-2007 (SPAdes) (version 2) | ecosystem: Environmental > Terrestrial > Soil > Wetlands > Peat | place: Germany...
TCGGGCGATCGCGCTTGACGGGGTGGACGCGGTCGGCCTCCACGTCGACGAGGTCGTTGATCGTGTAGACGGCGCCCGCGAGCAAGCAGAAGACGCCCGTCGCGGCGAGCGCGCGCCCCGTCACGTCCAGATTGAGGAGGTGCCCCTGCGGAGTCCGGACGAACAGGTCCTTGTGGAAGAACATCGGCGCCAGGACGAAGAGGTTCTTCACCCACTGGTGCGGGCGCAAGGTCTGGACCAGGCCGCGGAAGGACGCGCGAGAGGCCATCGGGGTCGTGGAGGTCACTACCACGGGCGGAGTGGCCATCCCGGGGCGATGCGGCACGCGTGACTCCGTCCCGACCGGAAATGACACCCCTGACAGATAGCGCGATCGAGCGGGACCGGCACCAAAAGCACGAGCTTGACGGGCCCCTCCGCCCGCATGACAGTCTCGGCCTCGTTCACGACCTCGCGGTCCTCGAGGGCCGGGAAGAGCGTGCAAATGGCCGCCCCGTGATTCCCCCCCGCCCGGTCGTGATCGCCCTCGTCGCCGGGCTCGCCATCCTGGGCTCTCCGGCCAACGTGGGCGCCGACGCCTCCGACAGGCTGGCAGGCCTCGCGCGGCTCCGGAGCGACGTGACCGGTGCGCACGGGCCCGCCGCCTACGTGGCGCTCCGCAAGGTCTGGTCGGAGTGGGACCGCGGCGATCCGATCGAGGTCGAAGAGGTGCTCCACGAGGTCGCCGTGGACGCCGCTACGCCTCCTCCCGTGAGGGCCTACGCGGGCCTGCTGGAGGCGTACGCGAGACGCCGGAGGGGAGACCTCGAGGGCGCGCATACCCGGATCGCTCGGCTCGGGTACGTCGGAAACTGGATGATCGTGGGGCCATTCGACAACGACGGCAAGGCGGGGCTCCTTGCGGAGTACGACCCCGAGAAGGAGCTCTCGCTGCCGATGAACCTCACGCGCGACTACGACGGCAAGGAGCATCGCCCGGTGCGCTGGCGGCTGCTGCCGGCCGTGTCGCCCTACGGGTGGGTCGACTTTGGCGTCTTCCTGCGACCGGAAGAGCAGGTTTGCGTGTACGCCGAGAGCTTCGTGCGCGACGCTCGCGTGAAGGGTCAGCGCTCGCGTCCGATCTCGGTGTGGGCCGGGGCCGCCGGGGCGCTCCGCGTCCTCTGGAACGGCGCCGAGATCCTGCGCGACGAGAAGTACCGCGACCTGGACCCCGACCGGTTCGCCGCCACGGCGGCGCTTCGCCCGGGGTGGAATCGCCTGACGGCCAAGGTGTGCGGTGACGACCGGGCGCCGATGCTGTCCCTGCGGCTTGCCGGCGCGGACGGCACGCCGGACCCGGGCCTCGAGGTCGACGCGGACCCGCGTCACTCCACGCCCGAGGAGGCCGCCTCCAGCCCGTCGGCGAAGCCCGGCGTCCCGAGACCGGGGAGCCTCGAGGGGCCCGTGCAAGCATTCGAGCGGCTCGTGGGCCGCGAGGACCCCTCGGTGCTCGAGCTCTACGCCCGGTACCTCGGGTCCACGGGGTCCGACGACCCGACCGAGCACCGCGCCCGCGAGCTGGCGCGCAAGGCCGCCGACAAGGCGCCGACCATCCCCCGCCTCCTGCTCGCGGGTGACGTTGCGGAGAGCCGGAATCAAAGGGCCTCGTGGATCGAGCGGGCGGAGGCCCTGGTCGCAGCGGGCCACGCTAGCCGGGAAGAGACGATCGCCGTGCTCCTCGCACGCGCGGCCTACGCGCGCGCCGGCGTGAACCCGCGCGACGCCATTCCGTACTACGAGCGGGTCCTCTCGCTCGACCCGAACAACGTGACCGCGACGCTGGCGAAGGTCGAGCTGTACGAGGAGGCGGGGCTGCGCGACACCGCGCTGTCGGTCCTCGAGCGGGCGCTGACGGCCCGGCCGCGCAGCGTGGGGCTGCTCCGGGCGGCGGTGGCGGCCCTGCGCGACGAGGGGCGCGAGACCGAGGCCGAGGAAATGGCCGAGCGCTATGCGGCCTTGCGCTTCGACGACCCTGCGTACGCGCGCGCGCGGATCGATCTCGCCGTCGCCCGACGGGACGTGGCGACGGCCGCGCGCTGGATCGACCGCCTCCTCGCGACGAACCCGGACAGCGCGGGGTCGCTCCAGGCGGTCGCACAGGCGTGGACGCGCCTCGGGGAGCACGCTCGCGCGGTCGCCGCGTATCGAGCTGCGCTCGACCTCGCCCCAGCGGACACGGACGTCATGCGCCAGCTCGCCACGGTATATGCGCTCGCCGGGGATCGAGACGAGCAGCTGCGCCTGCTGAAGCGAGTGCTCGAGCTGATGCCGCAGGCGAAGGACGTCCGTGACGAGGTCGGGCACATCGAGCCTGCGAAACCGAGGCCCGACGAGGAGTTCGCGCGTCCTGCCAGCGAGTTCCTTGCGAAGCGGTCCAGGCCCGCCGAGGGGCAGGCGCGCCGTTCGCTCGTCGATCTGCAGGTCACGACGGTCTTCCCCAACGGCCTGGCAAGCCGGTTCCACCAGGTGGTCTACCAGCCGCTCACGGATGCCGCGGCCGCGGAGTCGCGGGAGTACGAGTTCGCGTACGAGAGCGACAGCGAGAGCGTTCAGCTACGCGCCGCACGGGTGTACCGGCAAAGCGGGCAGATTGACGAGGCCGTCGAGAGCGGCGCCGGCGCGATGCAGGGCGACCCCTCGCTCGCCGTCTTCACGAGCGCGCGGAGCTATTACGTGCGCTTCCCCAGGCTCGAGCCGGGAGACGTCGTCGAGCTTCAGTACCGGGTGGAGGACGTCGCTCCCCACAACGTGTTCGCCGACTATTTCGGCGAGGTCGTCTACATGCAGAGCGGGGAGCCCATCGCGCGAAGCGAGTACGTGCTCTTGACCCCGAGGTCGCGCGAGTTTCACTTCAACGAGCCGCACGTGCCGGGGCTCGCCCGGTCCGTCGAGGAGCGAGGCGACGAGCGCGTCTTCCATTTCCTCGCGCTCGACGTGCCGCCCGTGCACGAGGAGCCGCTCCAGGCTCCGTGGACGGAATTGCTCGGCCACGTGAACGTCTCGACCTTCAACACGTGGGACGACATGGGGCGCTGGTACTGGGGCCTCGTGAAGGATCAGTTCGTCCCTGACGACGAAGTGCGGCGGCGCGCGGAAGGGCTCACGAGGGGCCTCAAGGATGAGAAGGCCAAGGTCAAGGCCATCTACGACTACGTCGTACAGAACACCCGCTACGTCGCGCTGGAGTTCGGCATCCACGGATACAAGCCGTACCGGTGCGCGCAGATCTTCGCGCGAGGGTTCGGCGACTGCAAAGACAAGGCGACGCTCATCGTTACGATGCTCGGCGCACTGGGGATCAAGGCCACGCCCGTGGTCGTGCGGACGGCCAACAAGGGCGACATCGAGACGAGCCCGGCGAGCCTCGCTCCGTTCGATCACATGATCGCGTACGTGCCGTCGCTCGACCTCTACCTGGACGGCACCGCCGAGTACACGGGCTCCCAGGAGCTTCCGGCGATGGACCGCGGCTCCCTGGCCCTTCGGGTCAACGAGGGCCAGGCGACGCTCGTTCACCTCCCGGACCCGCCCCCCGCCGAGAGCGTATCCTCTCACAAGGTCGACGCCTCGCTGCTTGGGGACGGCAGCGCGCGCCTCGAGTTCCGCGCCGACGTGGGCGGCGTCGAGGCCTCTGGGTGGCGGGTTCGCTTCCACGCGCAGACGACCCGCAAGCAGCGCGTCCAGCAGCTCATGGCGTCCATCCTGCCTGGCAGCGAGGTCACGGCGGTCGACGCAGGCAACCTCGAGGATGTCGAGCAGAAGGTGACGCTGCACCTGCGGGCGCAGGTCCCCGGGTTCGCGAGGGCCGAGGGGGACGTCCTGTCGGTCCCGCTGGGCCGCAGGGAGCACATGGTCCGCGACTACGCCCCTCTCAGCGAGCGAAAGCTCGACGTGCGGCTGTACGCGCAGTGGACCCAGCTCGACGACTGGACCGTGAGGCTCCCTCCGGGCGCGAAGGTGAAGCGCTCCCCGCCGGCGGCCAGCGGATCGAGCCCGTTCGGGTCGTACGCGCTCGAGGTCGAAGCGAGCGGGGGCACGCTCCACCTGCGGACCACGGTGACGCTCGCCAAGACACGCATCGCCGCGAGCGAGTACCCGGCGTTCCGCGCGTGGTGCGAAGAGGTGGATCGCCAGCTGGGTCAACGGGCCTCGGTGACGCTGAGATGAGCCGGGCAGCGACCCTGTTCGCGCTGGGGGCCGTGGCCATCCTCGGGTGCAGCGCGTCGACGCAGCGAGGCGCGCCGGCCTCTCCGCTCGCCGGGTTGCGCGCGGTCGGGCGCGTCTCGACTGACGCGGACGTGGTCGGGCGCTGGGCGCTCATGGAGGTGCTCGCGCCGGGCGGGAGCGTGGACGAGGCCGAGACGGCGCGCAGGCGCCTGGATGGGCTGTCGCGAAACGGGATCTGGTCGAACCTCGCGCGCGCGATCATCGACGAGGCGCACGGGGATCCGCGTGCGGCGGCCGAGGCCTACGTCGGCTCCCTGGTCGGCGCCTCGGCGAGCGGCGAACCACAGGCGCCTCTGGCCTCTTGGTTCGCCGCACGTCACCTGATGAGCCTTCGCGGGTCGGTGGCAGACCTCTTTGCGAAGAACCGAAGCGTGCTCGACTCCCTGCTCGCCCGTCCCGGGCACCTCGGCTGGCGCGCGGTCGCCGACCTCGAGGACTGGCGCGCCGTGGAGGTTCACGAGACCGCCGAGCGCACCGGCGAGGCCTACGACGACGACGTCGTGAAGCGCATGGGATGTGCGAAGCGCGTGCGGCTCGCCGGTCCGTTCGGACACGGCGGCGCACCCGATCGCCTCCGCTCGTTTCCCGCGGAAGGGCCGGCGCCCTGGCCAGTCGCGTGGCCCCCCGACGCGGCGCGAGGAAGCGTCCCTCATGTGCTGTCAGCCATGCAGAAACGCTGCCTTGCCGTCGCGGACGAACAGGTCCAAGACGGCGTCTTCTACGCGGAGACGTTCTTCTCCGTCCGTGGTGACATGGACCTCGTAGTCGCCGTGCAGGGCGCCGTCGCGGTCTGGATCGATGGCGTTCAGGTCCTGAGCCGCGGCATGGACGAATGGGGGTCGTGGCAACGCTTCGGCGCTCGTGTCGCGGTCGGCGGAGGGCGACACCGTGTTCTCGCCCGTACGCTCACGCCGGCCGCGAGCGTGCGCCTCCTGAACCCGGACGGGACCCCCGCGGGACTCGCGACCGACGGCGCCTTCCAAGCCGCGTACGGGGTCGACCCCCCGAGCCTCCTCGCGGATCCCAACCCCGTCGACGCCATCGTGGCCGCCGCCGCTGCGGGGGACTCGTCGGCTGCAGGGTCTCCCATCGACTCCGCGCTCGCCGCGTTCGGGGCGCACGTCGACCAGATGGATGACGTCGCGTCGACGCTGATCGAGCCGCTCGTCGTGCCCGCGGACGCGGCGCCCCTGGCATTGCAGCTCGCCTCGATGTTCGTGGCTGGCGATCCGTCGCTGCCGGAAGAGGGCCGCGGACCTCGGTCGCGCACGCTGCGTGACCGGGCGCTCGCGCGCGACGGTCGTCTGTGGCGAGCGAGGCTGATGAACATCCTCGACGACGCCGAGCAACACGGGCCGGCCGAGGCGGTCGACCCGCTCCGCGCGCTGGCCGACGCGACGCGCGGGGAGCCCGAGGTCCAGGAGCAGCTCGCCCTGCTGTACGGCCGGCTCGGCTGGCGAGGGGAGCAGGTGCGTGCGCTGGCCGACCTGGCGCAGCGGTTCCCCGACGAGGTGGGAGCGCTGCGCGCCTACCTCGAGGTGCTCGACGAGGACGGGGCCGCCGCAGAAGCGGACGCAGTGGCCGCGCGCGTGGAGAAGCTCGATCCCGACGCCGAGGTCACCCTGGACCGCGCGCTCGCGCGCCATGACTACAAGGCGGCCCTGGCGGAGCTCGCTCGCCTCGGCAAGCGGCGCCCGGACCGGAAGGAGATCGCGTCGAGGGTCGCCGACGTCCTGGCCAGGGCCGGCGACCTGAGCGCGGCCGCCGACGAAATTGCAAGAGCGCTGGCGAAGCGACCGATGGACGCCCAGGCTCGGTTCCGGCTGGCGGACCGGGCCTACGCCGGCGGCGACGCGGGCGCGCTGCGCCGCGCACTGGCCACAGCGCTTCAGAGCGGAGCGAGCACCGCCGAGCTCCGTGCGGCGATCGATCTCATCGAGGGAGCGACGGACCTCGAACCCTACCGGGTCGACGGGCGCTCGGTCATTCGCGACTACGTCGCGTGGGAGAAGGCCGGCCATCACATGAACGGCACCGCGGCGCGCGTGCTCGACTACGCCGCGATCTGGGTTCACGAGGACGGCTCGAGCGACATGCTCGAGCACGAGATCCAGAAGATCCAGTCGCAGGAAGCGATCGCCTCGGAGTCGGAGACCGAGCCCCCGAGCGGCCTGGTGCTGCACCTGCGAGTCGTCAAGCCGGACGGCCGGGTGCTCGAGCCGGAGCCCGTGGCGGGCAAGCCGACGCTCACCATGCCGCACCTCGAGGTCGGCGACTTCCTGGAGATGGAGCACGTGACCCGCCAGGCGGGCGACGGCGCGAAGGGACGGCAGTACCAGAGCCCGCATTGGTTCTTCCGCGAGGCGGACAAGGGCTACTGGCAGAGCGAGTTCGTCGTTGTGACACCCCGCGACCGGGAGCTCCAGATCGAGACGCGCGGGAGCGTCCCTCCCCCGAAGCTCAAGGACCTCGGGGCGTTCGTCGAGCGCATCTGGCGCGTGGACCTCAGCCCCCCGGCCGAGCTCGAGCCGGAGAGCCCACCGATCACGGAGTTTCTGCCGAGCGTGCGCGTGGGGTGGGGCATCTCGCTCGACGCGACCCTCGCGCGCCTGCTCGACCTGGTGGTCGACGCGACGCCCCTCGATCCGCGGCTCCGGGCCAAGGCGCTGGAGATCGTCCGCGGGGTGCCCGAGCGCGCCACGGACGACAGGGCGCGCCTGCTCTATCGCTGGGCCGTAGAGCACGTGCAGGACGGCAAGGAGACCGATGGCAGGCGCGTGGTCACGGGGGGCAGCGGATCACGGCAGGCGGCGTTCCGGTACATGCTCCGCCTCCTGGGCATCGAGAGCGAGCTGGCGCTCGCCAAGAACGGCCTCGCGACCCCACCGCTCGGCAAGATGAGCGAGGTGGAGCAGTACGAGGCCCTCGTGATGCGCCTGACGACGGACGCGGGCGTGAGGTGGCTGACCGTGCGCGACAAGTTCGCGCCGTACGGGTACATCCCGGCGGAGTTGCGCGACCAGCCCGCCATCCGCCTGGTGCCGGGCACGCCGGGCGACGTCGTTCATGCGCCCGGCGCCGTCGACTCGATCTCGTACGAGGGGCGGGCAGACGTGCGCGACAACGGATCCGCGAGCCTGGACCTCCGGCTGACGTTCGCCGGCAACCGGGCCATCGCGTGGCGAAACGCGCTCGACCACATCCCCGAGGCCAAGCTCTATGACTTCGTCGAACGGGAGATCATCGCGCCGTCCTTCGACGGCGGCCACGTCCGGGAGATGAAGGTGGACGCGGCCGCAGCGCTTGACAGGCCGCTCGTCGTTCACCTGCGCGTCGAGGTACCGCAGCTCGGAAAGCCCATCCCGGGTGGGATGTCCCTGCGCCCGCCCTTCGCGCCCAGCCTCGGTCCGCTCGCCGCCCTTCCGGAACGGCACACGCCGCTCTTGCGGCGGACATCGCTACGCGCGCAGATCCACGTGCGCGTTGTCCTGCCAGAGTCGGCGAAGGTGCCCTCGACCATGCCGGCCGGCGAGAAGCGCGACGGCGACGCGTTCGTCTCCGTGAAGGACGTGGTCAACGGCCACGCGATCGATTTCGACCGGGTCATCGACCTTCCCGCCGGGCGGGTCCAGCCCGGCAAGGAGTACGCCGCGTGGCAGGAGTTCATCCGCGATGCCGACGCGCTCGTCACACGCGAGGTCGCCGTCGGCAAGTGAGCGGCGCGCCTGCCTTCACTGCGCGGGGGGCGGCGACTTCGACAGATCCGTGAACACGTTGCCACCCTTGGTCTGCTCGATCCGTTGCCGGACGATGTCGTACGCCTTGTCCTGCTTCTTCATCGCGTCAATGACCTGCTGGCGCGACTGCCCGCTGCCGGGGAACGCATTCGCGTTGGGGTAGCGGCTCGCCCAGTCGAGGTAGACCTGCCACGCGGCCCGGGCGTCGTCCCACTTTAGCTGTCGCTCCTTCAGATCGGCGAGGACGAAGAGGACGCGGGCTCGGAGAGCGGGCTCCTGCTCCCCGGACTCGAGCGCGGCGCGGCTCCAGGCCGCGTCGGCCTCGGTGATGCTGCCGGCCGCGAGCTGCGCCTCCCCCAGCAGGTAGAAGCCCAGCGCCTGCTTCGGGTTGAGCTCGATCGCGCGCCGGTACTGCTCGATCGCGCCGGGGAAGTCACGCGACGCGTACTTCGCGTTGCCGAGGTCGCAGGCCTTCCTGTACTCCGGGCTAGGTCCCTTCGACGGGGCGCTGCTCGAGGCCGGGCCGTCGTCGTGCTTCTTCTTCGAGGAGCTCTTCGTGGAGCCGCTTTCGTCGTCGGCGAACGCCCGCGGCGCGAGCGCGACCGTCGTGGCTACCATCGAGGCGAGGAGGAGAGCGTGTGCGACCGCGCGAGTTCGTGTCCGCATAGTTCATCCTGACCATAGCAGGCGACCGGCCCTCTCCCAAGCGGCCCTGCAGGGCTTGCGGATAGGGCCAAAGCAGTGCCAGAAGGCTGCATGGCTTCGCCGCACCCCGACGGCCGGGGCGCCCCCGTCGCGCGCTACCCGTGGGAGTCGCTCGACTCCATGTCGCGCTCGGAGCTGGCCTCGATGCGAAGCCTCCGGCGCTGGGGGGCGCACTACGTCCGCCTCGACCTCATCGAGCGCTCGATGGCAGCCCTGCTCGGCGCCGACGTCGCAATCCGGATGCGTCGCGCGCGGCCCCTCGCTGGCGCACGCGCCGCGAGGAGTACGTTCGCGGTCCTCCTGTCCCCGGCGGAAGCCCCGGCAAGCCATCACGGGGTCCTCGTCGAGGCCGACGACGCGTTGGCGGCGACGATCGTGGCCCGTGCGATCAGACGATCTCCGCCCGCGGTGCCCGTCACGGGGAGCTCGGGACGCGCACCCATGGCCGGAGCGATCGCCGCCGTCCTGGCGGCGGTCGCTCGACGGGCGCACGCGCAGGCCCCGCTCCGCGTGGACGCCGCCGGCGAGGCCAGTGCTCTCGAGGCGGAGCTGTTGCAGATGCATCCGGGCGCGGTCGCGGTGAACCTGACCGTGGTGGTCGGGGATGACGCCTTCACCGCTCGCGTGGCGATGTCGGCCGAACGCGCCGGGCCCGTGCCGAGCCCCACGTGGGACAGGGATGCGCTGTCCCGGCTGGGGGCGACGCCGCTGTCGATGCCCGTCGTGGCGTGTGCCGCGCGGTCGACCGTCATCGACGTCGGCGGGCTGCGCAGGGGGGACCTGTTCCTTCCCGGAACCTGGCCGCTGACGGGCCATCCCGGCGCTCTGAGCGGCGCCGTGCTCCTCTCCCCCGCGTCGAGCGACACAGGGATCCGCGCGCGACTCGGCGATGGCGGGCAGCTCGTGCTAGGGGGCGAGCTGGAGCCGCTGCTCGCGGCGGAGGGCGACATGCCGGACATCGAGGAAAAGGGGGCGCTGCTGACCGCCCTGGGGGACGTCCCCGTCGTCGTGCGCGTGGAGGTCGGCGAGGCGTGCATGGCCGCGCGGGACTGGGCTTCGCTGGGGAGGGGCGACGTGGTCACGCTCGGCCGTCGCGTCGGCGAGCACGTCCTCCTGCGGGTCGGCGGTCTGCCGGTTGCCCGCGGCGACCTCGTCGAGGTGGACGGCGAGGTCGGGGTGCGGATCGTCGAGAGGCTCGACGGGGGACGGACAGCCGCATGAGGCTCATTCTCCGCGCCTGGGCGCTTGGCGGCCTGTGCGCGTGCGGTCGCGGCCATGCCGATCCAGGCGCGGGCGTCGTGCGCGGTGAAGAGGCCGCCCCGCTCGCCGCCGCCAGCGCGAGCGCAGCGCCTCCGGCGGCGACCCCGAGCGCCGCTCCCGCGACGTGGCGCGGGACCTACCGGAGCGTGGCAAGCACCCTCTACGTGCCGCCGGAGCTGAAGGTCACGTGGAAGCCGTCGGAGACGAGCGCGGGTCTCGGAGACGGGACGCTCTCCATGACAGTGGATCCCGGCACGGGACGCGTCCAGGGCGAGCTCGAAGGACCACTCGGTCCAGCCATCCTCACGGGCCTCGCGACCGACGGGAAGCTCACCGCGAAGATCGCGCGGAGGGACCCGCAGGACCGCGGCTTCGCCGGGACGATGATCGGGACCCTGGTGGCGGATCGAGGCGAGGGCACGATGAGCCTCTCTCCGGCCGAGGGAGGAGCGCTCCGATCGGCGACGTTCGCGCTTTCGGGCGGGGTCGCTCCGGCGGCTACCCGGTGATGTTCGCGCACACGCGCTACCTCGAGTGGGCGAGCCGTCACTACGGCAAGGTGCGCTTCGACCTCGCGTCCAGCGGCATGCCGCCCGTGCCGTTGACGGAGCTCGGCGTCCCCGACGCCGCAACCCTCGCGGACCCCGCGGGCTGGCCGCGCCTCCGCGAGGCCATCGCCCGGTACAACGACGTGTCTCGCGAGGAGGCGATCGCCGCGCTCGGCACGACGCACGCCCTGTGGCTCGCATGCGTCTCGGTCGCCGGACCGGGCGACGACGTTCTGGTCGAGGACCCAGCGTACGAGCCCCTGCTGCGCATCGCCGAGGGCGTGGGCGCGCGCGTCGTACGATTCGCCCGTGATCCGGAGCGCGGGTTCGCCGTCGATCCCGCGCTCATCGAGCGGGCGATGACGCCGCGCACGAAGCTCGTGGTGGTGACCGACTTGGACAACCCGAGCGGCGTCCGGGCGCGCGCCGATGACCTCCGCGCGGCCGCCGGCGTGGCCGGGGCCGCCGGCGTGGCCGGGGCCGCCGGCGCCTTCCTGCTCGTGGACGAGGTCTACGCTCCGTTCGACGATCTGGTGGACGACGCGGGGGTGTTCCGCCAGAGCTCCCGCAAGCTCGCGTCCAACGTCCTCGTGGCTTCGAGCCTGACGAAGTGCTTCGGGCTGGGACCCCAGCGAGTAGGATGGTTGCTCGGCCCGCCCGACATCATCGCCCGCGCAGAGGACGCGGTCACCGCGTCCTGCGGTGGGTTCCCGCTGGTCCACGCCCACGTGGCCTTGCGAGCGTTCGACCGCATCGGCTGGCTCGCCC
>Ga0209415_10017771_pt1 | contig 11284 bp, 8 predicted proteins | sample PeaSoiSIISIP2007_FD_187696 | JGI IMG/M metagenome (GOLD analysis project Ga0209415, IMG submission 187696) | Peat soil microbial communities from Weissenstadt, Germany - SII-SIP-2007 (SPAdes) (version 2) | ecosystem: Environmental > Terrestrial > Soil > Wetlands > Peat | place: Germany...
GTGCCGTGGGGGATGATCACGTCGTCGAGGTAGCCGCGCGAGGCGGCGACGAACGGGTTGGCGAAGTGGTCGCGGTAGTCGTCCTCGCGCTCCGCCAGCTTCTGCGGGTCGCCAATATCGGCGCGGAAGATGATCTCCACCGCCTGCTTGGGCCCCATCACCGCGATCTCGGCGGTGGGCCAGGCGTAGTTGAGGTCGCCGCGGATGTTCTTCGAAGCCATCACGTCGAAGGCGCCGCCGTAGGCCTTGCGGGTGATCACGGTGATCTTGGGAACCGTCGCCTCAGCGTAGGCGAACAGCAGCTTGGCGCCGTGCTTGATCAGCCCGCCACCCTCCTGCTTGGTGCCCGGCATGAAACCCGGCACGTCGACGAAGGTGATGATCGGGATGTTGAAGGCGTCGCAGAAGCGCACGAAGCGCGCCGCCTTGCGGCTGGAGTCGATGTCGAGCACGCCAGCCAGCACCTGCGGCTGGTTAGCGACGAAGCCCACGGGCTCGCCGTCCATGCGGCCAAAGCCGGTGATCACGTTCTTGGCGTAGTCCGGCGAGATCTCGAAGAAGTCCGCTTCGTCGGCGACCTTCGTGATCAGCTCCTTCATGTCGTAGGGCTTGTTCGGGCTGTCAGGCACCAGGGTGTCGAGCGAGGGCTCGGCGCGGTCGGGATCGTCGAAGCTCTCGCGCGTCGGCGGCTTCTCGCGGTTGGATGACGGCAGGAAGTCGATCAGGCGGCGCACCTGGGTCAGCGCCTCGAGGTCGTTGTCGAAGGCGCCGTCGGCGACGCCGCTCTTCAGCGCGTGGACGCGGTAGCCGCCCAGCTCCTCGTGGCTGACCTCCTCGTTGATCACGGTCTTCACCACGTCGGGGCCGGTCACGTACATGTAGGCCGTGTCCTTCACCATGAAGATGAAGTCGGTCATCGCCGGCGAATAGACGTCGCCGCCGGCGCAAGGCCCCATGATCACGCTGATCTGCGGGATGACGCCGGAGTAGAGCACGTTCTGCAGGAAGATGTCGGCGTAGCCGGCCAGGCTGTCGACGCCTTCCTGGATGCGCGCGCCGGCCGCATCGAAGAGGCCGATGATCGGCGCGCCGTTGCGTCCCGCCATTTCCTGCACTTTGACGATCTTTTCCGCGTGGGCCTTGGAAAGAGATCCGCCTTCGACGGTGAAATCCTTGGAGAACACGTAGACCACGCGCCCGTTGATCGTCCCCCAGCCGGTCACCACGCCGTCGCCGGGGACGCGCCGATCCTGCATGCCGAAGTCGTGGCTGCGGTGTTCGACGAACATGTCGAACTCCTCGAACGAATCCTCGTCGAGCAGCAGGTCGAGGCGCTCGCGCGCGGTGAGCTTTCCCTTGGCGTGCTGGTTGGCGATCCGGCGTTCCCCGCCGCCGGCCCTTGCCTGCACGCGCCGCTGCTCAAGTTCCTCGAGAATACGCTTCATCGCCCCGCCTTCTCTGACCAAAGCTGGCGAGGCGTAGCGGCGGCGGCGGCGGGTGGCAAGCTAGGTGGGGTCCGACCTTCGCCGGGGCGGAACCTCCAGGTCGGGTGCAATACCGCCCATGCGGGCGAGCCGTCTGGCCGAAATGGCCGCAAGGTCGCCAGCTGTCAAAAGCGCCCAGAACCACCGTCCCAGCGCCACGGCCTCCTTGGCCATCCTGTCGGCGCGGGCGGCGGCTTCGGCGTCGACGCCCCAGCGCTCTTCCTGGAAGATCTCGTCGAGGCGGGAGAGGTCGAACGCGGCGTCGGCGGTGAGCTCGCTCCGGCGCAGGGCGAAGGCGAGCATGGCCGAGCCGAACAGGGCCGCCGCCTCCGCCAGCCCCGTCAAGGTGAAGGCGTCCTCAGTGGCGGCCAGTTCGGCGATGCGATCCAGCGTCCCCTGTGGCTGCGGCTGGTGGATGATGCCCTGGGTGCGATGGAAGGTCACGCCCAGCGCGGCGTCTGCCCAGGCGATCACCGGACCCCAGCGCCGCTCCTGGCGCTCCAGCAGGTCGGACGGCCAGTCGGCGAAGTAGCAGAGCAGGTCCGTGCCGGCGAACGAGGCGACGCGCTCCACCGCGGCCGCGCGGCCGGCCTCGTCCAGCGCCAGCGCGGCCCAGGCGAGCCGCGTCGCCGGCATCGAGACCGGATCGATGTGCTCGCCCTGGGCGGCCCATTCGGCCGCGACCAGCTGGGCCAGGGCCTCGGTCGGCAGCACCAGCGATACGCCGGCGGGGGACTTGGGCGTACGCCCGTCGAGGCGCACGCCGAAGCCGCCGTTCATCGGTCCGACATCCGCCGTCGCGTAGAACCGCTTGCGCCGTTCGGACTGGTGACCTGGCAGGGACAAACGACGGAACCTTATCTGCTGGGCCGTGCAACGAGCAAAATCCGCCAGACCTGGCAACAGAATCCGCCGGATCCGGCAAGGAGTTCCGCCTTGGCCCTCGACCGCAACCTCGCCGCCGCCATCGCCGTCACCCGGTTCGGCCTGGGCGCCAAGCCTGGCGAGATTCTCGTCGCGCGCGACGATCCCGAGGCCTGGCTGCTGGCGCAGGTGCGCCCCGGCGTCGGCGCCGACCAGCCGCAGCCCGGCGCGGCGACGTCCGCGGAACGGGTGCAGCAGTTTCGCGACTACCAGAAGGAGAAACAGGCGGCCAAGGCGGCCGGCGAGACGTTTGACCCGGTGAAGTTCGCCCGCAGGCTGATCATCGGCGACGCCGGCGCCGACTTCCTGGCCCGCGCCAAGCTCGCCGCCACCACCGACGCCGACTTCCGCGAGCGGTGGACGCTGTTCTGGTGCAACCACTTCACCGTCTCGGCGATCAAGCTGCAGACTGCGACCCTGGTCGGCCCATTCGAGCAGGAGGCGATCCGCCCGCACGTGTTCGGCCGCTTCGGGGACATGCTGGTGGCCTCGTCGAGCCATCCCGGCATGCTGCTCTATCTCGACCAGGCCCAGTCGGTCGGGCCCGACACCATGGCGGCGGCGTTCCTCTCGCGCGGCGGCAAGCAGGCCGGGCTGAACGAGAACCTCGCCCGCGAGATCATGGAGCTGCACACGGTCGGCGTGGACGCCGGCTACACCCAGGCGGACGTCACCGAGTTCGCCCGCGCGATGACCGGGTGGAGCATCGGCGGACTTCGCGAAGGGGACGACGCCGGCAAGTTCAAGTTCCGCCCCGCCGCGCACGAGGGCGGCGCGCGCACCGTCATGGGCAAGCGCTACGCCCAGGACGGCATGGACCAGGCGCTGGCGGTGATGAAGGATCTGGCGGCCAGCCCGCACACGGCGAACCACATCGCGGTGAAGCTCGCCCGCCACTTCGTCGCCGACGATCCGCCGCCGGCGCTGGTGGCCAAGCTGCAGCACACCTACCTCGGCACGGGCGGCGACCTCGGCGAACTGGCCAAGACACTGGTGATGGCGCCCGAGGCCTGGTCACCGCAGCCGGTGAAGTTCAAGACGCCCTATGAGTTCGTGGTCTCGTCCTGGCGCGCGGCCGACATCGCGCCGCAGACCCTGCCGGATATCGGCCAGATCCTGAACGCGCTGGGCCAGAAGCCCTTCAGCGCGCCGTCGCCCAAGGGTTGGGCGGAGGAGGCCGAGGTCTGGTGCGCCCCCGACGCGGTGATCAAGCGCATGGCCTGGGCCCAGGACCTCGCCGCCAAGGTGCTGAATGGGCGCGACCCTGGGCAATTGGCGCAGGACGCGCTCGGCGCACGGCTGACGCCGCTGGTCGCCAAGGCCATCTCCCGGGCCGAGACCCGCGAGGAGGGCCTCGCCATCCTGCTGATGTCACCGGAGTTCCAACGCCGATGAGCAACGCCCCTACCCCTCCCGCCCTTAGCTTGGCTTCGCTCTCGCGCCGTCAGGCCCTCGCCGGCGCGCTGGGCGTTGGAATTTCGGTCGAGTTCCTCGGCCGCAAGGCCTTCGCCGCGGCGGACGGGGCGATGGAGACCCGCAAGCTGGTGGTGGTCATCTGCCGGGGCGGCATGGACGGTCTCTCGGTCTCGCCGCCGGTGGGCGATCCCAACTACGCCGCCCTGCGCGGTTCGATCGCCATTCCGGGCTTCGACCAGCCGGGCGGGGCGCTGAGGCTGGACGGCACCTTCGGCCTGCACCCCGCCCTGCCCTCGGTGCACCGGCTGGCGCTGAAGGGCGAGGCGCGGATCGCCCCGGCGCTCGCCAGTCCCGACCGCGCCCGCTCCCACTTCGAGGCGCAGGACGTGCTGGAGAACGGCGCGACCGCCGCGTATGGGACCGACTCCGGCTGGCTGAACCGCGCGCTGCAGGTGATGGGACCGGGCAAGGTGAAGGCGATCTCGGTTGGCGCGACCGCGCCGCTGATCCTGCGCGGCGGGGTCGAGGCGGCGTCCTGGTCGCCAGGCCCCGGCGCGGGCCGCGACACCCGCCTGCCCGGCATCCTGCAGGACCTCTACGCCAATGACCCGATGCTGAGCCGCGCGCTCGCCAGCGGTCTCGCCACCGAGGCGATGGCCAAAGTGGCGAACGCCGACGCGACGGCGGCCCTCACCGATGCGGGCGACATGCCCGGCGCGACGGGTCCCGCGGGGGCCCCCGCGCCGGCGATGACCGCGCCGGCGATGAACGCACCCGGGGCCGAGATGGCCGGCGCGACCAACGCCGGTGGCCCGGCCCTGCAGGCGACGCTGCGCCAGGGCCTTCCGGCCGCGCGCAAGCTTGGCGCGACCTTGGCCGGGTTCATGATCCAGCCGGGCGGGCCCCAGGTGGCGGCGGTGTCGATCGACGGCTTCGACACCCACGCCAATCAGGGCGCTAGCCAGGGCCAGCTGGCCACGCGCCTGGCCTACCTCGACGCGGCGCTCGACGGCCTCGCCGAGGGCATGGGGCCGGCCTGGAAGGACACCGCGGTGGTGGTGGTCACCGAGTTCGGCCGCACCGCGCGCGTCAACGGCACCGCCGGCACCGACCACGGCACCGCCTCCACCGCCCTCTTGCTGGGCGGGGCGCTGAAGCGCGGCGGCATCGTCGGCGACTGGCCCACGCTGGCCCAGGGCAGGCTGTTCGAGGACCGCGACACCGCCCCGACCATCGACATGCGCGGCCTGTTCAAGGGCCTGCTGGTCGCCCAGTTCGGCGTCGACCGCCGCGCGCTCGACACCGTGGTGTTCCCCGACAGCGCTGCCGTAGCCCCGGCGGAGGGGATCATCGCTTAACTCCCAAGTGTCATCCGGCCGGAGCGCAGCGCAGAGCCGGGATCTGCTTGCAGAAGATCCCGGATGAGTCCGCCGCGCGGCTCTCCGGGATGACAATGCTTCAATAGAGTTCGTCGAGCTGGCGGTAGTAGGCCAGCGTCTGCGGCGACGCGGCCACCGGGTAGCGCCGCGCCAGCATCGCGTCGATGTCCAGCTGCGGGAAGTTGCGCTTCGCCGAACGGACGAACAACGCCAGGTCCTGATGCCGATCGGCGACGCCGAAGCGGCCGAGGTCGATGAGCGCCACCTCGCCGTCCGGCCGCAGGATGAAGTTCGGCCACGAGGCGTCGCCATGGGTGACCACGAGGTCTTCCGACGCCGGCCGGTTCGCTTCGAGTTCGGCGAGGATGGCCCCAGGCGGCGCGGCGGCGTTCTCAGGCGCCAGCCGCTCGATGGCGACTTCGCCCAGGCGGACGCGCAGCCGCGCCTCGGCCAGCTTGACCTCGAGCCGCTCGTCGAACGGGCAGCTGGCGATGGGCAGGGCGTGCAGCCGCGCCAGCGCGTCCAGCGCGGCGATAGCGCCGGCTTCGGCCGCCTCCGGCGCCACGGCATGCAGTACGGCGCCCTCCAGCGCCTCGGTGATCATCGCCGGCCGTCCAGCCGCCTCGCCCGACCAGACCAGGCGCGCCGCCGCCACGCGGCCCTCCAGCCAGCCAAGGGCGGCGATCTCGCGCGCCATCTCGGCGCAGCTGATCCGGCGGGCGGGATCGCCGATCTTGGCGAACAGCGCAGGCGCGCCCTCGATGCGGAAAACCAGATCCCCGGACTCGCTGTGGTCCACCCGCTGCAGCGAGACGTTCCGCTGGATCCCGGCTGCGTCCAGCACCGCGCCGACGAGGTCCTCCGCCCGGCTCATGCCGGCACGACGTCGAAGGCGATGCTGAGGCGAGGCTCGTCGCCGCCGAACGGGACGGTGCCGTGCCACAGGTACGACGGGAACAGCGCCAGCAGGCCGGGCTCGGGCCGCACGAAGTGCTCGGGCGGCAGGGCTGGCCGGGTCGGTGGCCCGGGCTGGCCGAACTTCAGCCAGCCGGCCTGCGTCGCCGCGTCGTCCACCGCGCTCGGCAGGGCGACGTAGAACGCCGAGGAGATCCAGCCGCGTGGGTGGACATGGTTGGCGTGGAAGCCGCCGGGGCGCAGCCGCACCGACCAGGCGCCGGCGATCCGGAACGGCCGCGCCCCTTGCCCGAGCGCCGCGATATGCTGGGCGATTGGCGTGCGCACGGCCTCGAAGAAGCCGCGGATCGCCGGCTCTTCGGCGAAGTGCGCGTCCAGGGCCGCTTCGCCGCCGCCGCGGGTCGACTGCCCGATCGGGTGGCCGGCGAGGCGGTGGCGCGCGCCGAGCGCGGCGGCGAGATCGGCGAGGAAGCTCGGCAGGTCGGTCCAGGGCGGCGGCGGGATCAGCCGGTAGGTGCGGACCAGCTCGTAGTTGACCTCGTCATGCCCGGTCGCATCGCCCAGCAGCCGCTGCGCGGTGGTGGCCAGCGCGATGGCCTGCTGATCCGTTGGCGCCAGCCGCCGCGCCGCCCTCGCCGTCTCCAGCGCCGATGCCGCCTCCCCGGTGGCCAGTTGCGCCTGGCACAAGGTCAGCAGGATCGCGGGATCCTTGGGCGTCAGGGCCGCCGCGCGCTCGGCGAAGCTCAGCGCCGCCGCAGGGTCGAGGCTCAGTCCCGCCTGCGCCGTCGCCGCCAACAGCACCGGGTCGTCGCCACGCAGGGCGAGCTGCCGCCCGAGGAAGGCGAAGGCGGCGGGCGCATCGCCGGCCCATTCCAGCAGCTTGGCCTTCTGCAGCAACAGTTCCGGCGGCGCCCCACCCTGCAGCGCCGTATCGAGTGCGCCGGAGGCCGCCGCGACGTCCTGTGTTCGGCGCCAGACCAGCTGCGCCAGGTCGCGGTGGACATCGGGATCCAGCGGCCGGCCGGTCAGGGCGCTGCGATAGGCGCTCTCGGCCTCGCCGTGGCGGCCCTGCGCCTCCAGGGCGCGGCCGAGCACCAGCCAGGTCTCCGGCGCGTCGTGGCCACCCTTCAGAGCCCCGCGCAGCGCCGCCTCAGCCGGAACGGCCCGGCAGGCGTCGAGCAGCGCGGCGCCGAGGTTGTGGCGCGCGGCGGCGTGGCCGGGCGCGAGCGCCAGGTGGGCGCGGTAGGCCTCCGCCGCCTCGACCGGCCGGCCGGCGCGCGCCAGCAGCCGCGCCAGCTCGAACGGGTATTGCGCCTTGGCCGGCGCCAGCGCGATCGCCCGGCGCAGCAGCGCCTCGCCCTGCGCCGGATCGCCGAGCTGGTCGAAGGTGAGGCCCAGCAAGGCGTAGGGGTCGGGCTGCTCGGGCCGCGCGGCGATCAGGTGCTCGAGCTGTGGCCGCGCCTCGGCCGCGCGGCCGTCGTTCAGCAGCGCCATCGCCCGCCGCAGCGCCTCGACGAACGCCTCCGGCGTCACGGCCGTCGCTTGGCGCCGAACGGATCGGCCGCCGCCTCGTGCTCCTCGAAGCCGAACCGCTCGAACCCGGCGCGCATCTCCGGGCTCAGCGGCGCTTCCAGCTCGATCTCGCCGCCGCCGGGATGCGGCAGCACGATGCGCCGCGCGTGCAGCTGCAGCTTCAGCTCGCCCGACAGCTCCATCGAGCGGGCGTCGAAGTACTTCGGATCGCCCAGGATCGGGTGGCCGACCGCCAGCATGTGCGCGCGCAGCTGGTGGGTGCGGCCGGTGATCGGGCGCAGAGCCAGCCAGGCCGCGGTCTGGGCGGCGCGCGAGATGGTGACGAACTCGGTTTCCGCCCGCTCGGCCATCGGGTCCTTCGGGCTGGCCGGGGCGACCATCTCGCGATCGCCGAAGCCCTGCTTGGCCAGCGGCAGGTCGATCAGGCCCTCGGCCGGCTTCGGCGTGCCGACCACGATCGCCCAGTAGGTCTTCTGGGTGCGCCGGCGGGCGAAGGCGCCGGCGAGTTTGGCCGCCGCCGCGGGCGACTTGCCCAGCACCAGCACGCCGGAGGTGTCGCGATCGAGCCGGTGCACCAGCCGCGGGCGGGCCATGCCTTCGCCCCAGGCGGCGAGCAGACGGTCGATATGGCGGCTGGTCTTGGTCCCACCCTGCACGGCCAAGCCCGCAGGCTTGTTCAGCGCCAGCACCTCGTCGTCCTCGTAGAGCACCAGGCTGCGCACATAGGCGCGGTCGCGTTCGGAGAGGCCGTCCTGCGTCCGCGGCGGCGGCGCGTCGGGCAGCGGCGGCACCCGCACCTGGGCGCCGGCGGTCAGACGGGTCTCCGCCTTGGCCCGCGCGCCGTCGACGCGGATCTGGCCGGTGCGGGCGAGCTTGTTGATCTGGATATGGCTCAGGTGCGGCCAGCGCCGCCGAAACCAGCGATCCAGTCGCACGCCGTCCTCGGCGGCGTCGACGAACAGGGTGCGAACCTCGGCCAAACGCTCATCCCGATGCGGCTTGCGCCGTCGGTATAGCCGAAGCCGGGGGCTCTGGCAGGTCGAGCCGCACGATCAGCGCGCGCATATCGGCGGGGATCGGCGCCTCGAGGATGGTCTCGCCGCCGCCGGGGTGGGGAAAGCGGATCGCGCGGGCGTGCAGCATCAGCCGCGGAACCGGCGCGCCGGCCAGCATCAGCGCCCCGCCGTAGCGGGTGTCGCCGGCGATCGGGCGGCCGATCCCGGCCAGGTGGACCCGCAGCTGGTGCATCCGGCCGGTGTGCGGGCGCAGCTCGACCAGCGCGGCCTCGTCGTTGGCCGCCAGGGTGCGATAGCCGGTCGAGGCGCTCTCGGCGTCGGGGTGGTCGGCCTCGCAGGGCGCCATGTGGACCTCGCGCCCCTGCGAGACGCGCCGCAGCGGGGTCTCGATGCGGCCGTCGTGGGGGCTGGGCGCGCCCGGCGCGACGACGGCCAGGTAGGTCTTTTGCATCCGCCGGCCCATCAGCGCCTTGCCGAGGAAAGCCGCGGCCGGCTTGGTCTTGGCGGCGAGGATCACGCCGGAGGTGTCGCGGTCGAGCCGATGCACGAGACCGGGGCGCTTGCCGTTCGATCGCGCGAAGGCGCCCAGCAGATCGTCCAGCGTCGCCGCCTTGATCCGCCCGCCCTGGCTGGAGAGACCCGGCGGCTTGTCGAAGGCGATGATCGCCTCGTCCTCGTGGATCACCAGCGATCGGACGAAGGCGATGTCTTGGGGGGTAAGCGGCCAGCTCAAAAGCCCGCCTCGGGACGCGCGTCCCCCTCCCCCTTGCGGGGAGGGGTTAGGGGTGGGGGTGCGAACTCGGTGGGCGCCGCGTTGGCTGCGAGACGCTCGGTCGGCAGGCGCCGAGGCGACACCCCCATCCCCGACCCTTCCCCGCAAGGGGGAAGGGAGGCTGCGCCTAACTCGCGTTCCAGCCAGCTTGGCGACTCGACCCCGCTCACGGGCCGTTCTTTCGCAGCGAGGCCCAGCGCTCCAGCCGCTCCTTGATCCGCGCCTCGGCCCCCTCGCCTTTCGGCGTGTAGAAGGCGCGGCGTTCGACGCCGTCGGGGAAGTAGTCCTGGCCTGAGAAGCCCTCCTCGGTGTTCGGGTCGTACCTGTAGCCTTTGCCGTAACCGAGGTCCTTCATCAGCCGGGTGGGTGCGTTGCGGATATGCGCCGGCGGCATCAGCGAGCCGGTTTCCTTCGCCATCTTCGAGGCGCCGCCGAACGCGATGTAGACCGCATTGGACTTCGGGGCGGCCGCCATGTGCACGCAGACCTGCGCCAGCGCCAGTTCGCCCTCGGGGCTGCCGAGGAAGTCGTAGGCGTCCTTGGCCGCGATCGCCAGGATCAGCGAGGTGGGGTCGGCTTCGCCGATGTCCTCGCTGGCCATCCGCACCAGCCGGCGGGCGATGAACAGCGGATCCTCGCCGCCTTCGAACATCCGCGCGAGCCAGTAGAGCGCCGCATCCGGGTCTGAGCCACGCACCGATTTATGCAGCGCCGATATGAGGTTGTAGTGTTCTTCTCGGTCCTTGTCGTAGGCCGGGCTGCGCTTCTGCAGCACGCCGGCCAGCTCGGTGGTCGAGAGCGGCGTCGGCGCGGCGATGTTGAACAGGGTCTCGGCCAGGGTCAGCACGTAGCGGCCATCGCCGTCGGCCATGGCGATCATGGCGGACCGGGCCTCGGGCGTCAGCGGCAGCTCGCGCTGCTCGAACGCCTCGGCCTTGGCCAGCAGGCTCTCCATCGCCTCGTCGTCCAGCCGCTTGAGCACGAACACCTGGCAGCGCGACAGCAGCGCGCCGTTGAGCTCGAACGACGGGTTTTCGGTGGTGGCGCCCACCAGCGTCACGATCCCCTCCTCGACGAACGGCAGGAAGCCATCCTGCTGGGCGCGGTTGAAGCGGTGGATCTCGTCGACGAACAGCAAGGTGGCCTGGCCGGCGAGGCGGCGGCCGCGCGCGGTCTCGAACGCCTTCTTCAGGTCGGCGACGCCCGAGAACACCGCCGACAGCTGCTGGAATTCGTAGCCGGCTTCCTTGGCCAGCAGCCGGGCGATGGTGGTCTTGCCCGTGCCGGGCGGACCCCACAGCACCATCGAGGAGAGCCGGTGCGCGCTAGCCATGCGCCGGATCGGCCCACCCGGCCCCAGCAGGTGGTCCTGCCCCACCACCTCGTCGAGGGTCTGCGGCCGCAGCCGGTCGGCCAGCGGGCGCGGCGCTTCTGGCGTCAGACCGGCGGCTTCGAAGAGGTCCGTCATGGCGCCAGCGTATCGAACTACGCGCCCAAGAACACCAAGCCTCTCGCGTCCTACCCCTGCACCTGCGCCGTGATCAGGTGGCCGCCGCGTTCGATCTGGATGGTCCAGGTGTTGGTCGGCGTCGCCAGCGCCGCCGCGAGGCTTTCCACCGTCGAGATCGGCGTTCCGTTCACCTCGCGGATGAAGTCGCCGGGCTGCAGACCGAGGTTGGCTGCGTAGCCGCCGCTGACGGCCGTGACCACCACGCCCACGCCGGAGAACGGGTCCAGGCCGAGCTGGTCGGCGGCCGCGGGCGAGAGGTTGATCACCGTGGCGCCGTTGAACGGATTGCGGCCACTGAGGGTGCGCTGGTCCTTTGGCGGGGTGTCGGGCGGCGT
>Ga0209415_10017772_pt1 | contig 11284 bp, 10 predicted proteins | sample PeaSoiSIISIP2007_FD_187696 | JGI IMG/M metagenome (GOLD analysis project Ga0209415, IMG submission 187696) | Peat soil microbial communities from Weissenstadt, Germany - SII-SIP-2007 (SPAdes) (version 2) | ecosystem: Environmental > Terrestrial > Soil > Wetlands > Peat | place: Germany...
CTTCAACGCGTGCGAGCAGGCGAAGCGCTGGATGGACGTGCGCGACATGTTCGTGTCGGTCAACCTGTCGGCCAGCGAGTTCCGCGGCCCGCACCTGGTGGACAACCTTGCCACGGCAATGAAGCGTGCCGGAGATCTGCCCTCTGACCGGATCAGGCTCGAGATAACAGAGACAGAGAGCATGGTGGATCCCGAGGCCACCATCAACCGCATGGAGGACCTTCGGAAGATCGGCCTGGAGGTGTTCATCGATGATTTCGGCACGGGTCATTCGTCCCTGAGCTACCTGAAGGAGCTGCCCGCCACCACCCTGAAGATCGACAAGTCCTTCATCCAGCACGTGGACAACCAGGAAGAGGAGCGGCAGTTCATTCGCTCCCTCGTTGAAATCATCAAGGTTCGAAGGAAAATGGTGATCGTGGAAGGGGTTTCCTCTCCGGCCCAGGCCGGCCTGACGCGAAGCCTGCCCTGTGACATGATGCAGGGCTACCTCTTCAGCCCGCCGGTTCCCGCTCCCGAGTTCGAGAAGCTGCTTGCGCAGGATGGCGACGCCATCCGGATGCAGGTTTTGTAGGGCGGGCCCCGAAACCTTCGCTCAGGCACTGGTCGCCTGGGGAGCGAAGGCGATTCGAACCGCATCGCGCGCCATTTCCACCGGGCTGAAAGCACCCGTCTCTGGCCTGTCCGCGCCGGTTCCTCCGGGGCCGATGAGGGTATGGAACCCCATGTCGCGGCACGCGCGGGCGCGTTTTTCGATGCCGGGCACCGGGCGGACCTCTCCGGTGAGGCTCACCTCTCCCGTGACGGCGGTGGCGGCCGGGAGGGCAGACCCGGTTCGAGCGGAATACAGGGCAAGGGCAAGGGGAAGCTCGACGCCCACCTCCGCAATACGGATGCCGCCGGCAACGTTGACGTAGATGTCGTGCTCCGCGAGGTGGAGACCCAGGTGCTTTTCAAGGACAGCAGCCATGCGCGCCACCCGCCCGGCGTCAATCCTGTCGGAGTAGATCCTGCTGATCCCGCTTTTCGCGGGAACGGTCAGGCTCTGGATCTCCACCAGGAGCACGCGAGAGCCCTCGAAGACGGGAGCCACGGCCACGCCGGGCGGATTGCCTCCCTCCCGCCGGGTGAGGAAAAGGCTGGTCGCGTCATCCACCTCCTCCAGGCCATTCTCCGTCATGCGAAAGAAGCCGATCTCGTCCACGGACCCGAACCTGTTTTTGACCGCCTGCAGCGTCCTGATTTCAGCGCTTGCCTGCTCGAACGACACGACGGTATCCACGAGGTGCTCGATCAGCTTCGGTCCGGCAATCGCTCCTTCCTTCGTCACGTGCGCAACCAGGAAGACGGCCGCCCCTCGGGAGCGCGCCCAGTCCACAAGCTCCTGCGTGCACACCTTGATCTGGTTGACCGTGCCCGGCAGAGCATTGACCTCCCGCGTGTAGAGGGTCTGGATGGAATCCACGATGATGAGGACCGGCTTGACCTGTTCCAGCACCTGCATGATGGATGTCAGCTCGGTTTCCGAGACCACCTCGATGCGCTCCGAGGAGATGCGGATCCTGTCCGCGCGCATGCGCAGCTGCCCCGGGGACTCCTCCCCGGATACGTAAAGGCTCCGGCCGCGGACCTCGAGTCGCGCGGCGAGCTGGAGCATGAGGGTGGATTTGCCGATCCCCGGCTCCCCACCCATGAGGACGGAGGACCCGCGCATCAACCCGCCGCCCAGGACCCTGTTCATCTCCTTGATTCCCGTGTCCAGCCGCATTCCCTCCCGCGTCTCTATTGAGGAGAGGGGGATGGCGAGCCCCTTCCCATCAGAGAGACCCCGTCGGGCGGGAGCGGCGGCAGGAGCGACCTCGGAGAAGCTGTTCCACGTGCCGCAGGACGGGCACCGTCCGAGCCACCTGGGCTCCTGGTGGCCGCAGCGGGTGCATTCGAAGAGCGTCTTTGGTCGCATTTCGGGAGGATAGGGGGCCGCTCCCGGGTTGTCAACGTGAAGTCCGCCCGGCTATGATAGGGGACAGGAACTCCCGGACATGAACGTCACCCAGCTGGATTCGCGCACCATCAGAGTTGTAACGGACAGCGGCGTGAGCTTTTTCCTTCCCTACCGGTTTTCCTGGAATGGCCATGACCGTGAGCCTGCCAGCGTTGTCCTGGAGACAACAGGCTCGGGGTCGAGGACGTCTGCGGACGTGAAGGCGTTTTTCCTCTTCGGACTGGTGAAAGACAGGATCACCGCGGACGCGGGCGGAGTAGTCATCAGCCGGAGCTGGAACGTCATGACTCCCGGCCCGGTCAAGGTCCTCCTGGATCTCGAGTTCGATGCGCAGAATGACCCCGTGTGTTTTTTTCCCGGCGTCCACGTCGAGCGCGGTCTTCCCGCCTCCCCGGTTTCCTTTCTTGGGGAGAGGACGAGCTACCCCGCGGCCCTCATTGTCACCCTGGGAGACAGCGCTGCCGCCATTTTCTCCCGGTCCGCCCGAAGCGGCCAGGACGCAGCGAGCATTGGTGTCAGCAGGACAGAGAGGGACGATGAGCCTGTGCGGCTGCACGTGGAGGTGAGGTTCCCCGGGGTCGAACAACCGGTCTCCAGAACAGGGCCCCGGCCTGAGCATCGCGCGCAGCCCGAGGATCCCGTGATCGAATGCTCGGGAAGCCTCGAAAGGACCCATGAGCTGTTTCTTGCCTTCTCACCTCGGCGCGAAATTCTTCTGACGGCGCCCGCCGCGGTTCTCAAGCGACTTCCGGCGGGACCCGTCCCCAAGCGCGCGTCGAAGTCCTCTCCCGCGCTCGCCGCGTTCCGGCGGGCAGCGGAGGGCGTCCTTTCCTCCCACCTGGTGGAGGAGGGGGGGGTAGCCGGGCTGCGGGAGGTGCCGGGAAGCCCATGGCTTTCCTCCACGGCTGGCGTTGGGCTGGCGGTGGCCCTGCGGAGGCTCTTTCCCCGGGAAGAGCGCATGGGAGAAACGGCGCTGCGGCTCGCGGATTTCTCTCTGAAGGGCCAGCTCCCGTCCGGCCTGTTCTACGAGAGCTTCCACCGGGGCGATGGGAAATGGCACGGCGTCAGGGGCCAGCAGTCCCGCCCCGTGCTCTCCGTCCCTCATTCGGCGCGGATAGCCGATCTCCTTCTCATGCTCGCGGAAGACCTCGAGGGAGAGGGGCTTCCCTTCGAGAAGTATTTCCTCGCCGGGCAACGGTTCGTTGACCTGTTCGTGGACGACAGGGGTCGCTGCGCCGTGCCTGCAAGCCTGTGCTCGCCGGCAGAGGCGCCAACGTTCGGCAATTGGGACGCGCGGCTGCGCCGCGGCGCGCAGGAAGCGGGGGACATCCGCGGATGGGAGATCTTCTTCCCCCTTTGCCGCGTCCTGGATCGGCTCGGGAAGGACCGCTACAAGAAGGCGCAGGGTGTCATTGCAGAGCGTTTCGCCGGGGTTCCCTGGGACGCATTCCATCCGCCGACCTCACGACCCGGGCGCGACGCGGATTCCGAAGCCTCCCGGCTCGTCGTGAGGTTGTTCGTCGAGCTGCGCCGGCGCGGGTACAGACCCGCGGAGCCGAAAGCGGGCGGCGCCTCTGCCACCGCCAGGTCAGCGGAAAGCGCCCGGCTGTTTGCCTCACTCATTCTTCCCTGGATACGGGTTCACCGGGATGCCGAGCGAGCACCCGGGGAGCCGCCCCTGGACGGGACCGTCGTGGATTCCTTCGCGCGACAACGGCTGCTTTTTGCCGGCAACGAGACCGCGTATCTCCTGAAGAGGCTTGCGGAGCTTGCGGGCCGCCGCGACCTGAAGTCTCTCCTGGAGGAGCTTTCCCGCATCTGCCTGGCAGGCGGTCGTGACCTTCCTCCCGGCACCGCTTTCTTTCGACACACGTCTTGGGACCCGGAGGGTAAGGTGCAGACGGGGATTCATGCGGCGGGACCCGTGGATTCGCGTCGGCTGGCGAGCGAGCTGCTCTACGGCCTTCTGGCGGCGAACCGACCAGATCGACCAGCGGCCGGCGGACCGTCCACCGGGCGACGGGTCACCAGCCGAACGGTGACCAGGCCACCGGTCACCACGCCGCCCTCCGCTGCTAAACCTTCCGCGCGATCGGGACGCGGCGCCCGGTCCCGAAAGCCTTCGGGGAAACCTTGAGGACCGGCGGCGCCTGCCGGCGCTTGTACTCCGCCTTGTCCACCATGCGGACCACCGAGCGCACCAGCGCGGGGTCGAACCCGTTGCCGGCTATTGCCTCCACGGATTTGTTCTCCACGAGGTACTCCTGGAGGATGGCGTCCAGGGTATCGTAGGGGGGCAGACTGTCCTGGTCCGTCTGGTCGGGCCGCAGCTCTGCCGAGGGGGGCTTCGTGAAGATCGATTCCGGGATGAGAGGTTTTCGCGAGTTGATCGATCGAGCCAGCCGGTACACCTGGCCCTTCAGCAGGTCTCCAATCACGGCCAGCCCTCCGCTCATATCGCCATACAGCGTGCAGTATCCCACGGCAAGCTCCGACTTGTTGCCCGTGGTGAGAAGCAGGGAGTTGAACTTGTTCGAGTAAGCCATCAGGAGCGTGCCGCGAATGCGCGCCTGGATGTTTTCCTCCGTGATGTCCGGCGCCCGGCCTTCGAATACCGGGCCCAGGGTGTGGAGGTACGAGGCGAATATGTCTTCGATGGAAAGCAGCTTCAGGGTGAGACCGAGGTTCCCAGCAAGCCCACGGGCGTCCGCCACGCTGCCATCAGAGGAATAACGGGAAGGGAGGCCAAAAACGTCCACCTTGTCCGGCCCGAGGGCCTCCACGGCAAGGACCGCCACCAGAGCGGAGTCGATTCCGCCGGAGAGCCCGAGGTGCACGCGCGTGAACCCGCACTTGCGCACGTAGTCCCTCACGCCAAGGACCAGGGCGCCTTCGATCTGGGCCCACGTGTCGTCGGGCACGGGGACTTCGGGGCACGTGGCGGCCGTATCAACGAAGGCAAGCTCCTCTTCGAACGGCGCGCCCATGTGCACCAGCTTTCCCTCACGGGAGGTGACCATGGACTGGCCGTCGAAGATGAGGTTGTCGTTCCCCCCGACGATGTTCACGTACACGACCGGCACGCCGGAGGCCTTCCCGACCCGTGAGAAGAGCTCCCGGCGCGTGCGCGGCTTCCCCGCATGAAACGGGGACGCGGTGGGGGCCACAATGATGGTCGCCCCGGCATCCAGAAGCTCCGCGATCGGGTCCACCGGGTAGCGCAGGCCGGGCGCCGTTTCTCCATCCCACCAGAGGTCCTCGCAGATGGCGATCCCGATCCGTTCCCCCGCGAAGTTGAAGACCGTCCTCCTGTCCGCAGGCTCGAACCAGCGCGCCTCGTCGAACACGTCGTAGGTGGGGAGGAGCGTCTTTGCCTGCGTGTGAAGGACCTTGCCGTCGCAGATCAGTGAGGCGACGTTGAGAAGACCCTTGCCGGGACGGCCCCGGTTCCTGTCCACGTATCCCACGACGATCCCGATGCCGGGGGGAGCGTCGCTCTGGAGCGTGCGGAGGGTTTTCAGGTTTTCCTCTATGAAGCTGTCGTACTCCAGGAGGTCCATGGGCGGGTATCCGCAGAGGCACAGCTCGGGGAACACGGCAAGCGCGCACCCGGCCTCTTGCGCGCGGCGCGAATACACGAGGACCTTGTCCAGGTTGCCCGGGAAATCGCCGATCGTGGGGTTGATCTGCCCGCACGCGATCTTCATAGCAAGAATCTATCAGGGAAGGGGGGGCGGGGCAATGAGAGGGGCCGTGAGGCACCCCATCCACCTTCCGCCACATCCGCCTTCCGTTGACCCTGCACGTCTGCGCGGGGTATCATCCGCGCGGATGGGGAAGGCGGTCCTGGTGACAGAGGGAGATACTCCGCTCGGCGCGGCGCTCGTGCGCCTGTTCTGCGCGAAAGGCATCTCTGTTGTCACCACGACGCCCGCCGGCTCTGAGGGCGCTGAGCAGCGCGTCAGCCGCGAAAGCGACGGGGTCCGAGTGGTTGCATGGAATCGCCGGTCCCCGCTGTCCGCGCGGAACGTCCTCCTCTCTTCCCTGAATGCATTCGATGCGCTGGACGAGGTCTTCATCCTGGAGGCGCCATGCCCGTCCGCGAATGCTCTCCACGAAGCCGCCAGCGCGGAGATAGAACGGTCCTTCGATGAGGCGAAGGGGCCCCTGTTCCTTGCCCGGGAGGTCCTCTCGTATTTCCCGCAGCGAAGACGCGGTCTGCTCGGCCTGGTGAGCTTTCCGTCCGCTGGATCTGACACGGCGGTGCAGGCGGCCATGCGCGAAGGGTTTCGCGGTTTCGCCTCGTCCCTGATGGCGAGCTACGGCGCGGGCCGGGAGGTCTCCGTCAACGGTTTTCAATCCCTGGGGGCCGGCGTGGAGGAGTTTGCGGGTTACATCGACCAGATTCTGGAGGAGAAGGCGCGGAAGATCTCGGGCCACTGGTTCGTCTGCCAGCCGCGCGGCGGCTTCCTCGGAGTCTTTTCCACCCCGGCTAAAAGAGCATAGCCTCCATGAAACGGGCCTGAAACTCCGGCTTCCCGCCCAGCTCTACGAAGCGGGCGCCCCGAGCCGCCCTCTCCGCCCGATCCACGCACTCCCGGGAAAGAAGCGCCATGACCGCGCCTCGAAGCGCGGCGTTGCCCACCACCTCCACCTTTGCAAGATCCATGGGAGGGATGATCCCGATGCGCATTGCCGCGCGCGCATCCAGCCCCGCGCCGAAGTTGCCGGCAAGCCGAAGAGCATCGAGCCCGTCAGCCTCGATTCCCGTGAGGGACAGCAGCGTGTCGACGCCCGTGCGCACCGCTCCCTTTGCCAGCTGGAGCGTGCGGATATCCTTCTGGGAGATGTACACGCGTCGGTCTTCGGACAACGCGAAAGCCGGCTCTCCCCCGAGTGAGAACACACGCGCTCGAAGCGCGGGGAGGGTGATCTCCGCGCTGTCAAGGAGCCTGCCGGTGGCGTCTATGACCTCGCGATCCAGGAGCTGCGCCACCGCGGAGACCAGGCCGGTTCCGCAGATCCCCTGCGGCGCGGCGTCCGCGACTGTTTTGTGCCTCACGGACCCATCAAGGCCTATGGACACGGCGACAATTGCGCCGGGAAGCGCCCGCATGCCGCAGGATATCTGGGCGCCTTCAAAGGCCGGACCGGCGGCCGTGGAGGTGGCCAGCAGGCTCCCTCCGCGCGCCAGGACCATCTCCCCGTTCGTGCCGATGTCGATCGACAGGGTGGTGGCTTTTTCCCTGTCCAGGCCAAGGGCCACCATCATTCCCACGGTGTCCGCGCCCACGTAGCCGGAGACCAGCGGAAGGGTTTCCACGTAGCCGTTGCCCTGGAATGTCCAGCCGAGATCCCGCGGATGACGACGGATCCGGCGGGCGGTGACCGCAACGTACGGCAGACGCGTGAGCTGCCATGGATCGATCCCCTGCAGGATGTGCACCATGATGGGGTTGCCCACCACCACCGTTTTGAGCACCCGGAGCGGGTCTTCTCCCGCTTCGGCAAGAACCTGGCGAGCTCCTTCCTCAACGGTGGCAAGGCCGGCCTCTCGAACCGGCTCCCTGTTCTCGTGAAAGCTTTGCGCGCGCGAGATGACATCCGCGCCGAAGGCGACCTGCCTGTTCAGAAACGCCTTGCGGCCAAGAAGCTCACCCGTTTCCAGGTCCAGGAGCGCGATGTCCACCGTCGTGGTGCCAAGGTCCACGGCAAAGCCGATTGCGCGGAAGCCGGCCGGACCTATCCCCAGCAGCTCATTCTCCTGGCAAACGGCATCCGCGGTCCATCCGTGCGCGCGCAGGGCCGTTGAGACGCTTTCCAGAAGTGCCGGGTCAGGCTCACCGACGCCGGCCCCCTGTTCGGCGAGGGCCTGGGCAAGCCTGTCCCAGTCAGATCTCTGATCCTCCAGGCTCGGTTCCTGCAAACGCAGTCGGACGCGCCTGACAGAAGAATCTGCCGCGGCTCGGATGTCATCGTTCCGCAAGCCTTCTCCGGTTGTCCAGACCTGGGCGGCCACCATCTCCTCCCCGACGCGGACAGTGCAGTCCTCCTGGATGACCAGCTGGCACGCCAGGCGAGTGTCCCCGGCAACGTTCACGCGGCACTGGCGGCAGCGTCCCTTGCCCCCGCACGGGTAGTCAAGGAGGATCCCGGCGGCGTGAAGAGCGTCGCGCAGAACGACGCCTTCTTCTGCTTCGATTGTGAGGCCCAGAGGCTCGATTCGTATGGCGGGCATTGCAGGCATAGTAGGGGTTTTCCGCGGCCTGCGCAATTGACCTCGCGCGCGGGATTCGGTAGCGTTGCACCCATGCCGCGCCTGCCTCGCGTTCCTGCGCTGATCCTCGCAGCAGCTCTCCTGGGGGGCTGCAGCGCCGCGCACGTCGTCACCCTCAAGGGGGACGGCTCCGGCACGGTGGCGCTTCATCTCGAGGTCTCGAAGCTCCTGCACGACTACATCGCAGGGCTCGCTGAAGTGTCGGGGAGCTCGAAAGCGCGGGGAGATGCGATATTCGACCTGGCGGCAATCCGCGCGGGCTTTGAGGCCCAGCCCGGCATGACCGTGCAGAAGGTATCGTCCCCGGACCCGCGCTCGCTGGACATCGAGGCGAGCTTCGCGTCCCTGTCGGACCTGTTCGCACGGAAAGAAGGCCTCCCGAGCGCAGACGTCATTTCCCTCACGCAGGCGGGCGGCATCGAAACGTTGAAGATCCACCTGGACCGGGAGAACTATCGCCAGGTTGCCGCTCTCTTCCCCATGCTCGAAAGCCCCGTTCTCCAGAGCCTTGGCCCGCAGGTGGACCAGAAGGTCACGCAGGACGACTACCTGGAAATGATTCGATTTTCTCTCGGGGACGACGGACCCGCCCTGGTGAGGAAGTCATGGATCAGCATCGCCATCCGGCCGGAAGGGGAAATTGTCTCGCAGGCAGGCGGAACGGTGAGCGACGGGTTGGTGACCTACAGGATCCCCCTGCTGCGTGTCCTTCTGCTCGACACGGCGCTCGATTTCTCGCTGTCTTTCCGCCAGAGCAACTGAATTACAGCCGGAAGCCCGCTGTGGGCCGGAATCTACGCCCGCATCCCGCGCTCGCTGAAAGCGCTCACTGCCAGGGACACGATGATGAGCGTGCCGACTGCCTCCGGCTTCCCGTCAAGGTCATCGTGACGGGAATGTGACGGGAAGCATCTCAGGGGCAGCCCGCCGGCATGTCTTTGCACTATATTTGTGGGGGGCGGGATCAATGGGTGGCAAAGGCGTTGTTGATATTGCAAGCGCGTTCTCTGTTCCCGAGACGATGGACCGCCTCGCATCGTTGTTGAAGGCGCGGGGAATCAGGATCTTCGCGCGGATCGATCAGACTGCGGAGGCACAGTCTGTGGGACTTGCCATGCCAGAGACGCAGCTGCTCGTCTTCGGTGATCCGGCCGTTGGCACGCCGCTCATGGTGAAATATCCTTCGATTGCGCTGGACCTTCCGCTGAAGGCCCTCGTCTGGGAGTCTACGGAGGGCACGGTGTGGCTGAGCTACAACAGCCCGGAATACCTCAGGGAGCGCCACCACCTGGATTCGCCCCCCTTCCGCGCCCTCGAGGCAGTATTCGCGGCGGCGACGCAGAAAGGGGACGGGGCGGCATGAGCAGGTACACCCTCGAAGTGGTTCAGCCGGTCTCTCCGGAGATCCCGGATGATGCCGAGGAGGAGCTCGAATCCGCGCTTGACGCAATTGCCACCGTGCACGGCGGGATGGTGGTCGGGTCCGCCAGGACCTCCCCGACGCGCATTCACCGCCACTTTGTGAACATCTTTGATTGCGAGAGCTCGCTTGAAGAAGAGGTGCAATGGCTGCGGATGAAGTTTCCCGACATCCGCTTCACCCTCAAAGAGTTCATGTAGCTGACAAACCCTCGGGGCCTCGGAGAGCATCCTCGATCACTCGGAAATCTGACTCCGGAACCTTGACGATGCCGAACCTGAAGACTGCGCCGTAAGCGCTCTTGTTCCGGATGAAAGTCAACCGCTCCAGGAGCGGCAACAACGGTGCATCCTTGACGGGCTCATATTCCACCCGGCGCCGAAAAGGCTTGAAGCCCGGTCCCACCTCGAGCTGCCAGACCCGGTCATCCGCCACGGTCCCCAGCGCGGTGAAAGCCTGCAGACGGCCCGTTTTTGCAAAGGTTTCCCGGGGCGAGTAGATGGCAATCCTGTCCCCCGGCCGCATCCGGTCAAGTGCAGCCCTCTTGCCATGATTTGCCTGAATGATCGAGGCCTTCACGCCGATGGCGGCATGATCCCGAGATGCAACGACGATCCAGTGGTTCTTCTCCATGATCGCTCTTCCCGTTTCATGCCGCCGGTGATGCGCTTGGGTTGAACACGCGAACCAGGTGTCCGTCAGGGTCCCGTACGGCAAACCCATAGCCGAAATCAAGCTCAGTCGGCTCCAGGACGACAGCGGCGCCGGCCGCCCTCCAGTCAGCCAGGGCGGATTCGACTTCTTCGCGGCTGTCCACGGCAATGGCGAGCTCCGCCGCCCCAGGTCGGGACGCGACGGCGGGCACCACCTCATCCCGTATCCAGAGCCCGAACATCATCCCTGACTCCAGGGCGAACATCACGAAGGTCGGGGATGCTTCCACCGGGTTGCTTCCCAGAAGGCGGGAATAAAACGCCGCGCTTTCGCGGGGATCCTTGACGTAAAGAATCACGAAGTTCGGATGTGTCATGGGTTCCTCCTCTGCATCTCAAGGTACAGGAGGTCAGTGACAGTTTCTGTCAGCAGGGTTCCTCAGGGGTCACCGCCGGCGTCCTGGCGGGGAATGCCCTCCCGGGCCCGCCACTCATGCAGGAGCGTCGTGCGGTGACGGGGATAGGTCGCGGAGAGAACTTTCGCCTCATCGATCAAGTCGGTGCGGAAGGCCCTATAGTCCTGGCGAAGCTCGCACCAGGCCACAACGATGCGTGCCGTATTGAAGAATGACAGGGCAAAAGGCCAGACCACCCTCTCGGTGCTTTCCCCCGCGAGGCTTCTGTAGCGCAGAAGCACTTTGTGCTGCTGGCGAATTGCCCGCCGAAGCCTGACAAGCCGATCGTCCTGACCTCGGACCGCGGGGCCGGGGCCGACGATGAGCGGCGCATCCTCCATATCCTGGCGCAGCCGCGCGGGCAGCACTGCCTCGATTCGGGCCAGCGCGCTTCGGGCCGCCTCACCGAGGAGGCGGTCGGCGCGATTCACGACCCAGCGCGCGCCGAGGACCAGGGCCTCCATTTCTTCTTCTTTG
>Ga0209415_10017773_pt1 | contig 11284 bp, 12 predicted proteins | sample PeaSoiSIISIP2007_FD_187696 | JGI IMG/M metagenome (GOLD analysis project Ga0209415, IMG submission 187696) | Peat soil microbial communities from Weissenstadt, Germany - SII-SIP-2007 (SPAdes) (version 2) | ecosystem: Environmental > Terrestrial > Soil > Wetlands > Peat | place: Germany...
CGAGTCCGCGCTCAAGAAGTCGCTCGCCCGCGAGCTCGCGATGAAGTCCAAGGCGACCGACGTCGCCCAGGCAATCGGGACGCGCATCGACGCGGCCATGCGCACGGCGGGCAAGAGCGCCGAAGACGCCATCAAGGACGCCACGGCGCCGTACGTGAAGCTGCAGAAGGTCGACGCGCTCAAGGTCATCCCCGCGCCGCCCGAGGCGACCGACGGGGGCGCCGAGGCAGCCGTTCCCGTGGACGCTTCCACGGGCCCCCAGAAGGTTGCGGCGCCTGTCCTGCCGAGCAAGACCTTCGACGCGAGCACCGACGGCGATCGGCCGACCGTCCAGACGTCGAGCGCCTTCAACCGCGGGGGCGAGACGGTCTCCGGGCTGTCGCCCGAGGGGGCATCCAAGGTCATGGCCTTCGCTTTCAGCGCCAAGGAGGGCGAGGTGCTCGACACGCCCGGCCGCACGGCAGAGGGCTGGGCGGTCGTGGCCCTCAAGCAGCGCAAGTCCGCGACCCGTGAGGAGTTCGAGAAGGACCGCACGACCTTCGAGGACGAGCTCCTTCGGATGAAGCGCGACGAGGCGCTGTCCCTGTACGTCAAGCGCCTGCGCGAGCAGGCCAAGGACGACGTGAAGGTCGACGAGGCTTACGTGCAGGAAGCCAAGGTCGACGGCGGCAGCAGCTCGCCCGAAGAAGAGGACGAGCCCTGACCGACCCCACTCCCGCGCCGCACCACCATGCCACGCTCGGCAACGGCCTGCGCGTCGTCGTGGCGCCCCTGCCCCTGCTGCACCGCGCGCACGTGGCCCTCTGGGCGCGCGTGGGCTCCCGGTTCGAGGGGCGGGACAACAACGGGATCAGCCACTTCCTCGAGCACATGATCTACCGGGGCACGCCGCGTGTGCCGAGCGCGCACGCGGTCAACCTCGCCTTCGAGCAGCTGGGGGGGTCACTGTACGCGTCGACGCAGGTCGACCACGGCATCTTCTCGCTCTCGCTGCCGCCCGAGTCGCTGGCCGAGGCCAGCGCACTGTTCGGCGAGGTGCTGTCGCAGCCGGCGTTCCTCGACATGGATATCGAGCGCGGCATCGTGCTCGAGGAGATCCTCGAGGACCTCGACGACGAGGGGCACGAGGTAGACCCCGACAACCTGTCGCGCGCGCTCATCTACGGCGAGCACCCCCTCGGCTACACGATCACCGGCACCGAGGCGCAGGTGAGGTCGTTCGACGAGCCGGCGCTTCGACGATGGCACGAGCGTCACTACTGCGCCGACAACGCCGTGCTCGCCTTCTCGGGGGCGGTCGACGTGGGCGAGGCGATGCGCCTGGCGGAGCGCGACTTCGGGTCGCTGCGGCGCGGCGCGCGGACGATGGCCGAGGCGCCGAGCCACACGCAGACCAAGCCTCGCCTGCAGATCGTCGAGAACGTCTCGAGCCAGACCGAGCTGCGCGTGTGTCTGCGCGCGTTCTCCGAGGTCGACCCGCGGCGGCCGGCCCTCGACGTGCTGATGCGGCTCATCGACGACGGCATGTCCACGCGCCTCTACCACCGGCTCTGCGACGCTCGGGGGCTCTGCTACGACGTGTCGGCGGTGTTCGACGGCTACGAGGACGACGGGATCGTCGACGTCGCCGCGGGGGTGCAGCACAAGCGCGCCGCGCTCGTGACGCGCGAGATCCTGACGATGTTCGAGGAGCTGGCCCGCGAGGGTCCGTCGGCCGACGAGCTGCAGAAGGCCCGCCGACGCATCGCCTGGGACGCGCGCGCGATGACCGACTCGGCCGAGGAGCTCGGCGCGTTCTTCGCGGGCGGGACGCTCTTCGACCGGGTGTCGACGGTCGAAGGGCACGTCGCGGAGCTGCTGCGCGTGGACGCGGACGGCGTGCGCGACGCCGCGCGAGAGCTCGCGCGTCCGGAGCGGCTCGACGTCGTCGCGGTGGGCCTACTCGACGGCGGCGAGGACGCGCGCCTGAAGGACGCGGTCGAGGGCTGGACCGGGGCATGAGCCGCGGCGCCGCGTCGTCGGCAGGCGCCGTGGCGGTCCTGGTGGCCGCGTGCGCATCCACGGTGCAGCAGGATGCGACGTACCCCGCGTGCAACGGAGCCCCATCCGCAGGGCTCGCGACCGAGTCGACGAGCAGCGGGCAGTGCCCCGCGCACCCCACCTCGCTCGTCGGAACGGGCACCGTGGGCGCGTCCTGCACCCAGGGCAGCGACTGCGCCCCCACCTGCTGTCAGTGCGGCAACGGGCAAGGCGCCGCCGTCGCCCAGTGCGCCAACGGCAGCTGCCTCGACGGTGCCGACACGTGCTGCCTGTATGCTCGCCAGTGCGCCAACTAGGGTTTCGTGTCACTCTGACGGGCGGCGTGCGACTGCGGCTGATCATCTTGCTTGGTCTCCTGGTCCAGGTCGCGCTGGCGGCCGGGCAGGCGTCCTGTGCCAGCGGGGGCTCGGACGCAGGGGGATCGTCCGGCGACGGTGGCGACGACTCCACCGTCGTCGAGGGCGGCCCCAGCGACGGCGGCAAGAAGGACGCGGCCCCGATCGTCGACGCGTCGGTCTCCAAGGCGTGCGCCGACAACGCGACCTCGTACTGCATGCAGCTCTCGACGTGCTCGCAGTACCTGCTCAGCGTGCAGTACGGGGACGAGCCCACCTGCGAGATGCAGCTCAGCGGGGCGTACTGCACCGACATCGTGACCGCGAAGGGCTCGGGGTGGACGGGCGCCGGCCTCGAGGCGTGTGTCGCTGCGCGGCAGGCTCTCTCGTGCCAGGACTTCCTGTACGGAAAGCCCGCCCCCGCGGCGTGCCGACCCACGGGCACGCTCCCCATGGGCGCATGCCGCTACGACACCCAGTGCGGGACCGGGTACTGCAGCATCCCGGCTGGGTCTACGTGCGGCAACTGCGTCCTGCGCCAGAGCACGGGCGGCGTGTGCGCCACCCTGAGCGACTGCGACGGCAACCTCGTGTGCTCGGCCATGAACCGCTGCGTGGTCCCCGCGTCCACGGGCGGGATGTGCGACCCCATGACGATGCCCTGCGCAACCGGCATGCAGTGCATCAACGGCAAGTGCGCGGTCGGTGGCATGGCAAACGCGAGCTGCGACCCGGACTCGGGCATCGGCTGCGATCCGGACCAGGGCGTCTACTGCAGCATGGGGACGTGCTCGGCGATCACCGTGGCGATGGTGGGCAGCCCGTGCGGCATCTCGCCGCCCCCCCCAGCGGTCTGCTACGGCGGCGGGTCGTGCGTGGCCGGCTCCTGCGTGCCGCCGATCGCCGACGGGCAGCCCTGCGAGGGCGGCGTGGGCTGCACCTCGCCTTCGACCTGCAACAGCGGGACGTGCGGCCTGTTCCTCGCCAGCCAGTGTCACTGAGCCAGGACGAAGCCGAGCACCGCCTTCGCGAGCTCGTCGGGGTGCGTCCAGTGCATCATGTGCCCCGCGTCGTCGATGTCGGCGCGTGACAGCTGGCGGAAGCACGCGACGCGCTCCGCTTCGTCCGGCGGATGCCAGCCCAGCGGGCCGCCCGACACGAAGAGCGCGGGACACTCGACCCGCCGGATGAACTCCTTGAAGCTCTCGGCGAAGAAGGCGATGGGCGACTGCGTGGCGTGCAGCGGGTCGGCCTTCCACGCGAAGCGCCCATCCGGCAGCTCGCGCAGCAGCGCGTCGAGGCGCGTGCGGAGAACCTCCGTCGGGACCCGAGGATGGTTTCCGACGAGGCGCCGGAGGGCGTCGTCGCGGGACGGCATCGAGCGCTGCCCCCGCGAGCGGACACCGCGCACGTCGTCGACCCACCGGCGCATCCGGTCGGGGACGTGCTCGTGCTGGTTGTCCGGCGGGCCCGCCCCCTCGATGACGACCAGCCGTGTGACGCGCGACGGGACCGTCCCGGCGTACATCGTGGCAATCGATCCGCCCATCGAGTGCCCCACGACGAACAGAGGCGAGCCGGCCGGCACCAGCGTCTCGACGAGCTCGGCGACGTCGAGCACGTAGTCGGGGAAGTAGTAGTAGGCGCCGGGCGCGATGCGCGCGCCGTCGCCGAAGCCGCGCAGGTCGGGGGCAAGCACCCGGAGCCGGGCGCTCGCGAGCTGCGGCGCGACCAGATCCCAGGTCGCCGCGGCGTCCATGAATCCGTGCAACAGCAGCGCCGTGCCGGCCCCTCCGTCGCCGGCCCACTCGAGCACGTTGTGGGTCAGGCCGTTGGCGGCGATGGCGAGCGGCCTCGCGGTGGCCCCGTCCATGTCTCAGAAACCGTACTGGATCCCGACCTCGGGGCCGTAGGTCGTCACGAAGCCGTTGCCGAATGACCCGTTGAAGCGCGCCGCGAGGGTGAATGCGGCGCGCAGCGAGAACGCGTAGCGCACCCCGCCGCCCACCTCGGCGAAGAACGGCCCGGAGGTCTTCCACACGTCGACCGGCTGCTGCGTGGTCAGCGTGACGATGGTCGTGGAGTGCCCGTCGAACTCCGACAGGCCCAGGCCGACGAAGGCCATCGGCGCGAAGCCGACGTTGGCGAGCGGCTCGTGCCCGAAGAGATAGGTGGCCCGCGCCTCGAGATCGATGTCGACGCCGAAGGCTCGCCCGTCGTTGACCGCGGCCTTGCCCGTGTAGGCGTTGAGCACGTAACCGAGCCGCCCGCCGACCAGGAACGCCGACGAGAGCGCATAGTCGAACGCGAGCATCACGCGCACGTCGCCGGGCTGCAGTCCCCCGGCGACCTGGCCCGCCTGACCGCGCTGCAGCAGGCCGTTCTGCTGCCCCCCGTCGTTGCGGCGCGGGAAGTCCGACCCGTCGGGGTTCGTGCAGTACATGTTGGCCGAGTTGAGCGGCCGTGCGTACTGGGGATCCAGCTTGCACACGTCGACGCCGGAGGGCATCGAGATGAAGTCGAGCATGCCGGAGATGCCGACCCAGATGTGCGCGTAGGTCCCGGGCGCCTGCGGCGGTGGGGCCTCCTCGGTCTCGCCCGGCTTCTCTTCCTCGTCCGCACCGCAGCCCGGGAGACCGGGAGGACACTCGGTCTCTTCCCCGCAGGCCTTCGGGGGGCTCGCGCCGGGGAAGTGAGGGGCCTCGCCGGCGATGTCGTCGCGGATCGTCACGGAGAAGGGGTGCTTCGGATCGCCGGAGCTGGCCACCGGATCCCCGCCATCGTCGAACCCCTGGATCCAGTAGCGGAGCACGCCCTTGGTCACCGCCGTGCACGGGATCAGCCCGCCCCAGCCGCTTCCCATTTTCTTGAGCTCGACCTTCCCCCAGTCGTTCATCGCGGCGCCCTTGTACTTGAGCGCCACGCGCACCATCTCGGTGGACCCCGGGTACTCCGCATAGACCGGTAGCGGCGTGTTGACCTTCTGCTCGCCTGGCGGCGTGTGGGCGAAGTCGCCGGCCGGCTGCTCGCCCATAGCGCTTCCGCTGCCACGGGCCTCCTCGAAGGCGGCGTGCAGGTCCGGCGTGTCGTAGTCGGGGTTGAGGGCGACGTCGGCCTGGAGCGCGAGCGCGTCGGCCCAGCTCTTCTTGGCGGCACCGACGTCCCCGTTCCGGAACTGCATCGTCCCGAGATCGCGCAGCACCGCCGCCTTGGTCCCCGGCTTGCACCGCTTGGGGCCGCACGTGCGCAGCGCCTTCTGGAGCCTCGCGGCCGCCGCCTCGTAGTTGGTGGACAGGTAGTCGTTCGAGGCCTTCTTCATCGCGTCCTTGGCGGCGGCCTCGGCGCGCTTGTCGACCGCAGCCGCGGGCGCGGCGACCGCGAGGAGGGCAACGAGCGCCGACGCGCCGGCCAGGACGACGGGGAACCGCGAGCGGCTCATTCAGTAGCCGCGTCTACCATGGTGATTCCGATCGTCGTCGAGTACTGGCACGCCGTCTGGTCCACGTTCCCCTCGAGCCAGGACACGATACACACGTCCTGTGGATCGTACGGGTGGGGATCGGGGATCCCGGCAGGACACGGGGGCGTGAGGCAGATGAGCTGCCCCCCCTTGTGCTTCTCGGTGCCGCGGGCCTTCTGGACCATCGTGAGAAGCTCGGGGTGGCACGCCGTGGGGGGAGGATACGCTGCCCCGCCCTCGGGTCCTTGCTGGCCCTCGCACCCGGACCACACGGCCGTCATGACCTGCGGCTCCAGCCCGACCAGCGAGCGGTACGTCGCCTGGTACTCCTGGACCGTCGTCGAGCCGCCGCCCGCGTCGTCGGGCACGCAGGTGACCTGCTGGCCTGCGTTGAGCCGCATTCCGTCGCAACCCCAGATCCTGAAGTTGCGGCCCGGCGCGCCGTGGCAATCGATCGTCCCGCATCGGTAGACCAGGTAGTCACCGAGGGGGGAGAAGCTCGCCTGGCTGAACGGTGGGGCCTCTATCCCGATGCGCTGGTTCGCGATCGAGCAGGACGCGACGCCGAGCGCGGCGCATGCCGCGGCCGCCGAGACCACCAGGATGGTGAAGAGACGCCCGAGCATGCCTCAGCCCCCGTCCGGCGCGTTGGCGTTGACGTAGACGGGACCGACCGAGTCGGTCCCCTGCGTGAGCCCATGACAGCTGGCGCAGCTGCCATCGCGGTTGTCGAGCGTGATCATGGCCTGGCCGAGGCAGCAGCCGCTCCCGCATGAAAGGTAGCCTCGGCCGCAGCTCCCCGAGGGGAGCGGGTTGCCGGTCTGCGAGGGGTCCAACACGCTGGGCACGGTGAGAGGATAGGTCGGCGACCAGTCGCTCGACAGGATGTAGAAGTTGCCCGCCGAGTTGGTGGTGACGTGCCAGAAGTACCCCGTGGCATCCTCGAGCTGCACCTGCGCCCCCTGGAGCGTCTGGTTGGGGTCGTACCGGTACCCGAACACGGTCCCGGCCACGCTGAACTGCAGCTTCGCCGGCCCGATCCCTCCGTGGCAGACCAGGCACGGCTGCCCCGGGCGGTGCGTCGGCCCGGGCGACACTCCCGGCGCCTCGCCTCCCAGCGCAGCGACCTGAATGTCGTGCTCCGCATCCGGGCACCCGGTGAGCGCCCCTGCGACCGCAGCGACCCCCACGAGCGCCGCGAGGCTCCCCGTGTCGACGGGCCTCACCACTCCACCTCCAGCGTGATCGCGCCCAGATATCCGCTCCGGTTCGTGATGTAGAGATCGTCCAGGTATGCCGAGTACATGGCGTCGGCCGAGAAGCCGAGCTGCCACGTGCGCGGCTCGGCGTCACTGCCCAGATACCACTTGAGACCGCCGCCGCCTTCCACGGTCCAGAGCGGGCCGAGCTCGCGGTCGCCGGTGCGGTAGAGGGGCAGGTTCCAGGCGTCTCCGTTGGACCCGCCGGGGCCCGAGATGTACGCCCGCTCCCAGAAGCTGACGCCCTTCTGCACGTGCAGGCGAGCGTGCGGCCACAGGGCGAAGCGCTTGCCCAGGTCGAAGATCCATCGACCGTCGCTCGACGAGGCGACCAGGCCCCAGTCGTCGCTGTAAAACCGCTCTTCGAGGCGCAGGGTCGACGCTTCGTAGCGGTGGGCGTAGCGCGCCGTGAGGGCGAAGCGGCGGCGCTCCAGCGGCAGCTGCTCGAGCGGGCGCTCGGGCAGGCGGTTGGCGTTCACCCAGTCGTACGACGCGCCGAGAGGCACGTTGCCGGCGACGTTCGGCGCGAACATCGGGATGTAGCGGTAGACCTTGGACTGGTCGCCGTTCTCGACGATGAGGTCGGCCGTCAGCGACGCGAGCGAGGCGCGGTCGACCACCCACGCGATGCCGGCGTTGAAGGAGCCGCGCTGCAGGTCGCGCGAGAAGACGCTGAAGGGCGTGCACTGCCCGTTGTCGCCGCAGCGACCGGCGGTGTCGTGGCTGTAGCCGTAGCCGAACGTGAGGGTCCAGTTCTTCTCGTCGAAGTCCTTGACGAGCGTGGCGAAGAACCCCACCGACAGGTAGTCCGGCTCACTCGAGACCGACCCTCCGACGCCGACGCCCAGATCGTGGGGCTTGTACTGCGCCCCGAGCCCACCGGCCTGACGCACCTCTTGCCAGCGGTTGGACGCGGTCGACACGATGTCCGCAGAAGCGGCGGAGACGACGTCGACGAGATAGCTCGCGTTGAGGGACGCGCCGCTGACATTCTCGATGCCGGCGTTGATCGACGGGGTCAGGACGTTGACGTGGTCGGTGTCTAGGTAGCCCGCGATCTCGGTTCCGATGCGCTTGATCGCCGTGTCTTCGGGGGCCGTCTCGGCCGCCTTCTTGGAGGGCTTGCTGACGGCCTTCTCCGTTCGATCGGTCGAGGTCTGGTCGTCGTCGGACGAATCCGCGGCCGCCGTGTTCACGTTCGCCGTGGCGACCATGAGGGCCGCGGCGGCGACTAGGAACGAGGGGCGGAGGAAGTAGCTCGAGCGAAAGAAGTGCCTCAGTTGCATCCGCAGCCGCTCTCGGAGAGCGAGCCTCCCCCCGTCGCCCCCTCGTGGACGGCAAGGACGTGCGCGGCCGCCGGACCTTCCAGGTCATCCGCGGTCATCATCGGGTGCGCCAGCTTGCCGCGCTCGTACGGAGCGACGTGGCTGCACCCGACGGTGCCGAGGGCGACGAGGACAAGCGGGAGGAGGATGATGCGGGGGCCCATTGAAGCTCTCCTAGTTGGACTGTGCTCCTGACGCCAACCACACGTTCTGGACATGGGATGCCCCATGACCGAGCACACAGAAAAACCGCTCTCAGAGACCCGTCCCGCGGCCGATGGGGTACCACGGCGCCCGCGCCCGGAGGTAGGGCAAACCCGCAGTGCGACGGTCTTTTTTCCGTGCATGCGAAAGTTTGCGCCGGCAGCGCCATGGCGCACCTACCTGGTCCGACATCATGAGTCTTGACCTCGGCGCCGCGCGCGCGAGCATTCCAGGGGCGAGACCATGACGTCGCTCCTTCGAACCCCCCGGCTCGAGCTCGTGCCGATCACCGTCCCGATGGTCGAGGCCGTCATGCGCGAGCGGCGCGAGGACGCCGAGGAGCTGGTGAAGGCCCGGATGCCGGTCCGCTGGCCGAACCACGAGCTCATCGAGCGGGCCTTCACGGCGTCGCTGGACGCCATCCGCGGCGACCCGGCCGTGCGCCTCTGGGGGGACCGCGTGATGATCGTGCGCCCACCGGACGGCGAGGCTAAGGTAGTGGGCAGCGTCGTCTTCCACGGCGAGCCGCTGGAAGACGGCGTCGCCGAGATCGCCTACGGCGTCGAGGAGGCCTCGCAGGGGCAGGGCTACGCGACCGAGGCGGTCGGCGCGTGCCTCGCGTGGGCGCTCGGACACCCCCATGTGCGCGCGGTGCAAGCGGCGACCTTCGCGTGGCACCGCCCGTCGCTGCGGGTCATCGAGAAGGTGGGCATGGTCCACGTCGGCACGCGGGATCACGAGACTCTCGGGGATCTGGTCATCTACGAACGGCGGCGTGCTTGATCCCTTGCCGAGCGCTCGTCTTCGACATGGACGGGCTGATCGTCGACTCGGAGCCGCTCTGGTTCGAGGTCGAGCGCGAGTTCGCCCGCGCGCGCGGCGGCGACTTCACCCCGGAGCTCGCGCGCTCGTGCATCGGGCGCGGGATGGCGCACACGCTGGAGATCATGCACGACAGGTTCGGCTTCCAGGTCGACCTCGAGCGCGACGCCGCGGCCATCGTCGACCTGTTCATCGGTCGCGTGGGGGACCTCGCGCTGAAGCCCGGGTTCCTCGAGCTCTTCGATGAGGCGCGGGCCCGGGGGGTGCCGCGGGCGCTGGGGTCGTCGTCGGCCCGACGGCTCGTCGAGGCGACGCTCGGGCGCTTCGGCCTGAGCGAGAGCTTCGAGGCCGTCGTCACCGGCGACTGCGTCGCGCGACCCAAGCCGGCTCCCGACATCTTCCTCGAGGCGGCGCGGCGCCTGGGCGTCGCCCCGGCAGCGTGCGTGGTGCTGGAGGACTCGCTGTCGGGCGTCGAGGCGGCGCGAGCGGCGGGGATGCGGGTCATCGCGGTGCCCGAGCACGGGGCCGCGGGATTCGAGTCGCGCGCCGACGCGGTGGTCGCCGATCTGCACGCCGCCCGGACATTGCTCTCGCTCACGTGAGCGGCGGGCTCCGGAGCGACCCACTCAGCGGGTGCTAGGCTGCGCCGCGTGTTCGCCTGCCCCAGCATCCGCCCTCTCGTGTGCGTCCTGCCTCTCCTGGTCGCGCTGCCCGCGTGCAGCAGCAGCTCGGGGGCAGGCGGGACACCGGACGGCTCGACGTCGGACGGGAGCGGCGACACGGGCGCCGCGACCGACACCGGCTCGCCCATGGACGTGAGCCCCGGCGACACCTCGACCGCCCAGGACAGCGGCTCGGCGGACGCGGGCTCCGACGGCCCCCTGCCCTTCTGCGGCGCCGACGCCGCGTGCGTCACCGGCACGTTCTGCTGCGTGGGCGCCAGCCAGGGGTTCTGCGACCCGAGCTGCGCGTGCTGGACGGGGCTCGGCTGCGCCAGCGCGGCCCAGTGCCTGGTGAACACCGACGTCTGCTGCATCCAGCCGACCACGGTGGGCTGCACCGCAGGAACCCAGCAAAGCGTGTGCACTCCATTCTGCTCGGGCGCGGGGCAGGTCCAGCTCTGCGATCCGGGCGCCGTGACCAACGAGTGCCTGCAGGGCAGCTGCTCGACCGACCCGACGACACTCGATGGGTTGAAGATCCCCGTCGACGCCGGCTACGGCTTCTGTCACTGACCTCACTCCACGAGGCGCAACCCGGGCGGCAGCGCGTCGCCGAAGAACGCTGCCCGCTCGGTCTCGCCCACCTCGACCACCTCGCGCACGGCCCGCAACGACGCCTCGTCCGCGCCCGCCGCCTCGAGGCGCCGCTCCACCTCACGCCGCACGCGATCGGACACGTCGCGCGCGCGATCGCCGGTGCGCCGCGCGAGCTGTACCGCGGCAAACGTGGCGGTGGGCAGCGCCTCCCACTTCTCTCGGAGCAGGTGATCGAGCCAGCGCTCCGCCGTGTGCGGGGGCACGACGTGGTGCGCGCTCGCGTAGGCCGGCACCCGCGCGCCGAGCCGTCCGAGCGCGGTCCAGAGGCGCGGGTCGCGATCGGTCCAGGTTCGCTCGAGCACCCACCCTCCCAGCTCGGCGCGACGCGCCGAAGCGACGCGCTCCAGGGAGGCGGCCATGTCGAGGCCGTCTTCCAGCGACAGGGCCGGCTTCTTGGGCTTCTTGAGGCCCGCCTCGCTGGACGCCAGGTACGGATCGATGAAGTCGCGGATGCGGGTCTGCGACGCCTCGTCCAGCCCCGCAGCCGCGCGGCGCCACGCGATGAAGTACTGCTGCCAGC
>Ga0209415_10017774_pt1 | contig 11283 bp, 8 predicted proteins | sample PeaSoiSIISIP2007_FD_187696 | JGI IMG/M metagenome (GOLD analysis project Ga0209415, IMG submission 187696) | Peat soil microbial communities from Weissenstadt, Germany - SII-SIP-2007 (SPAdes) (version 2) | ecosystem: Environmental > Terrestrial > Soil > Wetlands > Peat | place: Germany...
CCTTGACGAGCCGACCTCAGGACTCGACGAGCCAACCGCCCAACGGCTTGTCCATGACGTCCTAACTGCCACCACCGGAACCAGCCTTCTTTACATCACCCACCGGACAGACGAGGTGGCGAACTTCGACAAGCTAATCATCGTCGACAACGGCAAGGTGATCGGGGATATCGACCCCAAAGCCCGTCTCCCGTATGCCGACTCAGAATCTTGCCGGACTGCACTCATCGGTGTTGAACTCCTCGATACCATCCCGGATCCGATCGGGCGGGCACCTCGGGCGTGAGCGCTGGCTGAATGCTCTGTAGCGCTCGATTGCGAGTTTCGGATACCGGCGAATTTCTTCGCCTGGCCGCCCGACAACGACGCCATGCTGTGCACCCTGGCTCTGGGTCGATGACGATTACTCCCATGACGGCGGCAGAGCCTCCGGGGATCCCAGGCCGGTTCACCTTCGCCTGTCGTCGCTTGGTCCACCACGACGTTCTCGACGATTGCCCAGGGGTGACAACCGTGAGTCAACTGGGGAACAAGACCCGTCAGGTCCGGCGAACAGACGGCATTTGGGTTCAGGCCCTTGAGCCGAGAAACGCCAAGAGCGACCACCATCCTTCTACTCTCAACCGGTCGAACGCACTTCGTCTGCCGACCTTGTCGGGGAACCTTGAGACCAGATAGCGGCCTCAGGGCTTGATTGTGAGGACGTTGTCGCGGGCGGCCCGAGCCGCCTTCTTGGCTTCGTACATGGCCTGGTCGGCCTGGTGCACCAGCGCCATGGGGTCGGTCTCGGCATCGCATTCGGTCAGCGCCACGCCGACGCTTGCTCGTAGCGGGACCTGAACACCTTCGACGGGGAGGCTCCGTCGGCCCAAGCTGGCCTGGATGCGTTCGACGACCGCGTCCCCGTCGCAGCTGTGATCGTGGCACAGGACCACGAGGAACTCGTCGCCACCGAGGCGTCCGACAACATCACACGAGTCGGTCGCCTCGATGAGGGCTTCGCCGGTGGCGATAATGGCGGCGTCGCCGATCTCGTGGCCGAAGGTATCGTTCAGGGGCTTGAGTCCATCGAGGTCGATGAAGAGTACCTCCACCGTTTCGCCTTCATATCGTCTCCGGCTGACATCGGTCGTGAGATAGTCGAAGACGGCTGCGCGGTTGTAGAGGCCGGTAAGTCGGTCGTGGGTGGCTGCTTCATGCAGTTGTTGGCGGTGAAGCTCCCGTTCGCGGATCCTGGTGGCGAGCGCGTCGATCGTCGCTTGGAGCGCCCTGCCCGTCCGCCCCGGTAGCGGGACGATGAGCTCGGGATTGGAGAGGTCCTCGGTGGCGAGGGCCACCGTCTTGCCTTCGACCGCCTTCAGCGTGCCGGCCATATCGTTGAATGCAGACGTTGTGGCGACAACCTCTCTGGGACCTTTGTGGCTGAGCGGCTCCAGGTCGAATTGACCGCCGTGTACCTGAAAAGCGGCCTTCGCCAACTTCTTGAGCGGGAGAGTCAGGACGCGTCCAGCGGCGATGACCCCGCCCAGGCAGGCGAGGCACAGCAAGGCCAGGAAGAGGATGGTCGCCGCAAACCGGGATGCGGCATGCGCTCCCTGTGCGAGCGCCGTGGTTCGGAGGTCCTGCGAGGCGGCGACAACGAGATTATTCAGGTCAGACAGGTACTGGAGGCCCGGGCGCATCGAGGATCCGGCGAAGCTGAGGTTGCCCACGAAGGGAGGCGGTTCATTATCCAACGTGACGGTCACGCCCTGTTGAATGGTGGCGGCGAACTTCTGATCGCTCGGGTCGGACCGCAGTCCGTCCCAGGCGCGCTGGGCACCGGGGCTCAAGTGGCCTGTGAACTCCCTCGTCGCCGTCTGGTACTCACCGGTGGCCTCGAGAAGCTCCTGCTTGGCATCGGTCGGGCCGGTGCCCTGAAGGACATAGATGGCGCCTTCGATCTGGTGGCCGCCGGCCAGGAACGCCTGATACGTCTGGTAGAGCGCCGAGGCGTGGACCTCGACGAGGCCCGGCGGTTGCCAGGCGGCGATGTCATTCTGCAACTCGTTGTAGCCCGAGTACCACAGATTGTCGATGTCGGCAGCCATTTTGGTCAAGAAGGCGTGGACACGGATGAACGTGATCGTCCTGGCCTGCACCTCGGGAATCATGTTCTTCAACGTGGCCACATCCGAGCGAATCGTCGGCGTGGACGAGAATGTCGGGAAGTCAGCCAGCTTGGCCGTGCCCTGCGCCAGCTGCGTCTGGAACGGGATGGTGGGCTTGAGGAGCTTGTCCAGCGTTTCCTCGCTGATCCCGAGCTGACCCGAGTACGACACCGCCGTCATAGGCACTTGCACGACGTTCAGCTGTGCCCGCGCTGAGGCGATGACAGAGAGGCGCCCTGCTTCGCGAGCCACGGCCTGAGCATTCTGCCGGAACGTCCAGGCCGACGCCGCTTGAGATCCAGCCAAGATGGCGGTGGTGACCGTCGGCAGGAGCACGACGAGGATCAGAATGAGGCGCACGCCCGGACGCCAACCGCTCGACGTTGTCGGGCCTTGGTTCGCGGTATTGAGTTCCAATGGAGGCTCTGGGTCAGCTAGCGGTGCCTCGCCCGTGTCGACGTCGAGTCGAGATGCGGCTGTCATGGTCAGGGGAATCGGTAGGGGATTGCCATTCCTTGACCGAAGGCAATCACGGCTCCCAGTTTGTTGTCCAGCGTCGAAGTGCCATGGGTCTCAGCGATCGTGGTCATTCGTTCCTCGCAGCTCGTCGGCGGAGCTGGTCCATCTCGAATCACAACGACGCCACAACGTTCGAGATCAATCTCGTCGGGCGAGCATGACCGTCGGACGAGCCGTCGGATCCATGGCGAAGCCGGCGACATCCGGCCCACTATCCGTGGGTCCGAGCGGATGACGAATGTGGCAAAGAGACGACCGCCGAAATCGCTACAGATCCACAACCAACCGAGCGTCGCCGTTGATATCGCCGAGTGATGTGCTGATATTCCTGGTGTGGAGAACGCCGCGCCCCCGCATCTCGCCGAAATGACCCTGTCGCCCCGCATCATCGGGCGCCTCTCGGGCGCCCTGTGGGTGGCGTGTGGATCGCTGGTGGTCGTGACTGCCCCGATCATGCCCTTCCCGCCAGGCGCTCTCCCTCGGGGGGTGATCCTGGTCGGCTGCACGGCGGTGTTCTGTGGAATAGGGATCTGGGTGCTCCCCTGGAAGCGCTGGGGGCGGTCGGCCACTTTGTGGATCGTTCCCTTGGCCTTCGCCGCCATCGCCCTCTACAGCCAGTTCAGCCGGGACGAGGGATCTCTGTCCGGGTTGCTCTACCTGGTGACGTTTGTGTGGATCGGGCTTGCCCACCGTCAAGGCACCTCGTCGTCGTTCCTACCCCTCGTCACCCTGGCCTACGTGACACCACTATGGCTCGACGGCGATTGGCATAGTGGCTTCGGAGTGGCATCGGTCGTCTTCGTCGTGCCCTGCTGCATCGTGGTCGGCGAAATCGTGGCGTGGGTCGGCGCCCGCTTGCGACGATCAGAAACGGCTCTGACCGAGGCCGAGGCTCGCTTTCGCCTTGCTTTCGAGAACGCACCGATGGGCATGGGCATGGCCACGCTCGACGGGCGTGTCCTGCAGGTTAACCGGGCGTTTGCCGACGTCCTCGGATATCAGCCGACAGAGATGGAAGGGCTGCTCCTTCCGGACATCACACATCCTGAGGACCGCGACGCCAAGCACTCCGAGATCGAAGCGTGCCTGGCCGGCACGCTCGACCGCTACCAAGTCGAAAAGCGCTACCGCCACGCCGAAGAGCACTACGTGTGGGTCCTCGTCAGTGCCGCCTGCGTGCGCGATGCGAGCGGATACCCTCTCTACATGATCGGTCAGCTTGAGGACATCACCGAGCGCCGGGCCCTGCAAGATCGTCTCTCGCATGCCGCCGCCCACGACCTGCTGACGGGAATGCCCAATCGGGTGAGCTTCATGGACGAGCTGGAAGTGGCACGCCAGCGATGCCAGCGGGGACACCAACAGATCGCTGTCATGTTCCTCGACCTGGATCGCTTCAAGCTCATCAACGACAGTCTCGGTCATGACGCCGGGGACAGACTCCTCCAACGGGTCGCCCAGCGCCTGAGGCGAGCGCTGCGCGCGGGCGACCTCCTCGCACGTTTCGGCGGCGATGAGTTCACCGTCCTGTGTGACGTGACGGACGAGTGTGACGCCGTCGAGATAGCCCAGCGCCTTCTCACCGCCATGAAGCGACCGTTGGCCACGGCCGACAGCGAAGTATTTGTCTCAGCAAGTATCGGCCTGGCCCTGTCTGTCTCCGGACAGGAGCCTGGATCGGAACTCCTGCGCAATGCCGACGTCGCCATGTACCGAGCCAAGGTGCTCGGACCGGGGCACCTGGAGGTCTTCCACACGAGTGACGACGCGGGTCACGCCCGACGGTTGCGCACGTCCACCGACCTCCACCGTGCCGTGGATCGGGAAGAGTTCGAACTGCACTATCAGCCCGTGGTGGAACTCCACTCCTCCACGCTCGTCGGTATCGAAGCGCTCGTCCGATGGCAGCACCCCACCCGAGGTCTGCTGATGCCGGCAGAGTTCATACCTCTGGCCGAAGACAGCGGTCTGATTGTGCCGATGGGCACGTGGGTCCTGAACGAAGCCTGCCGACAGGCGGTGGCCTGGCAGCGATGTCGGACGGCTGCCGGTCTCGATGCGACCAGACTCAATATCTCGGTCAACGTCTCCGCTCATCAGCTGTTCGACCCGACCTTTCCTCGACTTGTCGCCGACGCCATTGACACCTCCGGCATCGATGCGGACCGGCTGTGGCTTGAAATCACCGAATCCACTCTCATGACCCACAGCGAGGAAGAAGTGACAACGTTGCGGCGGCTGCGAGACCTCGGGTTGCACCTGGAGATCGATGATTTTGGCACCGGGTATTCGTCACTCAGCCGGCTCAAGCAGTTCCCTGTAGAGACGCTCAAGATCGACCGCAGTTTCATCGACAATCTGGACAATGACATAGGGGACATCGCCATCGTTCGAGCGATCATCGCCCTGGGTGAAGCCCTGGGCCTCTCGGTCATCGCCGAAGGAGTTGAAAGAGCAAGTCAGGCCCATGCTTTAACCAAGCTTGGCTGTTTCCTGGCTCAGGGCTACCTCTACGGACGGCCAAGGCCGGCAAATGCCATTGAGCCGTTCCCCGCCGACGACTTCGGTAGCTGGATTGGTGTTCCGGAGACCGCCACGGTTTGAATTCCCTTTAGTAGATCGATGAGGCTCGACATCGCATCGAGGTCCTTGTCGAACACTGTTAGGTAAGAGACACCGACGCTCGTGACCACGTGGCCGGGCAAGCACCTCAATTGTCAACTCAGTGTTCGGTCAACTCGTAGACCGCATGCACCGGCCAATGATCCGACGGGGCCACATTGCCCGCATAAACATGAGGACTCGACGCCGAAAGCGGTCGAGCGTTCTTGTTGGCAACAATCCAATCGAGGACAAAGCTCGATGCAAATACCGACCCCAGCAGACGATCTGGATAGGCGGGCATGGTCGGCGGAGGTATCTGATGCAGTTTCGCCCAACAGCTATCGAAACCTGCCATCAGGAGGTGTGCCAATGGGGCGAGCGAGTCGTTGAAGTCGCCCAAGAGGAAGGCAGCTTCACTCTCGCGAACAAGCCGGCCAAGAACTCCGATGATTGCTTTGATCTCGCTCACCCGGCTATTGCGCCCCTCGTCCAGCTCGCTCGACAAACCTGCGTCGCTGAGGTGGATGTCGCCAACGAATAGCGTCATCGGCCGATCGACCACCTGCAGACGCGTCCAAAAGAGGCGATGATTCGGATATGTCTCGATTCCGAACTCCTCGGCACCGTACTCAACGAGCTGGAAAAGGTTACGGTTCCACCAGATATTGCCCTCTGTCGTCCAACCACCGAACGAATCCTCTACGCGTCCGTGATCCGACAGCACGTCGTCGAGAAGCTCTCGGGTCTCGGGGGTTAGTTCTTGGACGCACAGTACGTCTGGCCGATACCGTTCAAGGAACAGCCGAACGGCAGGCTCGCGCTCGGGCCAGCGCTCCGTGCCCCACAGATTGTACGTAGTCAACGACAGCCTGACCGGGAACACGACGCCTCCAACCTCCTCCTGGTCTCTGGGGCTCCAGGTTCCATCATATTCTGGCCGTTTCCGCACATCCCAGCCCGTCGAGGTCGAGGCTCAGAAAGGATGGCTTCAGTGAGCGACACCTATTCAGATGGCTAGCTGACGCAGAACTCATTCCTCTCGGGATCCTGCATCAGTGCGAAATAGTCCATCTCATCAGAGTCGGTGCGGACATGAGCGGCACCCATGTGGACTAATCGGTCGACCTCCGCGTTCACGAGCGGTTGGCTGGTCTGTTTGGGTGCTCCGGGTGCCACGCGAAGGTCGAGATGAACACGATTCTTGACGAGCTTTCGTTCCGGCACACGGTGGAACAGCACAGACGGTCCATGCCCATCAGGATCGACGACCTTGCTCCATTGTTCACCCTGCTCCGCAGCAACTCTTTGCGAGAATTCCCGCCAACTGGAGTGTCCTCCGGGTGGGTCCGCAATCCGATAGTCGAGCGCCTCTGCCCAGAACTCGGCGAGTCGGTCCGGGTCGATGCAGTCGATAGCCACCTGCATTTGTCTCGCCATGAGAACAGGATATTCGATCGGGTCCATCGAGGCACTTTGACAGACTGCTCAGGGCATGCCGATCTGTGCGGTTGGCGGAGTAACGGTCCCAGGATCGAAAGGCTGGATCAACAAGGTGCGCAAAGTTAGGCGCGGCGGGAGAATGCCCTACGACCTCGTTCTAAAAGACGTTTCGCTAATACAGTGACTACTTGGTCACAAAGAGAGACCGGTGTGCTCCCGTGGAGGACCGTTAAGACCCTTTGGTCCAGGTTTGATGACAATAATCCGGGGATTTGACCTCCGGATTCTCGTCCCGATGGTCAGAGAATCGGAACCCGGACGGTCTCAATGTCATGTGGTTGCGGGGCTGGGACCCGTCGGGCGGGTTAAGACTACAATGATTGGCACCGGCAGCGATGTGAGCGTTAGTCGTGCCTCGCGCGATGTGGCATTGGCGAGATCGCCGGGAATGGCGTGACCGACAGCCGGGCAGAAACAGGGGGGACCCAATGTGGAACTTCGCCGTGGGAGCCTGACGGTCGCAACAGCGGCGGCGGTTGGCCTGGTCGCCGCCGCTTGCTCGACCACGTCCGGGGCCGGATCCGCCTCGTCGACGGCGCCCGGTGTGTCGAAGCATGCGATCATCGTGGGCAGCCTGACCACGGCGTCGGGACCGCTCGCCGGACAATTCGCCCAGGTCGTCGACGGCGTGCAGGCCTACTTCGACGCCGTCGACGCCCAAGGCGGCGTCGACGGCCGCAAGATCTACCTGAGATACCAGGCCGACGACACCGGGAGCCCGACCGACGACACCACCGAAGCCCGGAACCTCGTGGAGCAGAACCACGTCTTCGCCGTGGTCGGTGTAGGCACGCCGTTCTTCACCGGTGCCTCGTTCTTCGCCGCCGAGGGCACCCCCGCCTTCGGCTACGTGGTCAGCCCGGACTGGGACAACAGCCCCAATCTCTTCGGCGCCTACGGGTCCTATCTCGACTACACCACCAGCCAGCCCCTCGAGGCGCACCTAGCCCGGCAGCTCCATGCCAAGTCCGTGGCCGTGGTGGCGTACAACGTCGCGGCCCAGTCGGAGGATGCCTGCGCCTCGGTGGTCCAAGGGCTGCAGAAGGCCGGCGTCCACGTCGGGTTTCAGGACCTGGCCTTCGGCCTGGGCGCCAACCCCACGGCCGACGTGGTCAAGATGAAGGCGGCGGGTGTGGATCTCTTCATCTCGTGCATGTCCGGCTCAGACAACCTCGCCTTCGCCACGGCCATGCACCAGTACGGCATGGCTTCGGTGCACCAGATCTGGCTCACCGGCTACGACCGTTCCTACCTCGGACAAGCCCCGGCGGACATGGTGGGCGTCATCTATCTCCTGCTGCACGTACCCTTTGAGGCCGTGGCCGCCTACCCGGGCAAGTACCCGGCCATGGCCCAATACCTGGCCACCATGAAGAAGTATGAGCCGCAATACGTTTACAATGACCTCGCCTTCCAGGGCTACGTGAACGCCGTGCAGTTCGTGCAGGGCCTGAAGGAGATGGTCAAAGCTGGTCTACCCATCACCCAGGCCAACCTGATAAAGACGATCAACAAGGAGACCACCTTCACCGGGGGGTTGACGACACCGGTGAACTGGACGCGCGCGCACTCCTCGGCACCGCCTCCGTACTGCGAGGCCTTCGTGGAAGTATTCCCCGGCGACGTGCTCAAGCCCGCCTTCGTCCAGAGGAACGACGAGGTCTTCGTGTGCGCCAACAACCAGGGGACGATCGTGCCGCCGCCTGCGGGTACGCCGGGCCTCTGATCGCCGGCGGCGTCGGTGAACACCTTCCTCGACGACGCGATGCCTGACATATTGCCGGGCATGGCCGTCGGCCTGGTGCTCGCCTTCCGCGCCAGAGGGTTATGCAACCTGGCGTTCGCCGCTCGGGCCTTCGTGACCCACGCGCGATCTGCTCAACTGGTTGATCGAGGACAGCCAATGATGCCTCCGGATGCAGAAACGACCGACGTCGTCGTGATCGGCGCGGGGATGGCCGGGGCGAGCGCGGCTCGGGCCCTTGCTCAGGGCGGGACCCGCATCGTGGTCGTCGAAGCCACCGACCGCGTCGGTGGCAGGATCAGCACAGTTCGAGACTTTGCTGAGACTCCCGTTGAGGCCGGTGCGGAGTTCATTCACGGAGTGAACGCCGCCACGTGGTCCGACGTGCGTGCCGCCGGACTCGCCGTGCAGCCGGTGCCCTATCGGTACTCGTGGTTCGAACTGGGCGGACGCACCCGCTGGCTCCCCTTGCATCTGGCGTACCCCGGGTCTGGCCGGTGGCGACAGTCCTGCGGTCCCTCGGCCATCTGCGCGGTGATGATCGCTCCGCGGCCGCCTTCATCGCCGACAAGGGCTACAGAGGCCGGGCCCGTGAGCTGGCGCAGCTCGTGCTCACCGCACACCTACCCGGCAGCGTGGAAGAGGTCGGGGTCAGAGGGCTAAAGGCCGATGGCGTCCTCCGCCTCGAAGGTGGGCTCAACCATCGGGTGCTCGACGGCTACGATCGCCTCCCCCACCATGTCGCGCTCGGGCTCGACATCCGCTTCAGCTTCGAGGTGACCACGGTGGCCTGGGGCCCCGACGGGGTCGAGGTCACCGCCCGCGACGGACGGCGGATTCGGGCCCGTGCTGGTGTGATGACACTGCCCCACGCTGTGTTGCGCGCCGCGGTCGTCACGTTCGAGCCGACGCTGCCCGAAACCAAGACGTCCGCCCTGTCACGCATCGCCACGGGCCCCGTGGTCAAGGTGCTCCTGCGCTTTGCCGAACGGTTCTGGCCTCGACGGATGGTCGAGCTCGTGTGTGGAGAAGGACCGGTCACGCTCTATTGGCCGACCTCCTACGGGACCACGGGCCCCCCTGTGCTCATCGCCTACGCCACCGGGCCGCGTGCCGCTGCGCTGTCGAAAGCCGGCGACGCTCTCGCGATCGAACTGGTGCTCGATGACGTCGGTCGGTTGTTCCCCCGAGTGGATCCCCGACGACTCGTGCGCGCCGCCCGTTTTGTCAACTGGTCGACCGATCCGATGGCGCTCGGCGGGTATACGTTTCTTCCCCCCGGGGCCGTCGGGGCCCGTGAGCAACTTGCCGCACCGGACACCGGCGCCTTGATATGGGCAGGATCCGCCACGGTGTGCCGACCCATTGCTGACACGGTAGAGGCCGCTTACCTGAGCGGGTTGCGTGCGGCCCGTCAGGTCAGTGTCATCCTAAGGCGCCCATGAGCAGCAGGGCTGCGCGAGTTGCACACAAATCCACCAGCGCGAACCATCGTGTCGGGTTCGCTCCCCGTCTGGCCGACCTGAGCTCAACGTCGGCCCCAGGCTGCGTAAGCTAACACGCATGTCAGTCACGCCCCTCGTCCCCGTAACCGGACAACCTCCGGCCGACGCCGACTCACAGCGTGAGCACCCACTCGGAGCCACGGGGTCTGACGCCGCGTCGCTGCCGGCTGGCCCGTCGGGGACGCTCGGCGAACCGAAGGAGGTGGGTATGTCCTCGCGCTCTCCGTGGGGTTTTGCCGCGGCTGCTTATCACCGGGCCCGGCGCGTGACGGGAGACCCGCGCCTCGCCGGCGTCTTGCGGGCAGGCCCCCGGGTGGCGTCCTTCCTGGTGCGCGGCAGGGCTCGAAACACCGGTGCCGCCGAGGACGACAGTATCGTGCCCGTGCGACCGACGGCCGGCCTGGCCGTGCAGGCGCTCCTCGACGAGGTGCTTATCGCCGTCTTCCGCCACCCGGATCTGCTGCCGAGACCGGGCGACTACGAGCCCTCCGCCGCCGATCTGGCGAGCACCCGGGCGCTCTTCGAGGCCCGTGGGTGGCTCGCGCACCCCGGCCTCTACCACCGAGAACCCGACACGCCCGAAGACGTGCGGTCACGCCACGAGCATGCCCTGGGCCTCGGCTACGAGCACGCCACCTTCACGAGCGGCTGGGAGCCTGACCCCGAAGAACCGGGGCGCAGTCGATGGCTCGACCACGAGGCGAATCGCAGCGTGCACGCGTGGTTGGCGCGCGCTCCGGGACGTGACCATGGCATGTGGCTGGTCTGCGTCCACGGCTTCGGCATGGGCACCTCCGCGTCGATGGACCTACGAGCGTTCCGGGCCACCCAGCTTCATCGCAGGGGAATCAACGTCATCGTGCCGGTCCTGCCGCTGCACGGGCCACGGGCCTCGGGTCGGGTGCGGGGCGAGGACCTCATGACCATCGATCTGGTTGACAGCATGCACGGCATGGCGCAAGCCACCTGGGACATGCGCCGGGTGATCAGATGGTTGCGCGAGACCCACGGTGCCCGGCACGTGGGCGTCATCGGCTACTCGCTCGGCGCCCTTGTCGCCTCGCTTGTCGCCTCCGTCGAAGACGACCTCGCGTGCGTGATCGCCGGCATTCCGGTGGTCGATCTCCCGGAGCTGTTCCGGCGGCACAGCCCGGCGCGCATCGCCCGCTTGGCCGATGCCTACGGGGTCCTCGGTCAGGCCGCCGACGACGTCCACCGGGTGGTCTCCCCACTGGCCATGGATTGCCGGGTCCCGTTCGAG
>Ga0209415_10017775_pt1 | contig 11283 bp, 8 predicted proteins | sample PeaSoiSIISIP2007_FD_187696 | JGI IMG/M metagenome (GOLD analysis project Ga0209415, IMG submission 187696) | Peat soil microbial communities from Weissenstadt, Germany - SII-SIP-2007 (SPAdes) (version 2) | ecosystem: Environmental > Terrestrial > Soil > Wetlands > Peat | place: Germany...
CGCCTTTCAATCCGACCTACAGCCTTCCGAACCTGGCCGTTTCCAAACTCCCGGTTTTATCTGTTCCTTCGACCGCCAAATTGGTGCCGGGCGGAGTGCAGCCGAATCTGCAGACGCCAACGCTGATCTCCTGGTCGCTGCGAGTGGAGCAGGAGATTACAGCCAACACCGTGTTGCGGGTCGGCTACGTGGGATCTCACGGCTACCACGAAATTATCGGTATCGACGCGAATGAGCCTTTTCCGGTGATTTGTCCCGCAGCGCCTTGCCCAGCGGAATACTCGAGCAAATTTCCCGCGGGCATCGCCGGCACGCCGGTTCCGGCTGGAACTTACTTCGTGCCCACGGCGACCAAAGCGAATCCGGCGCTCGCGAACACTTGGACGTATTTCTCGGAGGGGGACAGCTCGTATCACGCTCTGCAAGTGGACATCAATCACCGCTTCAGCGGCGGCCTGTCGCTGCGCGGGATTTATACCTGGTCCAAAACCATTGACGACGGCGACTCGGTGAACGCCACCACATCAGGCAACGAGCCGGCGCTGGCTTCCAATCCATTCAATCTCCGCGCCGACCGGGGCTTGGCGAACTTCGACGTCCGCAACGCCGCCGCCATCAACGGAGTGTATGAGGTGCCTTTTGGTCACGGCAAGCGGTTTCTTGCGAATGCGAGCGGCTTCGGGAATGCCATCGCCAGCGGTTGGAGCATCAACTCGATCGCGACGCTGCAAAGCGGCTTCCCGTTTACGCCTCAGCTCAGCTACAACCCTTCGAATACCGGCGACACGCGTAATCCGGTGCGGCCGTTTGTGAACCCGGCTTTCAGCGGCCCTGTCATTCTTGGGTCGCCGAACCAGTGGTTCAATCCCGCCGCGTTTCTCGCGCCCCCCAACGCCAGCGGATTCTACGGGAATCTCGGCAGAGATACGCTCACCGGGCCTGGCCTAGCGACCTGGGACGTGTCGTTTTTGAAAGACACCCGGCTGCGCGAAAGGCTGAACCTGCAGCTGCGCGCGGAACTGTTCAATATCCTGAACCACGCCAATTTCAACTCGCCCAACGCCGTTACGTTCACTCCATCGGGCGTTTCGCCGACGGCCGGCATCATCACCAGCACGTCAACTTCGTCGCGGCAGATTCAATTCTCGGTAAAACTTCGGTGGTAGTTTAGAGTCTATTTGGCGAGGCGGACTACTTCTAGCGTTTCGAGCATGCGGACGGACCGCGCGCCTTCCTTGTCGTTGGGACAGACCAGACGAAACGGACCTTGCTTGTCAGGCAACGGCTTGCCGTCGCGCTTGTCAGCCAGCAGGATCGATTGGTTGCCAAATTGCGGGTCCAACTCGCCCAAGGTAAAGACCACCAGGTAGCCGTCGTGTGCTTTGGCGACCACGTAACTCGCGAGAGCTTTGCCGCGCAACTGCTTGCCAATCGGCGCGCCGGCCTTCTGCAAGATGTCGAGCAGCGCGACGCCTTCATAGACGATCTTGGCGCCATCGGGAGCCGGCACGGAAACCGTCTGGCGCGGCATTTTGGCGAGATCATCAGCCGTCAGCGACAAGGCCGATGGAATGTCGCCCTGAACCGCCAGGACAGCGGCCGGAGGGGCTTGAGCCCAGGCAGGAAGAAAGACGAGGCCGGTGAACAGGGCGAGCGCCAACAGCACGCGTGTGTACTTCATAAGTGTCAGTGTATCTTATATCCGTAGCTAACCAGGATCGTTTGGCCAGAGCCGCTGAGCACGAATCGAGTGAACGAGCGGGCCTCATCGAGATGCGATGACCGCGTCAACGCGGCCAGCTTCTGCACGATCGGTTGATGCAAGGCCTGGTCTACCTGAATCACCTGGCCCGCCTCCTTGAACACCAGCGAATACGCGGTGAACACTGCGTCGGCGTTCTTTGAAGCGCCATACTGCTTCGCCATGCTGATATTCTCCGCATAGACAATCTTGGGTTTCACTGCATCCCAGATTCCCGCGCGCTGCAACGCTTCCACGGCGGCGGCTCCATACGGCGCCAGCTTGGGGTTCGCCACGGCGATGACGCGGACGTCTTTGGACACCAGATCCTGGATCTTACCAACGTGCGCCGGGCTGCTCGGAGGAATCCACAAAGCGAGGACGCCAATGGCATACACAGCATCGGTACCGGACGCCAGGAAACCTTCGTGGCCTAGTTTGTCCACGTGTTCCGCGTCGGCGGACAGAAAAACATCGAAGGGCGCCGAGTTCTCGATCTGGCTGGTCAACTGGGCGGTCGATCCAAAGCTGAAGACCGGATGGATTTTAGTTTGCGACTCGAATTGGACGCCCAGCGCCTGAGCGACTTCGGTCAAGTTAGCGGCCGCCGCCACCGTGATTTCCGCCGGCGCGGAAAAGGCGAGCTGGCAGCGAGTAGCGTAAAACGCTACGATGATCAGCAGCGCTACACATCGGGGCGTCATCGAGCGAACGATGTTACTGTAACACGACAGAGTTGCGTATACCATGCCAGAGATCGAGAATCACTTAGGAACGCTGCGGCAAAAGCGAGGCATCTCGGCGGCGCAGCTGGCGCGCACGGCTGGCGTCACACGGCAGACCATTTACGCCATGGAAGCGGGCAGCTATATCCCAAACACCGCGGTGGCATTGCGGCTGGCGCAAGCGTTGGAAGTACGGGTGGAGGAGCTATTCTCGCTTCCCGCGGCTGAACCCGCCGGCCTGCGCTCGGAAGAGGTCACCCTGCTGCCCGGATCCGAAGCACTACATCCCGGCCAGCCGGTGCAGCTCTGCCGCGTGAACAAGCGCCTGGTGGCTTCGCCGCCCTCGCCCATTCCGTGGTATTTTCCCGTCAGCGATGCAGTGGTGGTCTCCGCTTCAGCGCGGGGTAAGCTTCCGAAGAACGGCCGCACCGATGTTCAGGTCTTCGACAGCGCTGACGATTTTCGCAATCGTGTCCTCATCGCCGGGTGCGATCCGGGAATCTCGGTGCTGGCGCATCATCTGCAGGCCTCGGGAATCGAGCTGGTGCTCGCGCATCGCAATAGCTCGCAGTCGCTCAAGCTGCTGAAAGACGGCTGCGTCCACATCGCGGGCACCCACCTGCGCGACGAATCGAGCGGCGAATCGAATCTGCCGGAGATTGGCCGTTTGTTTCCCAGAAACGCCGTGGCGGTGATCTCTTTCGCGGTTTGGGAAGAAGGGATTGTGACCGCAGCCGGCAATCCCAAGAGCATCAAAAGCGTAGAGGACCTGGCCCGCCGCGATGTCAGCATCGTCAATCGTGAGAAGGGGGCGGGCAGCCGAGCGTTGCTTGACTCGGCGCTAACGAGGCTTAAGCTCGATTCGAAGAATATCCGGGGCTACGACCGCATCGCGCCCGGACACCTGCCCGCGGCTTGGCAAGTGCAATCCGGTCAGGCAGACTGTTGCATCGCGACGCGAGCCGCCGCGCGCGTGTTCGGCCTGGGATTCATTCCCCTGGTGAGCGAGCGCTATGATCTGGCGGTTCGCCGCCAGCACCTCGACATGCCCAGCATCCAAGCGGTTTTAGACACGCTCGGCCGATCCAACTACCGGCGAGAACTCGAAAGCCTGGGCGGTTACGACACCCGCGCCGCGGGTCAGCGCTTGCTCTAATGGTGCGAGGATGAACGTCGATTGGGACGCTGTTCGCCGCGAATTCCCGGCGCTGGATCATTGGACTTATCTCAACACCGCCACGTTCGGGCAGTTGCCGCGGCGCGCCACCGAAGCGGTCGCCAGGCACTTCGCCCATCGCGATGAACTGGCCTGTGGGGACTTTCTCGCGTGGTACAACGATGCGGATCGCCTGCGCGCGAAGATTGGCCGTCTGATCGGTTGCTCGGCCACCGACATTGCGTTCGTGCCGAATGCCTCCACCGCGCTCGGCCTGATGCTAGCGGGACTCGATTGGCATCCCGGCGACCGCGTTCTCACGCTCGAGCACGAATTCCCGAACAATCTCTACGCGCCCGGCTCACTCCAACGCTTCGGCGTGGAGATGATCGCGGTTCCTTGGGAGCGCCTCTATGAATCCGTGGACGCAAGAACGCGATTGGTGGTTCTGAGCTCGGTAAACTATAGTATCGGCTTCGCGCCGCCGCTAGCGGAGTTGGCGGATTTCCTCCATGCCCGCGGCATCCTGCTATTTGTCGACGGTACGCAAAGCGTCGGCGCGTTGCGGTTCGATGTGGCGCGCATCCGGCCGGACATGCTCGCAGTGCACGGCTACAAGTGGATGCTTTCGCCAGATGGCGTGGGCTTTTTCTATATCGCGCCGGAATTGCGCGAGCGGCTGCAGCCTAACGTGGTCGGCTGGCGCAGCCATTGGGACTGGCGCAACGTCGACAACCTGCACCACGGAGCCCCCGAATATCCGTCGACCGCGGAAAAGTATGAAGGCGGCGGGCTGTCGTTCGCGCTGCTCTACGCGATGGAGGCTTCCGTCGAGTTGATACTCGAGATCGGCCCCGAAGCCATCGAGCAGCGGGTTCTGGGCTTGGCACAAATGGCGCGCGGAATCCTGCGCGAGCTGGGCGCGTCGGTGGCGGACGGCGCTTCGCCGATTGTCGCTGCCCGATTCGAGAACCACGATGTCTCGGCGTTGGCCCGCGCGCTGAAGGAACAGCGAGTGCTGGTGGCCGCGCGGCGGGGCCATTTGCGCGTATCTCCGCACCTCTACACCAACGAGCAGGATCTGGAAATCTTCCAGCGGACGCTCGGATCGCTACTTTAGCCCGGCAATCGGAAGGTCACATTGCGCTCGCGATTCAATCGCTCGCTCAGAGCGCGATCAATCGAGGTCAAAGGCGTCTGCTTCTGCTCGTGATCCATGGTCACGTAGCGCACCGAAGGGCCGTCCGCCCAATACGCCAGAACCGCGTGAATGCTGCCGTCCCGCATCGCGAGCAGGTACAGGGGTTCCTCGTATTTTTGCGCTTGCGGCGCTTGCGCGGCTTGCGTCGGACCCGGATATTCGCGCACCACGGGTGCGGGAGCTTGCTGTACAATCACGGGCGGTTCTGGCGCCGGAGGGGCGTATGCGTAGCCCACGTCTCCGTAGCCGTTGTAATACGGATCGACATAACCGGAATCCCACCAAAACGGATCGTAGTAGCCGGCGTAAAGCCACGGATAATAATAAGGCCAGCCGTAGTAGCCGCGGAAACCACCGCGAAAACCCATGTTCCCGCGGAATCCACCGCCACGGAACGTGTTGCCTCGGAATCCTGCGCTTCCGTGGAATCCGCTACCGCCATGAAACCCGCCGCCGTGGAAACTGGCCGAGCCGCCGGCATGCCCACCGCCACCTCCGTGCCCGCCTCTTTGTGCGAACACCGGAACAGCCAGCAGAACGCAACTGATCACGGCCGGAAAGAATCGCGGCATAATGCCTCTCTACCGACCACGGTAGCGCCAATGGTGCCTGCGCGCAAGTTTGATATTGTGGGTTCTCAAAGAGCAGACCATGACCGCATCCAACACGATTCTTACACTCGCTGCACTTTCCGCTGCCTGCCCCGCCTGGGCTCAGCAATCCTGTGAGAGCCTGGCATCCGCGCAGATACGCGGCATCACGATTACTTCCGCTGCATCTGTTCCGGCCGGCTCCTTCCAATTGCCCGCGCCGGGCCCCACCGTCACAGTGCCTGCATTTTGTCGCGTGGGAGCGACGGTGGGCAAGGAAGTCCGCATGGAGTTGTGGATGCCGCAGCAGTGGAATCGCAAACTGCTGGGCGTCGGAAACGGGGGTATGGCTGGCTCCATCAGTTTCACGGCGATGGTGAAGCCCTTGCAGCAGGGTTACGCGGCCAGCAGTACGGACACGGGTCATCAGGGCAGTGGGACCGACGCCGAATGGGCGCTGGGAAATTACGAACGCATCGTGAATTTTGCCGATCGCGCCACCCACCTCATGGCGGAAGCCGACAAATTGATTCTCAAAGCGTTTTACGGCGCTCAGCCGGCGCACTCTTACTTCAGCGGATGCTCCCAGGGCGGCCACGAAGCGATGATCGAAGCCCAGAGGTATCCGGCCGATTTCGACGGCATCATTGCTGGCGACCCGGCCAACAACTGGACCCACCACTATATCGGCGGCCATCTCTGGGCGGCCCTGGCGATGGATGGCGACGGTTATATCCCGTCGAACAAAGTTCACATTCTTGCGGACGCGGTCAACAACCAGTGCGACGCCTTGGATGGGATCAAGGATGGAGTGTTGAACGATCCGCGGCGGTGCAATTTCAACCCCGACACGTTGCTCTGCAGAGGCTCCGATACGTCGGAGTGCTTCACGGGCGAGCAGGTGGCGGCAGTGCGGAAGATCTGGGCCGGGCTCCGGACCGCCGAAGGTCAGGTGATTTATCCCGGACTGGTGCCTGGTGGCGAAGCCGGTCCGGGAGGCTGGGCCAGTTACGTCACGGGCGACGCTCCCGGCAAAGGCCGCCATACCACGCTCGGTGTTCCGTTTTTCAAGTTCATGGTGTTTGACGACCCGAATTGGGATTACAAGACGTTCAAGTTCACCCCGACCGGCGGATTCGACAGCGACATCGATTACACGGACTCGAAGCTGGGCGCTTTGTTCAATGCGGTGAATCCCGATCTCAGCGCGTTCAAAGCCCGCGGCGGCAAGCTGATTCACTATCACGGCTGGAGCGACCCGGACATTACACCGCTCAACAGCATCGACTATTACGAGAGCGTGATGCGGGCGCAGGGCGGCGAAGTGCACGGATTGCGAAACACGCAGGAGTTTTACCGGCTCTTCATGGTGCCTGGGATGCAACATTGCCAGGGCGGGCCGGGGGCCACGGCCTTCGACATGGTCGCGCCGTTGGATCAGTGGGCTGACAAAGGCGTCGCGCCGGCCAGAGTAATCGCTTCGCATGTAACCAACGGGGTCGTCGAACGGACGCGGCCGTTGTGCCCATATCCACAGGAAGCGCAATGGAACGGCGCCGGAAACACGGACGAGGCGGCGAACTTTGTGTGTGCTTCGCCGAAGCAGTAGCCGGCGCGCAGAAGCGTGGAAAACTACCCGCCGATATAGCGCGCGTACAAACTTCGCGCTACGCCGACATCGGTGGTTCCCTTGATAATGGCGCGGCCGTCGGGAAAAATTGTGAGCAAGTAAGGCGGCGCTTCGAAACGGAGCGCGAATTCGTTGGAGCGCACAGTTCCTAGTGGGGCCAGCCTAACTGCCAGATCGCGCAATTCCAGCGGACGCGCCCGCTCGTGGATTTGCACCGCGTTGTGGCCGCACAGGCTCACCGGCGCGCGACGCTCGCCATTCAGATAGGGGAACTCGCGCCGCCCACAGGCGGGACAATCCGCCACTGGTCCTGGTTGCGCTATTTGCCGGATCTCGCCAGTCCAAACGTCCACGGTGGTGATCTTGCGCGGGGGCTCGGCGCCGCACAAAAGCTTCATCGCCGCCGCCACTTGCAGGCTAGCGATTAACGCGGTTACAGGGCCCAGCACGCCGGCCGTCTCGCAGGTTGGCTGTGCGCCCGCCGGCGGATCGGGATAGATGCACCGCAAGCAGGCACTTGCACCCGGCGTCACGGGCATCACGATCCCATAGCTGCCCACCGCCGCGCCATAGATCCAGGGCAGGCCGCGCTCGACGGCATAATCATTGATCAGGTAGCGGGTTTCAAAATTATCGGTCCCGTCCATGATCAGATCCACGCCGCCCAGCAGATCTTCCACGTTAGCGGGGGTTAAATCCGCCGCCACCGGCTCCACGCGGATGTCCGAATTCAGACTTGCGATCTTGCGCGACGCCGCCACGGCCTTGGGCAAGCTTTGCTCCACATCCGACTCATCAAACAGCCACTGCCGCTGGAGATTGCCGAGCTCCACATAGTCGCGATCGATGATCCGCAGGAAACCAACGCCGGCGCGAGCCAGCGCGCCCGCTTGAAAGCTGCCCAAAGCGCCGCAACCGACTACCGCCACGCGTGCGTCCAATAGGTGTTGCTGGCCCTGCTCTCCGATGCCCGTAAACAAGATCTGCCGCGAGTAACGCTCCCGATCCCGTGGGTTCATAGAATTGGAGTCATCCACCCAGATGGTACCAGCCGATGCGCTAAGATGGTCGCTTGTGTTGACCCGGCTGGGCTGGTGGATTAGTGTGTCCATGCTTGCCGCCCTGTGCACGGTGTCATCAGCGGCGGCGGCCGATCCCTATGAGGGCCAGCCGATCGCCAGCCTGAAATTCGATCCCGAACGGCAGCAGCTGACCTACGATCAGCTCCTGGCCATGATTCCGCTGCGGGTGGGTCAACCACTGCGCGGCTCCGATCTGCGCGACTCAATCCAACGTTTGTATCAAACCGGCGAATACGCGGACATTGCGGTGGATGCCACGCTCGAGGCTGGCGGCGTCGCTCTGAAATTTCTCACCAAGCCGGCGTTTTTTATCGGCTACGTCGCGGTGGATGGAGTCCCGGAGCCCCCCAACGAGGGGCAGCTCTTGGTAGCCAGCAAGCTTGCTCTTGGGACCGCGTATGTGCCCGATCAAACCACCGCGGCGGTGAGCCGTATCGTCGACATTCTGAAGCGGAACGGTTTTTACAGCGCGGAAATCGAGCCTGCCACGGCCACCCGGGAAGCAACACAACAGGTGCAAATCGATTTTCATGTGGATGCCAAGCGGCGCGCGAAGTTTGACGGGCTCATGGTGAGCGGCAACACTCTGCGCCCCGAGGAGAATCTGATCCGTTCCAGCGGATGGAAGCGGCTGCGCGGCTGGCTCGGCTGGCACCCCCTCACCGATACCCGCTTGCAGAACGGTCTGGACAACATCCGCTCGTGGTATCCCAAGCACGATCACCTGCTGGCGCAAGTGACGCTGGTGAAGCTGGATTATCATCCCGCCACCAACACCGTTACGCCGGACCTCAAAATCGATAGCGGGCCGCCGGTGCTGGTGCGGCTGCGCGGAGCCAAGCTGCCCGCCGACAAACTGCGCAGCCTGCTGCCCATCTTTGAGGAGCGTGCCATCGATCGCGACCTGCTGGAAGAAGGCTCGCGCGATCTGGCCTCCTATTTTCAAGCGCAGGGATATTTCGACGCCACAGCCGACTACCGGACGGCGTCGCCTCCCAACGGCGAGCAACTGATCGACTACGACGTCGAACCCGGCGTCCGCCACAAGATCAGTAAAGTGGAACTGCAAGGCAATCACTATTTCGACGACGCCACCATCCGCGAGCGCATGTCCGTCATGGCCGCGACCTTCATACGCTACCGGCACGGCCGCTACAGCCGTAACGAGATGGACCGCGATCTGGACGCCATCCGCGAGCTGTATCGCAGCAACGGGTTTCGCGACGTGATGGTTACTTCCAGGGTCCTGGACGACTACAACGGAGAGACGGCTCACATCGCCATCTTCATCGAAATCGCCGAAGGGCCGCAGTGGTTCGTCTCGAAGCTGTCGTTTGAAGGCGTTTCCGACGACTTTCGCGCCGCCCTGCTCTTGTTTCTGCACTCCACTGCCGGCCAGCCCTACAGCGATTTCAACCTTGCCACCGATCGCGACAGCATCCTGGATTATTATTTCAATAGCGGCTATCCGGCGGCCAAATTCAAATTCACGTCCATGCCCGCGGACGAAGCCAATCACGTGAATCTCAAATTCGTCGTGACGCCCGGAGAGCGGGTGTATGTGCGCGACGTACTGGTTGCGGGGTTGAAGCGCACGCAACCCGATCTGGTCCGGCAACGCATCAGCCTGGCGCCCGGCGATCCGCTTTCGGAGGGCCAGATCAACCAAAGTCAGCGGCGGCTTTACGATCTCGGCATTTTTACACGTGTGGACGCCGCGATTCAAAATCCCGACGGCGTCGAGCCTGACAAGTATGTCCTCTATTCGCTCGAAGAGGCCGGACGCTATTCCATGAATGTGGGCGTCGGCGCCGAGATTGGGAGCATCGGAGGCGGCTCGACGTCACTCGATTCACCCGCCGGGGTCACCGGCGTCAGCCCGCGCTTTTCCTTCGGCATCAGCCGCTTGAACGTCTTCGGATTGGGGCACACGATCAACCTGCAGACGCTGGTCTCCACACTGGAACAGCGCGCGCTGCTGACTTACGTTGCGCCGCAATTTCTAGGCAATCCCAAGCTGAGCTGGCAGCTCTCCGGATTGTTCGACCTCTCTCACGACATTCGTACATTCACCTCCCTGCGCGAGGAAGGTTCGGTGCAATTATCACAGAAGCTGTCGCGCGCCAATACGCTGCAATACCGCTATACCTATCGCAACGTAGACCTGTCGGAGGTGAAGATCAGTCCCGATCTGGTTCCGTTGCTCTCCCAACCTGTCCACGTCGGATTCTTTTCGATGAGCTTCATTCAGGACAAACGCGACGATCCCATCGACTCGCACCATGGCACGTATACCAGCATCGATCTGGCGCTGGCTTCCAGCGTCTTTGGTTCGCAAACCGGCTTCGGCCGCGTAGTGGCGCGCAATTCCACCTATTACTCACTCACCAAGAACCTGGTGCTGGCACGGACCACGGATTTCGGCCTGATCGAGCGTTATGCGGGACTGCCGGAAATCCCACTGGCCGAAAGGTTCTTCGGGGGCGGCACCTTCTCCAACCGCGCCTTCCCGGATTTCCAGGCCGGACCGCGCGATCCCATCACCGGTTTCCCCGTCGGCGGCAACGCGCTGTTGATGAATACCGTCGAGCTGCGATTCCCGCTGATCGGCGACAATTTGGGTGGCGTACTGTTCAACGATATGGGCAATGTCTATTCCGCGGTAAATAAGATCAGCTTGCAATTCCGGCAGCCCAATCTCAAAGACTTCGATTACGCCGTGCAGGGTTTCGGCTTCGGGATCCGCTATCGCACGCCGATTGGTCCCGTGCGCGCGGATTTTTCAATCAGCCCCAACTCGCCCCGTTTTGTTGGCTGCGAAGGCTCCCTAAACCAGTTGTATTCGTGCGGCGTTCCAGGCTCGAATGTGCCGATCACCTTCCAGCGCATCAACGTTTTCCAGTTTCATTTTTCGCTCGGGCAGGCTTTCTGATGCGGACGCTGGCCGTCTTCCTGGGGCTTGCCGCCGTCGCCGGGCCGCTCTCCGCCGAGATCATCGACCGCATCGCAGTCACCGCCGGTAATCAAGTGATCACCGAGTCCCAAATCGACGAGGAGATGCGGATCACCGCCTTCTTGAACCGCGAAAAGCTGGATGTCAGCGCGATGGCGAGAAAACAGGCCGCCGGCCGGTTGATCGAGCAGGCGCTGGTGAAGCG
>Ga0209415_10017776_pt1 | contig 11283 bp, 6 predicted proteins | sample PeaSoiSIISIP2007_FD_187696 | JGI IMG/M metagenome (GOLD analysis project Ga0209415, IMG submission 187696) | Peat soil microbial communities from Weissenstadt, Germany - SII-SIP-2007 (SPAdes) (version 2) | ecosystem: Environmental > Terrestrial > Soil > Wetlands > Peat | place: Germany...
CCCTTAAAGGTGAATTGTCATGAGTAGTAGCGGTAGTAGTAGAAACGGTCATCTGTCCAAACCCCCAAAGAACCTCGACAAGATGAAAGACGCACTTCGCCGAATCGTTGCCGTTCCCAAAGCTGAGGTTGACGCTGCACTCACTAGAGAGCGCCAGCACAAGCGAGCCAGAAAGCCTTAATGAGCCGTCAGAATGCTCCAAAGCAAGGTGAGGGCTAGAACCGCCATGATCAGCCCGACGATAAGCATCGGAACCGCCAGGATCATCGCGCAACCCTGCTTCATCTGGGACACGCCCTTGGAGACTTCGAGTTGCCGTTCTCGTTGCCGCAGTTCGGCCTCTTCCAAGGCCCGTTTTCGCTGTTCAAAGTTGTCGTCGGCCATTTGGACGTGAACCGTATCAGGAGCCGCCATTGTGCGTCAAGTCAATCAATACCCAATTTAGGGATGTTCGCGGAGATGTAGCTGTTGAATCCATCGGTGCTTTCGAAGACCCCTGCGAAGAAGGTGCCGGCATAATCCACAGCCGGCGACGAGTTGCGATCGGAGGTCATCGCGGGAACTGGATAGGAGCTGAGATTGGTCGAGGCCCAGGTCCCCGGGAAATTCTGGATGACATCGGAACTCGTGAAGACTCCGCGGCTGGTGCCCAAAAACGCGGTCGTGGGCGCATTGCTTTTGCTGTTCGCCGTAAACGAAAACACTTCCGCCTTCGCGGGGACGGTCGCAACCGGTGCGAAATGGGCGCCGCCGTCCGTGCTGTCCCACAAACCGTTGAGAGTTCCCACCAGGAGCATGGTGTTGCTCACCGACGTCCCGGTGATGTCGGCGATCGTCAAGACGGACTGGTTGGTCAGCGCGGTTGCGGCAAACGTATTTCCGAGATCGGTCGAAACATAGAGGCCTTGCGCATCGCCGGCGAAAGCGCCGAGCGGACTGGAACCGTCTACCTGCAGCGCACGCACGGGTCCCGACGGCAAGCCCACCGCGGGAGCCTGGCTGAAATTGATACCGTCGCTGCTGACGAAAAGTCCGGTAGTGGTGCCGACGTAGACGGAATTGACCGTGCCGTTGCCATTCTGAATCGTCAGCGGCGATCCAAACGCCGGCGGCCAATTGAGCTTGGCAGCGGGAGTCGGCGTGGGAGCCGGACCGACTTGCGCGAACTGATAGAGCGCGCCATTGGGTCCCGGAAAGCCCTCGACTGCATTGTTCAGCCCCAACGACGCCGACGGAGTCGAGCCGAGCGCGTATGCGTCGCCGGCGGAATCGACTGCGATTCCATTGACTGCTCCGAAAATCGGAGCGTCGGGTGCCCCGAGAAAAGTGGAGTACATCGCGCTGCTCCCGTCGGCCGAGAGCTCGGCTACGAAGTCGGCGGCCTCGCTAGTGAGGGTGGACTGAACGACGCCTCCTAAAATGGGCGCGAAATCCTTCGAAAAGGTGAGCCCCGCCACATATGGATTGCAGGGCGGTGTGCACGCCGGCTTCAAGGCAACGCCCAAGCCCTCGTCATAGTCGCTGCCGCCCATCAGGCGCGCGAACGCCACGCTGCCGTCGGTGTTGAGCTTGGCCACGAAAGCGTCGGTGGAACCGGCCGGGCCCGGACCTTCGGTTCTGGGAAATTCCGACGCGTCGGTGCCGCCGGTCAAGTATGCCGAGCCGCCGGAATCAACCGCGATACCGGTCGCGAAGGTGTTGCCTGTGCCCGGGCCGGTGGGTCCAGTATTGCCTCCCAGCAGCACGGTGTACGCGCTGGCCAGATTGGCATTGAACTTGGCAACGAACGCCTCGGAATTGCCGATTCGGCTGACACCCGAAAAACTGGACGAAAGCGTATGGCCCGCGACATAGGCGGCGCAGTCACTCGCGCATCCCTGTGCGATCGCAATCGAATGTGGCTCGTCGAAGCCGCTGCCGCCGAGGTACGTCGCCGCGTTCACCGCGCCGGTGTTGCTGAACTTCGCCACCCATACGTCGCCGTTGCCGGGTGCGGCAGGCCCGGTCGTCACGGGGAAATCGCTGGAATTCGTATACCCCGCAACCTGCGTCGAATTGCCATCGCTGCGCACCGCGATTGCGGTGCCTTCATCGAAGTTGCTGCCGCCGATCAGCGTCGAGAACAGCAGCGTGGTTCCGTCGGCGCTCACCTCCGCCACGAACGCGTCGAAGTCGCCCTTGTAAGCCTGCCCGCCGGTGGTGGGAAACTGTATGCAGTCGAGACACTCGTCGAAGGCGAGTCCGGTCACGTAGACGTTGCCGCTCGAGTCGATCCCGGTGGCGTTGATCTCGGTTACGCTGCCGCCGAAGTAAGTCGAAAACGCCAGCAGCGGATCGATCGTGAGCGGCTGCGAATGATCGTAGTCGCCCAACGCGATCGTTATCCGCGCGCTCCTGGAAGCGTTCGCGATCTGGTAGCCCGCGCGCACCTCGCGCCGGGCGCCGCCGATCTGTTGCCAGGCGATCGGACGCTTGAGTGTGAGGTCGCCGCCGCCGTCGGTCAGCGTTGTGCTTCCGTCGGGATTCATTCGCGCTCCCGCGACGCCGCTGAAGTCGATCGCGATCCGCCGCGGATCGGCGCCCGGTTTCACCTCGAAGTCGAACTCGAGGCGGCCGCGATCGCCGTGATACGCGAGATCGATCCCGGGATACGTTTGCGCGTATCTCACGCGCCGGTAGGTGGACAAGTTCGTCTGCCATCGCGCGCGATCGTTGCCCACGTAATAGTTCGCGACGCCCGCCAGGCGATCCAGCGCTTGCGGGCCCGACCGCGCCGTGGCGCCATCGAAATTCATCCTGACCGTCGAGAAGCTGCGCTGCAGAACTTGACGCGATCCCTGCTCCGGCTTGCGCGCAGCTTGGTCCGCCGGTACACCGGTCAGGAAGGTCGCGCCGGCCCGATCGAGCATCACCTCGAAGTTGCGCCCACGCGTGATGAAGTCGATCGAACGATCGGCCTGTCCGCGGTTCGCTTCGAACGAGAGTGGAAGATGGCCGAAATTGTCGAGCACTCGGGACGCGGGCTGCCTGCGCGCGACCTTGCCCGCGTGGAGCTGATGCGCGATCACCAACTCGATTACGGATAAAACGATGGCCGCGATCGCGGCCCCTCGCCACGCATTTCGGATCGGATCGCTTCGCCTCTCCACCGCACCCATCACAACCCCTCCCAGGCTTGAGCGGCCTTGATGCTGCTCGAAGCCAACCACCCGAGGCGGTAACAGAATACGCGAAATGCCGCCCCCCGATAAGTCTCGTACCGCCGGTCTGATTGTGTCCATTACTGACCGCGATGTCACCGGCGATCGACTCCTCCCAGGCTTGCGATTGCGTGTCCGGCGGCGACCCGGCGAATTGGAACGATTTCCCCCAGTTACTGATGGCCGCAACGACGCGCCTTGACGCCAATTAGCCTGCCATCGCTCGCCGCAGCGACAGAAACGATGCACCCCAGCTCTACTTATAGACTTTACTTGTAACCCGGCGTTAGGCTACGTTCCTTAAGCTGAGGAGAAGGGGACGCCATCGCGCAGGGAACCTGTCAGGGGCTCTCAAGCGTTGTTCCTCTGGGGCCGGTATGGCTACGCGGTTCGATCCGGCCTTACTGGCAGGGGGGACACGCTCATGCCCAGATCGGATGGGAGGGCGGACGCATGCCCAAATCAACCCTTGGCGGCTCGCGGGCCGATTCAATCGCAGACCGATCTGGATATTTATTGTACTACACAGTTCACGGGCAGCTAGTATAGTAACTTGGCAACGCGGAACAGGAACAATATCTATGGCTGAACTGAGTATCGCAAGATCGATGACCCCCTCCAGAGCTTTCGTGCCGGTCCTCGGGGCGATCCTGATCTCGACGCTCCCCTGGTTGCTGGCCGGATCTCCCGCCCGGGCGCAGATGCCCGCGCCCACCCCGACCGCCAGCAACCTCATCGAGGGCCTCTCGCAGTCCGCCGGATCGATCGGAGACTCCGCCGACGCGCTGGCGAGCCATCCGGAGGCCGCGGCCCTGTTGAACTCGGATGAATTCCGCCGGCTGAGGGCCAACCCGGAAGCGCAGCTCAGCGACGACGAGTACCGGCAGCTTTGCGCGGCTATCGCCGCCAAACACATCTCGCCGCAGGATATCCAGTCTTTGGGTCCGGCGCTCGGGCTCAGCAGCCAGCAGTTGGCGCAAGTCACCTCGTGCAGCAGCGCCCAGCCCGCTCAGTCATATGCGGCATCTCCAATGAACGCCCGACCCGCCGCAGGCCCCGCCGGCGCGCCCACCCCGAGTTACATCTCGTCGATCGAGGCGCGCTTCCATGATCTGGATACTCCCTACAAGCTTCTTTCACAGCCAAGTACACAACAGCTCTCGCAGTTTGGCTACGAGCTTTTCTCGTCCAAGGTATCGACCTTTGCGCCGGCTGAGAACGCGCCGGTCAGTGACGATTATGTTCTCGGCCCCGGCGATACTATCAACGTGCTGCTCTGGGGCCGCATAAACCAGACGCTCGCGCTGCAAGTCCAGCGCGACGGAACGATCCTGATGCCCGAGATTGGACCGATTGAGGTTTCGGGACTCACCTTCGGGCAGACCAAGCGCCTGATCGAGCATCGCGGTTCGGAGATCACCGGCCTTCAGGTCGACGTAACGATGGCGCAGGTGCGCGCGATCCAGGTCTTCGTGATTGGCAAAGTGGTGCAGCCGGGACTCTACACCGTCAGTTCGCTCTCTCATGTCTCAAACGCCCTGGTCGCCGCCGGCGGCGTCAGCAAAATGGGGAGCCTCCGCAATATCCAGTTGCGCCGGGACAATCATCTGATCGGCACGCTCGATGTCTATGACCTGCTACTCAGAGGCGACACCTCGGGCGACCTCGGCCTCAAACCGCGCGACGTGATCTTTGTCCCGGTGATCGGGCCGGTGGTCGCCATAACCGGCGACGTCCGCGACCCTTCGATTTACGAGCTCAGCAGAAATGAGACCCTGGGCAGCGTGCTGAAAATGGCCGGCGGCGTGACCGCCTTCGGCTACGCCGAGAGGGTCCAGGTCGAACGGGTGGACAATCACCAGCGCCGGGTTGCGCTGGACCTGAACCTCAACGAAGGTGCGGCGGCAATGTATCCGGTCAAAGACGGAGACCTGATCAAGGTCTTCACCGTTCTGCCGCGAGAGCGCAATGTGGTCAAGGCTCAGGGCAATGTCAATCAACCCGGCCCGTACCAATGGTATCCGGGGATGCGGGTCGCCGACCTGGTGCGCGAAGCTCAGCAGGTTTCCGATCGCACCTTTTTCGATTACGCACTCGTGAAGCGGCTCGAAGGGCCGGAGCGAAAGGTTCATCTCATTCCATTCAGTCTCGACGGCGCGCTTTCCGGCCCGTCGGACCCGAATAACTTGAGCCTCGAACCCGAGGACACGCTGACCATATACAACCTGAAAGATATCGCCGATGTGCCCAAGGTCGTCGTTCGCGGCGAGGTCCGAAAGCCCGGCAGCTATTTGCTCACACCGGGTATGCGGGTCCGCGATCTGCTCTACGAAGCCGGCGGCCTGAAGGACAACGCTGCGCGCGACCACGCGCAGCTTGCCCGGACCGAAGTCAACGCCGGCTCGGCTGCCAGCTATGTGCGCACCGACCTCGATCTCAGGTCGGCCCTTCAAGACACCCAGGACAATCTCGCGCTCAAGAACGGCGACGAACTCTTCGTCCAGCAGGTCTCCAATTGGCATCCGTCCTGGCACGTCATCCTCAAAGGCGAAGTGATGAGACCCGGACCCTACGCGATCCACGAGGGCGAACGGCTCGCGTCGGTACTTCGCGAATGCGGCGGCTTCAGGACCGACGCTTACCCGCCGGCCGCGGTCTTTATCCGGCAGTCCGTGAAACATCTGCAACAAGACGAGCTCGACCGGGCCAGGACGCGGCTCCAGGAAGAAGTCGCCCGGCTCTCCGTCATGCCGCGCCAGACCGGCCAGGCCGACAACATCGCCGACGCGATGCTGTCGCTGAAGAGCGTCCTCGCGCAAACCGAGGCTCAGCAAGCGACCGGACGAGTGTCGATCGACCTCTCGACGCTCGGCGCACTCGAGAACTCCAGCGACAATATCGTGCTCCAGGCCGACGACACGCTTGTCGTCCCGATCCAGCCTTCTTCGGTGCAGGTGCTGGGTCAGGTCTATAATCCGAATGCGATCGTCTCGCGGCCCGGCCTTACCGTGGCGGATTACCTGCAGCGTGCCGGCGGCCCCACTGAAGGCGCGGACCGCGATCATATCTACGTGATCCAGGCCAACGGCTCGATCCTGACCGAAGAGGGCGTGCGGCTCGAAGACCGAAACCGGCTTTTTCCGCTGTTGCCCGCAATGTCGGGCGGACTGATGGGAACCCGGCTGCAGTCGGGCGATACCGTGTATGTTCCGGAGAAACTCATCTACACAAACTCTCTCCAGTTCGCGAAAGATGTCACGCAGATTGTCACCAACAGTGTAGAGTCGCTCGCGATCCTTGGTCTACTTGCTACCAACCTGTAGCTAATTGGCCGGCGCTTGCGCTGATGCCTATCGGCCTGCGGCTTGGTCCTTTCCATTGACCAGAGATATTCCGTCTGACTAGAGACTAACCCGGCGCCGCGCTCGTCATTCTGAGCGGTCGGAATGCCTCCGCGAAGAATCTCCGCGAAGCGATGCGCCGTTGGTGACGCGCGCCTATTCGGATGGATCGTCGCGCTGGTCTGGTCGGCGACTAACCCGACGCCGCGCAGCCCTTCGTCATTCTGAGCGGTCGGAATGCCCCCGCGAAGAATCTCCGCGAAGCGCTGACGCGCGCTTATAGCGTACGCGAGAACCTGTTAACGTCACGCGTGCCAAATAGCCCCGTGCATGGAAGCAGCCAAGCAGAGCAGAACCGCGATTCTTCGCGGACCCCGACGCCGCGCTCGTCATTCTGAGCGGTCAGAATGCCTCCGCGAAGAATCTCCGCGAAGCGATGCGGCGCTGGTGACGCGCGCTTATGGCGTACGCGAGAACCTCTTAACGTCACGCCCGCGAAATGGCCCCAGTCGTGCCTGGACGCAGCCAAGCAGAGCAGAACCGCGATTCTTCGCGGACCCCGACGCCGCGCTCGTCATTCTGAGCGGTCGGAATGCCTCCGCGAAGAATCTCCGCGAAGCGATGCGGCCCCTTCTACGACCAAATTGACCCACTACCCACTCGTCATCATAATAGGCGCGGGCGATCGCTATTCCGGAGTAATTTGAAATGAGCAGCACGCCCAAACCATTGCCGCTCGCCGAGCCCCCCGACAGGCGCCGCGGCAATTCCAACCCGGCGCTGAATCCGGCCATGATCGCGCTGGTGCGGTCGTGGAAGCCTATCGCGGCGATAACGATTGCGGCGTTGGTGATCTCAGCCGCGTTCGCGAACCTCGGGATGACGAAACTCTACCGGGCCGAGGCCGTCCTGCGCCCGATATCTCAGCTAATGCCGAATGGAATGGGTGCCTCGCCGGCAGAGTCGCTCGGTTCTTCGCTCCTCGGCACCACGCTCGGACAGTCGCGCGCTCAGGAGATCGTAGCAATTCTCAAGAGCTTCGACTTCAACCTCGCGTTGGTCGGGGGACACGACCTCCAAAACGAACTGCTTTCCGAGGTCAGCCCATGGCGCCGTGGCAACGACTCGCACTGGGACGTCCTGCGGCTTCTCCAGCACCGGTTTGACTGCGAATACTCGGTGGGCGACGGCAATATCACCATGAGTTACCTGGATCCGAGCCGCGCGACGGCTCAGCGCAACCTCGGCTACTACATCGATGACCTCAGGCAGAAACTCCGCGAGGAGCAGATTCACACAACCGGCGCGGCTATCAAATCGCTGCAGGAAGAAGCGAAGTCCACGCCCGATTCCCTCCTCGAGGCCCAGCTCTATCAACTGGTCGCCCAGGAACTGCAGGAGCAGAAGCTCGCGATGGTGGATGCGGATTTCGCATTCAAGGTGATCGAGAATCCGGCAGCCTCGGACCGCCCATACTCGCCCAATACCCTGATGGTCGCCGGCCTGGCCGGGATCGTCTCGCTCGTCCTCTGCTGCCTGATTCTGGTCAGTCTGGATTGGTTGCGGCGCGCCCGCGTGGCATCCGAGGGCGCGTCTCCGGCCGGCAGGCGCCGGGACTTGACGTCTACGCGCTGAAGCCGCCGAGGGCCCCATCCCCAGGCGGATGCGCGCCGCTCCAGATGTCAACTCGGGCCATAGCAACTGGCGGGGGAGCTCCGTCGGCCGCGGCCGTATCAGAGAGCCTGCTCCGAAGCACGATCCTGGTCGCCGCGATACAGGTCGCCGGGGGCGGGCTTCGCTATGGTTCGTCGCTCCTATTTGCGCGATGGCTCGGGCGCAACGGCTATGGGAATTACGCCTATGCGATCGCGCTGGCGCAGGTGCTCGCAGTCTTCGGCGCCCTGGGACTGCCGGTGGGCGCGCTACGCTTCGTTCCGGAGTACGTGGCGCGGCGCGACTGGACGAAGCTGCGGGGCCTGACGCGCCGGGCGAGACAACTTATCGCGGGCGCGGCAATCTGCTGCGCGATACTCGCGAGCGGCGCCCTCGTCATCGCGCGGCCGGCCAACTTGAGCCTTGCCGCCCTCCTGGCGGGAGTATGGCTCACCCCGATCATGGCCCTGTCCGGTTTCGAATCCGAGCTGAGCCGCTCGCTCTACAGCATCGGCCTCTCCTATTCGCTGCCGATGATCGCGGACCCGCTCGTTTCGATCGCGCTCGCCCTGGTCCTGATGCGCACGGCCGGATATCTCACGGCCGCTTTGGCGATCGGCGCGCGCGGCGCCTCGCTTGCCGCCACTCTCGCCATGCAGTCTGCGGGCTCTCAGGCCGCGCTCCCGGAGCAGGCGCGGAATTGCGAGCCAGCCTCCGACGCGCGGCTCTGGCTCAGCGTGTCGTTCCATCTTCTGCTGGTGGGCGTGTACGCAGTCATTATAAACCGGGCCGATATCCTGATACTGGGTCTGTTCCATCCGACTGAAGAAGTGGGTATCTATTCGGCCGCCACCTTGACCGCCGCGCTGGGAAGCCTGTTCCTGACCGCAGCCAACTCGAGGGGCGCTCCCATGATGTCCGCGATGTTCGCCGGCGGCGACAAGTCCGGACTGGAACGGGTAGTCCACACGGTGACGTTGTGGTCTTTCTGGCCGGCAGTCGCCGTCGCGCTGGTGATGTGGGCCGGCGGCGGCCGAATCCTCGCTCTGTTTGGACCAGGATTCTCTGCCGGTTACGCCGCGCTCGCTATTCTGATGGTCGGCAGCGTCATCAATTCCGGGGCCGGACCGGTGGGAGCCCTCGCCTCGGTCACCGGCCAGCATGCGGCCATGGCGCGCGTGTTCGGATGGAGCGCGCTGGCAAACGTGGCCATCTGTTTCGTTCTGGTTCCTCCCTTCGGACTGCTCGGTGCGGCCTTCGCGTCGTCGGCAACGATGGCGCTGTGGAACATCTGGCTCCATCAAGTCGTGACCCGAAACCTCGGAATTCGCCCGGTCGCCGGTGTGACGAGCTTCGGCAGCCTGAGCGACCTTTTCCGGCGCGGAGCCTGACCGTGGAAGGCGGCAAGCTCAGCTACCTCTACGTCGCGGGCGAGGGCCGCAGCGGCAGCACGATTCTCGGTCAGATCCTCAATCAGTTGCCCGATTTCACCTTCGTCGGCGAAATCAGGCACCTCTTCTACGATCTGTACATCGCCGACTATCTCAATCCTTGCGGATGCGGCCGGCTTTTCCGCGATTGCGAGTTCTGGAGGAAGGTGGTCGGGGACGCCTTCGGCTCCTTCGAGAATATCGACCGCCAGGCGCTCGCCGATTGTAACTATACCGTCGGCAGAGAGCGCTTCACGCCCTTCCTGATGCTCTTCAACCGCCAGCCCCCGGAATTCTTCAGCAACAAGTGGCGCGACGCGTTCGAGCACGTGACGCTCCCGCTGGTGCGCTCGATCGCGCGCGTGTCCGGCAAGAATGTGATCGTCGATAACAGTCACCAACCCTCGCAAGCCCTGGTGCTGGCGCGGCTGCCGGATATTCAGCTCAAGATCCTTCATCTCGTAAGGGACAGCCGTGCGGTCGCGTTCTCGAACGCGCGCACCAAGCCGGCCTCCGATAGCGGAAGAGCGCGGATGCATTTCCCGGTAAAAGGCGCCGTCACCAGCGCGCTGGCGTGGAGCTGGCGGAATTTCTGGGCCGCGCGGATCGCGGGCCTGAGCCGCAACGGCCTCCAGTACGCCCGGCTGCGCTATGAGGATCTGATTCGATCGCCGGCCGACGCGCTGGCCAGGACGCTGGCGCAACTCGGTTTCCCCGCGCAGGACTTTTCCTTCATCAACGGCACCACGCTCAAGCTCGGCGGCAACCACGCGCTCAGCGGCAATACCGTCAAGTTCAACTCGGGCACCGTGACCTTGCGGCTGGACGACGAGTGGCGCCATGTGATGGCGCAACGCGACCAGCGGATGGTCACCCTGCTCACGCAGCCGCTGATGCGCCAATTCGGGTACTCCCTGTGACCTGACGCCGCTGTGCTATAGACAGCGCATGAAGCTCTGCCACGCCGCCGCGCTCGCGCTTGCCGTTGCGATTCTGGCGATCGGTTGCGAGGAGCAGCAGGATAGTCATTTGCAAGTATCGGGAACTGCTTCGGAGTGCGGCACTAAGAGCGCTTGCGCGCATTGTCGCGACTTGGCCTCATACCACGCCTGTCTCAGTTTGCTGGGGCCGGAGTCAACACGGACGTTTTTCCCTCTGCAACCAAAATAAGGCACTCGCATCCTGAAATTCGGACGATCAGTTCCGAATTAAGCCGGTACCCGTTGGTGACACCCGCTTAGAGCGTATGCGAGAGGCTGTTTCGCTGGTGTCATTCCCGCGCGTGGCATGCGCCAGGGGATGTCGCACGAAGAATCCCGGTTCCACTCCGCTAGGCTGCTTCCATGCACGACTGGGCTATTTCGCGCGCATGACGTTAACAGGTTCTCGCGTACGCTATGAGCGCGCGTCACCAACGCCGCATCGCTTCGCGGAGATTCTTCGCGGAAGCATTCCGACCGCTCAGAATGACAAACGGGCTTTTGCAGATGTCTGCAAAAAACGCTAGAGAGAGCTGATGGTGCCGCTGGTTATATTCGGGAGCCTGATCGTTACTTCATCCCGGCTTGCGGCGCGGTCGCAGCGCAATTCCGGCGCGATCTTCATCCTCAATCGGCTGCTCGCTTGGACCGCGATCGGATGGATCGTCGCGCCGGGGTG
>Ga0209415_10017777_pt1 | contig 11282 bp, 10 predicted proteins | sample PeaSoiSIISIP2007_FD_187696 | JGI IMG/M metagenome (GOLD analysis project Ga0209415, IMG submission 187696) | Peat soil microbial communities from Weissenstadt, Germany - SII-SIP-2007 (SPAdes) (version 2) | ecosystem: Environmental > Terrestrial > Soil > Wetlands > Peat | place: Germany...
ACCGATCCGCGCGGCATCATCACCGACCTGAACAAGCAGATGCAGGCGCTGACCGGCTGCACGCGCGACGAGCTGATCGGCGCGCCGTTCAAGAACTACTTCACCGATCCGGATCGGGCCGCGGCGACCATCAATCGCGTGCTCAGCGAAGGCCAGGTCACCAACTACGAGCTCACCGCGCGCGCGCGGGATGGCAAGCTCACCGTGGTCTCCTGCAACGCGACCACCTTCCACGACCGTGACCGGGTGCTGCAGGGTGTGTTCGTCGCGGCGCGCGACGTGACGGAGCTGAAGCGCTACGAGCAAACGCTGCAGCAGAAGAACGCCGAGCTCGAAGACGCGAACCGCCTGAAGTCCGAATTCCTCGCCAACATGTCGCACGAGCTGAGGACGCCGCTCAATGCCATCATCGGCTTCTCCGAGGTGCTCAAGGACGGCCTGCTCGGCGAGATGACCGACAGGCAGCGAGGGTTCATCGGCGACATCTTCAGCAGCGGCAAGCACCTGCTCTCGCTGATCAACGACATCCTCGACCTGTCCAAGGTCGAAGCCGGCCAGATGACGCTCGACCTCGAGCCGGTGGCAGTGTCATCGCTGTTCGAAAACAGCCTGTCCATCATCAGGGAGACAGCCGCGGACCGCCAGATCCGCCTGACGATGGATGCCGCCGAGGGGCTGGGGTCGATCCAGGTGGACGCGCGCAAGGTGAAGCAGATTGTGTACAACCTGCTGTCCAATGCGGTGAAGTTCACCGGCGCGGGTGGCCAGGTGAAACTGCAGGTCCGCCGCGTCCCGCGCGCCCAGGTCGGTCAATCATCCGGCTTCCAGGCGAGCCGGAGCTTCCCGCTGGCCGACAGCGAGTTCGCGGAGTTCCTCGAGATCAGCGCCACCGACAGTGGTATCGGGATCTCCAGCGACGGATTGCAGCAGCTGTTCGCGCCCTTCAGCCAGATCGACAGCGGCCTGGCGCGCAAGTTCGAGGGCACGGGACTGGGTCTGGCCATGGTCAAGCTCCTGGCCGAACTGCACGGCGGCGCGGTGGCTGTGGCCAGTGCCGTGGGCGAGGGATCCCGCTTCACGGTCTGGCTGCCGTTCCGGGCGCCGGAGGAGGGAGCGCTCAGGCTGGCCGAAGCGCCGGCGCCCCCTCGGGTCGAAGTGCCGGCGAACACGCCCATCGCGCTGGTCGTGGAAGACGACCCCAAGTCCGCAGCGCTCATCCGCATGCAGCTCGAGGCCGGGGGCTTCACGGTGCTGCATGCGGCCTCCGCCGAGGCGGCGCTGATTCTCGCGGCGCAGTGGCCGTTGTCGCTGATCACCCTGGACATCATGCTGCCCGACATGGACGGCTGGGCATTCCTCGGTCACCTCAAACGGGCGCCGGCGCTCGCGGGCATCCCGGTCGCGGTCATCTCGATCGTGGCAGATCGCAGCAAAGGCCTGGCGCTCGGCGCCGTGGCGGTCATGCAGAAGCCCATATCCCGGCAGGAGCTGTACGGGTCGCTCGTCGAGCTCGGTCTGTTTCCTCCCTCGCACGAAAAGAAGCTCAAGGTCCTGGTGGTCGACGACGATCCGAAGGCCGTGGAGCTCATGGCCCTCCGCATCCTGGGCTTGACCGGCACCGTCCAGCGCGCGTACGGCGGCAAAGAGGCAATCGATGCCGCGCGGCAGGAGCTGCCGGACCTGATCGTGCTCGATCTGATGATGCCGGAGGTGGACGGCTTCGCCGTGGTGAAGGCGCTCCAGGAACATCCCGACACCTCTCGCATTCCCGTCCTGGTGGTCACCGCCAAGCAGATCACCGACGAAGATCGCGACAGGCTCAACGGCCATGTGACGACGATCATGGGAAAGGGCGGGTTCGACAGTGATCGCTTTGCGGTCGAGGTCCGGCGGGTCATGTCGGACAGCCCGCGGGTCGCCTGACATGGCCAAGATACTGGTCGTCGAGGACAACCCCGCCAACATGACGCTGGCGGTATTCCTGCTGCAGTCGGCCGGCCACACCGTGCTCAGCGCGACGGATGCAGAAGCCGGGCTGACGCTCGCACGAGACGAGCGCCCCAACCTGGTGCTGATGGACATCCAGCTCCCCGGCATAGACGGTCTGGCCGCCGTCGGGCTGCTCAAACGCGACGACGCGACGCGCGACATTCCGGTGATCGCTCTCACCGCCCTCGCGATGAAGGGCGACGAGGAACGCATCCGAGCTGCAGGGTGCGACGACTACATCGCCAAGCCGATGGACTACAAAAAGTTTCTGGCGACTGTCGCGACTCAGCTGAGCCGAGCATGAGCACGAGCTCCGACATCGCCGGCCGCCCGGCACGCATTCTGGTCGTGGACGATCAACGCGACAACCGAGAGGTGCTGCAGATCGTCCTCGAATGCGAAGGTTTCGTGATCCAGACCGCCTGCAGCGGCGAGGAGGCGCTCGCAAGCGTGGCAGAGCAATCGCCCGATCTGATCCTGCTCGACGTCATGATGCCGGGCATGGACGGCTACGAGGTGGCGGCCAAGGTCAAGGGCAACCCCGTCACCCACGACATTCCCATCCTGATGATCACCGCGCTGCACGGGCCCAAGGCCAGGATGCTCGCTCTCAGCGCCGGAGCCGAGGACCTTCTCACCAAACCATTCGGCGCTGCCGAGCTCTGTGTCCGCGTGAGACACCTCTTGCACCCCGAGACAGTTTTGCTCCCTACAGGATGAAAGGACAGGAAACAGTGACGTCACGCGTTCTCATAGTCGACGACGACCTCGATATGCGCGAGGGACTCGGGATGCTGTTCACAGCCGAGGGTCACGCGTGCGTGCTCGTGGCCAACTCGGCCGCCGCCCTCGAGGTCGTGGATCGTCAGACCTTCGACGTCATCATCGGCGACATCCGTATGGAAGGCATGGACGGGCTCGAGCTGCTGGACCGCGTCCAGGTGAGCCACCCGGCGTTGCCGTTCGTGGTCCTCACCGGGTCGAGCGGCATCGCCCAGGCGGTCGATGCCGTCAAGCGCGGCGCCTTCGAGTATGTGGTCAAGCCGTTCGACGTCGATGCATTGCGGACGATCGTCACCGCAGCGCTCGACTCGCGGCTGCATCCGGGCGAGCTGGCGCGACCCGCTCACCCGGGCCCCGCGGTCGGGCACCTCGAGTTCGTCGGCACGGGAACCGCGATGCGGACGCTGCAGACCGCCATCGATTTCGTCGCTCGTTCGAGCGCCCCCGTGCTCGTCACCGGAGAGACCGGCGTGGGCAAGGAGCTCGTCGCGCGCGCGATCCACCAGCGAAGCACGCGCCGCGAGCACCCCTTCGTCGCGATCAACACGTCGGCCATCCCGCACGAGCTGCTCGAGGGCGAGATCTTCGGGCACGCGCGCGGCGGCTTCACGGGGGCCGTCCAGGCGCGCAAGGGGCTGCTGACGGAGGCCGACGGCGGGTCGCTGCTGCTCGACGAGATCGGCGACATGTCCTTCGACCTGCAGGCGAAGCTCTTGCGGGTGATCCAGTTCGGCGACGTTCGTCCCGTGGGCAGCGACCGGATCCATCACGTCGACGTTCGTCTCATCGCCTCCACTCACCGCGATCTCCCGGCGCTGGTCAAGGAAGGACGATTCCGCGAGGATCTGTACTTCCGGCTCAACGTCCTGTCGGTGCCCGTGCCCGCTCTGCGCGATCGCCGCGAGGACATTCCGGCGCTGGCGGCGCACTTCCTCGCGCAAGCTTGCGGGCGCGCTCCCACATCGCCAGTCCGCACCATCGGGCAAGACGCGCTTGCCGCGCTGACGGAGAGGGCCTGGCCAGGCAACATCCGCGAGCTCGCGAGCTCCATCGAGCGGGCGGTCGTCTTCGGGGTCGACGAGATGATCGACTCGAGTCAGCTGGCGCCGGCTCCGAGTGCTCCGAGCGACCCGACGGCGTCGGTGTGGCCGTTCCCGAGTCAGACTCCGTGGACCCTTCAGCACCTCAATCGCGCATACGCTGAATGGGTGCTCGTGCAGACCGGTGGGAACAAGCAGCGTGCGGCGGAGATCATGGGCATCGACCTGTCCACGCTCTACCGCTGGCAGCGCAAGCAACCGGAGTGACATCGCGCGGGTGGGCGCACCAGCGCTACACCCACGACACCTTCAGCGCTACGCGCGTCGGCGTGGCCTCGCGCTGGATCTCCTGCACGTAGGCCTGCATGCAGAAGAGCGACACCGCGGCATGGTAGATGCCGCGCGCCGCATTGCGAAAGTAGGGGATGGCGAACAAGGGCACGCCGCGAATGTCGGCTCGCGCCTCCTTGGGTCCCCACTGGATGACGCGGATGCCCCCGCCACCCCGGAAGAGGCGCGAGTACATCTGGTGGCCGCGCGACAGCAGCACCCACGGCGTCACCCCCGCCTGCTTGGCCATGCGCAGCACCGTGCCGAGGAAGGTCTCGTGGATCTTCGCGGACACCTCCATGCCGATGCCCACCTGCTCGTGCATCGACAGGCCCAGGAGCTCGCAGGCCTCGTAGTGCGCTCGCGCGACGTCCATGGGCAGCCACACTCCCGCGACCGTCGAGAGAACGATCTCGCGGTGCTCGGGGGGCAGCAGCGACTCGTAGCGGTCATACAGCAAGTGCTTGCGGAGCGAGGCGATCGACGACGCGATGAGGGTGCTGCGGACCTCGGTGGCCTCGCCGAGGGAACCCTCGGGCGCGGGGAAGGGCAGGATGACCTCTTCGCTGCTCATGACCTTGCTCTCGGCAGTCGGGGCCGCACGAGCTTCCGGTCACCGTAGCTCGTCAGTCCGTCGAGGGCGACCCACGTCTTGTGGAAGCGGGTGTACGGATCGTCGTCGCGATCGCCCCAGCTGCCGTTGCGGTTCTGGGCGGCGAGCAGCCGCCGCCGGGCACGGCTCACGAGCTCTCCGGCCTCGTCCTCGCCGACGGCCAGGAGCACGTCGATCGACTCTCCCAGCATCTCGATGTCGTCGTCGGCGAGGGCGTGCCGGCAGACGGCTCGCACCAGCTCGATCTCCGGCGCGAGGAGCCCGGGCAGCAACAGGTGCAGGCTGTAGTCGTCGAGGACGTAGACCAGGTGCGTGACCGCGTAGAAGGCGTGCCAGCCGGCCTCGGTGATGCGCCGGCGCACGTCCGGATACGGCTGCATCCGGGCTCTCCAGCGAAGCGCGTCCCGCACGGTGCAGCCGATGTCGAGGCCGATCGTCTCGGCGATGTGGGCGCCCACCATGGCTCCCTGCCAGGCCTGGTAGGGGTGAAGGCGCTCGATCCTCTCGCCGCAGGCTGGGCACTTCACGGCATCCACCGCCGGCGCGCCACACTCGCACGGCTCACACACCGTGCTCGGCGGGGCCTCGCGGCGCGGATCGAATCCGAGGAAGTCACGAGGACAGCAGCCGCGCACGGCCCGGGCGAGATCCCGGCGCATCGCCCGCGTGTCCAGGCCGAGCGCGGTGGGAGCGCAGGTGCCGTACGCGAACCACCAGAGGACGGCCTCTGCCGGCGTGTCCGGCGGAAGGCGCGGGTAGTCGCGGCACCAGCGACGTGCGGCGCCGCGCGCGATCGTCCGGGCGCGCGAGGCGAACGCTCGGTCGCTCGAACGGGTCGCAACGTGGAAGAACATGTAGCTCACGTCCGGCGCGCACCCGCGCCAGCACACGTCGCCCAGGGCGAACCGCTCGAGGAACGCGAGGCCGCGGAGCATCGCCGAGCGGACAGCCGCCTCGTCAGGCGCCTGGATCGTCATTGCGGCGAGTGTAGGCTGGGCGGATGCGTCGTCACTGGGCTCTCTTGCTCGCACCGGTCGTGATCCTGGCGTGTGCCCGGACCGACCCGGCCCCCGCACCGCCCCCGGTCGCGTCGGGCGCGCCCGCGGCACCCTCGGCGGCTCCTTCTGCCGCTGCAGAGCCGACGGGCACCCCGCTCGAGCGGGCGGTCGACGAGCTCTACGCCGCGCACCGGTTCACCGAGGTGTCGGTGTCCCCGAGCGGATCGCGGGTGGCCTGGGTCGAGTCGTTCGACGTGCCGGGTGCCCCGATCACCCAGTCGATCGTCCGCGCCGTGGACCGCAAGGAGGTGCCGCCGGCGCCGCGCACGCTCACGGCGGGGGGCGGCGCGCGCCGCGAACGCGACATCGCCTGGTCGCCGGACGGTAGATCGATCGCCTTCGTCTCGGATGCCCCCGGAGAGACCAAGGCGCAGGTGTACCTCGCGAGCTTCGACGATCCGCAGTCGCCCCCGCGAAAGCTCACCCAGCTGACCGGCGCGGTGTCGTCGCCTCGCTTCTCACCGGACGGCAAGACCCTCGCCGTGCTCTACGCCGAGAACGCCGAGCGCGTGGGCGCCGTGGAGGCCGTGACTCCCATGAGCGGGGAGGTCGAGGCCCACCCACCGGTGCAGCGGATCGCGTTGGTCGACGTCGAGACGGCCAACACACGCATCCTGTCCCGCGCCGACCTCTACGTGCACGAGGCCGAGTGGTCCCCGGACGGAGCCCGCTTCGCGGTGGTCGGGGCGCCCCCTCCGGGCGACAGGCACTGGTACTTCGCGAAGCTCTTCGTGATCGACGCGGCCTCCGGGCAGGACCGTGTGGTCTTCCAGCCGCCCCAGCAGATGGCCTTGCCGCGCTGGTCTCCCGACGGCAAGTCGATCGCGTTCGTGGGGGGCCTGATGAGCGACGAGGGAGCTACCGGGGGCGACGTGTTCGTCGTGCCCTCGGACGGAAGCGCGCCGGCCAGGAACCTGACTCCAGGCATGCATGCCTCAGCCTCGACGCTGGCCTGGCCGCGTCCCGACCGCATCGTCTTCGGCGCGGTCGTCGATGGCGGAGCGGCGATCGAGGCCGTCGATCCCGCCGGCAAGGCGCAGGTGCTCTGGTCGAGCCCGGAGGAGTCCCTCGGCGAGGTGGCCCTCTCGTCGAACGGCGCGGTATCGGCGGTCATCCGCGAGTCGTTCACCCAGGCCGGTGAGCTGTGGACGGGCGACATGGGCGCGTGGCAGCAGGTGACGCACGTGAACGACGCCCATCACGCCTCGAGCAGCGCCACGAGCCTGCACTGGAAGAGCGAGGGTCACGACGTGCAGGGCTGGCTGGTCGCCCCGCACCAGGCGGATCCGGGCAAGCCCGCGCCGATGGTCGTCCTTGTGCACGGCGGCCCGGCGAGCGCAGTCACGCCCGGTCTCGGCATCCACCAGCTGCTGGCAGAACGCGGCTACTACGTGCTCATGCCCAATCCCCGGGGCAGCTTCGGGCAGGGCGAGGCGTTCACGAACGCCAACGTCAAGGACTTCGGCCACGGCGACATGCGCGACATCCTCTCCGGGGTGGACCAGGCGATCCACGCGGCGCCGGTCGATCCCGCGCGGCTCATGCTCTTCGGCTGGAGCTACGGCGGGTACATGACCATGTGGATGGTGACGCAGACCGCCCGCTTCCGCGCCGCCGTCGCCGGCGCCGGGATCGCCGACTGGCGCAGCTACTGGGGGCAGAACGCCATCTCGGACTGGATGCTGCCGTACTTCGGCGCCACCGTGTACGACGACCCGAAGGTGTACGCGCGCTGCTCACCCATCGAGTTCGTCAAGCAGGCGCGCACGCCCACGCTCGTGCTCGTGGGCGAGCACGACGGCGAGTGTCCGGCCCCGCAGTCGCAGGAGTTCTGGCGCGCGCTGCAGGCGCAGAACGTCGAGACCCAGCTGGTCGTCTACCCTGGAGAGGGGCACGCGCTGCGCAAGCCCGAGCACCGGCGCGACCGGCTGGTGCGCATCGTGGAGTGGTTCGACAAGCACTCCTGAGCGGGCGGCTACCGCCGGCCGAGGGCCCGCAGGGCCTGGATGTCCGAGAGGGTTCCGCGCAGCACGCCGTCGTCGTCGACGATGGCGATCAGACGGGAGCCGTGGTGCGCCATGATCCGCAGGGCCGTCCTGACCGGCTTGGCCTCGTGGATTGCGAGGACCGATCCCGTGGTGACGCGGCGGGCCGGGGTGTCCTCGGAGGCGCTCCAGGCGCGCACGTGTCGCGACGGGCGGAACTGCCCCGACGTGACGAACCCGATGAAGCGCCCTGCATCGTCGACGACGGGCAGACTCCAGGGATCTTCCGAGGCCACCGTCGCGAGGAGCCGGCAGGGCATGTCTCCGTGCACGCACACGGTCTTGCCCGACGAGGTCCCGGCGGCGGTGTCGCGAGGGGCCACTTCCGGCGCGTCGGGTGTGCAGACCACAGTGTGGGCAGTCACTTCGTGCGCCTTCGCGCACGGCTTGCATGCCGCCGGCTCGATGGACCGCCCCCGATCCGGACAATACACGTGCCTCGATCTCGCGCGGGATCCATCCGCGGAGACGACCTCGCACACCCCGACCGTCAGGCGTACCGGCCCCACCGCAGAACGCGCACGCAAGTGACGCGCCACCGTCCGTGCTGTGGCGACCGGGGGCCGGCCCGTTATGCTCCGCGCGATAGCGGATGGATGCGGCGCCCACGGAGCCGGCGGTTCACGTCACGGTGCCGTGGATCGCCACGCAGCTCGTCCCGAGCCCCGAGCTGGCTCATGGCGACGGATCCGCCCGTTTCGGCCTGCGCTGGCAGGTGACCCCCCTCCTCTTCTCCTGGGGGATCCACCGTGGCCTGTCTCCATGGCGGTTCCTGGTGGTGGAGCCGTATGTGCGCCAGTCGGGATCCGTCGAGGCTTACGTCACGCCGGAATACTTCGTCTACGGCAGCAAGTTCGCAGACGGCTGGGTTCCGCGCGCCGGGCTGCGCTCGTACTTGCCGCTCATCGAGCACGGCGAGTACCTGTCGGTCTCGGTCGGGACGTCGTATTTCACCCTCGCCGGCCAGTCCGGCGTCGCATACGAGGCAGGCGCCTACGTGCTGTTCGGCACCGTCGGCGTGCAGGTCACCGTCGCGCCGTCCGGCGGGCCGCTCGCGGCCATCGCCACCCTCAGGCTCAGGTACTTCTAGATGAGGCGCGTCTGGCTCCTGCCCCTGCTACTCGTCACGGGATGCACGGGGTTCTTCTTCTCGACGCCCAGTCCAGTCCCGGGACGCATCACGCATCCCCGTCGAGACGACGCGCGCCTCGCCGTCCTCTGGGTGGGCCACGCCACGGTGCTCATCCAGATGGACGACAAGTTCGTGTTGACCGATCCGCTCCTCGGCGACTCGGCCGGACAGATCTCCAAGCGGCTGCAGGAGCCCGGGATCGACCCGGCCAACCTGCCGCCGCTCGATGCCGTCGTCATCTCGCACCTGCACTTCGACCACCTGTCGCTCGGCTCGCTCGACATGATCGAGGGCAAGGTCAGACACCTGATTGTCCCGCGCGGAGGCCTGGTCTACGTGCCCAACTACGCGTTCGACGCGCGCGAGCTGCCGACCTGGACGTCGTTCGAGGAGGGCGGCCTGCGCATCACGGCCGTGCCGGTCAAGCACGTCGGCTTTCGCTACGGGCTCGACGCGGCGTGGATGACCGAGAGCTTCACCGGCTACGTCTTCGAGTACCACGGCCTGTCCGTCTACTTCCCCGGCGACACCGCGTACGACGGCGATCGCTTCCGCGCGACGGCTGCGAGGTTCCCCCACCTCGATCTGGCCCTCATGCCGATCGCTCCCATCCACCCGCGGGAGTTCATGGGGGCCACGCACGTCGACCCCGCCGAGGCGGTGCGCGGCTTCCTCGACCTGCACGCCGACGCGATGGTGCCCATCCACTACGGCACGCTCGTCAACGGCTTCGATGCGCCCGGCGAGGCGCGCGCGACGCTTCAGCGCGAGGTGAGCGCGCGTGGCCTGGAGGGGAAGGTCACGATCCTGCCCATCGGCGGACAGGCGGTGATCATCCCCAGACCTGGCGGTTCCTGATTTGTTTCTCTCGGGCCCTGTGCTCGTCTCGGGCCGATGACCACCGCCGCCGAGCTGCTCGCCCGCCTGCGCGATCCCGCCGCCGACGGCCCCTCGGCGCGACTCGCGGCGCTCCTGGTGGAGGGCACCCTCGCCCGCCCGGTCCGCGAGCTGGTCGACCCCGCCTTGGTCGCGACGGCGCTGCAGAGCACCCTGCTCGCATGGACCGCGAACGACTCGGGCGTGGCACGGGTGGTGGCGACGGCCGAAGGGGTGCGCACGCTGGTCTCGGCGCACGACCGGCCGGTCGCGGAGGTCGTCCCCTCCGCGGTCCAGGGAGGCCTGCGCGAGCTCGTCCAGCTCCCCTTCGTCGCCAGGCGTGACGCGGTCATGAAGCTGCTCGATCGTCAGTCGTTCCGGCAGCTCGTCAGGGCGCAGCTGGTCGAGACCCTGGTCGACTTCGGACGGCGGGCGACGTCGCCCGTCTCGGACAGCCCGCTCGCGCGCGGCCTCGGAGGCCTCGGCAAGCTCGCCGGTCAGATCGCGAAGCCCAGTGGCCTGAGCGCCATCGCCAGCGCGGTGTCCGGCGAGGTCGAGCGCCAGGTCGAGAAGCGCGCCAACGACTTCGCCGATACGGCCGTCGCGGGGATCATCGCGGGGATCGCCGACCAGGCGAGCGATCCGGCGCGGGCCGCCCAGCAGGCAGCCCTTCGCCTGGAGATGCTCGAGGGGATCCTCGCGCTCACCGGCTCGGATGTCGGCGAGCTCGCGCGAGGCAATCTCGACCGGCAGGTCGGCGTCGTGCGCAAGGCGCTGGCGGCTTGGGCCGCCAAAGGGGACCTCGCTCGCGACGTCGAGGGGCCCCTGAGGATCATCGTCGAGCTCGAGGGAGCCCGCCCGCTCGGGGCCCTCCTGGGCGAGCTCGGGGTGCTCGAGCCGGTGTCGCTCCACGCGCGGGCGTTTGCCCGGGAGGCCATCGCCCGGGTGGTGGCGGGAGACGCCTTCGCGGCCTGGCTCGAGCAAGCGATGGGGTGACCCCCAGTCAGGCTTTCCCAGCCTTCTTGACGATGTCGCGGATGCGGTCCGCGGTAAGGCCCGCGGCCTTGCCGATCTCCTTGAGGACCTCGGCCTCCTTCTTGTCGATCCCCTTGCTCGCGTGGGCGACGAGCGCCGCGAAGTAGATCGCCGCCTCGCCCTGGCCGAGGGCCTTGAGCTCGGCCCCGACTGCGGCCGCGCGCTTGGCGGGCGTCTCGGCGTCGGCCTTCTTTGCGCACTCCGCCACGAGCTCCTCGGCCTCCCACTCGATGACCGCGCCTGCCGAGAGGATTTCGACGGCCTTCACGATGGCCGCGGTCTCGTCGTCGTCGACCTCGCCGTCGGCGCGGGCCGCGAGGTAACCCACCTCGACGGCGGCCTTGAACACCTCGTTCTGCTTGGGCACTCGCAGCTCGGCGC
>Ga0209415_10017778_pt1 | contig 11282 bp, 7 predicted proteins | sample PeaSoiSIISIP2007_FD_187696 | JGI IMG/M metagenome (GOLD analysis project Ga0209415, IMG submission 187696) | Peat soil microbial communities from Weissenstadt, Germany - SII-SIP-2007 (SPAdes) (version 2) | ecosystem: Environmental > Terrestrial > Soil > Wetlands > Peat | place: Germany...
TACGAAATTCAGTCCGTGCTGGGCGCGGGCGGCATGGGAGAAGTTTACCGCGCGCTCGACACCCGGCTCGATCGCACGGTGGCGATCAAAGTTCTGGCCTCCCACCTTTCCTCTTCGCCGGAACTGAAGCAGCGCATGGAGCGCGAGGCGCGGTCAATCTCTGCGCTGAACCATCCTCACATCTGCCAGCTTTATGACATTGGCTCGCAGAATGGCACCGACTTCCTGGTGATGGAATTCCTGGAAGGCGAGACTCTGGCCGAGCGACTGAAGAAAGGCGCGCTGCCGCTGCCCGAAACCCTGAAGATCGGGATTGCCGTGGCGGAGGCGCTGGCGACCGCGCATCGCCAGGGGATTGTGCACCGCGACCTGAAGCCGGGGAACATCATGCTGACGCAGGCGGGCGCGAAGCTGATGGACTTCGGGCTGGCCAAACCGCTGGGCTTGCAGAACCCGAGTGCGCCGTCGTCGTCGGCGCCCTCATTCACCGCGGCGGCCACGTTGAGCGGACCGAGCCCACTAAGCCCGCTGACCACGGCGGGCAGCATCATCGGAACGATTCAGTACATGTCTCCCGAACAGATTGAGGGCAAGGAGGCGGATGCGCGCTCTGACATCTTCGCGTTTGGCGCGGTTCTCTACGAGATGGTGACGGGCAAGCGGCCGTTTGCGGGGAAGAGTCAGATTTCCCTGGCGTCCTCCATTCTGGAAAAAGACCCGGACCCGGTCAGCGCGACGAATCCCTCGATTCCGCCGGCGTTTGAGCATGTGGTGAGCACGTGCCTGCAGAAGAATCCGGAGGAACGATATCTGGCCGCGCATGACATCCGGATTGAATTGCAGTGGATTGCGGCAGGCAAATCGTCGTCTGCCGTGGCTGCGCCCGCACCGCCCGCGCCCAGCCGCGAGCGTTTGTTTTGGATTGTGGCTGTCGTCATCGCGGTAATTTTGGGGGCGGTTACGGGAGTTTTCTTCAACCATCCTGCGCAGTCCGCGCAGGCGGTTCGGACCGTGGTGGATCCTCCGCCGAAGGTCACGCTGAATTTGACCGGAGATTTTGCCGGGCCGCCGGTGCTGTCGCCGGATGGAAGCGCCCTTGCATTTTCAGCGACCAGTGCCGACGGCAAGACGGCCATCTGGGTTCGCCCGATGAGTGCGCTGGACGCCCGCATGATCCCAGGCACCGACGGTGCGATTTTTCCTTTCTGGTCACCCGACAGCCGCTCGCTCGGATTCTTCGCCGATGGCAAGGTGAAAACCATTGATCTGAATGGCGGCTCGCCGCTGGTGGTTTGTGACGCGCCCTTCGGCCGCGGTGGTTCGTGGGGGGCGGGCGGAGTCATTGTATTCACTCCCGGCACACAGGCCCCCCTGATGCGCGTCAGTGCCACCGGCGGAACCCCAACTCCGCTCACCAAGATCGACCTGTCGCAGCACACTTCGCATCGCTGGCCGCTGTTCCTTTCCGACGGTCAGCATTTCATTTATCTGGCCATCAATCATGACCCGTCGCGGGCTGCGAACGACGCGCTGTACTACGCCTCGCTCGATGGCCGGGAAAATCGTCAGCTTTTCCGTTCGCAATCCAACGCGGTGTATGGCAGCGGATACCTTCTGTTTGCTCGCGGCGGCCAGCTGATGGCGCAATCGTTCGACGCCGGCAGCGGAACCTTGAGCGGCGAGCCGCTGGCGATTGCCAGCGGAGTGGTAGACGACGTCAGCACCTGGCACACGGATATCACTGCGTCCGACAACGGATTGCTCGTGTTAGGCAGTGGCGGGACTGCTGACTGGCAACTGGTCTGGATGGATCGCAACGGAAAGCAGATTGGCACCGTGGCCGACAAGCTGACTAACCTGCAATCGGCGCGCATCTCTCCCCAGGGCGACCGGATCGCTTTGCAGATGGACAATGGGATGAGCGACATCTGGGTGCTGGATCTGGCGCGCAATGTTCGAACCCGGCTTACATTCGGCCCAGTGTCGAACACATATCCGATGTGGTCGCCCGACGGTAAGTGGATCGCGTACTCCTCCGATCGCAACGGCCACGCCAGCTTGTACCGGAAACGGTCCGACGGCAGTGGCGCGGAGGAACTCCTGCTGACCGATGACCTGGTGTGCTTGCCCACCAGTTGGTCGACGGATGGCAAGACGCTGTTTTACGCCCGCGGTCCAGCGGGGGGTGGCAGCTGGGAGGTTTGGGCCCTGCCGCTCGAGGGAGAGCGCAAACCCATGCTGGTCGTACCCCATTCAGGGAACTCATCCAGCGTTATGGGATATCTCTCGCCGAACGGACGCTGGCTGGCCTACGCATCGAACGAATCGGGCACGCAGGAAGTGTATGTGGTGGCGTACGGCGGCGGGCAGGGCAAGTGGCAGGTCTCGACCAACGAGGGCTCCAAACCGCAGTGGAGCATGGACGGCAAGGAGTTGTACTTCGCCAACGACATCAGCCGCGTCTTGTCGGCCGTGCCGGTAAAGGAGGTCGATGGCGCGTTGCAGTTTGGCGCCGCGCAGGCGCTGGTAACGACTCCGGCGACGCAGCAGTTCATCTACGATGTTTCGCCGGATGGAAAGAAGATTCTTCTGAATATCGTTGCGCAGCAGGTCAGCCAATCGGTTACGGTGATTACGAATTTTCCGGCAGGCCTGAAGAAGTAGGTTCGCCGGACGCGTTGCCGGTCTGCGCGCGAGATCCCTCGCTTCGCCTGAAGGACGGCTACGCTCGGGATGACGCCGACGAGGAGACGATATCGAGGACAGCGGGGACGGCAATCAAATACAAGACCTAAACTCAAAGGCAAGATCAAAGGCAGCGGACAGAGCCTGCCCTGAGCCTGCCGAAGGGAGTGTCCGCTCCACACTTGTGCGTGGGGTCGCAGGCATGAGTGATTGGAATCACGCGGGTCCCACTTCGCTTTCGATCCAAACGACTTACGCGGTCCGACTTCACTTTGGCGATCGCATTTCTGGCTGATTCTCGCGGCTCTAATTGATTCCTAGTAATGATCACGCGTTCGCGGATCACTAGAATGACGCGACGCTTATGAAGCACACGACACGCATCGCTTCCGTTCTTTTTCTGCTGGCGATGCCAGCCTGGGGCGTTGAGCACCCCGGCGTTCTTCCCGCCGACGTCGAATGTTCTTCTTGTCACGCGAAGAAGATCAGTGGGAAGTCGGTGCACTCGGCCATGTCGACTTCGTGCACGGTGTGTCATGTGGCGAGAACGCAAGGCGACATGACGACGCTGAGCCTGGCCATGCCGAAGGAGCAGATCTGTTTTGCGTGCCACGAAAAATCCACGGAATTGCAGCGCCACGTTCCCAACGTGAAGGCACAATGCGTGGACTGTCACGACGCTCACAGCAGCGACCAGCGCATGTTGCTGCGAGCCGCGGTTACGCCGCTTTCGGCACTCAAGAAAAAGTGAGTCTGCCCATTCTGCCGGAAACTAAGCCAGCGGGCGTCCAATCTCCCAGTGATGTCCGAACGGATCCACGACGCGGCCTAAACGCCAGCCATGTTCCTCCACCACCGCATAGACCTGCGACGCCCCGGCGGCCAGAGCACGAGCGAAGACAGCATCGGGATCGGCAACCGTCAAGATGAGACGGACCGAACTGCCACCGATGGTCTGAGGACTGAAGTTGCCGTTTTCGGGAGACTCGTCGCTCAGCCAGAACTCCGCGCCTTCCACGGAAAGCCGAGCCACGACGCTGTCGCCCTCGCCCATGCGAAAAACTTCGGCCGCTCCGAAGGCGGACTTGTAGAAATCCACGGCGCGCGCGCCATGGCGAACGGAAAGCCAGGGAGCGATAGAGGTTGGAACTGCGGCGCGGTCGATCATAAAACTCTCCTCAAGACAAAAAGACAAATCGCAAATACTGACTTGTCCTAAAAACAATACCAGCCGGGCGGCGAACTTGTCGTGGTAAAATCCCGACACCTGAGGCTGGACGCCGCTTTGCGCGGGCCGTCCCGGCCCACCCTTCTCCCTGGAGGTACGCTCCATGATCTCTCGTTCCCTTGCAGTTCCACGCCTGGCGCCCCTCTTCTTAGCCGGCCTGATAGCGGCCACTTTGACCCCGTTTGCCCTCGCGCAAGACGCGCTCCCCAACCATCTCACCAAACGGGTCGTGGGCGACTACGGATATTGGAGCAGGTATCAGACTCCGGCATACGGCGCTGGACAGATTCCGTACCACATGCTGTCGCACATCAACCACGCTGGGGTGTCGTTCGATGCCAGTGGCACCTTGTCCGTGCCCTCAGGGCAGGGGAACGAATTTCTCGAACCCGAACTCAACCACCGCGCCCACGCCGCCGGGGTGAAAGTTATGCTCCTGCTGGGCGGAGATTTCATCGGGATCGAAGCCAGCGGCGCAGTGCAGACCCTGGTGGACAACATCGCGGCCTTCGAAAAGCAGTACCAATACGATGGCGTGGATGTTGACTGGGAATATCCCGAAACCACTGGCGACCGCAAATTCCTCGTGGATCTGATGGAGAGGCTCCGCAAGTCGGACCCAAGCTATGTGCTGTCGATCGACGCGGCGCCGTGGGGCGGGTACGGTTACGACCTGAAACACCTGCAACTGTCGCTCAGCTACGTCAACATCATGATGTATGACTGTGCCGGTCCCTGGACAGCGCACGGACAGCTTAATTCGCCTATCTTCTGGGACTGGCACAACCCTGCGCCCTATGAATGCCAGCCCGGCGGAAGCGTGCATGACACGGCGAACATTTTTCTGAAGCAGATGCCGGGCTGGAAGTTGAATATGGGGACGCCGTTTTACGGCTACCACTACCACAACATCAACCAGCTTTTTGGGTTGTGTCCAAATTCGGCGTGGACCCAGGATGGCGAGTGCGATAACACGGTAACCAGCGGAAACTACGGTCCAGACTTCAAGCCTCTGATCAACCAGCACGGATGGGAAACTTTTTACGATCCCATCTCCTTCGTTCCCTACATGCTGAGGACCGACGGGAAAGACGGCTACATCACCTACGATGACGCATTCTCGACGTACTACCGCGTGTGGTATTCCGATTGGGATCGCGGCCTGGGCGGCACGTTCATGTGGTCGCTCGACGCCGACTACGACGGCCACTCGCAGGACTTGCTGGTCGCGATGTATAACGCCTCGCTGAGCCGGCGCTGAACCCGGGTCGCGAGGCCATCCGCAAGGCCTAAACAATCGATTCTTTAGCCAATTCGGGAAGGCGGATCCGATGCCCGTTGAATAGGTTTGACCCGTCGTACCCAACGTGTTATAAATGCCCGTTTTGCGCTGGTATGCCGGGACCAGAGTCCTATTTGTCTGGTCAGGTTTTTTGCGGTGTAGCTTCTTAACTTAGATTCAGCGCAGACTCCGACGCGGCCAAGCTCCAACACTCTTATTGCAGTGGAAGCGTGTTCGGAATCCGGAAACAAATGTCCCAGGCCCGATTGGGCGTGTCACGGTTGATTGTCTTGGAATCGTGGCTCGCAAGGCCGGATGCTGCTTCCGGAAGCGGAGTCTAAACACGTTTATACATTCCTTAAAATCGTCATCTTTCGGAGGACTTATTATGCGTACCTGGCTCGCCACTGCTGCGTTTTTCACACGCCGCATGGGAACGAAATTCTCGGCGGCGGCCGCGCTGCTTTGCATTGGCTTTGTCACGACCGGCGCCGCTTCCGCGTTCGCTCAACCTGCTGGCGAAGGGGGCGAAGCGTCCCTGAAACTGCCAGACCTCTCGCAGGTCAGCTTCTTCAATGGCGGCATCGACGGCCATAAACTGCTGACCATCGGAATCCTGTTCTGCCTGTTCGGGCTGGGCTTTGGGATGACGATCTTTATGCGCTTGAAGAACTTGCCCGTGCATCGGTCGATGCGCGAGATCTCGGAACTGATTTACGAGACGTGTAAGACCTATTTGGTGACGCAGGGTAAGTTCATCCTGTTTCTGTGGGCCTTCATCGCGGTGATTATCGCGGCTTATTTTGGATGGCTGTCGCCGGTGCCGGGAAAATCGGTTGGGCTGACGCTGCCGATCATTCTTGGGTTCAGTCTGGTGGGCATCGCGGGAAGCTACGGCGTGGCGTGGTTCGGCATTCGCGTGAACACGTTCGCCAATTCGCGAACCGCGTTCGCTTCCCTGCCCGGCAAGCCGTATCCCGTCTATCAGATTCCGCTGGAGGCCGGCATGAGCATCGGCATGATGCTCATCAGCGTGGAATTGCTGATCATGCTGTTCATTCTGCTGTTCATTCCCGGAGACTATGCGGGACCGTGCTTCATCGGTTTCGCCATTGGCGAGTCGCTGGGCGCGGCCGCGCTGCGGATTGCGGGCGGCATCTTCACCAAGATCGCCGACATCGGGTCGGACCTGATGAAGATCGTGTTCAAGATCAAGGAAGATGACGCGCGCAATCCGGGCGTGATTGCCGACTGCACGGGCGACAACGCCGGCGACTCGGTTGGACCGTCAGCCGACGGCTTTGAAACGTACGGCGTGACGGGCGTGGCGCTGATTACGTTTATTCTTCTGGGCGTGAAAGATCCCAACGTGCAGGTGCAGTTGCTGGTATGGATCTTCGTGATGCGAGTGATGATGTTGGTGTCGAGCGCGCTCTCCTACTTCCTGAATAGCGCCATCGCCAAAGCGAAGTATGGCTCAGCGAACGAGATGAACTTCGAAGCGCCGCTGACTTCGCTGGTGTGGCTCACCTCTATCATCTCGATCGGCATCACCTATCTGATTTCGTACTTTGTCATTCCGCAACTCGGCACCGACGGGACGCAGTGGTGGAAGCTGGCCACGATTATTTCGTGCGGCACGCTGGCGGGCGCGCTGATCCCGGAACTGGTGAAGGTGTTCACCTCAACCGAATCGCGGCACGTGAAAGAAGTTGTGGTGTCGGCGCAGGAAGGCGGAGCGTCGCTGGGAATTCTGTCTGGATTCGTGGCGGGCAATTTTTCCGGCTACTATCTCGGGCTGGCGATGATGATGCTGATGGCGATCGCCTATTCCATGAGCACGATGGGGCTGGCGATGGCGGCGGGAATGCTGGCTCCGGCCGTGTTCGCGTTCGGGCTGGTGGCGTTCGGATTTCTGGGCATGGGGCCGGTCACGATCGCGGTGGATTCCTACGGTCCAGTGACGGACAATGCGCAGTCCGTGTACGAGCTTTCGCTGATTGAGGCCGTGCCGAATGTGAAGGCGGAAATCAAGAAGGACTTCAATATGGATGTGGATTTCGAGCGGGCCAAGCACTTGCTCGAAGCCAACGACGGCGCGGGGAACACGTTCAAGGCTACCGCGAAACCGGTGCTGATCGGCACGGCCGTGGTGGGCGCGACCACCATGATTTTCTCCATCATCATGGCGCTGACGCACGGCCTTACCGATGCCGACGGCGTGGCCAAGCTGTCGCTGCTCAACGCGCCGTTCTTCCTGGGACTGATCACCGGCGGAGCGATGATTTACTGGTTTACGGGCGCTTCCACACAGGCCGTAACCACGGGCGCTTATCGGGCGGTCGAGTTCATCAAAGCCAACATCAAACTCGAAGGTGTAGAGAAGGCTTCCATCGCCGACAGCAAGAAGGTGGTGGAGATCTGCACGAAGTATGCGCAGAAGGGCATGCTGAACATCTTCATCGCGGTGTTCTTCGGTACGCTGGCGTTTGCCTTCGTCGATCCGTTCTACTTCGTGGGCTACCTCATCTCGATTGCAATCTTCGGTTTATACCAGGCGATCTTCATGGCCAACGCGGGCGCTGCCTGGGACAACGCCAAGAAGATTGTGGAAGTTGAGATGAAGCAGAAGGGAACGCCGCTGCACGATGCGACGGTGATTGGCGATACAGTCGGCGATCCGTTCAAGGACACATCGTCAGTGGCGCTGAATCCGGTGATCAAATTTACGACCCTGTTCGGGTTGCTGGCGGTGGAACTGGCGGTAAAGCTGGCCAGCGATCAAGGGACGACGCTGACGCGAGTGCTGGCGGGGGCGTTCTTCGTGGTGTCGTTCACATTCGTGTACCGGTCGTTCTACGGGATGCGGATCAAGCAAGGAGCGGAGTAGGAAAATTCGCGGTAAAAAACAACGCCATCCGGAGGAATCCGGATGGCGTCTTTGTCTGTAGAGACGTTGCTTGCAACGTCTCTCTCACCATCGTCCGATCTCTCAACATCGTCCGAAATCGCGCCGGCAGAGACGTAGCAAGCTACGTCTCTACAACGTGCGGCTTAACGCCAGTTCAGTTCGCGTCGATCGCGATTCACGTCGCGGTACTCGCGGCGCAGTTCCCGGCGTTCGTGGCGTGCAGCAGCATAGTTTCCGCGGTACAGATCGCGGCGCAACTCGCGGCGATCGTGTGCGATTTTGGCCTCATCGTGCCGGATATCGCGGCGCGCGCCTCGGTCACCGTCCCATGCGAGGGCCGGCACCACACTCATTGCCACCAACAGGAGTATCCCAGCTATTGCGCGTTTCATATCTTTTCCTCCGACCGCAATCCGCGGTTCTACGAGATAGAAACACCCGGCGCGGAGAGGAGTTTCGCTGTGGAACGAGCCCATGGGTTCTGCGGGCAGGCAACCCTTCTCCGCGAACGGACATCGTTGGGAGTAATTTTCCGCCGAGTCGCAGAGGAGACCGACCGCGTCAATGACCGCTAAGGCCTGATAGCGTCGACTATACTTCTTGTTCTATGGAGCACACCTGCCCGGTCTGCGGCTACGCGAACCTTGCGGAACCACCGTATGACAAGACGGGAGGTGCATCGTTTGAAATCTGACCCTCCTGCGGAACAGAGTTCGGGTACCACGATGCTAGCAAATCGCACGCGGAGCTACGCAAGCTGTGGCTGGCCGATGGAGCACCTTGGCATAGTCGGGCAACGGCACCCCCGCCTCACTGGAGCGGTATCGAGCAACTAAGGGCAGCGGGGCTGAACAAATAGAAAGCGCCGAGTTTTGAGTGTGTAACCGCCTGTCTTCAGCCGCTATGATAGTTGCGCATGGAAACTGTGAATGTTTCTTTTCGTTACGCTGAACAGGACTACGTTCGTGCCCTGCGTGCCCACTATGCGGGACGCCTTAGATTGCCCTTCGATATAGCCGTCATCGTGGGAGTCGCTATTATAGGGGCCTACCAATGGCGGTCAGGTTCGCATGTATTCGGAATCATCTCGCTTTGCTTGTCTGGCGTTCTCGCTTTAATGCTCGTCGCTGCCTTCGCTTTAATTCCGAGTATCGCGTTTCGCAGGCAGCCAAAGTTCCGCGATGAATACTCGCTGAGCTTTTCGCCGGAAGGAATCCACTTTCGGACGACACATATTGATTCCGACCTCAAATGGGGCATATACACGTGGGCATTGGCTGATGCGTACTCGTTTATTCTCTACTACGGCTCCCAGCAATTCACGGTTATCCCCAAGCGCGTCTTTGAGAGCCCGTCACAGCGGCAGGCGTTCGAGCAATTGCTGCGACAGAACGTGTCAAGGGTCGTGGACAAAACTAAATGACGGATCAGATGGTTGGTCAATTGACGACAAATCTCCACTCGTTGACCTGCGGGTAACCGCGGGGCTCATTAATTTGGGCCTTTCATCTTTTCTTTCACGCTGTGCGCGAGCTTCTCGATTTCCTCAGCTCTCTTGATCACGTCAAGCGAGAGGACGTTTTCGTCGGACTTGTCCACAAATTGTTTGAGCTCGACCGAGAGCTTCAGCAACTTGTCGGTGTCGTTTTTTAGCGCGGCCACCCGCTCTTTTGCGGCCTTCTTCTCCATGTCGTGTGCGATGCGGGAGCGGGCCTCGTCTGCGCTCCCCATCGGCGGGTTGGTGTCGGTCCTGACGGGTGGAGCGGGCTGGCGCGGCATGGTATTCTGCGCCCAGCTGGGAAAAGCGAAAACGCATAGGAATACTGCCCACACGAAGGTGGATCGCACGGCGACCTCGCAGAGAGTCAACCTGCCCTGCTCTGCGAAAATTATACTTCGGGGCAAATCGGGCAAAGAGAAATTAACCACGGAGGGCACGGGTGACACAGAGGGGAAAGCGAGCGCCCCGGACGAATGCGTCCGGGGCTACGGGTTTACAGCGAGCTCATGTTCGCCAGAAACTCGGCGTTGGCCTTGGTCTTGTTCAGGCGTTCGACCAGCAACTCCATGGCTTCGACGGGCGACAGCGGGTTCAGCACTTTGCGCAGGACCCAGATGCGCTGCAGATCCTCTTTGGGGATAAGCAGTTCTTCTTTACGCGTGCCGGAGCGTTGAATGTCGATGGCCGGGAAGACTCGCTTGTCGACCAGTTTGCGCTCGAGGATGATTTCGCTGTTACCCGTGCCTTTGAACTCTTCAAAGATCACGTCGTCCATGCGGGAGCCGGTATCGATCAGCGCGGTGGCAATGATCGTCAGCGAGCCGCCTTCTTCAATGTTGCGGGCGGAGCCGAAGAAACGTTTCGGACGCTGCAACGCGTTCGAGTCCACGCCGCCGGAGAGCACTTTGCCGGAGGGCGGAACGATCGTGTTGTAGGCGCGGGCCAGACGGGTGATGGAATCGAGCAGGATCACGACGTCGCGCTTGTGCTCGACTAATCTCTTCGCTTTCTCGATCACCATTTCGGCGACCTGCACGTGGCGGGCGGCGGGCTCGTCGAAGGTCGAAGAAATAACCTCGCCTTTGACGGAACGCTGCATGTCGGTGACTTCCTCGGGCCGCTCGTCGATCAGCAGCACCATCAGCACAACTTCAGGATGATTCGCGGTGATGGAATTGGCGACATTCTGCAGCAGCATGGTCTTGCCGGCGCGCGGCGGAGAAACGATCAGGCCGCGCTGTCCCTTGCCGAGAGGCGTGAGCAAATCCATGACGCGGGCGCTGGCGTTTTCGCGGGTGGTCTCAAGCTTGAGGCGCTCCTGCGGATACAGCGGCGTCAGGTTATCGAACAGGATCTTGTTGCGGGCCTCATCGGGCGATTCGAAGTTGACGGCTTCAATCTTGACCAGCGCGAAATATTTTTCGCCTTCGTGCGGAGGACGCACCTGGCCGCTGATGGTGTCGCCGGTCTTAAGGTCAAATTTTCTAATCTGCGAAGGCGACACGTAGATGTCGTCGGGGCCCGGAAGGTAGTTGTAATCGGGTGAGCGCAGGAAGCCATAGCCATCGGGCAGGATTTCGAGGACGCCTTCGGCGAAGATGTGGCCTTCTTTTTCGCTCTGCGCCTGCAGGATCTTGAAGATCAAGTCCTGCTTGCGCATACCGCTGGCACCGGG
>Ga0209415_10017779_pt1 | contig 11281 bp, 11 predicted proteins | sample PeaSoiSIISIP2007_FD_187696 | JGI IMG/M metagenome (GOLD analysis project Ga0209415, IMG submission 187696) | Peat soil microbial communities from Weissenstadt, Germany - SII-SIP-2007 (SPAdes) (version 2) | ecosystem: Environmental > Terrestrial > Soil > Wetlands > Peat | place: Germany...
TTTAGGCCCTTAACCCCTTACTGGCATTGGTCCCTGGGGAGGCCTTCGTTGATTACCTGCGGGCGATTCGACACTGGCGGCTTGATGCGGCGTGGCTGCGGGCCTGATCGAACACGAGCAGGGGGCACCAAAGCTGCGTTTGTGCGCGATCGCCCGTTCACGCTAACTGAAAACAAACACATTGGTTAGCTAATTCTGCGCCGGAAAGTAGCTAGGAGGCGCTGCGGTAACGTCGCGAAGCGGGTCCACTCTGTAAGCTGATGGGAACCTCCTGGCAACGGCCGGGCAACTTCAGCAAGTCGTCGGGCAGCCCAAGCGACAGCTTAGCGAGGCGTGGCAAGTTCGAGCCGCTTGATCCTCGGGAACGCGGGAGTGATCGCCTGGATATCGCCGACCATTCCCGATACGTTCTGCAGAACGAGATCGAGGTGCTTCTCGCGCTTCGCCCAGTTTTTCTCTGTCGCCTGCTTCTCCTTGTGGAGGTCGTCTCTCATCGTGACGAAGGCCTCGACAATTGCTTCGACCCGCTGGCGGAACTCGGTGCTCATGAGGTACTGGTAAAGGACTTCCATCTTCTCTGTCTTGCCCTGGGCCGTCATCGTGACGCGGGCAACATCAACGAGGTTGGCGCGGAGTGCGGCCGCTAAGCCCACGGCCACCGAGAAGTCAGCTACCCAGACGCCGGAGACTTGACCGAAGGGGGAACGCATGTCCTTAGATTAATCCCTTGTGCGTTTCTCGCTAACGACGATGGGCAAGACCTCATCGAATACACGCTACTGATGGCCTTCGTGGCTCTCGCATCTGCAGCCTTGTTCATTGGTGCGGGTGGAAGCATCAACACGATCTGGACCACCGCGAATACCCAGCTTTCCAACGCGGCCACCTCGGCTTCGTAGGGCTGACCTGGACACAACCCCGGAGAGAGGGCAATGAGCGCCGCGTCCCTTAACTTAACAACGGGGAGTGGCTGAGGTGATTTGTCTGCGATGCTCGATTGTATTCGCGGAATAACTAAGCTTAAGGCCTGAATACCGCTTTCCTCGCGAGCCGCCAGAATAGAGGATGAGAGGCTCGGATCGTCGCTCCCTGTTGCGGAGTCTCCGGGCGGACGGAGTGTCGGCATGGGCGGACAATTGGCCTCGGGAGAGTTGAAGCACCTCTATCCCGCGGACGCCCCACTGGCGGCCCACTGCCAGCGGGTTTCGGCGCTGGCCGCGGAAATCGCCCAAAGGACCGCATTCCCGCCGGCCGGCGCCGCGTTGCTCCGCCAGGCGGCGGCGCTCCACCACTTTCCACCGCTCCTGCTCGATCCGGGAGCGCTCCGGCGCCTGCTTCCCGACGTTCTGCCGAGAGGCGGGACAGCCGCGCCGGAACTGCCTTCTTCGGCGCGGTTCATTCCCGAGGATCTCGCCACCGTGCTGCTGATCCTGCATTGCCGGTTCCACGGTTCGGCGGACGGCCTCCTGCGCAGGGTGGCAGCAGTCCTGCAGCTCAGCGATTTTCTGGATGAGCAGATGCAGCTCCTGGCCTATGAAGACTGCGCGCCCGCCGGGATCTGGGCGGGGCTGGAACAGATTTCCGATTTCACGCTCTTTGACCGAACGTTGGTCGAAGACGCACGGAGGGCGCTGACAGCCGGCGGCTACGCTCTTCCCGAATCCGGCCCGGAGTTGACGGTACAAGCCCGCACTGCCCGCAAAATCTTCTCCGTGCTGGCCTTCCATCGCGATTGCGAGATCCGGGAACTGGAGAAGCTGGCTACCTCCGATCCGGTTCTCGCCGGGCGCTTGATCCAGGTCGCGAATTCAGCCATCTACAGCCCGGTCCAACGCTTGGGTTCGGTTCGCCAGGCGATCACTTACGTCGGCGGCGAGAAGGCCCGCAAGGTCATGCTGGCCGCAGCTCTCGAGCCTGTATTTGCCGGAGGAGGAATGCATCAGGTCTGGAAGCATTCGTTGCGCGCCGCGCAGCTTTCCGAAGCCCTCGCTCAATCCACCGGGATCATGGATGCCGATGAAGCGCTGTTGCTGGGTCTGGTACACGATATTGGCCGGCAGCAGACACAGAGGGCGACGGCAAACCGGCAATCCGCTTGTGCCCGGCTGCTGAATGGCGGGTGTCCGTTGACCTACGTCGAGCGCCTCTGGTTCCAGCGCGATCATGGCGACGTGGGAGCCGAGGTGCTGAAAACCTGGGATTTCCCGGAGCACTTGATAGGCGCGGTTCGGCACCACCATCGCCCCGAGGCCTCGGAAGGCGTGCATGCGGCGGTCTTGTATCTCATCGAGTTTTGGACCGGTGGCGAGGAAGATCTGCCCTCGCTCACGCGGCTGGGAAGCGCCCTGGCGCGCACCGGCGTCTCGGGAGAGACACTCATGAACATCGCGCCCCGCCGCGGCTCTCTTTACGAACTTCTCGGCGCCGCATAGGAAGAAGTAAATGTTCAGCGGAGAGGGGGCGTGCGACCTCCGCGGGAGTGAGGGCGGTCCGCTTTGCGGCTGGATGGGGGAGGAGCGAAACGCTTCAGGTCCGCGATCGCGTCATCCACTGAGCGGAGCGCCCGGCGCAGATTGGCGATGGCATTTTTGATTCGCGTCTGGAGGGCGCGGGGAAGGCGATTTCCGGTCTTCTTTGGCGGTAGATGCATGGTGACGGCCTCAAACTGGCCGGCGTTTAACGATCGTTTACATTGTGGCCCGTAAGGTGAAAGGCTCCTATCCGAAATTTTTCGGGAATGGCGGATGGAGATTACCGGTAACGTAGCTGCCAGACGCCCGGAAGCCCGTAGTTTTGCGGATGGCGAATTCGGCGGCCAGGGGGTTAAATCGAGGTAGGGCTGGTCACGAACGTTGTTTCGCGGCGGGCTCGGAAAGGGGCACCAGGTGGCGGAGCCGGTAAGACCACGGATCGTTCTGGCGGACGATCATGAGGATCTTCTGCACGAAATGTATGAGCTGCTCGCGCCCGAGTTCGAGGTCCTACGATCGGTTCGGGAAGGCGCCGCACTGATCGAAGCCGCGCTCGAGTTGCGCCCCGATGTTGTGGTTTCCGACATCAACATGCCGGGGTTGAACGGGATCGACGCAGCCCGGCAGATCCGGAAACGCGGGGCGTGTGACAGGGTGATCCTGCTCACCGTGTATCGCGAGCCGCAACTGGTCCGCAGCGCGCTCGAAGCCGGAATTCAAGGTTATGTATTGAAGCTGGACGCGGGTGAGGAGCTCATCGCGGCGGTCAGGAGCGTGCTGGCCGGGAATACCTACCTCTCTCGCGGAGTCATCAGGCTCAATGGTGCGTGAGACGCGTTACAATAACTTGTGACTGCGGGTCTCAAGAATGCCCAGGACCAAGGTCCTCCTCGCTGACGATCACACGGTAGTCGCCGAGGGCCTGCAATCCCTGCTGAAGGATACCTTCGATCTGGTAGGTGTAGTCCACGATGGGCGCGCCCTGGTGGAAGGGGTCGAGAAACTGCGGCCGGATGTGGTGGTGACCGACATTTCCATGCCGTTGCTGAACGGGCTCGATGCGATTCAGCAAATCCGGGCGCGACATCCGGAGACCAAGATCATCGTGCTCACCATGCATGGGGAAACTCAGTTGGCCGTGGATGCGTTTCGCAAGGGAGCATCGGGCTACCTGCTCAAGGTTTCGCCGGGCGAAGAGCTGGTCACGGCCATCACCCAGGTGGCGCAGGGACGGTCGTACATTACTTCGCTGCTGGCCAAAGACCTCATCGCCGTGCTCCTGGAGGCGCGCGGGGAGGATAAGGGCGTCATACCGCTTACGCCCAGACAGCGCGAAGTTCTGCAACTCATCGCCGAAGGGCGGACCATGAAAGAAGTCGCCTCCATCCTCCATATCTCGCCGCGTACGGCAGAGTCTCACAAGTACGAGATCATGCAGACTCTCGGGGTGGAGAACACGGCCCAGTTAGTCCAGTACGCCATCCGCCTGAAGCTGATTCCGGAGTGACATGGGCGAGGGGAGCTTTTCGACGGGGCGCGGCCGGTTTCTGGTCCTGTCGCTGACGGTTTGCGCCGTGGCCATGATCGCCGCTGCCTGGTGGTATTACCAGCGCCAGCGGGAGGCGATGGACGCCGCGGCGGTGAATCAACTGGCCGCGATCGCCGCGGGAAAGGTGGCCCAGATTGCCAACTGGCGGGGCGAGCGCCTGGGCGACGGCCGTGTCCTGGCGGTGTCCCCGTTGATGCGCAACGCACAGCGAGTTCTATCGGGTGGCCAGGCGGCGGAAGAGGATCGGGCCGATATCCTGGCGGTGATGAACCGGCTGTCGCACGAGTTTCTGTACACCGACGCAACGCTGGTGGACCTGGATGGCTCCGTCCACCTGCGGCTGAATGCGGACCGCACGGATTCCGCGCAGTTCAGGCAGCCTTCCCGCCGGGAGCTCGCCGCTGAGGCTGTCCGGGCCAACGACGTCGTGCTCTCGGACCTCACTCTCGACACGCGCTTCGGCCGCCCGTTGATGGCGCTGACCGTCCCGGTGCGCGGTTCAGGAGCGCTGATTCTGGAAGTCGATCCCGCGAAATTTCTCTACCCCTATCTGCGGTCATGGCCGACGCCCAGCCGGACGGCGGAGAGCTTCCTGATGCGGTTCGAAGGCCCCAACGGAATTCTCGTTTTGAGCGACCTGCGCTATGCGCCTGGAAGCGCCGTGACCCGCCGCGGTTCCTATTCGGCGGCAGAACTGCCCGATCCAAACCAGTTGATGTCGGGCTGGTCTCACATGACGCCGGACTACCGTGGCGTGCCTGCTCTGAAGGTGACCCGTCGCATCCCGGACTCGCCGTGGTATCTCACCGCCAAGATCGACCAGAGCGAAGTGGAAGCCCCGCTCACCCGCCTCTTATGGGAGATGGTCCTGATTGTCGCCTTGATCGCGGTGGCCAACGGCAGCGGAGTGGCGCTGATCTGGAGGAACCAGCAACTGCAAACCTATCGCGACCGGGAGGAGTGGTTTCGCACCGTGGCCAACGATACTCCCGCCTATCTGTGGATGTCCACGCTCTCGTCGGAGAACTCGTTCATCAACAAGCCGCTCGCCAGGTTCTTTGGCACGGACCGGCAAGACCTCGGGTTCGAATGGGTCAATACCATCCATCCCGAGGACGCGGAACGCGCGCGTGCCAGGTATATCGAGTGCCTGGCCACCCGCTCCGAGTACCTTACCGAATTCCGAGTCCGGCGCTTCGATGGAGAGTATCGTTGGGTGATTGCCCACGGCGTGCCCCGATTCTCGCCGAAAGGCGAGTTTGTCGGTTACGCGGGCTCTTTGACGGACATCACCGAGCGACGCGAGGCCGAAGCGCGCCTGCGGGCCGCCAATAGCGGGCTGGCTCACGAACTGGAGGAGCGCACGCGGGCGGAGCGGGAGATTCAGGCACTCACGGCGCGCCTCATCGGCGCCCAGGAAGACGAGCGGGCCCGCATCGCCCGGGAGTTGCACGACGACCTCAGCCAGCAGATCGCCGCGCTGAGCATCGGGATGAGCAACCTGAAAAGGAAGCTTCCTCCGCAATCCGAGGCGGTTGCGCAAAGCGAGCGGATTCAGCGGAAGCTGGTCGAACTGGGGGAATCGACGCGCCGGCTTTCGCACGAGCTGCATCCCGCCGTGCTGGAGCATTCCGGCTTGGCCCCAGCGTTGCGGGAGTACTGCTCCGAATTAGCCGCGCTTACGGGAGTCCGGGTGGCATTCGAAACCGAGGGCTGCCTGGACGATTTGTCGTCCGCGGTCTCTCTCTGCGTTTTTCGGGTGGTCCAGGAAGCGCTCCGGAATGTGGTCCGGCATGCCGGGGTGGATGAAGCCCGAGTCGAACTCCGGCGGGCGGATGGCATGCTTTGCCTGAGTGTCTCCGATCGCGGAGCGGGGATCGAGCCTCGCCAGGACTCCGCACCGGCCGGCCTCGGTTTGGTGAGCATCAAGGAACGCACGCGGCTGGTGAATGGGACCTTCGACATTCAGAGCCGGCCGAATCAAGGCACCACTCTGACGGTCCAGGTTCCGGTCGCTTGAAGCCCCCACCTCCCAACCCTCGCTTCTAATCCCCGGCCCATCTTAAAGAAATCCCCGCGGGCAACCGATAAAGACAAGCAGGATGAAAGCCTCACCGGGCTGCGAGGATCGAGTGTTCATTATGGAAGATCGCAACGAGTTCGGAGGACTGTTGGTGGACCGCGTCGACGAGGTGGCGGAGGCCGGCGCCGATGTCGGTGATCGGGTGATAGCGGAGCGCCGGATTCAAAACCCATGAGTATGCGAGTACTGGTGGTGGACGACAGCGTCCTGTTCCGGCGAGCGATTTCCATGGCTTTGGAAGGAGTGCCCGGAGTGGAAGTAGTGGGCGCCGCGGCCAACGGCCGGCTGGCGTTGGCCCGGATGGAGGCCCTGCGCCCAGACCTGGTGACGCTGGATATCGAAATGCCGGAAATGAACGGCCTCGAGGTGCTGGAGGCCATGCGCTCCGGCGGCCTCGATGCGGGCGTCATCGTGCTGAGCGCTCACACGGGGAAGGGCGGCGAGCTGACCATGCGGGCGCTGGAGCTGGGCGCCTTCGACTTCCTGACGAAACCCGAATGTGGCGCGCCGGGAGAGAATATTGCCTCGCTCCGCAGCCAGCTCCAGCCGATGATCCGGGCCTTCGAGCGGCGGCGCGACAGCCGCAACATCCTCATCGGAACAACGGGCCAAGCGGTCTCGCCGCCTCCCGTGCGGCGAGACGAGAGCCGGCCCGTGCAACCCGCGCGCAGGCTGCGCGCCTCCGGCCCCCCGATGGTCCTGATTGGCGTTTCCACTGGTGGACCCGCGGCGCTGTCCCGCGTCCTCCCGGCGCTGCCCGCCAACCTGGGTGCGCCGGTGTTCATCGTCCAGCACATGCCGGCGCTGTTCACCCAGCCTCTGGCCGCCAGCCTGGCCGCCAAGAGCGCCATCCGCGTCAAGGAAGCCGAGGACGGAGAAACGGCGCAGGCGAACTGCGCCTACATCGCGCCGGGCGGCAGGCAGATGAAGCTGTTGCGGGGCGCCCGGGGAGAGGCGATTGTGCGCATCACCGACGATCCCCCGGAGAACAATTGCCGACCCGCGGTGGACTACCTGTTTCGCTCCGTGGCGCTCGAATTCCCCGGCCGCGCGGTGGCCGCCATCCTGACCGGTATGGGAAACGACGGCGCCGCGGGTCTCAAGATGCTCAAGCGCGGCGGCTGCCAGGCCATCGCGCAGGATGAAGCCAGTTGCGTGGTTTTCGGCATGCCCAGGGAAGCCATCCTGGCCGGGGTGGTCGATACCGTGGCGCCGCTCGACTCCATCGCCGCGGCCATCGTGCGCTCCCTGCGCGAGGGTTTTGCATGACGAAGCTGCTGCCCGAGGAGTGCGAACCGGTCTCCCGCTACGTCTATTCGCTATGTGGCGTGGCCTTGGACCAGTCCAAGGCCGATCTCATGGAAGGCTGGCTGGCTTCTCTGGTGGAAAAGACGGGCAGCGCCAGCTTCAGCGGGTTGGTGGCCCGTGCTAAAGCCGATTCCAGCCGCGCGCTTGACCGGCGCATCGTGGATGCCATCACCACCGGCGAGTCGCTGTTCTTTCGCGATACCGCGCCCTTCGACCTGCCGCGGCAGAAGATTGTGCCGGAGTGGATGGATCACCAGCGCTCCGGACCCGAGCGCATCCGCGGCACCGACACACCGGATGCCGCCATCGCCCCCGCCCGCACGGCGCTGTTCGGGCGCATCGAGCGCGCGCTCGAGCCGGAGGGCTGCCGGATCGCCGGCGCCATGGAATCGCTCAGCGGCATCGGCCCGCGGTTTGAGTCCAAACGCGACCTTCGCTCGGTGTTTGATCCACTGAAAACGGCGGGCGCCGGCCGCCAGGGGCAATCATGACCCGGACTGTCAGGACTTTGCTCGGAAGGCTCGCCGCTTGCGGCCACGTTGCCGGAATCGTGCCTCTGGCGGTCTTGTGTTTGTCCCTCTTCGCGACCTCACTAAACTGGCGAATGATCCGCACGGGTTCGAGCGCCGGCCAATGGATCGCACTTTTCGGCGGTATCGGGGTCAGCATCCTCCTGGCATGGATCTCCTTCAAGTTGCTGTCCAATCGCGAGACGGCCATCGAACTCGCCAGCACCGTTGCGCATCGCCTCGAGGAGAGCGAGACGCGATTTGGGACCATGGCCAACTCCGCTCCGGTGATGATCTGGATCGCGGGAAAGGACAAAGGCTGCGTCTGGATGAACCAGCGCTGGCTGGAGTTCACCGGCAGGACCACGGACCAGGAACTGGGAGCGGGATGGATGCAAGGCATCCATCCCGAGGATGCCGTGCGGCTCGCAGAGATTCTCTCCAGCCAAATGGAGGCGCACCTGCCGTTTCGGATCGAGTTCCGCCTTCGCCGCGCCGATGATGAATACCGTTGGCTGCTGAACAGTGGAACGCCGCGCTTCGACGAGCGAGATCGCTACGCCGGGTATATCGGCTCCTGCATCGACATTACCGACCGCAAACAACTCGAGAGCGAGTTGCGGCTGGCGGATTTCACCATGAACCGCATGGAGGACGCCGTGTATTGGATACGGCCGGATGGGAGCATCTGGAACGCTAACGAGGCTGCCTGCCGGATGCTGGGCTATTCCCACGATGAGCTGACCAGGCTGGTGATCGCCGAGATCGACGGCTCCGGGGACTTTCCCAGGGAGAAATGGCCGCAGGCCTGGGCCGCGGTGAAGAGTCTCGGCAGTGTGCGTATCCAGTCCCTTCACCGCACCCGGGACGGCCGCGATATCCCGGTGGAGATCACCTCCAACTATGTCGAGTTCGGGGATAAAGAATATGCCTGTGCCATCGTCCGTGACGTCAGCGAGCGGGCCACGGCCGAGGCGCTCAAAGAGCGGATGCTGTTGCGCCAGCGGGCCATCCTCGACAATCTGCCCATGCAGGCGTGGCTCCAGGATGCGGGCGGCCGTTACGAAATGGTCAACGATGCGTTCGCCGCCGCTTGTGGCTCGAGCGTCAGCCGGATCATCGGCAAATCGGCGGCCGAAGTGTGCCCGCCGGAATTGGCCGCGCTGGACGATGCCGACACCCGCGAAGCGCTGCGCTCCGGCCTCAAGCAGCAGGGCGAAAGATGTGTGGGCGGCCCGTCCGGGAGCCGGTGGTATCACCGCCAGACCACGCCGTTATTCGATGAACGCGGAGGCCTGACGGGAACCACCGGGATCGCCCTCGACATCTCCCAGCGGAAGCGCTACGAAGAGCAGTTGGTGCTGGCCCGCGAAGCCGCGGATTCGGCCAGCCGCGCCAAGAGCGAATTCCTGGCCAACATGAGCCACGAAATCCGCACCCCCATGAACGGCATCGTCGGCATGAACGAGCTGCTGCTCGGTTCCGCGCTCGACCCTCGCCAGCGCAAGTATGCCGCCATCATCCGCGACAGCGCCGCATCCTTGCTGGCGGTGCTCAACGACATCCTCGACTTTTCAAAAATCGAAGCCGGCAAACTGACCCTGGAAACCGTAGACTTCGATCTCCGCCCGCTCATGGAAAGCGTGGCCGACCTGTTCGCCGCCCGAACTTACGAAAAAGGGATCCAGCTCGTCTGCTTCATCGAGCCCGCCGTCCCCACACGGCTGCGCGGCGATCCGGCCCGCCTGCGCCAGGTGTTCGTGAACCTGGTTGGAAACGCCGTCAAGTTCACGGAATCCGGCGAGGTCTCGTTCCGGGTGAAGCTGGAAACCGACGGCAACCCGGCGGGCTTGCGTTTCGAAGTCATCGACACGGGGATCGGAATTGGCCCGGACCAGGGCGGCCTGTTGTTCCAGCCCTTCTCGCAAGCCGATTCGTCTACCACCCGGCGTTTCGGGGGCACCGGTCTCGGCCTGAGCATCGTCCAACGGCTGGTCACCCTGATGGGCGGCCGCGTGGGCTGCCAGAGCGAGCCGGGAAAAGGCTCGACGTTCTGGGTCGCGGTTTCGTTTGAGCAGCAGGCCGGGGTATTGCGCCCGCGCCCGCTGTCGCTGCGCGGCCGCCGCGTCTTGGTGGTGGATCGGAACGCGGTCGCCCGCAGCCATCTGCGCGAGCTGCTCACCTTCTGGGAATGCCATGTCGAAGAGCCGGCCGATTTCGCCGCCGCGCTCGTCCGCTTGGGGGAAGCGGCCCCGGCCGAGCCGTTTGAAGCCTTGCTGGTGGATGTGGAGACTCCCCAATTCGAGAGTGTTTTCGCCGCGGCACGCTTGCGGCATCCGGAACTGGCTGCGGTGCCGGCGGTGGCCCTGGTTCCGCTAGCCCGCGCGGCCGCCCCGGACCATTGGCTGAGCCTCGGCTTCACGGCCCGCGTCAACAAGCCGGTCAAGCAAGGCGAGCTGGGGGCTTGCCTGGCGGACATATTCGGGTACGCCGCCATGCCCGGCGGCTCTCTCCCCGAGAAGCCGGGGCGCTCCATACCGCCACGCGCGCGGCGCGCCGATTACCGGTTGCTGGTGGTGGAAGACAACGAGACCAACCAGGAAGTCGCCATCGGCATGCTCCAGCAGTTGGGCTATGGCAGCGTGAAGGTGGCCGGCGACGGCAAGCAGGCACTCGAGGCCCTGGAGCGCGCGGATTTCGACCTGGTTCTGATGGATTGCCAGCTTCCGGGGATGGACGGCTACGAGGCATCGCGCCTGATCCGCCAGCCGGCCACGCCGGTGCGCAATCACCAGGTGCCCATCGTTGCCATGACGGCTCATGCGCTGGCAGGCGATCGCCAAAAGTGCATCGCGGCGGGAATGAACGACTACCTCTCCAAGCCGATCCGCCTCGATGTCCTGGAACGTGTGCTGGAGAAGTGGCTGTCCGCGACTGCTGCGGAAACCGTGAAGCTCGAGGAACAGGCTCCCCTGCCGCCGCGCCCCATATCGGCGCAGGCAGCCTTTGACGGGCCCGATCTGCTCGAACGCCTGATGGGCAATTCGGACCTGGCGCGCCGGGTTGTGTCCCGGTTCCTGACCGGCATGCCGCAGCAACTGGCGGCGCTTTCCGAAGCCCTGGAGCACGCCGACGGAAACAGCGTCCGCCTGGCGGCCCATTCTATCCAGGGCGCGGCAGCCACTGCCGGCGGAATCGAACTGCGCGAGACCGCACGCAGAATGGAACAGTTGGGAAAGTCCGGGGACGTTGCAGCGGTCAGCGTACTCATGCCGGAGCTGGCGACGCGCCTGGAGCAGTTCCGCGCCGCCACCGAGCGTTTTCGCGAAGCCAGCCACCCCTAAACCCCCTAACCCCCCCT
>Ga0209415_10017780_pt1 | contig 11280 bp, 11 predicted proteins | sample PeaSoiSIISIP2007_FD_187696 | JGI IMG/M metagenome (GOLD analysis project Ga0209415, IMG submission 187696) | Peat soil microbial communities from Weissenstadt, Germany - SII-SIP-2007 (SPAdes) (version 2) | ecosystem: Environmental > Terrestrial > Soil > Wetlands > Peat | place: Germany...
TCGGTCACCCGGAGGTCGAGCAGCTCGTCGACGAGCTCGTCCAACATCGTGCGCCTCCTCTTCGATTGACGGGCTCCGCACCGTACCGTTGTCAATACTGACAATCAAGATGGCAATTTCAGCCATGTCTCGGCGGCGTGTGAATAGCGGCGACTTATTGGTGCAATTAGCGACAACCGGGTACATTTGGCCTCGTGGCGAAAGACGCCGTCTTCGACGTGCTCGTGATCGGCAGCGGGGCCTCCGGCCTCGCCGCCGCCGTGTCCGCCGAGCGGGCGGGCGCCCGCGTGGCGCTGGCGACGAAGGGCTCGCTCCAGTCGTGCAACTCGGCGAAGGCGCAGGGCGGCATCCAGGCTGCCTTCGGCGAGGACGACTCGCCCGAGCAGCACGCGCAGGACGTCTGGAAGAGCTCGCACGAGACGGCCAACATGGAGCTCGTCGAGATCCTCACCTCGGAGGCGCCGTCGGCGATCCACTGGCTCGAGGAGCTCGGCGTCCAGTTCACGCGCGAGAACGGGGGCTACCGGCTCGCGCGCTGCGGCGGCGCGTCGCGCAAGCGGCTGCTCCAGGTCGGCGACCGGACGGGGCACGCGATCACGAAGGCGCTGCGCGAGGCGGCCGAGAGCTCGTCCATCCAGGTCTTCCCCAACTCGCCCCTCGCCGAGCTCGAGCCGTCGTGGCGCGCGCGCTGCGGCGAGCACGTCCTCGAGGCCTCCACCGTCGTCCTCGCCGCCGGCGGGCGCTGCTTTCGCGAGGCGGAGGAGCGCGGCGAGCTCTCCACCAACCATCCCGGCGCCACCGGCGAGGTGACGAAGATCGCGCTCGGCCTCGGCGCCGAGTCGCGCGACCTCGACGCGCTCCAGTACCACCCGAACGGCGGCGCGTGGCCGGAGAACATGCAGGGCTACTCGATCCCGGAGACGACGCGCGCGTACGGCGCCGTTCTCCTCAACGCGGACGAGGAGGAGTTCACCGACTCGCTCGGCCCGCGCGACGTCGTCGCGCAGGCGATCGTCGACGAGGTGGCGAAGGGCAAGGGCGTCGAGACGCCTGACGGCCGCCCCGCCGTCTGGCTCGACACGACGCGCATCAGCGCGCACGACGCGGAGCTCTCGCTCCCGTACATGCTGCGCCGCTACCGCGCCGGGGGAATCGACCCGCTCGCCGAGAAGATCCTCACCTACCCCGTGCTGCACTACCAGAACGGCGGCCTCGTCATCGACCGCGATGCACAGACGACCCTCGAGGGGATGTACGCCTGTGGCGAGATCGCGGGCGGCACGCACGGGCGCAACCGGATGATGGGCAACTCGCTGCTCGAATGCGTCGTCTTCGGAAGGAGGGCCGGCCGTGCCGCTGCTGCTCGACACTGACCTGCAGGGCGCGGTGGAGGACGCCGCAGCGCACCTGTACGTCTGGGCGCTGAAGGACATCCCGCAGGACCTGCGCGATGCGCTCAAGGCCGCCGCCGCGCGCGAGACGTCGGTGCCGGGGCAGCGCGTCCTCAACACCATCCTCCGCAACATCGAGGTCGCCGACGGCGAGAACAACCTCGTCTGCCAGGACACCGGCATCGCCGTGTACACGTGCCGTGTCGGCGAGCACTTCCCGCTCCACCCGGCGCGCATCTACGAGGCGCTCCGCGACGGCACCGCGCGCGCGACGATCGAGCATCCGCTGCGCTCGAACGCCGTGCACACGATCACGCGCGAGAACACCGGCCCGAACATCGGCTACCGCCTCCCGATCGTGCACTGGGAGTTCATCCAGGACTGGGACGGTCTCGACGTCAAGTGCGTGCCGAAGGGATCCGGCTCCGAGAACATGAGCTTCCTGAAGATGTGCGTCCCCGCCGACGGCGTGACGGGCATCAAGAAGTTCGTGCTCGAGTCGATCGTCGGCGCCGGCGGCAAGCCCTGCCCGCCCGGCATCGTCGGCGTCGGCATCGGCGGCTCCGCCGACTACGCGATGTATCTCGCCAAGGAGGCGATCGCGCGGCCGATCGGCACGCGCAACTCCGACCCGATCGTGGCGCAGCTCGAGGACGAGCTGATGGGCCTGCTGAACGAGACCGGCATCGGGCCGATGGGGCTCGGCGGCGACGTCACCGTCCTCAACTGCCACATCGAGCACGCGGACACGCACATGACGCTCAACCCCGTGGCCGTCAACTACCAGTGCTGGGCGGCGCGGCGCGCGAGCGCGCACATCGCCGCCGACGGGACGACCGACTTCGATCGCGAGGCTTGAGATGGCGACCCATGAGGTGACGTTCCCGATCACCGACCCGCAGGAGATCCTCAAGCTGAAGGCCGGCGACGAGGTGACGGTGCAGGGCCACATCATCGGCATCCGCGACCGCACGCAGATCCGCATCTTCGACCAGGGCGTCGAGCCGCCGATGGACCTGCGCGGCGCGTTCCTGCTCCATACCGCGCCCGGCGTGCGCAAGCTCGCCGAGGGCAAGTACGAGAAGGTGTGCATCGGCACGACGACGAGCGCGCGCATGGTGCGCTTCACCGAGCCGCTCGGCGCGCAGTACGGCGTGCGCGCGATCTGCGGCAAGGGCGGCTTCCCCGACGAAGCGATCGAGCCGATGCAGCGGCTCGGGATGGTCTACTTCGCCATCGTCGGCGGCGCCGCCGCGCTCGAGACCACGCAGATCGAGGAGATCGAGGAAGTCGCGTGGGAGGAGCTCATGCCCGAGTGCCTGTGGAAGTTCCGCGTCAAGGACTTCGGGCCGCTCACCGTCGGCATCGACGCGCACGGCAACTCGCTCTACCACGACGTCCAGGCGGCCGCGACCAAGAAGTTGGAGGAGCTCTATGCCCGTTTTTGATCTCGGCCTAAAGCGCGACGGCGGCCTGACGCACGTGCTCGACAAGGGCCTCGGCCCGCGCGGCTGGGAGGACGTGCTCGAGGTCTCAGGCGAGCACATCGACATCGTCAAGCTCGGCTGGGGGACCGCGTACGTCACGCAGAACCTCCGTCGCAAGCTCGACGTCTTGCGCGGCAAGCCCGTCGTCATCGGCGGCACGTTCTTCGAGGTCTGCTACGTGCGCGACAAGCTGGACGACTACAAGCGCTGGCTCCAGGGCCTCGGCATCTCGCATGTCGAGATCTCGGACGGCACGGTCGACATCCCGCGCGAGCGCAAGCTCGAGCTCATCCAGGACTTCGCTCGCGACTTCACCGTCCTCTCCGAGGTCGGCTCCAAGGACTCCGAGGTCGTGTTCGCCCCGTACGAGTGGGTGGAGTGGATCAAGGAGGAGCTCGAGGCCGGCGCCTGGAAGGTCATCACCGAGTCGCGCGAGGGCGGCACCGCCGGCATCTTCCGCCCGTCGGGCGAGATGCGCACCGGTCTGGTGGACGAGATCGCGCATTCGATCGACTTCCACGACCTCGTCTGGGAGGCGCCGACGAAGGCGTCGCAGGCGTGGTTCATCAAGCACTTCGGGCCTGAGGTCAATCTCGGCAACATCCCGCCCGAGGAGGTCATCCCGCTCGAGACGCTCCGCCTCGGGCTGCGCGGCGACACGCTGAAGGAGGTGCTGCTCGGTGGCGAGCCTGCTCCAGCTTCCTGACGTCGAGGCGATGAGCGCGGAGGATTGCCTCCTCTGGGCGTACGACCGCTTCGGCGACAAGCTCTGCCTGACGTGCTCGTGGCAGAAGCAGTCGTCGGTGCTCGTGCACATGGTCTCCGAGCTCGGGCTCGACATCCCCGTGATCGAGCTCGACACGGCGCTCTTCTTCCGCGAGACGTACGAGACGCGCGAGCGGCTCGTCGAGCGGTACGGCCTCGAGCTCATCCGCCCCGAGGTGATCTCGGTGGCCGAGCAGCACAAGCAGGAGGGGCCGAACCTGTGGGAGCGGGACCCCGACCGCTGCTGCCACGTGCGCAAGGTCGAGCCGCTCGAGCGCGCGCTGAAGGACTATGACGCGTGGATCTCCGGCATCCGCCGCGAGCAGAGCCTCACCCGCAAGGACGCGCAGCGCGTCGAGTTCAGCGAGCGCTACGACGTGTGGAAGATCCAGCCGCTCGTCGACTGGAACGCGAAGCGCGTCGACGCGTACATCCACGTGAACGAGATCCCGTACAACCCGCTGCACGACGCGGGCTACCCGTCCATCGGCTGCATCCCGTGCACGCGGCCGGTGAGCCGCGACCAGGACGAGCGGGCGGGCCGCTGGGCCGACTCGGACAAGATCGAGTGCGGCATCCACACCCCGTGAGCGGGTTCACGCTCTGGTTCACCGGGCTCTCCGGCTCGGGCAAGACGACCATCTCCGAGCTCGTCGCCCCCGAGCTGGAACGGCGCGGCCTGCTCGTCGAGCGCCTCGACGGCGACGTCGTGCGCACGCATCTGTCGTACGGCCTCGGGTTCTCGAAGGGCGACCGGGATGCGAACATCGAGCGCATCGGCTGGGTCGCGTCGCGGCTGACCCGCGCCGGCGCGGCGGTGATCGTGTCCGCGATCTCGCCGTACGAGGAGGCGCGCCGGACGGCGCGCGCGCTCGTCGAGGCGGAAGGGCCGTTCGTCGAGGTCTTCGTCGCCACGCCGGTGGAGGAGTGCGAGCGGCGCGACGTGAAGGGCCTGTACGCGAAGGCGCGCGCGGGCGAGATCCCCGAGTTCACGGGCGTCTCCGACCCGTACGAGGAGCCGGTGCGGCCGGAGCTGCGCATCGACACGACCGTGCACGAGCCGGAGGAGTCCGCGCGGCTCGTCCTCGCCAAGCTCGAGGAGCTCGCATGCGTGTGAAGCTCACGCACCTCCAGCGGCTCGAGGCGGAGGCGATCGACGTCATGCGCGAGGTCGTCGCCGAGGCCGAGAACCCGGTGATGCTGTACTCGATCGGCAAGGACAGCTCGGTGATGCTGCACCTCGCGCGCAAGGCGTTCCATCCCGCGCCGCCGCCGTTCCCGTTCATGCACGTCGACACGACGTGGAAGTTCCAGGACATGTACGCGTTCCGCGAACGGATGCAGCGCGAGCACGGCTTCGAGCTGATCGTGCACGTCAACGAGGACGGCCTGCGCCGCGGGATCAACCCGTTCTCCAGCGGCTCCGTCGTCCACACCGACGTCATGAAGACCGAGGCGCTCAAGCAGGCGCTCGACAAGTACGGCTTCGACGCTGCCTTCGGCGGCGCGCGCCGCGACGAGGAGAAGTCGCGCGCGAAGGAGCGCATCTTCTCGTTCCGGACGGCGCAGCACCGCTGGGACCCGAAGAACCAGCGTCCCGAGCTGTGGCGGCTGTACAACGCGCGCCACCGCCGCGGCGAGTCGATGCGCGTGTTCCCGCTCTCGAACTGGACCGAGCTCGACGTGTGGCTCTACATCTACCTCGAGCAGATCCCGATCGTGCCGCTGTACTTCGCGCAGGAGCGCCCGGTCGTCTGGCGCGACGGGACGATGATCATGGTCGACGACGACCGCATGCCGCTCGAGCCGGGCGAGGAGCCGGAGCTGCGCAAGGTCCGCTTCCGCACCCTCGGCTGCTACCCGCTGAGCGGCGCGATCGACAGCACCGCGTCGACGCTGCCGGAGATCATCCAGGAGATGCTGCTCGCGCGGACGTCCGAGCGGCAGGGCCGCGTCATCGACTACGACGCCGCCGCCTCGATGGAGAAGAAGAAGGTCGAGGGCTACTTCTAGTGGTCTCCGACCTCATCTCCGAGGACATCCTCGCCTACCTCGACGCGCACGAGCACAAGAGCCTCCTGCGCTTCATCACGTGCGGCAGCGTCGACGACGGCAAGAGCACGCTCATCGGCCGGCTCCTGTGGGAGTCGCAGCTCCTGTTCGAGGACCAGCTCGCCGCATTGGAGGCCGACTCGCGGCGCGTCGGCACGCAGGGCGAGGACCTCGACTTCGCGCTCCTCCTCGACGGCCTCGCGGCCGAGCGCGAGCAGGGCATCACCATCGACGTCGCCTACCGCTACTTCTCGACCGACAAGCGCAAGTACATCGTCGCCGACACGCCCGGCCACGAGCAGTACACGCGCAACATGGTCACGGGCGCGTCCACCGCCGACTGCGCGCTCATCCTCCTCGACGCGCGCAAGGGCGTGCTCACGCAGACGCGCCGGCACAGCTACCTCGTCCGGCTGCTCGGCATCCGGCACGTCGCCGTCGCCGTGAACAAGATGGACCTCGTCGACTTCTCCGAGGAGCGCTTCGACGAGATCGCGGCCGAATACGGCGACTTCGGGCAGCAGCTCGGCCTCGAGGACGTCACCGTCATCCCGCTGTCGGCGCTGCGCGGCGACAACGTCGTCGAGGCCTCCGACGCGATGCCCTGGTACACCGGGCCGACGCTGATGAGCTACCTGGAGACGGTCGAGGTCGACCAGGAGCGCATGCAGGACGCGCCCTTCCGCTTCCCCGTGCAGTGGGTGAACCGGCCCAGCTCCGACTTCCGTGGCTTCACCGGCACGATCGCCGGCGGGTCGGTCGCGCCCGGCGACCGCGTCGTCGTGCTCCCGCGCGGGCAGGAGACAACGGTCGCGAGCGTCGTCACCTTCGACGGCGACCTCGAGCGCGCCGTCGCGGGCCAGGCGGTGACGCTGACGCTCGCGGACGAGATCGACGTCAGCCGCGGCGACGTCATCGCGGCGGCGGCCGAGCCGGCGCAGGTCGGCGACCAGTTCGAGGCGACGGTCGTGTGGATGGCGGACGAGCCGCTGCTCCGCGGCCGCACGTATCTCATGCGCGTCGGGACGAAGACGGTGACCGCCACCGTGGCTCCGCTCAAGTACAAGCTCGACGTCGACACGCTCGACCGCATCGCGGCCAACGAGCTGGAGCTGAACGCGATCGGCGTCGTCAACCTCGAGCTCGGCGCGCCGATCGCCTTCGATCCCTACGTCGAGAACCGCGACACGGGCGGCTTCATCCTCATCGACCGCATCACCAACCACACGGTCGGCGCGGGCCTGCTGCACTTCGCGCTCCGCCGCTCGCACAACGTCCCCTGGCAGTCGGTCGAGGTCGACCGCACGGCCCGCGCGGCCGCGCTCGGGCAGCAGCCGTTCGTCGTGTGGCTCACCGGCCTGCCCGGCGCCGGCAAGTCGTCGATCGCGAACCTCGTCGAGCGGCGGCTGCACGCGCTCGGCCGCCACACGTACATGCTCGACGGCGACAACGTCCGCCACGGCCTGAGCAAGGACCTCGGCTTCGCCGACTCCGACCGGGCGGAGAACAACCGCCGCGCCGGCGAGGTGGCGAAGATCCTCACCGACGCGGGCGTGATCGTCATCGCCGCGTTCGTCTCGCCGTTCCGCGCCGACCGCGAGACGGCGCGCTCGCTCTTCGGCGAGGGCGAGTTCCTCGAGGTGTTCGTCGACATGCCCGCCGAGCTCGCCGCCGAGCGGGACACGAAGGGCCTGTACGCGAAGGCGCGCGGCGGCGAGCTCGCGAACCTCACCGGCGCCGGCTCGACGTACGAGGAGCCGGAGAGCCCGGACCTGCGCCTCGACATGACCGCGCTCGACGCGGAGCACGCGGCCGACCGGCTCATCGCGCTCCTCGACGAGCGCGGGCTTTTGTGACCTGGCAGTTCGTCCTCGGCGGCCTCGCGGTCGGCGCCCTCGTCGGCATGACCGGCATGGGCGGCGGGTCGCTCATGACACCGATGCTCGTCTTTCTCTTCGGCTTCAACCCGGCGACCGCGATCGGCACCGACATCCTGCACGGGGCGATCTTCAAGACGGTCGGCGGCCTGCGCCATCACCGCCTCGGAACGACGCAGGCGAGGCTCAGCGGCTGGATGTTCGTCGGCAGCGCACCCGCGTCGCTCCTCGGCGTGGCGACCGCCACGTGGCTGAAGCACCGCTACGGGAACGGCATCCAGACGACCGAGGGCATCGTCCTCGGCGCCGCCCTCGTGCTCGGCGGCGTCGGCATGCTGCTGAAGAGCGTCCTGCGCGTGCGGGACATCGGCGACGCGCCCTTCGTCATGCGCCGGCGAGACAAGGTGGCCGCGGTGCTGATCGGGATCGTCGGCGGCTACATCGTCGGCCTCACCTCGGTGGGCAGCGGCGTCTTCTTCGGGCTCACGCTGCTCATCGTCTTCCCGCTCCGCGCGCACAAGGTGGTCGGCACCGACATCCTCCACGCCGCCGGCCTGCTGTGGGTAGCCGGCTTCGGCCATCTCATCGCCGGCAACGTCGACATGCACGCGGTCGCCTGGCTCCTGATCGGCTCCATCCCCGGCGTCCTCGTCGGGAGCCAGTTCACCCTCCGGTTCGCCGACCGCTCGCTGCGCCTCCTGCTGTCGAGCGTGCTGTTCGCGTCGGGGGCGAAGCTCGTCGCCCCGAACGGGAACGGCTGGCTCGTGGCGACGGGCGCATTCGTCGCCCTCGTCGTCGCCGCCGGCCTGGCGGTGCGGGCGCGCGACACGGCGCGGGTCGCCTCGGTCGCGCGCGTAGACTGACGCCGCTTTGCAGCGGACTCTCTCGACGGCCGTCATCGTCGGCCTGCTCGCGGCGACGGCTGCCGCCTTCGCGATCACCGAGCGGCTGAAGCTCACGAAGAGCCCGATCACGGGCACGAAGGTCGTCCGCGCGTTCCTCTCGCCGGCCGCGCACACGACCGCCGCCGTGAACGTCCGGTTCCGGCGCGGGGATCTCGTCACTGCGACGGTCGTCGACTCCGGCCGCCACGCGGTCGACACGCTCGTCTACCGCGTGCGCATGCCGCAGGGGCGGCACACGTTCACGTGGAACGGCCGCACCGATGTCGCCACCGTGGCGCCCGACGGCACGTACCGGTTCGAGATCCATCTCTCCAACCAGCACCGCACGATCCTGCTGCCGAACCCGATCGTCCTCGAGACGAAGCGGCCGGCCGTGCTCGACGCGGGTGCAGTGCGGCCGGCGTTCTCGCCCGACGGCGACCACCAGGCCGACACGGTCACGATCCACTACAAGCTGAGCGACGGCGCGCACGTGCTCGTCTCCCTGAACGGCCATCGCATCATCCGGGGCCGCTCGTCGAAGGAGAAGAACAAGGTGTCGTGGGGCGGCACGGTGAACGGGCGCCTGCTGCCGCCTGGGAAATACGTCCTGACGATCGGCGCGGTCGATCTCGCCGGCAACAAGGCCGTCAAGGTGCAGCACGTGGCGGTCGAGCTGCGCTACATCGCGCTCGGGACGAAGCACGTCACGGTGCGCGCCGGCTCGGTCTTCCGTGTCGGCGTCTCGACCGACGCGAAGCGCTACCGCTGGGCGCTCGGCGCGCGCAAGGGCGTCTCCTCGGCGCGGCCGCTGAAGCTGCGCGCGCCGGCGTCCCGGGGGACGTACCGGCTGACCGTCGGCGAGGACGGGCACTCGGACAGCGCGACGGTGACCGTCAGGTGATCGGGCTCGCGCGGCTCGCCGGCCCGGTCGCGTGCCTCGGGCTGGCGCTGCTGATCCTCGCGCGCACGCGCCGCGACCGGCTGGCGGGCCTCGGTTTCGCCGCGCTCGGCGCCTGCATGCTCGCCGGCGCGCTCGCTCCCTCGAACTGGGGCGAGGCCGTGGGTGGAGGGCTCGCCGCGCTCGCGGTCGGCGCCGTCCTCGCCGTCGCGTTTCGCCGCTACCCGTGGCTGCTGCCGCTGCTCGCCCTCGCGTGCATACCCGCACGCGTCGGCGCGCTCGGCCACCAGCTGCTCGTCCCGCTCTACGTCGTCGTCGTGGGCGCCGCGATGGCGCTCGCGTGGGAGCTCGCCCACGGCGACGTGCGGCCGCGCGAGCTGCGCCGCGCCGCGTGGCCGCTCGCGGCGTATCTCGCCTGGGTCGGCCTGTCGCTCGGCTGGACGCAGGACACGCATGCGGGAGCGACGGAGGTGCTCGCGTTCTACGTGCCCTTCGCGGTGCTCGCGCTCTGCCTCGCGCGCCTGCCGTGGAACCGCCGCTGGCTGTGGGCGTTTTACGCCGAGCTGACGGCGATGGCGCTCGTCTTCTCGTTCGTCGGCTTCTACCAGTACGAGACGCGCAACGTGTTCGAGAATCCGAAGGTGATCTACTCGAACGCGTACGCGTCGTTCTTCCGCGTCAACTCGGTCTTCTGGGACCCGTCGGTGTACGGGCGGTTCCTCGTCGTCGCGATGATCCCGAGCATCGTCCTCATCGCGGCGAGCAGGTCGCTGCGGCTCGCCTGGGGGGCGACGGTCGTGCTCGTGGTGAGCTGGCTCGGCCTGCTCATCTCGTTCTCGCAGTCGAGCTTCGCCGCGCTCGTGGTAGCCGTCATCGGCGTGAGCGTCGTCGCGTGGCGGTGGAAGTCGCTCGTCGCGGTCGCTCTCGCGGTGGCGGTCCTCGGCGGTGTAGCTGTCGCGCAGCCGGCGGTTCGCCGTTCGATCCAGCACCACACGTCGAGCGGGCTGAACAGCGCCTCGAGCGGCCGCTACAGCCTCGTCGCCAACGGGATCCGCATCGCCGTCGCCCATCCGGTGCGCGGTGTCGGCGTCGGCGGCTTTCAGCACGCGTACGCTAGGCGGGTGACCAGGCTGCACGGGAAGAAGAACCTGAAGACGGCGGCGTCCCACGACACGCCCGTGACCGTCGCCGCGGAGACCGGCCTTGTCGGGCTCGCCCTCTTTGCGTGGCTTCTCGTCGCGCTCGGCCGCGACGCGTATGACGGCCGGCACCGGATCGTGTCGCTCTCGGCCGGGCTCGGGCTCGCCGCCATCTTCGTGCACTCGCTCTTCTACAGCGACTTGTTCGAGGACCCGACGACGTGGCTGCTGATCGGTCTCGTCGCGCTCGCCGTCCCCGCGGCGGCCGCGTCGTCTGCTCCGCCCCGGGTGCAGGAGCGGGAAGCGGTGCCGGCGTGATCGAGCACTGGCAGCGCGCGCTCGTCCTCGCGCCGCACACCGACGACGGCGAGTTCGGCTGCGGCGGCACGATGGCGCGCCTCGTCGAGGCGGGCTGCGAGGTGCGGTACGTCGCGTTCTCGATCGCCACGCGCTCGCTGCCGGAGGGGTTCCCGCCCGACACGCTCGCGCGCGAGGTGGCCGAGGCGACCGCGGAGCTCGGCATCCCGGCCGAGCGGCTGAACGTGCACGACTTCGACGTGCGGACGTTCCCGGAGCGGCGGCAGGAGATCCTCGAGCTGCTCGTCTCGCTCTGGGAGGAGTGGCAGCCGGACGTCGTCTTCCAGCCCAGCCTGCACGACATCCACCAGGATCACCAGACGGTCGCGCAGGAGGGGCTCCGTGCGTTCAAGCGCACGACGATCCTCGGCTACGAGATCCCGTGGAACAACTTCGACTTCGCGTACCAGTGGTACGTCGCGCTCGA
>Ga0209415_10017781_pt1 | contig 11280 bp, 18 predicted proteins | sample PeaSoiSIISIP2007_FD_187696 | JGI IMG/M metagenome (GOLD analysis project Ga0209415, IMG submission 187696) | Peat soil microbial communities from Weissenstadt, Germany - SII-SIP-2007 (SPAdes) (version 2) | ecosystem: Environmental > Terrestrial > Soil > Wetlands > Peat | place: Germany...
ATGATTTTGATGAGCGGGTACTGTCTTCTGATGGCCGCCGCGCCAACTAAGATAATCCCGATCCAGATGACTCCCGAGGCACTGCACGAACAAGCGTCCGAGTTGAATCGCAGAGTGGGCGCCCTGGAATCTATGAATCTGGAGCATAGGCTTACCAGCCTTGAGGGACAAGTCGATGCGATGAGCCTTCAGACCAGGGGGACGATTGGCGGTATTGGCGTTCTCCTTATCGAAGGGGTGATCCGCTTGAGCAGGAAAAAGAAGGAAGAGGAATCGTGACCTCCGATCTGAGACTGTTGACGCAAGCCGATCTGTACCTCTCTAAATGCGGGAGGCCCTTAGCTCCCAAGGGCACGTCGCTGGTCTATATTCCCCATGGGATCGCGATCAATGCGGTGATCGCAGATTTGACCACATCAACTTATGTGAAAGAGATTTCAGGCCCGACGGACTGGGTGATGAGAGCGATCAGCTCGACCGATAACGACAACATCTTCGTTCAGGTCCAATTACCAAACGGTCAGTTTCTCTATAACAACTACATTAAGCTCTCAAATGTCGGAGGGTACGGGTCCTGGCGCTATCTGCTCACGGAAGAATTGGTGTGCCCTCCCGGTTCGAAAATTCAGTTGACGCTTGACACGAACATCTCAGCACCTGGCGCAACCGAGAGCGTGTCGTACCTGTTCGAGGGCGCGTACAAGTTTCAGTTCCGCGGCGGCCGGAGGTCTCCAAGCCCCATTGATCTGGTGTCAAGGTTGCCTCGCTACTTCAATACCTCCGACCAGAACATCATGGCGCCGTGCTGGGCGCAAGGCTTCGGCCCGACAACTCCACAGGGCTGTCAGGATTCCCCGTTCATCTATTCGTCGAACGTCTCGACCCTCGACGTGGCATCGGGTCCTAAAACCGATCAGGTGACGATCCAGATCGAGCAGGACACGGATTTCCTGTGTAATCGCCTCTTGTTTGACGTGCTACAAGGCGGAAGTGTCACAGGTGGATCGTTTCTGGCCAGAGTTAGGGCAGGAAGTGGCTATGCTCTGAACGATGAATACTTCGACGTGGCGCGGTACATTGGGTCTTCCTACATGGCAAAACCGTGGCTCATTCGGGCTGGTGACAAAGTGATCATTGATCTTCAATTGGTGGACTACGCCGGAACTGGGACCATGACGTTTGAGGCGTTCCTGGATGGACGAAAGCGGAGGAAGAGAACGTGATCCGCCAGCAGTTCCCATTCCCCACGCCTCCGGATTGCGTAGACGAAGATTTTGTCTACGTGTTCAATTCGAACAACGTAGCGATTCTGGGAACGTCGATTGCAGCGGCGGCGGAAGTGCGGGACATCCCGTTGCAGTTGGAGCCTGACGCCCCGTTTCTTTGGCGCGGGCTCTCCGTCGAGTCCTCGAATCTAATGATCCGGTTTAAAGACCCGGCGGGAAACTTTCTGTCCAATGGCTACGCGCCGATCAACCTGTATGCCTGTCCAGCGGGAATCAGTGCAGAACAAGGGCAACCTGTAGCTTTGGAAGCGGACGCGGGCGGCGGGCAAGGCGCGATCTTCTGTCCAGCGGGGTCCATTATTCAGGTCTTTTTCTACAACAACACCGTGGGCTCATTGACTCCGACCCCAATTCAGCTCGTTGGAGTGAAGAGATTTCCGCGCAGCATGAAGAGGAACTGCTGATGACGCCCACGTACGCACCGCGCCATTTCGATTACGTGCTTGGGCCTCCGAGCTCTGCCAATCCGACACAAAATCAAACGGCTTTATTGTCGGCCATCGCACCCGGTCAGATCATTACCGGCATTCCTCTGAAGCTCGACACGGACGCCCCGTTTCTCTTGCGCGGGCGTGCAATGAGGGTCCCCTACCCAGTGACCAAGGGGTGCACTAAAAGCCAGCCTTTGCAGCATCTGCTGATGAGATACACCGGGCCGAACAATAACTACCTGGCAGAGGATTTCGTCAGGCAGTCGCTTGAGATGGCGTATTTCGGGCAGTTTGGCCAATGGCGACCCGTCTCCCCTCAGATCCTTTATCCGGCTGGCGGGACGCTGATGGTTGACCTCTATAACGATGGGGCAAGTGAGATCGATAACCTCACGCTGTACTTCCGGGGCGTGAAGCTCTACAGTCCGGGATCTAGACCGAACTACACATACCCTCCGCAGTTTGCGTCGATTCCGTACGTGTACCCCATAGCTCCTGTCACCATCGCGAACCCCTACAACCCCGCGGGGCTCATTCTTTCACTGGGCGTAACCGAGACCAGGCAGAATCAGATCTTCACGGTGTTGGATGACGGAGACTTTGTGATTCGATCGGGACAGGCTGGCGGGACCTCAATTGAGGCTAAGTATTTTGAGGTCTCCATGATCCTGAGAGACCCGGACAACCTAGCGTACTCGAACGATTTCGTCCACGTGGATACGCTCTTTGGCTACGGCAACGCCAGCGTAAAGTACCCCGTGGGGCTCTCCGGAAATACGATTCACCCGTTGGGAGCGGGCCCTGCTAACCCCGGTTGGTTCTACCCGGAGATCTACGTCCCGAGAAACGCCATTCTGAAGTACGACATTCAGAGAACGGATGCGGCGTACACGGGTTGCTCAGCTCAGGTGGATTTCCCGGTGATGCTAACGGGCTCCAAGGTGTTTCAGCGATGATCAAAGGCCCCGTCCTACCGTATCCTGAAGAGCATCCACTGGCTATGGTCAGGGCGCAACAGAAAACTACGCCCAAGGCAGTAGCGGTAGTGCGGGGATCGTCCACCTCCCTTGCCTACCGGGATCTCGATACGTCAAGCCTGCAAGCGCTGGTCCGCTCCATTGATACGAAGATGACCGCGCGGCACGAGCTGTACAATCCCGCGAGCATCGACGATCCGCTGTACCTGACCAGAAGCTCCGGCAGCACGGGGCCATCCAAGGAAGTCCTAAGAACCGGCCGCAACGTGGTCTCCCGTCTAGCCTGGGAAGTCCACGAAGGCAACCAGTTGATTATGCCGCTCAACTCCGGATTGCCTCACCTTCTGGTGGCCCTGATTCAAGGGAAGACATGCTACATGTTGGAACCTGGGACCTTGGATGAGATGACCAGCGGAATTCTAGCGGCGCCGGTGTCGGAAATGACCATTCTTCCTCAGTTTATCGGCGCGATCCTTGGACGGAAAGCGAAACTCGCTGGCGTCAAGACCGTAACTTCGCTAGGGGCTCCGTTGTCGGATGAGCTTGCGAGCCAATTCCGCGCTGCATATCCCGCGATCACGCTGCGCAATGGGTATGGGTCCACGGAAGCTGGCTACGTGATGTTCGACGGGCAACCGGTCGCGAATGCCGTGGTATCCATCCGCAACGGGCTTCTCACTGCCTCGGGTCCGGGGGTCGCCTATGGGTATGGGTACGAACGGCTTCGCTTCGTGGGCATTTTTCATTCGAAGGACAAAGCCCGTGAAGCAAACGGTAAGATAGAGCTCCTGGGTAGAGCATGACAGTTCTCAACGCACTACACAAAACGTATCCGGGGGTCATCCATGCTAACGGAAGCTCGCTTAGCCGTCCTGATCCAAAGTGGGAGGCGATCAAGCGGGCGGCTTCCAGAATGCCAGCGCAGAATATTGGGCCGTCTTCTGACATTTCCGTGATCACGCTCAACAATACGTCCGAGAAAGGGCTGCTTGAGCGAAGCCTGGAACGGCTTGGTGCGCCGTACATTGTCGCTGGCCGCGCCATCTCGCCATGGGTGAACGCGCTGCATAAGCCGCAAGGACTTCTGGAAGCGCTCGCGATGGTCCACGCCAAGTACTGTCTGTATGCGGACTCGTTCGATGCTCTACTACTGAGTGCCCCAGACGATCTTCTTTCGATCTACCTTACCAATTTCACGGGCGCATCGCTGGTCTTCGGGGCAGGAGCCGACAATTTCCCGCCCGACGATCAGATGGCGGCGTTCGATAGCTCGCGACCTGGGGCTTGCGCTCCATTCCATCATCTGAACTCAGGATGCTGGATCGGCGAGACGGAATTTGCGCGGCAATTCTTCGAGGCGGTTATGACAACGGGCTTGAGGATCGATTATCCATGGTCCGAACAGGGCAGGGTCCGCACCGCGTTTCAGTGCTTCGCTGATCACATTGCCCTTGACTACCGCTGCCGGATCTTTCAGAACAACGCCAGCCGATTGGCCGCGCCCTACCTGGAGATCGTTCAATGAGCGCCATTTCCATCTCTCCGCTTTCGCTCGATCAGTTGACCAGGGACTACTGGGGCTCCTACGACCCCTATGTTATCGCGCAATTGAGTTCCCTGATTGATGACGAGTGCTATCAGCCCAAGTTCTACAAGGCTCCGTCGATCGCGGAAGAACTGATGGCGGGGAATTCGTACATCGCCTACGGGCTCAAAATCACGCCTGGCTCTTTGATTTTCGGCGTCTACAACCCAGCGCTGATCTCGACAGGGAATCCGCCGCAGTACGACGTGCAGATCACATCCGAGGACCTGGAGCTATCGGCTTGGTCGGAACCGATCCCCTCCTACCTGATCGGCAACAACAAACCGACGTATGGGTCCCAAGGACCGGATAACGCGGGCTCGTTCCCCAATCTTCTGAATTGCCCGTTTCCCTCAGTGGGGGATGGCCTCTTCCTGATCGAGCTTTGGGAGACCACGGGAAGCACTCAGCGAATTGAGTTGATCCTTGGAGTCCTGGAGAATGTGGAGAGTGTCCGATGAACGGCCAGCGCATCCTCTCCGGCCCCGCGGCGCTCAAGGCGTCCGACCGCATTCGAAAGCAGCACAACAACCAAGAGGATTGGCCTTACGAGTGGCTGTTCCCTCCGAAATACGCCCGCAGAATCCGTCCTCACGGGACGCTGGCTGTCTCGGCCATGACGGCGGGCACTCAGGCCGTGGTGCTGGCCTACACCGTACCCACGGGCTTCGTACTCGTTCTGACACACCTTTTTCGGACGATCTGCAATCCCTCCGGCTTCGTAGAAGGCACCGGCACGGCAACCTGGGTGTTGGACATCAACCGGCCGCTGGGGGTCACCTCGATCCAGGGCTACCCGGTGCAAGGATTTGAGCAGGACGTGGTGACGCTGGGCTCCGTCGCGGGGCAGCCGCTCTACCCCTGGCCGCTCATTCAACCGGAAATTCTGCAATCGCTCGATCTGCTTCAGGAAAAGGTGACGATCACGTCGGACATCTCGGACGGGGTGTTCTATTCTTGTTTCGTCGGGTACCTGGTACCGAACACCCGCACGTAGGCTATTGCATCCTGTAGCGATTGGGTGATAACATTCGCCTGAGAAATGGATCTACGCGAAACAGCCGAACATGTTGCCAAGTTACTGGCTATGGTCTTTCAGCGCGATACGAAGACATGCCTTAAATGCGGCGCGGCATCAGGCACGATCCTGTGTGACCGGTCGCTCCTGGGAAGCGCATGCGTTTTTAGAACGGAGCCGCCGTGCCGTCAATGCAAGTCCAATGTGCCCTGCTACGGTCACCCATGCGAATTGTCTGATAGGCTTGTGGCTATCCGCAAAGCCAAAGAAGGGGGAAACGCTTGACCTGGGGAGAGCTGAAAGCCGAGAATCTCAATACGCCGGATGATACGGCGGTCTTCGTCGATGCACCGGATGAAGAGGGCAACATGCCGGAATTGGACAAGTCCGAGCTGGATGAAGATGGGGATCTGGTACTGATACCGGAGTACGAAGAGTAAGCACCTATGAGCGGTGCTAAGCGGTAAAGGGCATCCGATTGGACCTCTCCAACAGACCGCCACGGACACTACCGGTTGTGGTTTGGGATTCTGAATACGTGATTATGTCAACCACGTTGAATCTACAGGCCTTTACGGCGTACCGAAGTAGACAGAATGACGGTTATCGGTAGTCGATAAAACCACTGGAGAATGATGGTAATGCGCGTTAGGTTCTACCAGCCAACTGGGCCAGAAAGCCGACTACGGCTCTTTTCTTACGAATGCGCTGGCAAGTGCGACCGCCAACCTTGCCTTGGATCAGAGCGTGGTTATGGAGAATATTGCTGTAAGCCATGCCATGACAGTGAGGGCAAGGAGCACAACGAACATTGTACGGGAAACTTTGAGGCCATAGCATTATTCGATGATCTTTTTGCGGGGGATGAGATCTACGTCCAGGCGGTCAGGGACGACGGGCTTGGATACAGATGCGGTCGTGCTGTAGTGGTGGGACCTATTGATGGCGGCTGGCTAGTCCGAGTGCTGCGCTTCGATGGCGAGGACGTGGACTACGGAGGGACTGTCTTTCTCGCATCAAATGGCCTTCTAATGATGATGAACAGATGATTGGCACCTGTCAGCACTGCCACTCCCCCTTCTGGCGCTACCGGAAAGATCACCCGCCCGCTGGATTCTGCTCGATTTCCCATGCCGAACTTGGCCCCAGGAAGCCACCTAAGCCAGTACCGCTCTCACCGGCTGAGCTGGTGGCTATGATGCGCGATCACCGGGCGGAAGTCCACGAGTCCACTAGTCTGCTCCAGGAGTTCTACTGCGAACGATGCGACGAACTGGAAGAGGCGTACGCGGCTTCGCTCTTGTTCCACACAAGTGCCATCAGTCGAGACGTAGCGAAAGAAGCGGAGAAGCGAAATCGTTTTGCTTCCAGGGAAGCTGAGCAGCAGTTTTTGTGATGGCGAAACCTCTTGCAATCGATCTGTTCTGCGGCCTCGGTGGATGGACCGAAGGGTTCCTTGCCGAAGGGTACGACGTGGTGGGGTTTGATATTGAACGCCATGTGTACGGAGAGCACAAGTACCCGGCGCAGCTCGTCCTGCAAGATGTTCTCACACTCCATGGGTCACAATTTAGGAATGCAGCCGTGATTGTAGCGTCCCCACCCTGCCAAGCCTATTCGTACCGGGCAATGCCGTGGAGTCGAGCCAAGGCCCTCCCCGCTCCCGACAATACGCTGTTCGAAGCGTGCTTCAGAATCGCAGAGGAAGCCGGAGTACCTGTAGTGGTGGAGAACGTCAAGGGAGCACAACTGTGGGTGGGACGTGCCGCGTGGCATTCCGGGCCGTACTATTTTTGGGGCGACGTGCCGGTTATTATGCCAACCGGGCAATTCCGGAAAGGGGAGGGAAGCGGAAGGTCATGGTTCTACAAGAATGGCGGTAACGGACGATCTGCCAGTTCCCATTCGGCTGAACGGAAGCAATGGACCGCCAACGTGGCCAAGATCCCCTTCGATCTAGCCCAGTGGATTGCCCGCTGCTTCAAGCCGTGATATCCTCTTGGACGAATGCCAGCACATGAGATCAGACCGGCCGGCTTAGGAGACCTCACATCTTCCCTGGCTAATGCCATCGCCCAGTTTGAGGGTTACAATGTTGCCGGATCTGTCGCTCAGCGCAACAACAACCCAGGGAACCTGAGGTCGGGGCCGGGGCAGACCGGAACGGATGCCAGCGGGTATGCGATCTTCCCCGATGCGTCCACGGGCTTTGCAGCGCTCGACAATCAGATCTCTCTGAACGTGTCGCGCGGCCTCTCGCTGGAGACCTTCATCGGCGGCGGGGCCACCAGCTCCGGCGGGACATACCCAGGTTATGCACCATCCGGCGACAACAACAACGTTCAGAACTACGTAACGTTCTTGGCGAATGAACTTCAGATCGATCCCAACACGCCGCTCAATCAGATCGGCGCGTCCCCTGGAAGTTTTCGGCGGGTTCCGCCTCGACTGTCCCTAGCGGCGGAACACCAGGCACCACGGGGGACGGAACTTCCATCGACCTCTCAAGCCTGACCGGCTCCCTTACAGATCAAAGCGGCCTCAGCGCTCCAGTACTTTTAGGCCTCGGAATGGCTGGGATTGCGGTGCTCTGGCTATTGTTTTCGGACTGAACTTGGAGTATTCTGAAATCCATTGGTGACGCGGCGGCGCGCGGCTAGATTGGCAATTGCCTGGGGAGGCGGTGGTCAATCCGGTGCGCGCCGTACTTCAATCTCCCTCTGCATAGCCTTTAAGCCAATCCTGTTCTCAATAGCCCATGCGATCAATTCGCCCTTCGAATGCACTCCCAGTTTCTTGTGAACTTGGGCCATGTAGACACGTACGGTTCCAGGTGTAGTGTTCATGGCGGCGGCGACACGCGGGTACGGCCAGCCCTTTGCCAGCAGGTTAAGCGTGAGGACTTCACGGCTTGTCAGGTGTGGCGGTACTTGAAAGTGATTGCAATCGTGGCGGAGACAGAGCAGGCAGAATTTCACTTAAACCGGACTACCGGGTTCGATGGGTCTTTGGCATCGTCCACGTACACGCCTTGGGCTACCGTGGCCTTGACCAGATCACCGTTGGAAGTGGCATAGTAGAGATCCCCAGGACGGAGCTTTCCGCCGCGTTTATCGTTCGGGACCATCGCCCCGCCGGCCGCCTTGCGTTGTTCCGCTGACAGATTTGCTTTGTCGAAGTCCTCCTGCTCCATGACGGCGCAATCTCGGTGTGGCTTGACTACGATGCAACCTGCCGGGGATGGAATCGGGCCGGGGCCTTTGGGTGTGACTATCGGCGGGTTCGGACCTTGACCGAATGCCTGGACCAGGGTCCAAAGCGCTATAGCGACAAAGGCTATTTTCAGAAGCCTATCGATCATTGCGGCGCTCCAATCGCGCTGGCCGGCCCGGAAGCCGGGTACGCCAGCATAATCACGTCTCCCGTGTTGACCGGGCAGCTTATTGTGACACCCACGGAATTGGTGTTTGTGAATGGGCCGAAGGTATAGCACTGTGGCTGGACGATAAGCCCGTTCTGAATTACGAAGATGCGACCCACAGCGCCCCGCGTCAAAGCAAATTGTCCTGTGCAATTCAAAGCCGGTTGTGCGGAGCAGTTCACCTGGAAGGAATCGAATTGGATCGGGACCATGGGACCGGGAGAGCCTTGTGGACCAGTTGCGCCCGGTGCCCCTGCGGCGCCAACTGGACCGGCTACTCCGGCTGGACCTTGGGGACCCACTGAACCGGCCGTCCCTTGAGGACCCGATGGACCAACAGCGCCAACCGCGCCGGCAACCCCGGCGGGACCGGGCGGGCCTGTCCCTCCGGCGGCTCCCGGCGGCCCCTGTGGACCGGGTGGCCCTGGAACGCTGGCCATGGCATCCAACTCGATTCCCGAGACAACCGCATTTCCTACCAGCGCCGTGAACTGAATTTGGATCGTTCCGTTGGTGGATATGACCGGGAATGCCCTGCTCAATGGCACCAGAGCCCCGCCGCTTGCCTGGAAGATGTCGAATGAGGATAAGGCGGCTTGCCCGTTGATCGCGACGTTAAAGAGCCTCTGGCCTGATCCAGTCTTGTTTGGCTCAATGAACTCCAGGGTCATGGTGTAGAAGCCTGGAGAGACCTGAAGCAGATAGGAAAAGCTGGTTTGGTACCTAAGGTTGAGGTAGGGCGCGCTGAGGTTTGCGGGGCAAGCCGGCGTGGTGGAGGAGCCGCAGTTTACCCAAGCAGCCCCACCGCTTGAGAACGCATCCGGGGACCAGACGAAACCCGCGCCATCGGTTCCGCCCGGCCCGCCGGCCGCGATCCGCAAAAGAGCCTGGCCGTAACCTGCCGTCGCCAGACAAACGAGTACGGCCAGCCTTGCGAATATCATAATGGTTCGGGCGGGTGCCTGTGGCTCTCCAGTTCGCGCGCCACCTCACGAAACTTGCCAGACAGTTGCTCGAATGCACTGCGGCCCTCCGCGGTCGGCACATAGTCCTCTTGCTTGATGATACTGTCCAACTCAGCGGCCAGCATGCGAATTTTAGCGGCGGCTTCTTTGCCGTTCATAACGTAAACCCCATACTAATCGGATGACGCAGATTCGGCCACATCGTTAGAATCCACCCAACCATCAGCGCGGCGAGTACAATCAGGAAGACCACGAACCCCACTATCTGCGGGGCCATGGTCTTCAGAACGTACCGCCGCGCCAAAGGGCTCATTTACGGAGCCGGAGTCGGGGCGGGCGCGGGGGACGCGGGACCAGCGGGCGTGCCGAACGTCAGTACCAAAGCCGCGGCCGGAGGAACGTCAGGGGTCAGCGTGATCGTTACCGGACCTGTGCTGACCTGGCTTGTGGTCCCATCCGCGTTTGTCGCCGTGGCGGTCACGGTCAATGTTGCCGATCCGACTTTCACGCCAGCTAGATCGACTTGCAGCGGGTTGGTTGCATCCACCGCGACCGTGAAGATGGTTGGGTCCGAAGAAACGGCGGCGAGAGCGCTCAATTGCGCTCCTGATGGATTTCCAGAGGCATCGACGGGCGAAGCGACAGCCGTTACCGTCTGGTCGAATTTCATCGTAAAGGTCATATGGTCTCCTGAGACTTTGAAGTAGTGCGTTTGAAAAGTTAAGCGAAGCCGGAGTTTGGCATGTGGTTTCGGGCAGAGCTTTTCCAGCAGCTCGCCAAATTCATACGATGATCCGGCCCATTCGAACCTCACACCGGAGCTTCATCTTTGAGGATGCTCAAATCGAGAGGCTTTCCCATGATGGCCTTATGCGCATTGAGAGCCCCTACAACAATCGCTTCCAGTTTCGCGGCGATGGCGGCGCCCGCAGCGATCCCGACGCCTACCCCTGGGATCAACGCGCCAGTGGCCTCAAGTACTTGAGTGGCCACCTGAAGATCGGTCAGGATCGTGTCCAGCGTGCTATGGACTACCGGAGGCGTTACAGGCGGCGTCATGGCGTCCCCTTTATCTGATTCGCCAGATTCGCCGTGGCGCTCACCAGGGCCGCAATCTGCGCGCTAAGGGAAGTCGTGTCCACCGTTCCCCCGCCGGCCGCTTGCGAATGATACAGCAGGTATCCTGCTTTGGCTTCATTGTAGGCCGCGATCACTTTATTGAGCACAGCTTTTTGCCCAGCCGTGGTAGCGAACGGGCGGGCTGCATCGATTGCGCCTTGCGCCGTTACCAGGGCATCGTACGTGTTGGAGTCGAAGGCGTTGATCGCGCCTGGATGGGAGACGGTTGCCGGATTCTGAGCAGCACACCCGGTAAGTAGCAAAGCGAGAATGATAGGAAGGGCGAACCAACAAACGCGGGAGCACCGCCGGGTTCGAGTCGGAAACGATCCGCCGCTGGCAACAGTCGTGCTTGTGGCACCGGCCAGCCCCTTCCCTTTCGCTTTGTTTATAGGATTTCGGTTCATAACGCAGCCCCCGCCGCAACCAATTGCGCATCGAGGTCCGCGCGGCATCGCCCGTCATAGTATTGCTGAAT
>Ga0209415_10017784_pt1 | contig 11279 bp, 7 predicted proteins | sample PeaSoiSIISIP2007_FD_187696 | JGI IMG/M metagenome (GOLD analysis project Ga0209415, IMG submission 187696) | Peat soil microbial communities from Weissenstadt, Germany - SII-SIP-2007 (SPAdes) (version 2) | ecosystem: Environmental > Terrestrial > Soil > Wetlands > Peat | place: Germany...
AGCGGACGCCCGCGGCGTTGTCGGTGATCCCGTTGATCAGCGCCGCGAGCCGGCCGACCGACACCTCGCGGCCCGACGCGAGGTTCATCGCCTCGCCGACCGCCGCCTCGGAGATCCCGGCCGCGAGCAGCCCCCGGACGATGTCGCCGACGTACGTGAAGTCGCGGGTCTCCTCGCCGGTGCCGGTAATCGGGAGCGGCTCCTTCCGCATCGCCCAGTACAGGAAGTTCGGGATCACGTTTCGGTACCGCCCGGGGATCTCGCCGGGGCCGTACACGTTGAAGAACCGCGCCCGCACGACCGGCACCTGGTAGTAGTGGTGGAAGAAGTTGCCGTACAGCTCGCCGAGCAGCTTCGTGATCTGGTACGGCGTGTCGAGCTCCAGGGACACGAAGTCCTCGGTCAAAGGGAGCGGCGCCTTGCTGCCGTAGACCGAGCACCCGGACGAAGCGTAGACGAAGCGGCGCACGCCGGCGCGGGCGGCCTCGAGCACCTTGAGGGTCCCGAGGCCGTTCACCAAGAGGTCCTGTTCCGGGTGATCGACCGAGTTCTGGTTCGCGAACAGCGCGGCGAGGTGAAACACGTACTCGGGCCGATCCGCGAACGCTTGCCGCAGGGCGTCGGCGTCGAGCACGCTGCCCTCGATGAACTGCACCGCCGGAAGGTCGGGGACGTTCCACCGGCTCGCAGACGACAGGTCGTCCAGCACGGTGATGCGCGAGGCGCCGGAGGCGGCCAGCGCGGCGACCAGATTGCTTCCGATGCACCCCGCGCCCCCGGTGACGAGAATCCGGCTCCCGGCGTACGCGTGCTCCGTGCTCATGCCCTCGCCCTCCCGTCCTGCGTGTCCCCGTCCCCCGGGGCCCGCGTCTCGACCGCGAGCGGCATCCCGGTCCGCGCCGAGTCGAGGGCGGCGAAGCAGCAGGCGGCGTTGGCCGCGTACGCCGCGATCTCGACGGGCGGAGGCGCCTCCCCGCGCACCGCCCGGATCCACGCCGCGAGTTCCTCGGGATGCCCGCGCGCGGCCTCCGCGCGCTGCAGGCGCCGCACCCGTCCGCCCCGCGCCAGGGTCCCTCGGCGAAAGTCTTCGAGCGTGCACGCGATGCCCCGGCCGAACAGATCCAGGCGCTCCCGCCACGCCGCCCGATCGGCCCCGTCGGCGTACACGATCGTCCCCACGGAGCCGTCGCGGAATCCGATCGACACCACAAACGAGGCGCCGGGCTCCCCCGCAGGCGCCGTGGCCCTCGCGAACACCTGGGCGGGATCGGACTCGGTCAGGTACTGGAGCAGGTCGACGAAGTGGCCGCCCTCCCCGATCCACCGGCCCCCGCCTTCGACGGGATCGTGCACCCAATGCTCCGCCTCAACGGCGCCGGCGTTGACCTGATACGACAGCACCAGCGGATGCTCGTGCCCCACGAACGCCTTCAGCTGCCGGACGATCGGCGAGTACCGCCGGTTGAATCCGACGGTCAGCACGCGCGGCGCCGCCGCGTACGCGGCGAGCACCGCCCGCAGCTCCTCGCGCGTCAGCGCGAGCGGCTTCTCCACGAAGACGTGCTTGCCCGCCCGCAACGCGGCGGCGGCCAGCGCGGCGTGCGTGTCGTTCCGCGTCGCGATCACGACCGCGTCCATCTGCGGGTCCCCGAGCACCGCGTCGTCGTCCGTCGTGCAGAACTCGAATCCGAGCCGGTCGGCCGCGTGGCGCGCCGACAGCCCGGAGGCGGCGGCGATGCCCCGGAGGCGGACGCCGGGGATCCCCCGCAGCGCCGGCAGCAGCACGGTCTGCGCGAACAGCCCGCTCCCGATCACGCCGATGCCGACCGTCGGCCCGGCGGCGGGCGCAGGCCGGGGCAGCGCGAGCGTCCGCGCCTCGGGCGTCTCCTCCGGGTAGGTCAGGACGACCCCGAGGTGCGGGGCCGCGCCGCGGATGATCCCGTACGCCTCCCCCGCGCGGTCGATCGGGAACCGGTGCGTCACGAGCGGATCCGTGCGCACGGTCCCCCGCGCGACCTCGGCCAGGAACGCCGCGAGGTTCCGGCCGGCGGTCCACCGGATGTAGCCCGGCGGGTAGGCGACCCCTCGGCGCTCATAGCCCGTTTCCTCGGCCCCCGGCCCGGACGCCCGCGAGAGCACGAACGCGAGCTCTTTCTTCCAGAACGTCCGCCGCGGGATCTCCATGCCCGTCACGCCGACCATCACGATGGTACCCCGCACCCGCGCCAGCTCGGCCGCGAGCTCCACCGGGCCGCTGCTGTCCGTCGTGGCGGTGATGATCACCGCGTCGGCGCCGATCCCGCTCGAGGCCGCAAGCGTCGCCGCGCGCACCGCGTCCGCGTCGGCCGCCGCCGCGTCCGTGCCGAGACGCTCGGCCAGCGCCACCCGATCTGGCGACGGATCGTGCGCCACGACGCGGCATCCGGCGCCCCGGAGCAACTGCACGGTCAGCTGCCCGAGGAGGCCCAACCCCAGCACCACGCAGACGTCGCCGAGGCCCACCCGCGCCCGGCGGACCCCGTGGAGCGCGATCGCGCCGAGCATGCCAAAGGCGCCCGCCTCCATCGACACCCCGGACGGCAGGACCGCGCAGAGCTGCTGCGGCACCACCACGACCTCGGCGTGATTCGCCCACCCCGCGCCGGCGCAGGCGACGCGGTCGCCGGGCCGGAACCCCTCGACGCCGGGACCAACCCCGAGGACCGTGCCCGCGCTGCTGTAGCCGAGCGGCTGGGGCATCTCGAGGCGGCGGAACGACTCGCGCACCGTCGCGCGAAGGCCGTCGCGCCGCATCTTGTTGAGCGCTTCGCGCACCAGGTCCGGGCGCGCCCGGGCCTTGCCGAGCAGGCTCTTGCCCGCGAGCGCGATAACGGAGCGCTCGGTCCCCGCGCTCACGACCGACGCCGCGTTGTGGACGAGCACCGACCCCGGCCGGATCTGCGGCACCGGGACGTCCAGTACCTCGAGCGCCCCGGTCCGGGGGCTCAGCACGACCTGCTTCATCGGCGGGCCGCCGGCGAGGGCGACGCGGGGTCGCGGCGCGCCTGGACGCGGGCCCGCCGGGCCTCCAAGATGTTGGCGTCGATCAGCGCGCGGTACCAGAGCACCTGGAGCACATAGTAGATGAACCCCTCCCGACCGTCCAAGAACCCGCCGCGCAGCACGTACCGGTAGCCGAAGTACACCAGCGCGCGCGCGCCGAGCGGGATGCGGCGGTAGACCCGATCGTACCACCAGCGGCTGCGCTCCGCCGGCTGATCGCTCCGCCACCGGGCCGCAACGCCGCCCGCCGCCGGGCCCCGCTCGAGGTCCCCGGCCGCGAGCGCCGCGTATCGGACGTGGCGCTCGATCCACCGGGACAGCGGCCGGCGGTCTTCGTGCAGCAGATCGGATCGAAGCCGCGCGGTCCCGCCGTCGACGAGCAGATGCTCGTCGACCCCCCGCTCCTCGCAGCGCGCCACTGCATGGCGGGCGACGCGCAGGAGCCACACGGGATAGTATCCTCCGTGGCGGAGCCAGCGCCCCAAGAACACGAAGCGGCGCTTCACGTAGAAGCCGCTGACGCCGGAGGGCGGCGAGGCAAGCACCCGACGCAGCTCCGCGCCGAGCTCGGGGGTCACGGCCTCGTCGGCGTCCAGGAACAGGACCCAGTCCGTGCCGAACGGCAGCGACCGGAGCGCCCACGTGCGCTGCGCGGCGTACCCCTCGAACGCGTGGGAGGCGACTCTGGCGCCCGCGGCGGCAGCGATCGCCACCGTCCGGTCGGTGCTGCCGGCGTCGACCACCCAGACTTCCGACGCCCAGCCGGCCACGCTGGCCAGCGCGTGCGGGAGGTTGTCCTCTTCGTCGCGCGTGAGAATGACGACGGCGAGCGGGACCAGGTCGGCGGACGCGGCGGCCTCGAGGGACCCGGTGGGAGTCGGCTGCAGCACCGTCACCGGCCCGTGCGGTGCCATTCCGGACGGCCGCGCCGGGGCCAGCGCCCGATGACGCTGATAAAGATGGAGAGCGCGATCAGTCGGAGGTCGAGCCACAGGCTCATGCGGCTGATGTAGAGGGCGTCGTACTTGAACTTCCGCTGACGGCTGATGTCGCGGGGCGCGTAGACCTGCGCGAGCCCCGTGAGCCCGGGCCGGGCCAGGATGCGGACCCGGTAGTTCGGCACGTCGGCGATGTCGTGGTACCGCCGCGACCTCGGGTCGACCTCGATCTCGTTGGGGAGCAGCGCCCGCGGGCCGACGAAGCTCATCTCTCCGCGCAGCACGTTCAGGAGTTGAGGGATCTCGTCGAGGGCGGTCGCGCGCAGCACGCGCCCGGCGGAGGTGATCCGCTGATCGTCGACCGTGGCCTGGCGGTGCGCGCCCGACACCGTGTGCTCGCGCATCGTGCGGAACTTGATCACGCCGAAGCGCTCGCCGTAGCGCCCGACCCGCACCTGCCGGATGAAGACCGCCCCCCGATCGCCGAGCCAGATCACGCACGCGATCAGCAGCGACGGCAGCAGCAGCACGAGGAGACCGAGCAGGGCGAGGCAGATGTCGAGCGGCCGCTTCAGCGCGTACTCGACCCCGCGGCCGCCGGCGGCCGCAGCAGCACCCGGCTCGCGCGGCGCGGCCGCGCGCACCGACTTCTCAGCGGCGCTGCCCACGGACCCGGAACCCATAACCATCGCGTTTAGCCGTCACGCTGAGAATCTCCTGCGATGCGCCGTCCGCCGGCCGCCGCGCGGACGCGCTCGATGAGCGCCTCGTACGCGCGCGCCGCCCCCTCCCGCGAACAGTGGCGCTCGACGTAGCGGCGTCCCGCGGCCCCCATCTCGGCCCGCGCGGCCGGATCGCGCGCCAGCCGATGAATCGCGTTCGCCAGCGACGCGGCGTCACCGGGCGGCACGCAGAGTCCACCGCCCGACGCCTCGAGCATCTCGCGGGCGTCGCCCGCCGGAAGCGCGGCGACGACGGGACGCCCGGCGGCGAGGATCCCGGCGATCTTCGACGGCACCACAGGGGTCGCGACCGACGCCACGAGGGTCGCGAGACAGCAGTCGGCGGCGTTGAGCAGCAGCGGATACCGCTCCATCGGCTGGAACGGCCCGAAGCGGACGTTCACGAGGTGCCGGTCGCGGACGAGGGCCTCCGCCTCCGCGCGCCGCACCCCGTCGCCGATCAGCAGGAACACGATCTCGCGTTCGTCGCGGAGGACCGCGGCGGCGTCGACGATGACGGCCATGTCCTGCGCGTACCCCATCACCCCGGCGAACAGGACCACAAACGCGTCGCCGAGCCCGAACTCCGTCCGGTACGCGTTGTCACGGGGACCTGGGGCGGTGGTCTTCGTGTCGATCCAGTTGGGCACGACGGCGATCTTGGCGTCCGGAACGCCCTGCGCCGCGAGGCGCGCGCGGTTCCCGTCGGAGTGCACGGTGATCGCGGCCGCGCGCCGGTACGCCCGCCGCTCGAGCCAGCGGAGCACGCCGACCACGACCCGGCCGCGGGCGAGCCCGAGGTCGATCAGCGTCTGCGGATAGAGGTCCTGCACGTTGAGGATATAGGGCGCGCCCCACGTGCGGCCCAGGACCTCGCACGCCAGCGCGAGCGTGAGCGGCGGGGAGTACGCGAGCAGGACGTCGTGGCGCCCGAGGCGCCAGCCGGCGGCGATCATGGCACCCGCCAGCGTGAAGTGGGTCACCGCCCGCACCGTCGGGGCCACCTTCACGAACGGGAGGGCGGTCACGCGCCGCACGCGCACCCGGCCGCCGCCGGCCGCCGCGCCCGACCGCGCCTCGGCCATATTGGCCGGCGGGTACGGCGCGAGCACCGTCACGTCGTGTCCGGCCCGGGCCAGGTCCTCGGCCAGTTGCGACATCAGGACCGACACGCTCCGCACCTCGGGCGGATAGTGGGGCGTCAGCAACAGGACGCGCATCAGGCGGGCGCGGCCGGGCGCCCAACGATCTCCGCGTAGGCGGCCGCGATCCGATCCCCGTAGACGTCCCAACTCCAGGAGGCGGCGGTGCGCGCCGCCGCGTCTCCCATCGCCCGCCGGCGCGGCTCGTCCTCGTACAACCCGAGCAGCGCGTCGGCGAGCGCCCCGGCGTCCCGGGCCGGGACGACCATCCCCTCGCGCCCGTGGGTCACGATGTCTTCCGCTCCCGTGTTCGGCGTCACCACAGCCGGCAGGCCGCTCGCCATCGCCTCGAGGATCACGAGCGCCAGCCCTTCCTCAACCGATGGTAGCACAAAGACGGACGCGTCCCGGTAGACGCGCGCGAGGTCCGCCTGCGAGAGCCCGCCGAGGTGACGGAACGGCACGCGGGCGCGGTCCAAGATCGCGCGCTGGCCCGAGGGGACCGCGCCGACGAGCCACAGCTCCACGTCCGGCACGTGGAGACGCGCGACGGCGTCGAGCAGGTACGGGGTGCCCTTCCGGAGACCCAGGCCCACGGCGATGATCCGGAACGGGCGTCCCGGCGTTGGACCCGCGGTGAACTGGTCGAGGTGGACGCCGTAGGGGACGTGCACCAGCCGCTCCCGCGGGAACCCGTGCGCGAGGAAGCTCTCGAGAACAAACCGGCTCGGCACGGCGATGTACTCGGCCTCGTCGTACTCCCGGAGCTGCCGCGCGAGCAGCCGGCGGTCCACCGGAGGCGCCGCGGCGCCCCACCGCCGGTGCTCCTCGGCCACGAGCGCCTGCTGGGTTAGGATGTGGGTCGATCCCCGCTCGAGCACCGTGCGCGCCCCGGACGCCCGCGCCGCCCGGCTCGAGCGGAGCGAGAACAGCGCGAACCCGACGAGCAGGTCGCAGTCGCGCACGTGCCGGACCGCCCAGCGGTCGAACGCCGCCGCCTTGAGATAGTCGCCGATCTCCCACCGCAGCCCGAGCCGGCGCGGGCCGCGCATCAGGATCTCCGGCACGATGTTGACCGCGAGGCGTTCGCTCGGGATCTGCTCCCCGCGCAGCGGCCGGTGGGTCGTGACGAGACGGTGCAGCAGGCCCCGACGTTCGAGCTGTTCGGCCAGGCGGAAGGCGTGGAACGTCCCGCCGACCGACACCGTCACCTTCATCGATCGTCCGGGCCGGCGAGCCTGTCCGCAGGACCGGGGTCCTGCGTCCCGTCCGCCGCACCGTTCTGAGTGAGCGGCGTCTCGCCCTGGAACGCGGCGATCAGCGCCAGCAGGTGCTCCTGCATCTGCTGCCAGTCGACGAGCGCGAGACAGATGACGTACAGGCCTCCCGAGGCGGCGAGGTTCGCGGCGAACCCCGTACGGCCGGTCCACGGGAGCACGTGCCACGTCCGGCTGAGCGCGACCGCGCCGCCGGCGACCGCCGCCGCGATCGCCGGGCGCAGATACCCGCCGAGCGCGAGCGACCCGATCTCCGCGCGCAGCGACAGATAGCTCGAGGCGAGCCCGACCACCTCGCTGAGGGCCATGACCGCCGCCGCCCCCTGGGGCCCCCAGTGCAGAATCGCGGGCACCAGCAGCGGCAGGGTCACGCAGAGCTGGACCACCCGGAACTTCACGGCGTCGCGGATCCGTCCGATGCCGATCAGGAGCACCTTGACGTTATCGGCGATCGGGTAGAGAAACCCGAACACGGCGAGCCACGGCAGAATCGCGGCGGTCTCGTTCCAGCGCTGGCCGGCACCGTACAGCAGGCCCACGAGCTCCTGCGGGAAGAGCAGGAGCCAGATCAGCACGGGGAACATCAGCCGCACCAAGAACCCGTGGGTCAGCCGGTAGGCATACGCCACCGCCTCTGGCCGCCCCCGCAGGCGCGCGTACACGGGATACGCCACCTGGACCGCGCCGAACGACACGATGTAGTGGCCGAACTCGGCCAGATACCGGCCGCGGTCGTAGAATCCGAGGACCACGGTCCCGCTGAGGATGCCGAGGAGGGCCGTGTCGGCGCGGTACCAGAGCGTCTCCAGCCCCCGCGTCACGAACATCTGCCATCCGAAGCGCCACAGCCGCCGGGCGGTGTCGTGGTTGTAACCGCCCCGATAGCGCCAGCGGCTCACGATGCGGTTGCCCACGAGCGCCGCGCCGGAGAGCACCACCTCGCGGCCGAGCAGGCTCCACACGCCGGCGCCGGCGCGGGCGAGGCCGAGCGCCACCACGACCGACAGAAGCGCGGTGAGGAGCCGCACCACCGAGAGCTGATGGTACACGAGCTGCTTCTCGAGCTGCGCGGAGTACACGTAGGAGAAGAGCGTCAGGTTGCGCACCGCGAACAGCACGAAAAACAGCGGGATGAACGGACCGGGGTAGTGCCGGCTCAGCGCCGCGCACAGCACCGCCGCGCCGGCGAGCATGCCCCAGTACAGCCGGCGGCTCAGCACGTACGCGGTCTCGGCGACCTGGGGTGCCGTCGGCATCTGAATGATGCCTTGCGAGAAGCTGAACGCGGTGATGATCGAGAGCAGGTCGACGAAGGAGCCCGCCAGCGCGAACTGCCCGAAGTCCTTGGGGAACAGGATGCGCGCCAGGACGAGCGTGACGCCGAGGTTGAGCGCAAACCCGAGGTAGCCGGTGCCGCTCAGCCAGACCGTCCCGATCAGGGCGCGGCGCGCCCCGGACTGCGGCTTCACCGAGCCGCCCGCGCGCCGGCGGACGCGGCGGAGGCGCGGCGGACGCCGGTGCTCCGCAGCGCGTCCAGGATGCCCCGGACGTCCGCGTCGTAGGAGTAGGCCGCGACGATCTCGCGCGACCGCGCCCCCATCGCCTCGCGGCGGGCGGGGTCGCCGACGACCGCGCGCAGCGCCTGCGCGAGCGCGTCCACGTCGCCCACGGGATAGACGTGCCCGTTCTCCCCGGGCCGGACGAGGTCGGGCGCGGCGCCGACCGCGTCGCTCGCGATCACCGGCACGCCGAAGCACATCGCCTCGTTGAGGACGAGCCCCCAGGGCTCGTGGCTGGACGGCAGCACGAGCACGTCGGACGCCGCGTAGTACTGCGAGATCTCGCCCTGGTTCACGAACCCGGTGATACGGGCGTGCGGCAGGCCGCCACGACCGATCTCGGCTTCGAGCCGCCCGCGCTCGGGTCCATCTCCCACCAACACTACCGAGACCGGACGCTCGCCCGCGATCCGAGCGGCCGCGTGGACGAGATCCAGCGGCCGCTTGCGCGGAATCAACTTCCCGGCGTAGAGCACGACGGGTACGTCGGGCGGCACACCGATCCGTTCGCGCAGGGCGGCGCGCGCCGGCCGCAGCCGATCGGCCTCCGCCATGAAGTGCTCGTTGTCAACGGCGTACGGCACGGAGAAGATGCGTTCGTCCGGCACGCCGAAGGCCCGGTAGAACTCGCGGTTGAGCGTGCCGATCGCGAGCGCGCCGCGGAGCCGGCGCAGCAGGCTGCCGAGCACGGCGCCCTTGCCGGTCCGGACCCACCACGGCCGGCCGCCGAGGAGCGTCGACTCCCCGCGGAGGAACAGCGGCGTCCGGGTTGCAAACGCTCCAAGAAACGCGAGCCACTCCGTGGCATGCGCGTAACCGTGCACGATCAGCGCATCATAACGGCCCGCGCGCAGCCTGCCGATGACCGACGGATTCAGCAATCGAAGAAAGTGATCGGCCGAAGTCGGCCACCAGTTCCGCAGGACATCCGACTTGTATCCGTCGACGAGCGGGAGATCCCACTGCACGGCAGTCACGCCGAACTCCGGTTCCGCGTGCTGCCATTGCTGCCGGGCGGCCCTATCGTCCATGAAGTACACGGTCAGATCCAACTCCGAACTCAACCGGCGGAGCAGCGGGACCTGGTATTGAATCGGATGGGAGACGAGGTACGCGACGCGAAACGGCGCCATGCTTACTCGGCCGCCGCGGCGAGGGGACGCAGCGTCATCGGGAACGAGGCTCCGTCTGCGGCCGCCCGCATCGGCCGGCGCGGGGGCAGTTCACCACTCGCTCCAGCACAATCGCCCGAGGGGGTATGCACAACCAGATCATAACCGAAGAACACCGCCACCGCCCGGCACGATCTCATCTCACTATCACGCCGCAGCAAGGGTCGTCCCTCATTCGCCGAACTTAATGCCCTGCGCGAGCGGCAGCTCTCCCGACCAGTTGATCACGTTGGACTGCCGGCGCATGTAGGCCTTCCACGCGTCCGAGCCCGACTCGCGGCCCCCACCGGTCTCCTTCTCGCCGCCGAACCCCAAGCCGATCTCCGCGCCGCTGGTGCCCACGTTGACGTTGGCGATCCCGCAGTCCGAACCTGAGGCCGCAAGGAAGCGCTCCGCGGTGAGGAGGTTGGTGGTGAAGATCCCGCTCGACAGACCCTGAGGCACCGCGTTATGCATCTCGATCGCCTCATCGAGGCTACTGTACTCAAGGAGGTAGAGAATCGGCGCGAATGTTTCCTCCAACACGATGGGGGTTTGCCGCGGCATGCGAACGAGGGTGGGCGCGGCGAAGCAGCGGCCTTTCTCCGGCAGCCGGTCACCGCCGAACAGAATGTCCCCGCCTTCGGCCTTGATGCTGTCCAGCGCCGCCATCATCGAATCGACCGCCCCTTCGTTGATCAGCGGGCCCATGAGCACGCCGTCCTCGAGCGGGTCGCCGATCACCACCTGCTCGTACGCCTTGACGAGCCGGCGGGTAAGCGTCGGGGCGATGCTCCGGTGCATGATGATCCGGCGCGTGGAGGTGCAACGCTGTCCGGCCGTCCCGACCGCGCCGAACACGATCGCCCGCACCGCCAGGTCGAGATTGGCGTCCTCGGTCACGATGATCGCGTTGTTGCCGCCCAACTCGAGGATGGTTCGTCCGAGGCGCCCCGCCACGGTCTCCGCGGCGTGCCTGCCCATTCGGACGGAGCCGGTAAACGAGATGAGGGGCAGCCGGGCGTCGTTGAGCATGCGCTCGCCGATCTCTGCGCCGCTGCCGATGACGAGATTGAACACCCCGCGGACCCCGTGGTCGGCCGACACCCGGTTCGTGATCTGCTGCACGGCCAGCGCGGTCAGGGGAACGGCGGAGGCGGGCTTCCACACCATCGTGTCACCGCAGACGGCGGCGACGGCGGCGTTCCACGACCAGACCGCGGTCGGAAAGTTAAACGCGGTGATGATCCCCACGACGCCGAGAGGGTGCCACTGTTCATACATCCGGTGGCCCGCGCGTTCCGACTGTGTCGTCACGCCGTAGAGCTGCCTCGACAGGCCGACGGCGAAGTCGCAGATGTCGATCATCTCCTGCACCTCGCCCGCGCCTTCCGCCTTGATCTTGCCGTTCTCCAGTGTGACGAGCTCGCCCAGCGGTTCCTTGAATT
>Ga0209415_10017785_pt1 | contig 11278 bp, 11 predicted proteins | sample PeaSoiSIISIP2007_FD_187696 | JGI IMG/M metagenome (GOLD analysis project Ga0209415, IMG submission 187696) | Peat soil microbial communities from Weissenstadt, Germany - SII-SIP-2007 (SPAdes) (version 2) | ecosystem: Environmental > Terrestrial > Soil > Wetlands > Peat | place: Germany...
GTTGGGGACCAGCCGCAGCTTGGCGTCGATGGTCAGGGTGCGGATGGCGCCAGTCCAGCCGCCATCCTTGGCGAGGGTGAAATGACCGATGGTGCTCATGGTGTTGGCTCCTCATTGTTGGAGGCTGATGATGGCGGTGTGGCGGACTCGGCCTGTCGGCGCGGTTGGCGTCGGGCTGGTTTTTCCTCGTTCGATACCGGCACCGGTTGGCCTTCCTTGACCGCCTTGGCAAAGCCCCGGTCACTTTCCAGAAAAGCCGCCAGCATGAACGGAATGAGGTCGGCGATGGCTTCCGTCTCGCCATAAGTGGCGCGGTAAAGGGCGGCGTAGTCACGAAGCCCCTGGTTGAGTTCCGGACTTGCCGTGATAGTGATCCTGACCGGCGTACGGTCGGGCAATTTGCCTAGTTTCAGCATGGCGTCTCCTTTCAGCCGTGGTAGGGCCGCAGTACCAAATCCTTGTGGACGATGACGCGCAGCGGCCAGCCGGGACGGATTGTGATGGTCGGCTGGATGTTGAGATTCTTCTCGGTGATGCGCTGGCCGGCGCGGTCGACATTCTGCTGGGTCGACTCGCGGATCGCCTGGACGAGATTGCTTTGCTGGCTGCCGAAGGTGACCTGGGTGCCGACGCCCAGCAGGGTGGACAGCGCCACGCCCTTCAGCAGCGCCCAGGTGTGATAATCGACCCCGTCCGCCAGCCCGGCATAGCCGGCGGCATCGGTGGCGGGCAAATTGTCGATCTCGATGGAGGAACCATCGGGCAGGATGATGCGTTGCCACACCAGCAAGGCACGGGATTGGCCAAAGGCGACGACGCTGTCATAGGTACCGATCAGGCGCGAGCCTTGCGGGATCAATAAAATCTGCCCGGTGACACTGTCATAGACGTTCTCGGTCACCTGAGCCGTCACCTCTCCCGGCAGATCGGAATTGACGCCGGTGATCAGGCTGGCGGCGATGACGCTGCCCGCCATCACCTGATAGGGCGAAATCGGCGTCTGCAGGGTATGGCGGCTATAAATGCCGCCGGCATCGCGCTGATTTAGGAAATCGATCTTGCGCTGCTGGTTGTTCTGGTCCTTGTCCGGATCAAGGGCGAGACGCGACGTGTCGGCTGCCGACGCCGTTTGCACCGATTGCCCGGTTGCCCCCTGCCCCGTCGCGGCTGCGTTGACCGGAGCCGTGCGGTTACTGATCTGGAAGAACACGCCGGCCTCGCGAGCCTTCTGCGATTGCTGGGCCAGACGCTGGCGTTCGGCCTCCGCCGCCTGATCCACCGATCCCGGCGCGACACCAAGCTGGCGTTGATGGTCCAGGATTGAGCGGCCAAGATCGCCGGGCAGCGGCGGTCCCAATGGCGGCGTGTCGGGTTTCATCTGGGCATAAGAGCCGGGCAAAGCCGCCAACCCGTCGGGTGTGGCCTTGCGCTCGGTATTAAAAAGCTCTTCCGCCTGCTGCCCCGTCCGCGAACCCGGACCCTTCAGCGCCAGCCCGACTACCGTGAACAGCGCAACCAAACTGATGGCGACGATGCCGACCAGCAGACCGCGCTTGAACCGGATCGGACGCCGTGGAACCGCTTTCAATACCAGGGCTTCCGGAGCCGATTTATCCGGCGCGCTCATGGCTGGCCCCCGGCTTTCGGGGCGGCATCGGTCCGGGCGATGCGCACGACCTGTTGCGGGTCTACGCCAAGCCGCAGCTCTGCGGCGGCGAACAACCGATCAACAATGTAGTAGTTGCCACGAACCCGGTAATTGACCAACTGGCTGTCGCCGTCCGGACCGAGCACGAACAGCGGCGGCGCCTCGCCCTGGTCGATGCGGGCGGGGAACTCGATATAGACCTTGGCACCATCGTCGAAGGCGCGCATCGGCCGCCAGGGCGGCGTGTCGCCGGAAATGCCGTAGCGGAAGCGGAGATGTTCCAGCGCCACCCCGACAGCGATCGGCGCGACCGCCTCGGCCTGCTCGTTCTGGCGTTTCAGGACTAGCAATTGATCCTGCGGATAGGTCCAGGACAGCGCCGCCATCGAGGTTTTCTCGGTGCTTTCCAGTTGCAGGTGATAGCTGCGCCGGTCGGTGGTGATGACCAGATTGGTCTTGAGGCCGGGGGCGTAAGGCTTGACCAGCACATGCACACGCTTGCTGTCGCCCGAGCCGCTGGTGGTGTCGCCGATCACCCAGCGCACCGTGTCGCCGGCGGAAACGGCGATCAACGTCTCGCCCACTTGCAAGGTGATGTCGCTGACCTGTTCCGGGGCGGCATAGAGGTGATAGAGCGCTCCCTCCATGAAGGGATAGACCTGCACGGCATTGACATAGCCATAAGCGGTCGGCTCCTGCAGAGCAGCCCGGTTGGCGGCAGCAACCCGAGCGGTAGGCGGCCGCGTGTCCGGCTTCGGCTGGGAAGGCGGTGGCTGGAGCTGACCCGGCGTTGGCACCGGCACCGGGATCTCCACCACCTCCACCGGCTTGGGCGGTTCGACGGCGACGACAGTCGGTTTGAAATCGGCGCCGTCATATTGAATGGCCGGCGGCGGAGACTTGTCGGCGCAGCCGGCCAGCAGGAGCGCTGCGGCCGGGACGATGATAGCCACGCGAGGGAAAGTCAGCGTTTTCATGGCGATGTCCTTTGCTGGGAGGAAACGGCGGGGGCGCTGTCCAGTTCGCGCGACCAGGCGATTCCGTTGACGTAGAGGCCAAGAGGGTTTTTCCGCAGAACCTCGGCGTTGCGCGGCGTCTGGATGACGGTGGAGAGGATGGCGGTCCAGCGTTCGGTGCGGACGAGGCTGCCGTGGTCGAACAGTTGCTCGCCCCACTTCACCTGGAACGAGGTCTCGGAGGCCCGCACCACACTGGTCACCTGGACCGAGACGCCACGGCTGCCGATGGCGCTGAACGGATCGTTGATGCGGGCATAATCGTTGAGAAAAATCGCTGCCTTGTCAGTGGCGAAATCGTAGGCTTCCAGCCAGTTCTGCCGGACCAGCACCGGATCGATGGAGAGCGAGCGAACATCGGTGATGAAGCGGGCCAGATACCAGGCGATCTGGGCGTCGCCCGGCTGGTAATTCTGGATGGCGGGCGCGACGGCGCGTACCTCGCCGAATTTGTCCACCTCGACCACATAGGGGGTGACGTGGCTCTGGCTGGTCTGCCAGATCACCCCGCCCGCCAGGGTGGCTGCCAGGGTCAGGCAGCCAAAGGACATCAGCCGCCAGTTTTGGGCCTGGACCCGGGCTGAACCGATACGGTCATCCCAAAGCTGGCCGGCTTGCCGGTAGGGCGTCTCCGGCTCGGGCGTCTGCCCGTAACGTTGAAGGGGGCGTTTGAACATCATCGCTTATTCATCCTTGCTGGAGAGATCGGGATTGGCCGATGCGCCGGGCCGGTCGCCGTCCTTGATGGACTGAGCGGTGGCATGGGCCTGGGCGCGTCGGGCCTGATCGGCGCGGAGACTCTTGGCCCAATCAGGCGCGGATGCGGTGCCGGTGGACGACGAGGACGGCGTTCCGCTGGCCATCGGCTTGCCGCCGGTGGCGGCCCAGGCGGCTGATCGTCCGGCATCGGCGCTATCCTTCAGCGAAGAAGCGGCCCGGCCCGCGATCGAGCGGACACCCTGAGCAACGGTGCCGCCAGCCGCACGGGCGACACCACCCACACCGGCAGCAACGCCAGCCATACCGGGTGCACCGGATGTCGCCTGTCCAAGCTGGAAGGAGGTCGAAGCGGCCGATCCCATGGCGGTGCCGGCGCGGATCGCCGCCATGCCGCCGGCGCCGGCCATGCGTGCCCCGGCCAGGGCCGCGCCGCCGGCAAGCATGCCGGCACCCACCGCCGCACCCACCGTGCCGATAGCGGCGCCGGCTCCAAGCTGGGGCGCGCCGGACACCAAGCCGGAGGCGATGCCGGGACCGAAAATGCCGAGTCCGAGCAGGGCGAGCGAGGCCAGCACCAGCGACATGGCCTGGGCGATTGTCGGCTGCTGGCCTTGCAGGGCGGCGGTGAACTGGCCGAAAAAGCCCGAACCGATGCCGACGATCACCGCCAGCACCATCACCTTGATGCCGGACGCAATGACGTTGCCCAGCACCCGCTCGGCGAGAAACGCCGTCTTGTTCCACAGCGCGAAGGGCACCAGGACAAAGCCGGCCAGGGTGGTGAGCTTGAATTCCAGGATGGTGATGAACAGCTGCACCGCCAGAATGAAGAAAGCGATGATGACGATGAACCAGGCGATCAGCAGAACGATGATGGTCAGGAAATTGGCGAAGAAGCTGGTGAAACCCATCAGGGTGCCGACCTGCTGGACCAGCGGCCACGCCGCCTGGAACCCGACTCCGGCCAGTTTGCCCGGCTTCAGCAGATCATCGGCGGTCAGGCTGCTGGCGGAAGCCTGCAAGCCCAACTGGGCGAAGGAGCGGTAGACGATGCCGGCGAGACTGCTGAAATTGTTGAGGATGAAGGCGAAGGCGCCGACGTAAAGCACCTTCCTGATCAGCCGGGCAATGATGTCGGAGCCCTCGTCCAGAGCCCAGAACAGACCGGCCAGGGTCATGTCGATCCCGATCAGGACGGTGGAAAGATACGCGACCTCGCCCGACAGCAGCCCGAAGCCGCTATCGATGTACTGGCTGAAGGCCGACATGAAGCTATCGATGACATTGAGGTCGTTCATGTGGCTTCTCCCGCCATCATTGCGGTGTATAGGCCGTGCCCGATCCGAGGAACTGGGTGGTCATCGCCTGGCCCGCCGCCTCGGATTGAGCCTTCCTCGCCTGATCGAGCGCCTCGGCGCGATATTGCGCCGCCATCAGAGTCTGGATTTGCAGCTGCTGTTTGGCCGACAGCGCGATCAGCTGGTTGGCCGCCTGTTGCGCCTGCAAACTGCCGACCGCCCCCTGACTCGCCGTCACCAGGGTGGACAGGGTGGTGGCGTCGGCCTGAACGTTCTGATCGATTTGGGCCTGGACCAGCATGGTCTGCTGATAGGCGCTCATCGCGCTCTGCCAGCGGGTTTGCGCATCAGTGACCAACTGATTGGTGGTCACCGTTCCGCCATATTGCGACGGGAATTGCTGCTGGTACGCCGCGTTGGTGGCATTGACGTTGAAGGAAATGCCGCCGGCCTGGTTCATCAGGCCGTTGATCTGCGACAAAGCCGTCGTCATCTGCCCCAAGGACGAGACGTTCAGCGACTGGAGATTGCGCCCCATGTTCTCCAGCATTACCGCCTCGTTCTGCAACGACTGGATCTGGTTGTTGATCTGCTGCAGGGTGCGGGCCGCCGTCAGCATGTTCTGGGTCAGGTTCGAGACGTCGATCACCGCCCACTGGGCATGGGCGGGGGAACCGAAAAGGGAGAGAGCCGTCGCCGCGACGAAAAGAAGCTTCGCTGCGGGCTGCCGCCCGCGCCTGCTTGGAAGCGCAGCTTCCAAACCTTCAGTCATTTTAATCATGGCGTGTTCTCCGTCATCAGGTCGACCGCCCAGGACAGTCCCTTGGCCGTGAGCCACGCATCGAGAAAAGGAGCCGGCTCGGCCGCCAGCCGGTCCATCAGCGTTTGGTCATCGGACGAGGAGGCGCCGCACAGGGCCAGCGCCACCGGACCGAGGCCGAGTTCGAACAGACGGTTGCCGCGGCGGGATTGCAGGTAGTAGTGACGCTTGGGGGTGGCGCGGGCGATCAGCTCGATCTGCCGCTCATTGAGGCCAAACCGCTCATAGGCGGCGCGCCCCTGCGGCTCGACAGCACGGTCGTTGGGCAGGAACAGGCGCTGCGGGCAGGATTCGATGATGGCCGGGGCGATGGAACTGTTGGCGATGTCAGCCAGGGATTGCGTGGCGAAGATCACCGAGACGTTCTTCTTGCGCAGCACCTTCAGCCATTCACGAATGCGGGCGGCGAACAGCGGATTGTCGAGGAACACCCAAGCCTCGTCGAGAATCAGCAGGGTCGGCCGCCCGTCGAAACGCTCCTCCAGGCGATGGAACAGATAGGTCAGCACCGGGGCGACCACCCCGGCTTCGTGCATCAGGTCTTCGGTCTCGAAGCACTGCACGTCGGAGAGGGCGAGCCGATCCTCGGCGGCATCGAGCAGGCTGCCGAACGGGCCATCCAGGGTGTAGGGCATCAGCGCCGCCTTCAGCGCGTTGGATTGCAACAGGACCGACAGGCCGGTCAGCGTGCGTTCGTCCACTGGCGCGGAGGCCAGACTGGCCAGCGCCGACCACACCGCTTCTTTGATTTCCGGGGTGACGGCGACCTTCTCATGCGCCAGCAGCGCCCCCACCCATTCGGAGGCCCAACTGCGGATGGCCGGATCATCAATGCGGCGCAAAGGCTGGAAAGCCAGCGATCCCCCCACGCCCAGCGCGTGATGATCGCCGCCCATGGCGAGAATGGCGGCACGGGCGGAATTGCCTTTGTCGAACAGATAGACCTGGGAATGGGCATAACGGCGAAACTGCAGGGCCAGCAGCGCCAGCAACACCGACTTGCCGGCCCCGGTCGGGCCGACGATCAGCAGATGCCCGACATCGCCGACATGGGTGGACAGGCGGAACGGTGTCGAACCGCTGGTCTTGGCGTACAGCAGCGGCGGCCCGTCGAGATGGTCATTGCGCTCGGGTCCCGCCCACACCGACGACAGCGGCATCAGATGGGCCAGATTCAGCGTATGCACCAGGGGTTGGCGGACATTGGCATAGACATGGCCGGGCAATGAACCGAGCCAGGCTTCCACCGCATTGGCGCTTTCGCGGATGCAGGTGAAACCGAGGCCGTTGACGATGCGCTCGACCGCCCGCACCTTATCGTCGGCCGCGTGCCGGTTCTCATCCATCACCGTGATGGTGGCGGTAAGATGGCCGAAGCCGACATGGTCACCGCCCAACGCCTGCAACGCCAGATCGGCGTCAAGCACCTTGTTGTCGGCGTCGGAATCGAGCAGTTGAGTCGGTTCGTTGGTGAGCACTTCCCGCAACAGCGCGGTGATCGACTTGCGCTTGGCGAACCATTGCCGCCTGAGTTTGGTGAGCGTCTTGGTCGCCAGAGTCTTGTCCAGGGCGATGAAGCGGGTCACCCAGCGATAGGCAAAATCCTGGTGATTGAGCGCATCGAGAATGCCGGGCCGGGTCTGACCAGGAAAACCGAGGATGGTCAGGGTGCGCAGATGCGCTTCGCCCAACATCGGCTCCAGCCCGCCGGTCAGCGGCATGTCGACCAGCAAGCCATCCAGATACATCGGCGTTTCGGGCACCGCGACCGGATGGCGTTTCGTCGAGATGGTGCCGTGCAGATAGGTCAGCGTCCCGGCATCGTCGAGCGCGCGAACCTCCGGCATGAAGCCGGACAGCAGGTCCAGCACCCTGTCCGTCTCGTCCCCGAACCCGGTCAGCTCCTGCCGCCAGTTCCGCCCTTCCCCTTTCCGGCCGGTATCCAACAGGGCGCTTTCCGCCTGGGCCTGACCATCCGGCGGCGGCATATATAAGAGTGTGAGGTGGTAATGGCTCTCGAAGTGACGGCCCTGGCGACCATCTTCAAAGGCGGCGCGGCGTTCTTCGTCGATCAACCACGACGCCGGATCGGGAAAGGTCGAGTGCGGGTAATGCAGCGCCTCGCGGCGTTCGGCCTCGAAGAACAGCGCCCAGCCAGAGCCGAGACGACGCAACGCGTTGTTGGCCCGGGAGCAGATACCGACCAGTTCGGCTTCGGTGGCGCTATCGAGATCGGGACCCCGAAACCGCAGTGTGCGCTGAAAGCTGCCATCCTTATTGAGCACCACGCCGGGGGCGACCAGGGCCGCCCACGGCAGATGGTCGGCCAGCCGGTCGGCCGGCTGACGGTATTCACCGAGATTCAGCATGACATTTGCCCTTTCTGCCGCAGATGGCGGACCAGCACGGCGAGGAAATCGGGATCGCGTTTGGCGGCGAAGACGGCGAGGCTATGACCGAACAGTCCCAGCGCCACCCCGGCGATCCATTGCTGAAGACCGAGCCCGACGGCGGCGGCCAACGTGCCGTTGACGATGGCGACCGACCGTGGCGCGCCGGCCATCAGGATCGGTTCGGTCAGTGCCCGATGCAGCGGCACCTCGAACCCCTCGATGTGATTGGAGGCCGCCATCACACCAGCGCTCCACCGCCAAAGGAGAAGAACGACAGGAAGAAGCTCGACGCGGCGAAGGCGATCGACAGGCCGAAAACGATCTGGATCAGACGACGGAATCCACCCGAGGTCTCGCCGAAGGCCAGGGTCAGGCCGGTGGTGATGATGATGATCACGGCGATGATTTTGGCGACCGGGCCTTGTACGGAATCGAGGATCTGTTGCAGCGGCTGCTCCCACGGCATGCCGGTGCCGGAAGCATGGGCTGGTGCCGCCAGCAGCAAGGCGACCACCGTGACGGAGAAAAGGCGGACGACGTGAAGGAGTGAGATCGGATAACGCATGATGGTTCCTTTCACAGGGACTGAAGTTGAGCGGGGGTGAGAGCGGTGACCGCGTAATCGCCGTTGCCGTCGAGGCCGGTGACTTCGGCGACGGTTTCGATGCGCCGCCCGGTGCCGCGTCCGCGGATGAACACCACCAGATTGATGGCCTCGGCGATCAGCCGGCGCGGCACGGTGACGATGCCTTCCTGGCAAAGCTGTTCGATGCGGTAGAGGGCGGAGCGGGCGGAATTAGCATGGACGGTGGCGACACCGCCGGGATGGCCGGTGTTCCAGGCCTTCAGCATGTCGAGTGCCTCGGCGCCGCGCACTTCGCCGACGACGATGCGATCGGGGCGCAGCCGGAGCGTCGAACGGACCAGATCGGCCATCGAGACGACGCCGCGCCGGGTGCGCAATGCCACGCAATCGGGAGCGGCGCATTGCAGTTCCCGGGTGTCCTCGATCAGGATTACCCGCTCGTCGAGAATTTCGGCCAGCAGGGCATTGGCCAGAGTGGTCTTGCCCGACGAGGTGCCGCCCGCCACCAGGATATTGCGGCGGTCGCGCACGGCCTTTCGGAGCGCATCGGCCTGGATCGGCATCATGATGTGCTCGGCGACATAGTCGGCCAGCCGGTAGACCCGGGCCGCCGGCTTGCGGATGGCAAAGCACGGAGCCATCGCCACCGGTGGCAGCAATCCCTCGAAACGCTCGCCGGAAGGCAGTTCGGCGCTGACGATCGGATTGTTGGCGTGAACCTCGGCGCGCACATGCGAGGCAACCAGGCGGATGATCCGCTCGGCCTCAGCCGCTTCCAGCCTCTCGCCGGTGTCCACGCGCCCCTCACCGAGACGGTCGAGGCGCAAGATTCCATCGGGGTTGACCATCACCTCGATGACCAGGGGATCGGCCATAGCGGCGGCGATCACCGGCCCCATGGCGGTGCGCAGCATGGCGCGGCGGCGATCGTCGGCTTCCCGATGGGACGTCATGACGGATCTCCCTGCTCGTCACCCGCGAGCGTGCGGCGACGGCCGGCGATCTGCCGACCGACCTGATCGATGAATTTCTGGAAGCGCTCCTGCCCGACAGCGCGCGCCGCCTTGTCGGGCTCGGGCAGCGGCGCGGTGACGGTGATCTGGTAGCGGATGAACAGCGCCAGGCTTTCCAGCAGCACCTGACCGTCGCGCTCGAGGCGGTCCATTTGGCGGGACTGGCGGTCGAGGCGGATCTTCAGTGCTTCGTCAATGTCGCGGCTGCCGCGCCGGGCGAGATACTGGCGCAACGCATCGGCGACAATGGCCGATTTGGACGAGCCGGGTTTGGCCGCCAGGGCTTCCAACTGGGCGGTCAGATCGTCGTCGAGATAGAGGTGATGGCGGAGCTTCATGGCGCGCCTCAAAAGCCCGGCAGGAGATCGTCATGGGGGCTGGAGCCGTCATTGACCCCGTAGGCCCTGGCGACGACGGTGAGCTGGTCCATGACCCGCTTGTCGGCGGCGATATCGCTGTCGTCCTCGGCGAGGCCGAACAGATCGTCCTGTTCCGGCACGAGGGGTTTGCTGACACCCTCCTCCGGCAGACCCGGATGGCGCTGCTGCTGAAGACCGCCCTCCTCTTCCGACAGGCCGCTCTCTTCATCGACGGCGGCGGCCAGACGGATATGCGGGCCACGCACCTGGCCGCCCCAGTCGTCCGGTCGCGGCGTTGGCTTGTCTGCGTAACCGTCCTCGGCCAGCATCGGGGCCGCAGCGACACGGATGGTGAAATTGCGGTCCTCGTAATAGCGCAGCTTCTTGGCGCGGATCGGGGCCAGACCGGAGACCAGCACCAGTTCGTCGGCGGGCGGCAGTTGCATCACCTCGCCCGGCGTCAGCAGCGGGCGTGCCGTTTCCTGGCGGCTGACCATGACGTGACTGAGCCAGGGCGACAGCCGGTGACCGGCATAATTGCGCTGGGCGCGCAGTTCGGTGGCGGTGCCGAGCGCATCGGAAATCCGTTTGGCGGTGCGCTCGTCGTTGGATGAGAACGCGATGCGGACATGGCAGTTGTCGAGGATGGCGTTGTTTTCGCCGTAGGCCTTGGAGATCTGGTTGAGGCTTTGCGCGATCAGATAGGCGCGGATGCCGTAGCCGGCCATGAAGGCCAGGGCCGTCTCAAAGAAATCCAACCGCCCCAGCGCCGGAAACTCGTCCAGCATCATCAGCAACTGGTATTTACGCCGCTTGCCGGGATCGCCTTCCAGCCGTTCGGTAAGGCGGCGGCCTATCTGGTTGAGAATCAGGCGCACCAGCGGTTTGGTGCGGGAAATGTCGGAGGGCGGGATGACGAGGTACAGCGACACCGGACGCTCGGCATCGACCAGATCGGCGATGCGCCAATCGCAAGCCGCTGTCGTCGTCGCCACCACCGGATCCCGGTAGAGCCCGAGGAACGACATGGCGGTGGACAGCACGCCGGAGCGCTCATTCTCGGATTTGTTCAGCACCTCGCGGGCGGCGGAGGCGACCACCGGATGAACCTGGGGATGTTCGGACGTGCCGAGATGGTTGGTCGCCATCATCCGGCGGAGCGTATGGGCGAAGCTGCGCTGCGGATCGGAGAGGAAGGTGGCGACACGGGCCAGCGTCTTCTCTTCCTCGGCGTAGAGGACATGCAGGATGGCACCGACCAGCAGCGAGTGACTGGTCTTTTCCCAATGGCTGCGCCGTTCCAGCGCTCCTTCCGGATCGACCAGGATGTCGGCGATGTTCTGTACATCCCGGACCTCGTCCGGCCCCTTGCGCACTTCCAGCAACGGGTTGTAACGGGCCGAACGCGAATCGGTCGGGTTGAAC
>Ga0209415_10017786_pt1 | contig 11278 bp, 12 predicted proteins | sample PeaSoiSIISIP2007_FD_187696 | JGI IMG/M metagenome (GOLD analysis project Ga0209415, IMG submission 187696) | Peat soil microbial communities from Weissenstadt, Germany - SII-SIP-2007 (SPAdes) (version 2) | ecosystem: Environmental > Terrestrial > Soil > Wetlands > Peat | place: Germany...
GACCTCAACTCGGTGGCGGCGATCATGCTGCTGATCGGCTACTCCGTCACCGACAAGATCGTGGTCTACGACCGCATTCGCGAGAACCTCCGCAAGGACAAGAGCACGCCGCTGCGCGAGCTCATCGACCGCAGCATCAACCAGACGCTGGGCCGCACGGTGATCACCTCGTCCACGGTGATGCTGTCGATCGTACCCCTCGCTCTCATCGGCGGCGAGGCGATCCGCAGCTTCGCCCTCACGATCATCTTCGGCATCATCGTGGGCACCTCGTCCTCGATCTTCATCGCCTCGCCGATCCTGCTGTTCCTCGGCCAGAAGCGCCTGCGGCCCGGCATCACGCAGGCGCCGCCGCCGGCGCCAGGCCCGGCGGGCGGGCGCATCGCGAAGGCCGCTGGTACGCCATGAGTACCCCTGCCGAGGTTGCGGTCGTTTCGCTGCTTGGCCTCGGCACCACCTCCTCGGCGATCGGCGGCGCGGCGATCGGCCTCTACCTCCCGCTCTCCAAGCGGCTCCTCGCGTGCATCCTGGCGTTCGCCGCGGGCGCGCTCATCAGCGCGCTCGCGATCGAGCTCGCCTACGAAGGCGCGCAGGACCTGCACCGCCAGGGCTTCAGCACGCGCGCCGCCTGGGCCTTCGTGGGTGGCGGCTTCGCCATCGGTGCGGTCTTCTACTACTTTGCATCGCTATTCCTCGAGAAGAATGGCGGCGCCGTGCGCTATCAAACGCGATTCCGAGAGTTCGCGCGCGACCGGAAGCGCCAGGAAGCGAAGGAGACCATCGCGCTCCTCTCACAGTGCGACCTGCTGAGGCATCTGCCGGCAGAGGAGGTGGAGGACATCCTGCCCTGCGTCCGGAATCGCCGCTTGGCGCCGGGCGAAGTCCTGTTCCGTGCCGGCGCACCCGGCGACGCGCTCTTCATCGTCTCGCGCGGCAGTGTCGAGATCCTGACCGACGACACATCGGGCGACGGTCGAGCCGAGCACAAGCTCGCGACGCTCGGATCCGGGCAGGCGTTTGGCGAGATGGCGCTGCTGAGCGGCGGCCCGCGCACGGCGACCGTGCGCTCCGTTGGCGACACCGATCTCCTGGAGATCGGCCGCGAGGATTTCGAGCGCCTGGTCGCGAGCGACGACCGATTGGCGGATGCGGTGGAGCGCTTGAGCCACGACCGCGCCATCACCAACCTGAGCGCCGGCGGTCCCAATCCCGCGACCTGGGCCAAGGTCGCGAGCGGCAGCCTCGAGCATCTGAGCCGCAGCGAGGCCAACAAGATGCTCGCCGAGACCGGCCACGGCGCCGGCCTCGCAATCGTGCTCGGCAATATCCTCGATACCATCCCCGGATGCCTGGTGATCGGCGCCAAGTTCAGCGGCATGGCGAGCCTTTCCCTCACGCTGATCCTGGGCATGTTCCTGGGCGGCATTCCCGAGGCCGCGGCGAGCGCCGCCATGCTCCGCAAGGCGGGTTACCGGGCGAACGCCATCTTTGCCCTGTGGTCGACGGTGCTCGTCGCGGGCATTGTGGCGGCGGCCGCCGGCAAGCTCTTCATCGCCAGCGCCGACTCCGAGATCGCGATCTTCTCGCAAGCGCTTGCGGGCGGCGCCGTTCTGGCGCTCATCTCACACGCGATGATTCCGGAATCGATCGATGAGGGTGGCTCGCTAGTCGTGCTGCCGACCGTCGCGGGCTTCCTCTTCGCGCTCTATCTGGCACTGGAGGAAACCCTCCGGTGACCAACGAAAGAACTTCTATTCGGAACCTCACCCATGAAACTCTGCAGCATGGGTGAGGCTAGGGCGGGAGGGCCCGCTGCGTCCCCCTCCCGGCCGCCCTTTTTTGGAAATGAGGGCTTCGGCCCGTCCGCCGGAGACCCTGAGGAGCTCCGGGGAGCTAACGGACATAGTCCCCGTGCTCGGTGCAAGAGGTGGGCTAACAATGGAGGACCACAGGTCACGGATGCTTGAGTATCCCTGTTATTGGCTCCGCCTTGCGGAGGAAGCGCGCGGCGGCTCTCAGAAAACTCAAACCTAACCGCACCGTCACTCTGTAGAGAGGTTTTGCCAAAGGCCGTGCTTCAGCCACCGTCCGGCAGCCCAATGGCATCCGGACGATGGTACCGAGGGGATTTGTCCGATCGTATTTGCAGCCGCTTGACGAGATCATCGTCCGATCCGCATGGATTTTTTTATGCAGCGGTCTCGATATATGGCGCGCACGCCACACGGGCGTCGCGGCGAGGGTTGTGGATGACGACAATTCGGGACCAGGAGGTCACCATGGGCGATCTCGTCGACATGGCTATTCCTGCCAGTGCGCAAGCAGCCGCAGAGGCTCTTGGGCTAACAGTTTCACGCAGCGTGACCAGCGGGGTGCGGGTTCGACAGATACCGCGCGAAGACGCCGAGATCGCAGTTGCGTGTCTTCGCGACTGGGGCTTTTCTGCCCGCATCCTGGAGGACGCGCCGCAGGGTGAAGACCCAACCGGGCGCAGCATTAAGCCGGCAGCATAGACCTCCGTCTCCCCGATCGATCAAGGAATCCCCTGCGCCAATCATGGAGGCCCATGGAACGCCAAATTGGATCTGCCGCCGATAACACTGCTCTCGTCGTGGATGCCGCGGCTACCCATCGAGGCCCGATCCACTCCTTCCCCGATTGCCTGCCAGACAGTCACGAAAGGATTGGCCTCGACGCCTGACCGCGGTTTCCACCGTTACGCATCTCCTCCCGACGCGCAGCGATGCGCCTTTACCGCCGAGGAATCGATTAGCAACTCGACGGGTGTGAAGTGCCCCCGTTTCGACCGGACACCGACCTTAGCCGGAGGGCCATCGCCCGGGTCGTGCTCACCCCACGAGCCGATGCGCCGAACGGGCTCGCGGCCGAGCTCCACGGCGAGCTCGTGGAGGTTTTGCGTCTAGACAGCGAGGTTGGAGGGCAGCAACGAGGGTCCGTTTGATGAGCGCAAACAAAAACTCCGCCGGCTCAGGGCGCGCGCATCTGTCCTCTCGGGGATCCTGAACGGCGTCGACTATCGCATTTGGGATCCCGTGAGCGATCCCCACATTGCGCACACCTTCACGCCTCACAACCTCCGTGGCAAACGCACCTGCAAGGCGACGTTACGACGCGAGCTTGGTCTCGGGTGCTCGGAGAAATACGCCGCTGGTGGCTTATCTGAGCTGCATGACAGACCAGAAGATGACAACGTCGTCGTCGATGCCTGGTCCAGCATTCTCGCTTGCGACCTGCAGATCGCGATCGTCGGCGAGGGAAACCCCCGCATGGAAGATGACCTACGCGAAGCGGCGAAGCGGCACCCGGGGCAGGCGGCTCTTCGCATCGGCTACGATGAACCGCTCGCGCACCGACTACTCGCGGGTGCGGATATTCTGCCGCACCCGTCGCGGTTCGAACCCTGCGGCCTGACGCACCGCTACGCCATGTGCTATGGAACACTGCCGATCATCCGGCGCACCAGTCTTATGGGACGCGAAGATTGCGCGGCGTCTAAGTAGCCCCGTCCATTTGTCCCGCCGGCACGCGCTAGCGTGCAAACTACTCACCATTGTATCGGGCGCTTCGGCGACCTGACTGCTCCATGCGCAGGCGTGCGCATCAAAGAGCGATCGATTTCCGAGCCTCCAAAGCTGCGGCCACCTCCCGCAACAGGGTCCGGATTCGCTCGGCGTTGGCGGCCTCGACCAGGTCGAGATTGAGATCCAGATCGACCCCTTTCAGGTGCTCGCTGAAGATGCGGGTCACATCACCGTCGCCGGGCAGTATCATAGCCGGTGACATAGAAGGTTCTTGGGGTAGCTCCCGAAAGCTCGGTACCGCACTCGGTTGCCGCGTCGACCAGCATGGGGAGTGCGCGATGGATGAACCCTCTCGAGTTATGGCTCAGCGAATGCTCCTCAGCGTCGGTACGCTCGAGCAGCGACTACGGGAAATCCAAGATGGATATAAAATGGCCCCGTCACGGCCGGATTTCGATAGAGATTTTCAAGACCTATTCGCAGCGCATCAATCCGTCGCTGCGGTTGTTGATTTCATCGACAGTGTTCCTGAATGGAAGCGCGATGATTTGAGCTTTGCGTTTGTGCATCTACTGGTAGCACTCAAGAACATCCATGAAGGCCGAACAGAGACATGGCTGACGCCGCAGCGCTCCGGCGCCGTCGCGGTTGCCGATGAGCGGCAGATGATTCGGGGCCGGTGTGCCGGCGTCGTGCAGATGCTGTTTGATGCCGGTCATCCTATTGAGGACGCCGCAGGCCTCGTCTTTACCTTGTTGGGTGGGCCCTCAACGCATTGGTTGACCGGCAGAGGTAATCAATCGGATCCAGGGTGGCGCACCATAGCTCGGTGGCGGGACAACGTGACCGGAACCGCCGATGCATCGCATGCCCTGGCTGGCTATCAATCAATGATGAAGCTGATTGCAGACCCCCCCGCCGAGCCGTAGGAATCCGCGACAGCCCTATCGGTCGCGGAACCATCCTTCACCGATACTCGCCGACAATCGAGTCACCGCGCTTTGTCAGCGTCGGGAGTAATTGCGCACCGAAGGCAATGCTTTGTCCTCGGCAAGCGCCATGGTGGCACTCGGGAAGCAGGGATCCGTGCATTGGCCACCTCGCTCTATTCGCCACTCGCAATCCTCGTAAGGCTGCTCGCAAGACTGGCCGCGAAGGAGAACCGTGTGCAGGTAGCGGCTGGCGGCTCGGGTCGGCCCGGGCACCAGCCCGCCACCGCCGCAGTGACAGGCCGACGGCCTCGCTCCGAACCGCAAACCGCCACTCGAGGACGCAGGTCATGACGCCTCCGGAGTCCCGGGGAAGTGTCGAGCGCCTCCTCACGGTCGCCGACGTCGCCGAGATCTTGCGGCTCAGCGTCCGAACGGTCCGCCGGCTCATCGCTGAGGACGAGCTCAAGGTAATCCGCGTCGGTCGGTCGGTGCGGGTGCAGGCCGAGGACCTCAGGTCCTTCATCGACGCAAGTCGCCAGGAGCGGCCAGGAGGTGCAGTAAATGACCAATGTGAGGGTAAATAAATACACTCGTTATTACTTCACATCGTAAATCGCGATGCTTCTTTTATTGACATTATAACGAATGGATACAATATTCACCTCCTGTCATCACGAGGCATCTCATGGCACCTGACCCGGCTTCACGAGCCCCCGCCGGCACCCTCGCCGCGGTGCTGGAGGCGATCGCCGCCGTGCCCGACCTCACGCCGCAGCGCCGGCAGAACATGGCATCCGCTCTGCGGACGGTGGCGCGGATGCTCGGGCGGACGCTTGAGGCGATCCCCGCCGATCCCAGGCAGCTGGCTCGCCGACTGGTAGAGGTCGCACCGGAGGCCGCCGGCATCACGAGGGCGCACTGGGCCAATACCCGCTCGCGGTTGCGCGCAGCGCTTGAGCTGACGCGACCGATGCTGCCCGGGCGCCAGCTCCAGCCGCTGTCGCCGGTCTGGCAGGCGCTCTACGAGCGCCTCCCCAGCACCAACAGGCAGATGCAGCTCTCGCGGCTCCTCCGGTATTTGAGTGCGCGGGGGATCGAGCCTGGGATGGTGACCGAGGCGCATAGCGAGGCGTTCGTGACGGCGCTCAAGGAGGAGACGCTCCTGCGGGATCCCGAGGCGACTTGGCGCGATATCGTCTGGGCCTGGAACCGCTCCCGGCAGGAGGTCGCCGGCTGGCCCGAGGTCACCTTCGCCTTCGCGAGCCGGCGAAAGACCTACAGCCTTCCCTGGACGAGCTTCCCGCCGAGCCTCAAGGCAGACATCGACAGGTATCTGGACCGCCTTACCGGCTGCGATCTCACCGAGGACATGCCCTTCCGTCCGGTTGGGCCGGCAACGCGCCATCTCCGTGAGCGACAACTCCACACCTTCGCCTCCGCCCTCGTCCAGCGTGGTCGCGATCCCTCGACAATCTGCACGCTCGCCGACTTGGTCGCCCCAGATGCATTCAAGGATGCGCTCCGGTTCTTCCTGGACCGGCGCGGCGGTAAATCCTCCAGGGGCATCGAGGAGATCGCCCGCACCCTCAAGTCCGTCGCAAAGTACTGGGTGAAGCTTGACGTGGCGACGCTCGATTCCATGAGCAGACTCGTTCGCCAACTTTCGGTCAAGCACCGGGGAATGACGGCAAAGAACCGCGAGCGGCTGCGTCCCATCGGGGATCCAGCAATTCGGCATGCCTTCCTCGATCTGCCGCGCAAGCTCACGCGCATGGCTGAGTCGGGGAAACTGCGGCCAACACGGGCGGCGTTGCTGGCCCAGACCGCGGTTGCCATCGAGATCCTGCAGCAGGCACCGATGCGGATCCACAATCTCATCAACCTGGACATCGACCGCCATCTGGTCCGTCCGGCTCGAATCCGCGGCGATCTGCACATTGTGATCCCAGGCCACGAGGTGAAGAACAACCAGGAGCTCGACTACCCCCTGCCCGAAGAGTCAGCAGCCCTCATTGGGCGGTACATCGAGCATCATCGCCCGCTTCTCACCACTGCAGAGAATCGGGCCCTCTTTCCTGGACCTCGCGGCGGAGCGAAGTCGGAGCACACGCTGGCCCTTCAGATCACGAAGGCCATATTCCGGTTCGTTGGGATCAGGGTGAACCCGCACCTCTTTCGGCATATCGCCGCCATGCTGCATCTGCTTCAAAACCCCGGTGAGTACGCAGTGGTCACCCGGGTCCTTGGCAATCGTTCGATCGATGTCACCGCTGCCCACTACACCGGTCTCGAGACCACGGCCGCGGTCCGCCACTACGACCAGACCATCCTCTCGTTACGGCGGCGGGGTCCCAGGCCATGAGCGGCGCCTATTACGGTCGCGGCCGGTCGCCGGAGCGGACCTGCCGCAAACTTGAGGAGTGGCCCGAGACGGACCGCCGCCTTTGGCTCGCTGCACAGGAGCCCGGTGACCTGCTCGAGGCCGGTGGCAGTCGCAGCCGGTATCGGCCGATCTCAAATCGCAAGACCGAACGCGGTTACGGCCGCTGGCTGACGTTCCTCGACCGGCAAGGAATGCTCAACCCTGCGCCTGCCGACCGGATCACGCCTACGACCGTCGCGCAGTACGTCGCGGAGCTCCGGTCCCTGGGCAATGGCTCGTACACCATCCTCGCGCGCCTGCAAGAGCTCTACGAAGTGGCCGTCGTGATGGATGCACCGCGCGATTGGTCATGGATCCGCCGCATCGCTGGTCGAGTCCGCGCCCGCCATGTGCCCGTCCGCGACAAGAGCCGGAAGCTCGTCGGAGCCGATGACGTTTTCGATCTCGGACTGCGCCTGGTCGCAGACGCAAGCGCGCTACCGACCGATCGCCGGCGCGCCATTGTGTTTCGGGATGGACTCATCCTGGCATTTCTGGCTCTCCGGCCACTCCGCCTCAAGAACCTCGCTGGGCTGACACTCGATCGGCATCTTCAGATGGTCGGCGCCACATGGCTCGTGCTCATTCCCGCAGACGAGACCAAGACCGGGGCTCCTCTGGATTTTCCCTGGCCGGAGGCCCTGGTCACGGCGCTCGAGTTGTGGCTGGGACGGTGGCGGCCCGTCCTTTGCTCGCGCACCGGGCGCTGGTCACGCTCGGCTGAGACAGCGCTCTGGGTATCCAGCGACGGCTCACCCATGACCATGAGGGCAATCTACGACCGCGTCGTCGAGCGCACACGCGAGGCGTTCGGCACGGCCATCAACCCGCATTTCTTCCGGGACATTGCGGCAACGACCGTTGCTCACATTGACCCCGCGCACATCCGCATCTCCGCACAGCTCCTGGGTCACTGCAGCTTCGCCACCACGGAGAAGTATTATGTCCGCGCCAACATGGTCGCGGCCAGCCGGCGCCACCAGGCCGGCATACTTCGTCTACGCCATACGTCGCCGAAGCCAATCGATTGAGAAGGGGTCCACTATGCGCGCCGTCATTTACGCTCGCTATTCCTCCGACCTCCAGCGCGACGCTTCCATCGAGGATCAGGTGCGCCTTTGTAGGGCCAGGATAGAGGCCGAAGGCTGGATGCTCTCCGCCACCTACACCGACCGCGCGCAGAGCGGCGCCAGCCGGCTCCGGCCGGGCTATCAGAGCCTGCTCGAGGACGCGCGCAAGGGGCAGTTCGACGTCGTCGTTGCCGAGGCACTCGACCGCCTCTCGCGTGACCAGGAGGACGTTGCCTCCCTCTACAAGCAGCTCTCCTTCGCGAGCGTGAAGCTCACCACCATCGCCGAGGGCGAGATCAGCGAGCTGCACGTGGGCTTGAAGGGCACGATGAACGCGCTCTTCTTGAAGGATCTTGGACAGAAGGTACGGCGCGGACTGGAGGGGCGCGTGCGCCAGGGCCGCTCCGGCGGCGGGCGCTGCTACGGCTATCAGGTCGCGCTGGAGCACGATGCGCGCGGAGAGCCGATCCGCGGCGGGCGGCAGATAAACCAGGCCGAAGCCGCGATCGTCCATCGCATCTTCGCCGAGTTCGCCGCCGGCAACTCGCCCAAGGCGATCGCCCGCCGGCTTAATGCCGACAACATTCCCGGTCCCTTCGGCAAGGTATGGCGCGACACCACCATTCGTGGCCACCACGATCGCCGCACCGGCATCCTGCGCAACGACCTCTATGCAGGCCAGCTCGTCTGGAACAAGCAGCACTACGTCAAGGAGCCGACGACCCTCAAACGCCTCGCCCGGCCCAATCCTCAATCCCAATGGATCGTGGAGGAGGTGCCGGAGCTCCGGGTCATCGACGGCGAGCTCTGGTCAAGGGTCCAGGCGCGCCTCGAGGCCATCCACGAGAGTCCTGCTGTCCAGGCGATACGGGCAACCCAGTTCTGGAAGCACCGCCGCGCCCAGCACGTGCTGACCGGCAAAGTATTCTGCGGAGTCTGCGACAGCCCGGCGGCCGCGGTCGGGCGTGACTATCTCGCCTGCGGCCGCGCCCGGCATGACCGCGCCTGCTCAAACACGCAGGGCATCCGGCGACACATGCTGGAGGGTGTGATCTTGGACGCCCTGCGGCAGAAGCTGATGGCCCCTGACCTCGTCAAGGAGTTCGCGGACGCCTTCATCAAGGAAGTGAATCAGCAGAGCCGGGAGCAGGAGCACGAGATCGGGCGGAAGCATCGGGAGCTCGCGGACGTCTCGCGCAACCTCGATGGCCTCGTCGACGCGATCGCAAGCGGGTTGCGTGGCGCGAGCTTGCAGCAGCGCCTCGACGAGCTCGAGCGTCGCAAGGTCGAGCTGCAGCACGAGCTCAATTCCGCTGTGGCACCTCCACCCCTGCTCCACCCCAACCTCGCCGAGATCTACCGGGATCGGGTGGCGCGCCTGCATGAGGCATTCACGGACGAGACGACGCGCACCGAGGCGACAGACCTGCTGCGCGGTCTCATCGATCGCGTGCTGCTGCATCCCGGCGAGCACGGCCCCGAATTCGAGCTGGTGGGCGACATCGCCGCCATGGTGGAGATCACGCTGCCCAAAAACGGAAACGCCGCCCGGGAGAGGGCGGCGGTTTCCGAGACGTTCCGTCGTTCGGTGAAGGTGGTTGCGGGGAGAGGATTTGAACCTCTGACCTTCAGGTTATGAGACTGGGGATAGTGCAAGTCCAAGCACCTGATCGGACTCGCAAATCCCCGAGCAGTCGCGAATAAGCGCAATAAACATGGACATTCTCGACAGTCCCGCAGGCACTGGCGGACGCTGACGGACACTCTGAGCCGTTAGGCCGTCGGACTTCCATCGGACATTCAATTCTGAGATGATCAGCCGGCGTGAGGATAGCCCGACACGCTGGAGCAGGTTTCATGCCCCGCCGCGCCATTGTTCGCCTGACAGATAAAGTCGTGGACGCCCTCCCCGTCCCGGCCACGGGCGCCGTCATTACCTATGATAAGGACATCCCGGGTTTCGGGGTCCGCGTGACAGCCAGAGGCGCCCGCTCGTTCGTCCTTAATTATGTCGTCAACGGGATCGAGCGCCGGATGACGATCGGCAAGTACGTGGTCCCTGGCGTTGAGCGCGGCGCAGGACACTCGATCTGGTCGAGCACCGCCGCACGGGAGGAAGCGCGAGAGCTCCGGCGTAAAGTCGATCGCGGGATTGATCCGCTTGCTGAAAAGAAGGACCAAGAGGCCGCCGCTGCCGCTGAGCGGGACGCCCCCACGGTTCAGGACCTCTTCGAGCGCTACGATAAAGAGCACCTACCGCACAAATCTGTGCGTGCTGCAGCAGACGACCGGAGCATCTGGAACCAGCTCGTCCTACCCCGGCTCGGAAATGCGACGAGCTCAAAGCACTGCGCGCACGCTTACGTGAACAACAGTCCCGTACGAACGACAGTGGCATGTCGGAGCGCGAGCGAGAGGATCTCGAACTTGAGATCGGCAGGCTGACGGACGTTTACGAGCACACTACGGGCTTGGGCCACGCTCGGATGTGGTTCCTACTTCAGGACTACTGTCCGCCGAGGCCGGAGGGACCAAGTTTCCTGTCGATACCGGCCGACCGGCTTCGCGAATTTAAGAACCACGTGCAGGCGGAAATTCTTCAAGCACTGGAGAGCGCAAAACATCCTGTAAACGACCCCCTGCTTCCGACCGACAAGAAGGAGCTCGAAAAGCTCGTCCGCGACACTCTCGCAGAAGTTAGACAGCGACTGCACGGCGACCACTTCGCGTCGCAAGCGCTGAGGGGCCTGTCACGAGACGGGACTGTGAATGGCGTTGCTGAGGTGGACTTGCCGACCGCGCTGCGCCGTCTGTTGGACGAGCGCGACAACCTTCCCCCTATTCCGGCTGCCAACGATGGAAGTTACGAAAAGAAGAAGCTTGGGCATATGCCGGTGTTCAGTACCGCGCCACGGAACTTCGACCCTAGAACCCTGGCGAGATTCGAGTGGGTGCTGGGTCGTACCGCGCTCGTTGGCGCCGTCGTGGCGATCGTCGGCCCATCGAGCGCTTCCAAGTCCACCTATGCGCTCGAAAGAGCGATCTCGATCATTACGGGACGCGAACTCACCGGCGAGGCCGTTCACAGACGGGGACCGGTGGTGGTCTACAACGCCGAAGATTCCGTGGAGGTAATTCAGAAGCGACGAGCACCTTCCGTCTTCGGGTGGCAGGCATCTTCTGAGCGGCGAGGGTCAGCTCGCGGTCCGATTCCGGGAATTGGATGCAGGAGACGGGCGCGCTTTTGTGGAAATGGCCGATGCAGGCCTGGTCGCAGCCGATGCAGGCTCTGATGTCATTCGTCCGCCCTGC
>Ga0209415_10017787_pt1 | contig 11278 bp, 8 predicted proteins | sample PeaSoiSIISIP2007_FD_187696 | JGI IMG/M metagenome (GOLD analysis project Ga0209415, IMG submission 187696) | Peat soil microbial communities from Weissenstadt, Germany - SII-SIP-2007 (SPAdes) (version 2) | ecosystem: Environmental > Terrestrial > Soil > Wetlands > Peat | place: Germany...
CCCCCGCCGGTCGCCGGGTCGAGGCCGAGCGCGTTGTTGACGGCGTCGTATTCCTTCGTCGTGACGCCCTCGAATTCCAAGATCACCTGTGCCGGCATGTCCGCTCCTCCTTCATCGCTGGTTGCACGTCCATCGCAACGTAGCCCATCGATGGTGTGCGGTCCCCGTCTAAGGGCGTGCGCCCTCCCGATAGGGCGCGAGATCGATGCCCGGGTACCGGGCGGCGACGCCCTCGAGCGTCTCCGCGGTCCAGTACGGGTCACCGGGACGGGGGAATCCGAACAAGTCACGCTCCCGCACGCTGCACTGCGGGATGAACCTGGCCCACCGTTCCGGCGACTGCTTCGGCCAGGCCATCTTGCCGCCCCACGTCGTGCCGCGGACCTGATAGTCGGCGAGGATGGAGAAGCGCGAGCGCTCCGGCGCCGCGAAGTCCGAGCCGCGGTGCAGGATGTCGGTCCGGTAGACGAGGAGGGACCCCGCCGGTCCGGTGCACGGCACCTCGAGGTCGGCCAGCGACCCGAAGGGGAGGTACAGCGGCGTGTAGGGCACGTCCTTGCCGCTGTCGAAGGGCACGATGCGGGTCGGCGCGTCGTCCTCGGTGACGTCGGACAGGTAGATGAACGTCGTGAGCTGCTGGTAGCGGGTCTCGGGGCGAGGCACGACGAGGCTGTGGCTCCCGTAGTCACGGTGCAGTGGCTGGTCGTAGTCCACGGCGCCGGCGTACTTGGCCCACAGCTCCACCTTGTAGAGATGGAGCTCGGTCGTCTCGAGGTAGCGCTCGGCCGCATCGACGAGGTCAGGGTGGATCGCCAGACGATTGAGATCCCACGAGCGGTACGGGAACTCCTCCACGCCGGCGAACTGGCTGGCGGCGTAGCCCGCGAACCGGTCCGGATCCGCGAAGTACTCCTCGGGGCGGGGGAAGTGCTTCCAGAGCGCATCCTGGGCCGCCGCCAGCTCCTCTGGACCGAGGAAGCCCTCCATGAGCGAGAAGCCCCGCTCGCGTACCTCGGCGAGAGTGGCGTCGGACACTCGCATCGCCGGGCACCTTAGGCCAGCACCACCGCAGGTGAGCCGCCGGCCCGGCGCGCCTACGCTCACGCGGTGCGCGCCGTCGTGTTCGACATGGTGGACCCCGAGTTCCCCGCCTCGCTCTCCGAGCTTCCCGAGCCCGAGCTCCCGGGGCCGTCGTGGGCGCGGATCGCGGTGACGACGGGCGGCATCTGCGGCAGCGATCTGCACCTGTTCGCGCACAACACCGGGCCGTCGCCCATCCTGGCCTCCATCGGCACCTTCCCCTTCGTCCTCGGCCACGAGACGGCGGGACGCGTCGTCGAGGCCGGAGCCGGGTGCTCCATCCCGACCGGGACCCGCGTGGTGGTCGACCCGTGCATCCCCTGCCTGCCCCGGGGAATCGACCCGCCGTGCGTCAATTGCGCCCGCGGCTGGACGTCGTCGTGCCTCAACCTGGACAGCCGGATACTCAGCTCTGGACGCTCGCTCGGCTACACGCAGGGCCTGGGCGGAGGGTGGGCCGACTCCGTGCTCGCGCACGAGTCCATGCTCCACCCGCTCCCCGACGCAATCGGCGACCGGGGCGCCAGCCTCTACGAGCCGGTCTCCATCGCCTGTCACGCCCTCATGCGGGCGATGCCCGACGACGGCGACCCCGTCCTGGTGGTCGGCGCCGGCATCATCGGCCTGGCCGCGCTCGCCGCGCTGCGGGGGTTATTCCCGCACTCCCCCGTCACCGTGCTGGCCCGGCACCCCCATCAGGGCGCGGCGGCCACCGCGTGCGGGGCGGACCACGTCGTGCTCAGCGACCCGGACAACGGCCACTGGGAGGAGCTGGCCTCGCTGACCGGGACGCGGGTGGTGGGGCGCAAGCGACACCAGATGCTGATGGGAGGGTTCCCCTACGTGATCGAGGCGGTGGGGTCCCCGCAGTCGGTCACCGAGGCGTTGCGCGCGGTGGCACACCGGGGCACGGTGCTCCTGCTCGGCGCGGCCGGGATCAGCGAGGTGGACCTCACCCCGATCTGGTACAAGGAGGCCGCGCTGGTCGGCTCCATCGACCACACCGTCGACGCGTCGTCATCGCCGGGGCTGGCGGGCGGACCGGGCCGGCACTCGGTCGACCGGGCGCTCGACGTCCTCGCCGCCGGGCTCCTGCCCGATTCGGTCGTGGTCACGCACGAGTTCTCTCTCGAGGACTACCGCGACGCCATCGAGACGGCCATCGACCGGCAGCGCTCGCACGCCATCAAGGTGGTGTTCCGGCCCTAACCCGTGGGAGGGTCAGGCGTGTCAGGCGCCGAGCGTGTGACCTCTGCCCCTGGTCCGGGTGTGGACGCGGGCGTCCAATGGGACCATGCGCATTCGGTCCGCCTCCGTCGTCCTCCGTGCACTGGCCGCGCTGGCGTGCGCCGGCGGCCTGGCTGTGCTGACCTACCCGCGGTGGCGTCCCTGGTGCCTGACCTGGGGTGCCACGGAGGAAGAAGCGGGCATGACCTTGCCCGGCGACGAGCTCCTCGAAGACCCCGACGTCGTGACCACGAGGGCGATCGGCATCGGCGTGGCACCGTCGTCGGTCTGGCCCTGGATCGTCCAGATGGGCCCGGGCCGGGCCGGGGCGTACACCTACGACTGGATCGAGAACCTGGCGGGGCTCGACATGCACAGCTCTGACGAGATCCTCGACCAGTACCAGGACCTCGAGGTCGGCGACAGCTGGCAGCTGGGCTCGAAAGGACCGGTGCTGCGGGCCGTGTCGCTCGACCCGGAGTCCTCGCTGGTGCTCCGATCCGACGACGGGAACTGGGTCTGGGCCTTCGTGCTCGCTCCCGACGGCGGCGGCACCAGGCTGGTCAGCCGCAACCGGATCCGCCAACCCGGGGCATCGGATGCGACCCGGGCCTTCACCCGTTACGTGATGGAGCCCGGCAGCCTGGTGATGGAGCGCAAGATGCTGCTGGGCATAAAGGCGCGGGCGGAAGGCGCCGCGGCGCGAGCGGGCCCGGCTCGGACCGCTTCGACGAGCCGCCACCAGGCGGCACCATCCTCGGGGGCGACCGAAGCGAGCAGCTGAGGATCCCGGAGCACGGCGTCGCGCCGGAAGCCCGGGACGACCCTGTAGTGGATCGACCCTCGCGGGCACACCAGTTCGAGGACACGCCACAGGGATCGTGCGTAGAACCCCGCGCCGGCCGCATCGTTCCACTCGTACAGGCCCCGGTAACGGTCCCGCTCGTCGCGATCGAGCCAGAGCTTCGAGACCAGGCCCGGGAACCCGACGAACAGCGGGGTGTTCAGGATGCACTCCCAGAGGAAGAGCGAGTGCCAGCGGCCGCGGAGCACCCGCAACCGGAACTCGACCACGAGCAGGCTCGGGTCTTCGGGCGGATCACAGTCGACCACCGTCTCGCGGAACACCCGCGCCGACGTCGTGTCGGCGAAGCGAAGAGTCATCCCGACGTGCTCCCTCGCGAGGTGGGTGCGGCGTCGGACAAGCAGCCTCACCATGGCGGCCGCGCAGCGCACGAGCGCCCGGGCCGCGACGGCGCGCGGAAGCGGCTCCTGCGCCTGCAGTCGGGGACCGAGGGCAGCCACCGCGCTGACGCTACCGCGAGGACCCGGACCAGGTTCCGCAGACCGGCAGACCGAGGCGGGGCGGGGGACGGCTTCCACACGCGGCGGCAGGCCCTCGGTACGATGCCGCGGTGGATGCCCACCGAAGGGCAGCGGGGGTGGCCGCCGCGACAGCGCTGAGCCTCACCATCGTCGCGGGGCTCGTGTCGTTCGGACCCGATGCGCTCTCCCCCACCGGGTCATCGGCCGCCGCCATCACCCCGGCGACCGCCGCCGCGACGGGCCCGGCCCCTGCCTACCGCTGCACCTACAACGTCAACACCGAGGCCTTCACCGGTGCGCACGGGACCGCCTCGGCCATCGGGTGGCTCGGTGATCACAACAGCGTCATCACCTGCCTCGGCGGGACCTTCGTGGTCCAGGACGGCCCCGGCAACCTCTTCCAGAACGACGGCTTCGGCATCTACGACGGCCAGCGGACGACATGGTCCGACGCCGGCGGCTACCTCCCGGCCCAGGTGACGACGTTCGCCGACCACGGCGCCATCGTCTCCATCACCGAGTTCGCCGACGAGGTCATCCTCGGCGGCAACCCCTTCGTCGCCGTCTACAGCCGCGTCCATGTCGCCAACCCGAGCGGCCACACCGTGACGGCCGATCCGGAGGCCTCCCCGGCCCTGGTGCCCCTGGACGCGGCACCCGACTCGGTGCAACCGCACTCCGCCGTCAACCACGACTACGTCGTCGTCGCCGACCGCTTCGGCAGTGCCGCGCCGTGGCCCAGCACGCAGGCGCTCGCCGCCGCCGGTGGCTTCGCGGCACACTTCGCGCACATGCGGGCGTTCTGGAACGCGCAGCTGGCCGGCATCGCCCAGATCAGTATTCCCGACCCCTCGCTCGTCGATGCGTTCAAGAGCGGCTTCATCACCACGCAGATCACGCGGAGCGGTAGCGACCTCGACACCGGCATCAACGGCTACGAGAGCGAGTTCAGCCACGACGTGGTGGGGATCCTCACCAACCTGTTCACCCAGGGCTACTTCACCGGAGCCCACGCGCTCCTCACCGAGGCCCGCAACGTCGTGGGCTCCCAGGGGCAGTACGTGGACGGCCTGTGGACCTACGCCGTCCCCTGGGCGGTGTACCTGATGAAGACGGGCGACAAGGCGTTCGCGTCGCAGAACCTCACCTCCGAGGGCCCCATGGGGGCCGCCCAGCCGAGCATGGAGGACGCCGCCCACGCCATCGCAGCCGATCGGACCGGGCCGATGGGGACGATGGAGGCCACCGGCGACATCGACACCCAGGGGTACTGGACCACCGACGACTACGAGGCCCTGCTCGGCCTCGCCGCCTACCGCTACATCGCCGCCACCGTGGGCAACACGACCGAGGCCGCCTGGGCCACGGCGCAGTACGGCAGCCTCCTGGCGGCGACGGACACGGTGCTCGGCCAGACCATCAGCCGGTACAACCTCGACTACCTGCCCTGCTCGCTGGTGCAGCCGAACACCGCCAACCGGTGCAACAACCCGAGCGACGCCAACTGGACCTCGCCCTTCGGCTTCGGGAGCTGGGCCTGGGAGGGGTACCTCCTCGGCGCCCCGCTGAGCGGCCCGGGCCTGACCATGATCGACGCCACCTACGCCTACGGCTTCGGCCGCCTGCGCGGCGTCCTCCCGCCGGGCACGACCGGCGGCTTCCCCGGCGACTACTACTCGAGCGCCTACAACGCAGCCACCGGCGCGGCCGGCCTGGCGAGCACCGCGCACCGGGACCAGGGGATCGTGGGCTACGAGTTCATGCTCGCCAACAGCCAGAGCGGGCCGCTGTCGTGGTGGGAGAGCTCGAGCGCCCCCGACCCGAGCTCTCCGTGGGTGGGCCGGCACCCCGCGGCGGGGCAGGGATCGTCACCGCATGCCTGGGGCATGGCCGGTGCGAACAAGGTGCTTCTCGACTCGCTCGTGGCCCAGCGGGCGGACGGCTCGCTCGTCGTGGGCCGCGGCATCCCGCCGGCGTGGTTGCGCGCCGGCACACCGATCGCCGTCACCAACTTCCCCACCACGGCCGGCCGGCGCGCCGCCGTCACCATCACGTGCACCGGCCGAGAGGTCTCCCTGACCCGGCGCGGCGCGGCGCGGCAGGGGCCGCTGCTGTTCCAGCTGCCTTCCTTCATCCGCGACATCGAGGTGACCTCTGCCGGCACCGTCGACCAGGCGTCCGGCACGGTCACCGTGCCTCCGGGGGTCCGGCACGTCACGGTCACCCTGCGCAAGGCGCCCACGGGCGGCTGACGGCGCCCGCCGGGGCTCGAATCTGGTCCTTTTGGCCCATGCGCCGGGAGGCCCGTCGTCCGTAGCCTTAAGGGAGGAAACGGAGCGCCGGGGCTCGTCAGAGCAGCCGTGACACCTGTGACCTGAGGGGGGATCGGATGGAACCTGCGGCTCGGGCCCTGCCTGCCCGTCCGGAGCGAGCTGGGACGCGAGGTGGCCACGACGGCTCGCGCGCGCACCCGAAAGGCCACGCCCGGGCACCGGAGGTCGAGATCGTGGTCCCGGTCTACAACGAGGCGGAAGGCCTTGAGGCGGGCATCACCACGCTCCGGCGCTACCTCGACGAGTCGTTCCCGTTCCGTACGCTCGTCACGATCGCCGACAACGGCAGCACCGACGGGACCGCAATGATCGCCCGACGGCTGGCGGCGGTGCTCGACGGCGTGCAGGCGTTGACGCTCTCACGCAAGGGCCGCGGCTACGCGTTGCGCACGGCGTGGTCGGCCAGCGAGGCCGAGGTCGTGGCCTACATGGACGTCGACCTGTCGACCTCGCTCTCGGCCCTCCTGCCACTCATCGGGTCGGTGCTCTCGGGGCACAGCGACCTCGCCGTGGGCACCCGGCTCGCCCGCAGCTCCCGGGTCGTGCGCGGGCCCAAGCGCGAGCTGATTTCGCGGGCCTACGGCCACATCGTCCGGCTCTCCCTGGGCAGCCGGATCACAGACTTCCAATGCGGCTTCAAGGCGATCCGGCGCGACCGGGCGCTCCAGATCCTGCCTCTCGTCGAGGACGACGGCTGGTTCTTCGACACCGAACTGCTCGTCACGGCCGAACGGCTCGGGGTGCGGGTCGCCGAGACCCCGGTCGACTGGACCGACGACCCCGACTCGTCGGTCGACATCGTGGCCACCGCGGCCGAGGACCTCCGAGGCGTCTGGCGTCTCGCGCGCGGTCCCCGTCGCGAGCGGGTGCGGGCACAGGGCCCGGACACTGCGACCGGCAGCGGGCAGGTCAGCGCCGATGAGCTGCTGTCCTTCGCCGGAGTGGGCGTCCTCAGCACACTGAGCTATCTGCTCCTCTTCGCTCTCGGTTGGTCGGCCCTCGGGCCGTGGGTTGCCAACGCAGCCGCATTGGCATTCTGCACGCTGATCAACACCGCCTTGCACCGGTCGCTCGCCCGGCGCTCCCGTACCGGACGGGAAGGACCCTCGGTGCAGCCACCGTTCGCCGCGGTGGTCGCGGTCCTCTACGCCGTCAGCCTGGTGGCCACGACGGCGGCGATCGCCGTGGTCGGCGCCCTCGCCGGCCCCTCGTTGGTGTACGACGCGCTGGCGGCGACTGTCGCCAGCTGCATGGCGTCGCTGGCGCGCTTCTCCCTGCTGCGAGGATGGGCATTCCGGCCCGACACCGCACCGCGCGACCCGATTGCCGCCACCGCCCCCGTACCGTGACCGATCTCATTGAGGCGCCGGCGCCGTCGGCGCCGTCTCCCGTCATCCCGGTCGCGGGCGCTGATCCCGCCGGGCCCCACGGGCGCCCCGAACCGATCGTCGCCACGAGCCTGACGACGCGCCTGCGGCCGCTCCTGCGGCCCACGGCCTATTACATCGCCTCGCGCGTCGCCGTCCTCGCTGCCGCGCTGACCGCCACGACCATGTTCCCGAAGCTGCGCGTCGTCCAGTCCATGGGATCGCTGTGGGACGGTCGCTGGTACCTCAAGATCGCCCAACACGGCTACCCGCACCAGCTGATCAACGAGGGTGACGGGAGCCGGTGGGCCTTCTTCCCGGCATTCCCCACCGTGGTCAGGGCGTTGGCGGAGGTGACGCGGCTGAGCCTGCCGGATGCGGCTTTCGTCGCCGCGTTCATCTTCGGGCTCACCTCCGCCCTGGCGATCTGGGTCGCCGTGCGGGAGGTGTTCGGCGCTCGACTCGCCGACCGGGCCGTGCTGCTCTACGTCTTCTGCCCGATGGCCTACATCCTGTCCATGGCGTACACCGAAGGACTCTTCCTCACCGCGGCGGCCGCATGCCTCTTCGCCCTGTCGCGCCGCTATTGGATGACCGCGGCCCTGTTCGCATGCCTCGCCGGGCTCACCCGGAACACGGGGGCCGTCGTCGTGCTGGCCGTGATCGTGACCGCGGTCCCCGCCGCCTGGCGCGGGCGCTCGCTGCGACCGGCCGTCGCCGCGGCCGTCGCCCCGCTCGGGCTCGCGTCCTTCATGGTCTACAGCTGGGCGATGGTGGGCACCCCGCTGGCCTTCCTCACCTCGGAGCGCTTCTGGCAGGGCCAGCACTTCATCTGGTTCATGACCCCGCTCGAGGGACTGACCGCGGCGATACACCAGGGGCCCGGCGGGCAGACCTTCGTGCCCGACGCGATGGCGGGTGCCGCCCTGATCGTCGGATGCCTCGGGATCTGGCTGCTCGACCGGATGGGCCGAGCCGGAGTCGGCACGCTGGTCGGTGCCGGCCACGTCGCCATCCCGGCGAGTTGGTGGGTGTACACGATCGGCGCGCTGCTGGTCGCCTACAGCGCGTACTTCACGGACAGCATCCCGCGCTACACCATGGCCGCCTTCCCACTCTTCGTCGCCTTCGCCTGGGCTCTTCCACGGCGGATGGATGCGGCGGTCGTCGGGGTCATGGCCTGCCTCCAGGGAGTACTCCTGGTCGCCGTGCTGAGCATCGCGGTGCATCCGGTGCTCGTGCCCCTCGTCCCGTAAGCAGCCCGACGTCGCCCCGTACAAGATCGCGGCCACACGGGCCCTTCGGACCGTGGGACTCGGTACACCAGGCACTGGCGCGACAGCCTCCGCACAAGCAAACTGGCAGGACGTCCGGGCGCTCCACGCCGTACAGTGGGCCTTTCGGCCCAACAAGGCAGCTCGGAGGGGGGCGTTCCACTCACCGATGGAAGCGAACGACACCTCCAACGTCCCCGGTCACGGTGGCGTCATCGACCGTGCGACGCTCTACCTCTGCCGGCAGGGCGAGAAGTGGGTCGTCGTGATCGAGTCGGCTCGTATCTCGAGCGCGCTGGGACTCCGCGACGCGGGGCAGGACGCCTACGACGCGCGCTTCGAGCTCCTCTCGAGGGCACGCCGGGCCTGCCCCGATGCGGCGATCTTCAGCACCGACGGTGCGCTCGAGAGCGCCGACTACGGGTGGAGGTGCGAAGTCTCGAGGCCAAGGCCGGCGACATCGGGATCGCGCTGCACCGTGAGCTCTCGGCCGACCCCGAGACCCACCGGAGACGTCGGTCGCAACGACTGATCGTCCACAAGTGCCATTGGGGCCGCTGCCCGGAGGTCTCGGGCCGACCGCGCTCCTTTTGACCTTGCGTTGATCAAGTCCGTGCCTGAGGCTGGCCACGACGACACGCCGGCCGACCCTCGTGCGCGTGTTCACAAGCAAGAGCCATGGCGCCCTGCCGCCTGTCTCGCTAGGGTCGCCGCAGGTCGCGTTCTGCGGCGATCAGAGAGATGAGGGTGGGTCAATGTCGACGTCTTCTTTCCGCTTCCGCGCCATGTTCGGTGGGATCTTCAGCCTCGCGCTTGTGATGGCGCCGCTCAGCGTGGCGCTCCATGCGACAGCATCGGGCGCGACGACTTCTCACACAGTGAGGCCATTTCTCGCCGAGAACCCGCGTACGTTCCCACCCGCCCAGGTGACGTTCACGGTGAACACGACCAACGACACTCACGACGCGTCCCCCGGGACCAATCCCGTCTGTGCCGACTCAGCGAACCAATGCTCCTTGCGCGCCGCGGTCGAGGAGGCCAACGCGTTGGGCCAAACGGTGACGATCAACCTACCGACCAACACGTACAATCTGACGCTCGGGACCATCGTCGCGACCGACCCCGCTGGGGTTCAGATCCTCGGCACGGGGGCGGCTCCGTCGATCACCAATTCAGGGGCACCGTCCTACATCCTCAAGGCCTCCCAGGGGTCGACGGTCAACGTTGGCGCGTTCCTGGCCCTCACCAACGTCACGCTCACCGGAGGTGGTGGGGGCGGGCTCGACATCCAGGACGACAACGACGTGGCGACCGCGACCAACGTGACCATCTCCAACAATCATCTGTCGGGTGATGGCGCCGGCGTGTACGACCAGGGCCAATTCTGGGCCACCAACTCGACGTTCTCCGGCAATTCCTCGACGGCCGACGGGGGTGGAATGTACAACAACGACGGGTCGGAACGACTGACCGGAGACACCTTCTCGGGCAACACAGCGGTCAGCCGCGGCGGCGCGCTCGACAACAGCAGCGGCGTGGTGTCAGTGGACAACAGCACCTTCGCATCCAACAGCGTGACCAACCCCTCGAGTGATGCCGAGGGCGGAGCGATCTACACCAGCGACGAGATGGAGCTCACCGGTGACACCTTCACCAACAACTCTGCGACCTCGGTGGCCTCCGGCGATGCCTACGGTGGCGCCGTCGAGGACAGCTACGGGCTGAACAGCGTCGTCAACAGCACCTTCACCGGCAACGACGTCTCGAGCAGCGCAGCTGACAGCAGTGGCGGTGGCGCCTTCGAGGACGACAACGCGGTGTCCATCACGGGCTCGACCTTCGCCGGCAACACCGCCACCAATGGATTCGGCGGCGGCATTGACGAGGAGAGCGACGGACTGCTGCTCAACGGCGACTCCATCACCGGTAACTCGGCAACTGGCACCGCGGCCCACCAGGGTTTCGGCGGCGGGCTCTACGCTGACGACATCGTCAACATGAACAACACGACCATCAGCGACAACAATGCAACGGTCGGGGGTGGCGGCATCGGCGAGCGCGACGGCGAGATCCTGACCAACGCGTTGATCTCGGACAACACGTCGAACCTCGGTGGAGGCATCTGGGGCGGCTGGAACATCCAGGCCACCAGCGTGGCCATCGTCGACAACGTGACCACGGGTCCCGGAGACGCGGGTGGCGGTGTCTACCTGCCCGGCATCCTCAGCGCCGGCGACAACCGCGTGGACATGATCGCCACGACCGTCGCGGGCAACGTGTCCGATACGGGCGCCGGGTTTGCCTTCGATGGCTCCAACAGCGGCGTCGGGGGCGGCTCGCTGGCCAACAGCACGGTGGCCGACAACCGCACCCCTGCCGGGGCGGAGTCCGATTGTGCCTTCATCGACAACAACATCAACGACTTCCCGTTGAGCTCGGCCGGCGGCAACGTGATGGGCGACTCGACGTGTGGGTTCACGACCAGCTCGGACCGGCAGGGTGCCGGCGCTCAGGGCTACTGGATGACGGCTTCGGACGGAGGCATCTTCGACTACAACGCCGGCTTCTTCGGCTCCATGGGCGGCAAGCCCCTCAACAAGCCGATCGTGGGCCTCGCCCGCACCCCGGGGAACCAGGGCTACTTCGAGGTGGTCTCCGACGGCGGCATCTT
>Ga0209415_10017788_pt1 | contig 11277 bp, 15 predicted proteins | sample PeaSoiSIISIP2007_FD_187696 | JGI IMG/M metagenome (GOLD analysis project Ga0209415, IMG submission 187696) | Peat soil microbial communities from Weissenstadt, Germany - SII-SIP-2007 (SPAdes) (version 2) | ecosystem: Environmental > Terrestrial > Soil > Wetlands > Peat | place: Germany...
AAGGTTGGCAGTCATGAAGCGAGCCTGCTGGCGAAGGACGCGCCGCAATGGAGCCCGTCCTTGGCGGACGGGACGACGCACGGTGAGGCGGTATGACCGGGCCGCAGCTGCCGGCCGCAATGGAGCCCGTCCTTGGCGGACGGGACGACCTGGATACCTGACCTGAGAACAGGCCGTGCATACCGGGCCGCAATGGAGCCCGTCCTTGGCGGACGGGACGACCATGTCAGGCTCCGGCCGCGACGAGGAACCCGATGCCGCCGCAATGGAGCCCGTCCTTGGCGGACGGGACGACCGCGCACCGGCCGCCGCAGTGCATCGTGATGACGCTGCCGCAATGGAGCCCGTCCTTGGCGGACGGGACGACTCGCAACCGCTACCGGCTGCCCGTTCCAGTTCCCGAAGCCGCAATGGAGCCCGTCCTTGGCGGACGGGACGACCGGCCTGGGCTTTTGTCGGATAGCCGATGATATTGTACGCCGCAATGGAGCCCGTCCTTGGCGGACGGGACGACCAGGTTACGGCCCCGGCTGAGCCGCCGCCCTCCGTCAGCCGCAATGGAGCCCGTCCTTGGCGGACGGGACGACCTCGCAATATGGCAAACCCATATGGGCATCATCGTCGGGCCGCAATGGAGCCCGTCCTTGGCGGACGGGACGACGAAGCGTGGACGAACGCAGCACACACGCCGCACGGGCCGCAATGGAGCCCGTCCTTGGCGGACGGGACGACGACCGTGGCCGCACAATCCGCATGCGGGCACGACGCGTTGCCGCAATGGAGCCCGTCCTTGGCGGACGGGACGACGCTTCGCGTACGATGCCGCTAAACTCGCAGGCAACCAGCCGCAATGGAGCCGTCCTTGGCGGACGGGACGACCCGGTGCGCGTGCGGCAGCTGGTGGAGCGATCTATGAGCCGCAATGGAGCCCGTCCTTGGCGGACGGGACGACTTGCGGCATTATGGGGGGTGTCAGCAAGGAACAGCCCGCCGCAATGGAGCCCGTCCTTGGCGGACGGGACGACTTACCCGCGGGGGAATCACGGTCGTGCACTTACGCGGCCGCAATGGAGCCCGTCCTTGGCGGACGGGACGACCCGACGAGACAGTCTGGCGGCTGCGCTTCGGCGGGGAGCCGCAATGGAGCCCGTCCTTGGCGGACGGGACGACGAATCGTCTGCGGCGCTGGCTCAACCAAGCGGAGAAGGCCGCAATGGAGCCCGTCCTTGGCGGACGGGACGACTAGAGCAGAACCCGGATTCCGGGTCGATCTCGAACGGCCGCAATGGAGCCCGTCCTTGGCGGACGGGACGACTGAACTTCCCGCCCCCCGGGCGGGTCGCAAGGAAAGGCCGCAATGGAGCCCGTCCTTGGCGGACGGGACGACCTGGTGGAGCGATCTGTGACCGGCGGCCGGCAGAAGGCCGCAATGGAGCCCGTCCTTGGCGGACGGGACGACGTCACGGTGTACACCGCGCCGGTGGTGCCCAGAGCGCCGCAATGGAGCCCGTCCTTGGCGGACGGGACGACAGCATGAACCGGCGTTCCGTGAAGCGTTCCGCGAAATGCCGCAATGGAGCCCGTCCTTGGCGGACGGGACGACCCGTCCCGGCCTGCTGCGCTACGCCGGAGAACGCGCCGCCGCAATGGAGCCCGTCCTTGGCGGACGGGACGACTCCCGTGCGAAGACGACGGGTTGACTGCGCAATGATCGCCGCAATGGAGCCCGTCCTTGGCGGACGGGACGACTCCGCGTGCTCGACCTCCAAGACGGCGTGGTGATCGCCGCAATGGAGCCCGTCCTTGGCGGACGGGACGACACGCGACGTCCTCGAACCACGCCATGGCGCGCGGGAAGCCGCAATGGAGCCCGTCCTTGGCGGACGGGACGACGACGACGGTCACCGTGACCAAGGCCAGCGGCGAGACGCCGCAATGGAGCCCGTCCTTGGCGGACGGGACGACCAGCTGCAGACGCCGCGGTGTAAGAACAGATGTTCTGCCGCAATGGAGCCCGTCCTTGGCGGACGGGACGACGTCACGATGACTCCTATGCGGGCCAGTAGTCCAGGCCGCAATGGAGCCCGTCCTTGGCGGACGGGACGACTCGCGCAGGCGGATCTGGTCTACACATTCCGCACGCCGCCGCAATGGAGCCCGTCCTTGGCGGACGGGACGACATTGCCGACAGTTTCTCTCTGATGCCGGTAGCGCTGGCCGCAATGGAGCCCGTCCTTGGCGGACGGGACGACGTGACGTCGATCACGAGCTTGTCCAGCGGGTAGGAGTCGCCGCAATGGAGCCCGTCCTTGGCGGACGGGACGACCCGCCACCTGCTGAAGTAAGGGAGCCAGCGCCTGTGAAGCCGCAATGGAGCCCGTCCTTGGCGGACGGGACGACGAGAAAACCCGCGATGACCTGCACCGCCGCGAGTCGCCGCAATGGAGCCCGTCCTTGGCGGACGGGACGACTGACAGGAGGGCACGGGGCATGAGCGCTGACTGGTCGCCGCAATGGAGCCCGTCCTTGGCGGACGGGACGACTGGCATCAATTGGAATGGGCTGGCGCGGTTACCGCAGCCGCAATGGAGCCCGTCCTTGGCGGACGGGACGACTATATGAATGAATGCAAACGGTGCCCGCCTTCAATGAGCCGCAATGGAGCCCGTCCTTGGCGGACGGGACGACGGCGGGGCTGACGGAGTTCACGTTCGGGGCCGGGCAGCCGCAATGGAGCCCGTCCTTGGCGGACGGGACGACCAGCGAGCTGCTGCTCGCCTTTGCGAAGTACGGCGTGCCGCAATGGAGCCCGTCCTTGGCGGACGGGACGACCTGGTGAGACCGTAGGGGGGCGACTTAGCCCGGATGGCGCCGCAATGGAGCCCGTCCTTGGCGGACGGGACGACGGTCCTGGGCACTACCGTCGCCGCGGCGGACTCCTCGCCGCAATGGAGCCCGTCCTTGGCGGACGGGACGACCTGGCGTTATTCGCCAGGTACTTCACCTTGTACGCGCTCGCCGCAATGGAGCCCGTCCTTGGCGGACGGGACGACTCAGCGAGTCGGCGGACTTGTAGCCCGCCGGGGTCTTGCCGCAATGGAGCCCGTCCTTGGCGGACGGGACGACCTTCATGCCGCAGCTCGGCCTGATGTCCCTGATCGGGCCGCAATGGAGCCCGTCCTTGGCGGACGGGACGACGCCCCGCCAGCCTGCAGGACCCGGTAAGCCTCGGTCATGCCGCAATGGAGCCCGTCCTTGGCGGACGGGACGACGCCAACGGCCTCGGGTCCGTCGAGAAGCCCATGCTCGCCGCAATGGAGCCCGTCCTTGGCGGACGGGACGACAGGCGATGCGGTGGGTTGATGAGGTGCCCGCACCGAAGCCGCAATGGAGCCCGTCCTTGGCGGACGGGACGACCCGCCGCGACTTCACGCGGCCTCGCCGGAGCAACCCGCCGCAATGGAGCCCGTCCTTGGCGGACGGGACGACCTGCTGTGGCGCAACCCCGCGATCGGCGGCGACGGGCCGCAATGGAGCCCGTCCTTGGCGGACGGGACGACCACGCTGCCAACCGGCGCAGTGCCGTGCCAGGCGTGGCCGCAATGGAGCCCGTCCTTGGCGGACGGGACGACAGCCGATCTCAGCGCCGGGGCGGTCGCAGCGGAGCGGGCCGCAATGGAGCCCGTCCTTGGCGGACGGGACGACCTAGTGAATACAAAGGGTAAAACCGAAATTCAAATCGCCGCAATGGAGCCCGTCCTTGGCGGACGGGACGACACGCGCCCGGCGGGGTCGCCGCAGCGGTCTCGCACGCGCCGCAATGGAGCCCGTCCTTGGCGGACGGGACGACGCCCTGCGATACAACCGGCGCCCCGGCAAGAGACCCGGCCGCAATGGAGCCCGTCCTTGGCGGACGGGACGACCTCCTGCCCTGGCAGCGCTGGCTCGCCATCCACGCCATGGCCGCAATGGAGCCCGTCCTTGGCGGACGGGACGACCTGCCGTCATCGGTCCAGCACAGCGCTGGCAACTGCTGCCGCAATGGAGCCCGTCCTTGGCGGACGGGACGACAGGGTTCCAGACTCTGTGCGCTCCCTGCAATGTTTCGCCGCAATGGAGCCCGTCCTTGGCGGACGGGACGACTTGCCGATGCTGGCGCGGGCCTCGCGGCGGAACAGCCGCCGCAATGGAGCCCGTCCTTGGCGGACGGGACGACGAGATGTGCATGCCGCCGTCCGGGGTCTTGTAGATCGCCGCAATGGAGCCCGTCCTTGGCGGACGGGACGACGTTTCCATCCGCCGGCCGTTCCGCCGGATGGGTGACGCCGCAATGGAGCCCGTCCTTGGCGGACGGGACGACCGGCCGCCACGGGAACCTCCTCTGTCCCGGTCAACGCGGCCGCAATGGAGCCCGTCCTTGGCGGACGGGACGACCCAGATCGGGATGGCGCCAGGCGAGCTGCAGGCACGCGCCGCAATGGAGCCCGTCCTTGGCGGACGGGACGACCGCCCTGGGCGACGGTGACCCTGCGGCCGGTCAGCGCGCCGCAATGGAGCCCGTCCTTGGCGGACGGGACGACCGCGCTGCGCGCTCCCGCGCTGCGACAGGTCGCAGCGCCGCAATGGAGCCCGTCCTTGGCGGACGGGACGACGCGCGTTGGCGCGTTCTGCCGCAACTTCATGCCCGGGCCGCAATGGAGCCCGTCCTTGGCGGACGGGACGACCTGCGGGAACCCGGCGCCGAGCATCAGCTGCGCGGAGCCGCAATGGAGCCCGTCCTTGGCGGACGGGACGACTGGATCAGCTTCCGCAGCCGCCGCGACAGGCCTTCGACGCCGCAATGGAGCCCGTCCTTGGCGGACGGGACGACGCGCCTGTATGGATGAGGGCCTTCACCGGCGGACCAGCCGCAATGGAGCCCGTCCTTGGCGGACGGGACGACAGGACGATTCCCGTCGACTGAGCCATGCCGGGCTCAGCCGCAATGGAGCCCGTCCTTGGCGGACGGGACGACGCATAGAGCTTGGACAACTGCACGCGATGATTCAGGAGCCGCAATGGAGCCCGTCCTTGGCGGACGGGACGACCCCGGGCCTGGCATGCCTCTCGCAGCTGCGATACGTGCCGCAATGGAGCCCGTCCTTGGCGGACGGGACGACCTGCCCCGACCACCCGCAAGACCTGCCCCGGCCCGCTGCCGCAATGGAGCCCGTCCTTGGCGGACGGGACGACCTCCTCGGTCGTGTCGGGGTTCGGCAATCTGCTGTGGCCGCAATGGAGCCCGTCCTTGGCGGACGGGACGACCGAGTAGTCCGGCGACCAGTCCTGAGCCAGCGTCATGCCGCAATGGAGCCCGTCCTTGGCGGACGGGACGACCTCTCGAATACGCCTGTGGCGTGCATCGGCTGCCAGCGCCGCAATGGAGCCCGTCCTTGGCGGACGGGACGACCATCGCACTGCCTCGTCCCTGGCCAGGACTGCGGCGCCGCAATGGAGCCCGTCCTTGGCGGACGGGACGACCTTCGGGGGTGCCGATCTGCCACGTCTCGATAGCCTGCCGCAATGGAGCCCGTCCTTGGCGGACGGGACGACCGGAACCCAAAATCCGGTCTGACGGGGTTCAATTCCCGCCGCAATGGAGCCCGTCCTTGGCGGACGGGACGACCGGATCGCTCAGCCAGACCGCGAGCACCGACAGCTACGGCCGCAATGGAGCCCGTCCTTGGCGGACGGGACGACTCCGGGCGCGGCGCCCTGGCCGTAGGGCTGGTTCACGCCGCAATGGAGCCCGTCCTTGGCGGACGGGACGACGTGGCTGCCGGCATCCGGCTAGAGCTGGAAGGCCGGCCGCAATGGAGCCCGTCCTTGGCGGACGGGACGACGGGCGGTGCGCTCCGCGACCGCGCGTGCGTCATCGAGGCCGCAATGGAGCCCGTCCTTGGCGGACGGGACGACCGGATCATTCGGCCCCGGCCTGCCATCGAGGCGCCGGCCGCAATGGAGCCCGTCCTTGGCGGACGGGACGACATCCAGGCCTTCACCCGCCCCCGGCCCCCGGTCTGGGCCGCAATGGAGCCCGTCCTTGGCGGACGGGACGACCCGGACTTCACCTGCCCGGACTGCGGCGCCCAGTCCTGGCCGCAATGGAGCCCGTCCTTGGCGGACGGGACGACGCGGCCGGGGTCCGCGCGGCTGCGGTGCGCTGCCAGGCCGCAATGGAGCCCGTCCTTGGCGGACGGGACGACGCTGCTCGCCGGAGGCGGCGCGGCGGCCAGCAGCATGCCGCAATGGAGCCCGTCCTTGGCGGACGGGACGACTCCTTGCTACTAAGGATAACTACCGGCAGGTAGCGGGCCGCAATGGAGCCCGTCCTTGGCGGACGGGACGACCTGGCCAAGGACGGATTCCGCTGGGAAGCCGCCCGGGCCGCAATGGAGCCCGTCCTTGGCGGACGGGACGACCGGCGACAACAGCACGCGGGCGCTGCGCCCTGCCGGATGCCGCAATGGAGCCCGTCCTTGGCGGACGGGACGACGATCGAGGCCCGCGGCATGCACGCCTACGACGGTGCCGCCGCAATGGAGCCCGTCCTTGGCGGACGGGACGACCTTGGCGGCTTCAGTTGCTATCAACCTCCCCTCTGTGCCGCAATGGAGCCCGTCCTTGGCGGACGGGACGACCGGACGGCCGGATCACCGGCCCGGCCCGCCTCGAGTAGCCGCAATGGAGCCCGTCCTTGGCGGACGGGACGACCACCTGAATGTCTGGCTCACCAGGACACCGTGATCTGCCGCAATGGAGCCCGTCCTTGGCGGACGGGACGACGGCCAGCACGCTGACGGCGCCGACCGCGAGCCAGAAGCCGCAATGGAGCCCGTCCTTGGCGGACGGGACGACCCTCCTGGGTCTGCAGCACATCGTGGCCCGAGCGGTAGCCGCAATGGAGCCCGTCCTTGGCGGACGGGACGACGGTGAGGTCGCTGATGGCGGCGGGGGAGCGGCTGCCGCCGCAATGGAGCCCGTCCTTGGCGGACGGGACGACGGGCGAACCGCTCCATGTCGCCCTCGTCGGCGGGCGGGCCGCAATGGAGCCCGTCCTTGGCGGACGGGACGACCCCGGACACCACCCACCCGGCCACCGCCGAACCCCGGCCGCAATGGAGCCCGTCCTTGGCGGACGGGACGACTCGCGTCCACCGTGTTCCCCGTCGTCCCGGACTGGTAGCCGCAATGGAGCCCGTCCTTGGCGGACGGGACGACGATCCTGGCCCGGAGCCGGGTCATAGGATGGAATGCCGCCGCAATGGAGCCCGTCCTTGGCGGACGGGACGACGACCCCGCGGCCGCCTGCTGCGCCTGCTGCGCCAGCAGGCCGCAATGGAGCCCGTCCTTGGCGGACGGGACGACTGGCCAGCAGGCACGACGATGGCAGGGAGTGAGTGTAGCCGCAATGGAGCCCGTCCTTGGCGGACGGGACGACATATCCACGGTCTGCCGCAGTTCATGCAGATCCGTCAGCCGCAATGGAGCCCGTCCTTGGCGGACGGGACGACATCATGATCAACGCGCAATGTCCGGACTCGCGAGAGCCGCAATGGAGCCCGTCCTTGGCGGACGGGACGACCTGTTGCGGGACCGGAGCGCCACGGCGCAGCAATCGCCGCAATGGAGCCCGTCCTTGGCGGACGGGACGACGCGGGATCTTCCGGCGGAGGCAGATCGTCCGCCGTGCCGCAATGGAGCCCGTCCTTGGCGGACGGGACGACCGGCTCGATGAACAGCGACCCGGGGCCCTCCGCGATGCCGCAATGGAGCCCGTCCTTGGCGGACGGGACGACAGGCTGATGCAGCTCGCGCGCTGTACGACAAGATCAGGCCGCAATGGAGCCCGTCCTTGGCGGACGGGACGACCTTCTGGCTGTACCAGCCGGAAGCCTCGGAATGGGCCGGCCGCAATGGAGCCCGTCCTTGGCGGACGGGACGACGCGCCTCCGCAGCGGCGATGGTCCGCGCGGCCCACAGGGCCGCAATGGAGCCCGTCCTTGGCGGACGGGACGACTTCACGTCCCTGCAGTTCGCGGTCGCGCTGATGAAGCCGCAATGGAGCCCGTCCTTGGCGGACGGGACGACTGCGTCCCATCGGCGGAGCACGCCCTTGCCTACGCGGCCGCAATGGAGCCCGTCCTTGGCGGACGGGACGACCTTCCTGCTGCGTGCGGGTTCACGGCAGATCACGTCGCCGCAATGGAGCCCGTCCTTGGCGGACGGGACGACGGGCACTCCGCTGCGGCGTGCCCTACGCCTGGCTCGGCCGCAATGGAGCCCGTCCTTGGCGGACGGGACGACGAGCGGATGCTGAGGGAGTTCCACGCCGCTGCCGGGCTGCCGCAATGGAGCCCGTCCTTGGCGGACGGGACGACCGGCCGCCACATGGGCGGCACTACAGGGCCGCACGGACGCCGCAATGGAGCCCGTCCTTGGCGGACGGGACGACCGCACCTCCGCCAGGCGCGGGACCGTAATTGATCGGGCCGCAATGGAGCCCGTCCTTGGCGGACGGGACGACCGGCAATGGCCATGCTGTGGGCGCATCTCCTGGGCGAGGCCGCAATGGAGCCCGTCCTTGGCGGACGGGACGACCGGCTCCTCCTGCCGCTGGCGCGACCCAGTACATCATGCCGCAATGGAGCCCGTCCTTGGCGGACGGGACGACGGGCGAGGGCGGAGTCGGGAGTGGTGACGGTCCAGCCGCCGCAATGGAGCCCGTCCTTGGCGGACGGGACGACCCTCGCGATTGACGGAACACTGCTTCCGAATTCGCAGCCGCAATGGAGCCCGTCCTTGGCGGACGGGACGACCCCTTGTGTTCCGCCAAGCACACGACAGGTCAGCGTGCCGCAATGGAGCCCGTCCTTGGCGGACGGGACGACCCGAGCGGCTGACCGCCGCCCCCGACTGCGTGCTGTGGCCGCAATGGAGCCCGTCCTTGGCGGACGGGACGACTGGTACTGGCACATGCGAACCTCCGGGGGCTGAATGTGGCCGCAATGGAGCCCGTCCTTGGCGGACGGGACGACGTTCCTTCCAGAGTCGAAGTCCCCCGCGCCGTCACGAGCCGCAATGGAGCCCGTCCTTGGCGGACGGGACGACGGCCGATTCGCCGTGGCAGCAGTGGGAGCCGGCGATGTGGCCGCAATGGAGCCCGTCCTTGGCGGACGGGACGACTCGACGTGGCGCCGTTCCCGACCCAGATCCTGCTGCCGCCGCAATGGAGCCCGTCCTTGGCGGACGGGACGACTCGCCGCCGGCACGGTCGTGCTGACCAGGGTCGCGGCGCCGCAATGGAGCCCGTCCTTGGCGGACGGGACGACAGGATCAAGTTGCCCTTTCCCCGCGACGGGGAGTAGAGCCGCAATGGAGCCCGTCCTTGGCGGACGGGACGACCCTACGCCTACGCCCACGCCGCCGCCGACCTGAAAGGCCGCAATGGAGCCCGTCCTTGGCGGACGGGACGACCTGTTCTAGGCTGTCTCTTCGCTCCGGCCGCCCTCGCCGCAATGGAGCCCGTCCTTGGCGGACGGGACGACGGGACCGTCCCCGCGGACCCGGCAGCGGCCGGCGACCGCCGCAATGGAGCCCGTCCTTGGCGGACGGGACGACGTCAGACCCAGGTCGCCCGTTTTCTGCACCAGACCCAGCCGCAATGGAGCCCGTCCTTGGCGGACGGGACGACGCGGCATCGCGGCCGCATGCCGGGCAGGCGGCCGGGCCGCAATGGAGCCCGTCCTTGGCGGACGGGACGACCCGCCTGACTGCCGGGTCAGCCACGCGGACTGCACGAGCCGCAATGGAGCCCGTCCTTGGCGGACGGGACGACCTATCCCCACCTCCATCACCAGGGAAACCCGCCGACGCCGCAATGGAGCCCGTCCTTGGCGGACGGGACGACAGGTCACCGTGAGCCAGGATCAATCCATCCCTCGCACGCCGCAATGGAGCCCGTCCTTGGCGGACGGGACGACGGCGGTCCTGATGGAGCAGCTGACCCGGCTGGAATCGCCGCAATGGAGCCCGTCCTTGGCGGACGGGACGACCATCCCGGTGTCGCAGGGCGGAACCCACGCGCTGGCGCCGCAATGGAGCCCGTCCTTGGCGGACGGGACGACAACGACGTGATCGCGGTCGAAGACCTCGCTGTCAGGCCGCAATGGAGCCCGTCCTTGGCGGACGGGACGACGCCATCGCGCTCGCCCGCGGCCTGGGCTGGCTGCACGGGCCGCAATGGAGCCCGTCCTTGGCGGACGGGACGACGTCACCGTGGGAGTCGGCACCGGCCAGTCACGCGGCGGCGCCGCAATGGAGCCCGTCCTTGGCGGACGGGACGACAGCGAATTACCGCGTCTTGGCGGCTTCAGTTTGCTATGCCGCAATGGAGCCCGTCCTTGGCGGACGGGACGACGCGCCCGGTGGGGCGTGCGCCCGATCCCAGGTTGCGGGCCGCAATGGAGCCCGTCCTTGGCGGACGGGACGACGCTACCGTGGATGAGGCACGGCAGGCTTCGCAGTAGTGGCCGCAATGGAGCCCGTCCTTGGCGGACGGGACGACCAGCCAATGGTTCGTCTCCTACCGCCTGACCGGCAAAGCCGCAATGGAGCCCGTCCTTGGCGGACGGGACGACCTGCCGGGGTCGTCATGCCTTCCGCCCGCGCACCGCGCCGCAATGGAGCCCGTCCTTGGCGGACGGGACGACGACCACCGGCTCGCCGTCGACGCGGGCCAGGGTCAGCGGCCGCAATGGAGCCCGTCCTTGGCGGACGGGACGACGCGCTCCCGTGATCCCGGCCTGTAGCCGGTCGTCTCGGCCGCAATGGAGCCCGTCCTTGGCGGACGGGACGACTCTATCTGTGGGCGATCGCCCAGGGCCTGCGCGCCGAGCCGCAATGGAGCCCGTCCTTGGCGGACGGGACGACGGTCGGCAACATCGGCGGGATCATCGGGAATTTCCTGCCGCAATGGAGCCCGTCCTTGGCGGACGGGACGACAGGCCCTTCGGCTCCTCGCCCGGCTCCAACGGATAGCCGCAATGGAGCCCGTCCTTGGCGGACGGGACGACGAGAGCGGGGTGAATCATGACCGAACCGGGCACGGTCACGCCGCAATGGAGCCCGTCCTTGGCGGACGGGACGACCGTCATCGACGGCGCGCTCAGCCGATGGCGCAACAGCGGCCGCAATGGAGCCCGTCCTTGGCGGACGGGACGACGGCTCGCGAAAAAC
>Ga0209415_10017790_pt1 | contig 11276 bp, 8 predicted proteins | sample PeaSoiSIISIP2007_FD_187696 | JGI IMG/M metagenome (GOLD analysis project Ga0209415, IMG submission 187696) | Peat soil microbial communities from Weissenstadt, Germany - SII-SIP-2007 (SPAdes) (version 2) | ecosystem: Environmental > Terrestrial > Soil > Wetlands > Peat | place: Germany...
GGAAAAACGGCTCAGCCGCAGAAAGGGGACACTTCTAACGAGGTAAGGAAAGGGACATTTCTAAAGAGCTTTGACACATCCTCCACGGGGCCCACTCATAAGCCGCTCAGAATCAACAATATATGGCAGGCACATTTCCGCTTGAGCCCTTCGAATAAGTGGCCTTTTTTCACAAACTTGCGCAAGTGGTGTGCCGATAACTGCTGTCCCGTCTATAACTTGCGCAATTATAGGGGGGAGGGGGCGATACCTCCCCTCTTCAGCAAACGTATGGCATCTCCTACTCGACCTCACCTCTTCGACAGCGGCGTGCCTTCCGCGTCCTGCACGGTTCTACGGGAGACCGCATGCTCGCTGCTCCTGCCCACCCTGGCTACCGGCCAGTGGCCACTGCGGTGGCCTTTTTCCGTTCCTCCAGCCAGTCAGCCCGCACTTCGTGTAATCTCTCAGGTTTCCTGGGAGACGCAGCCTGGCCCCGGGCAGCCGGACCCGAGCAGATAGACCCGAACGCCTTATGAGCGACCAGAAAGCCATTCAGGAACGAACCCTCGCGGAGTTGGGTGCCACCGCGCCGGACGCGATCAGCGCCCGGTTTGCCGAGCTGCGCAGTGGCTTCGACCACCGGGTGGACTTACTCTCCGCGGGCGATCTGGCTGGCTGGACGGCCCTGCGCAATGCCTGGCTGGGCCGCGCCTCCGGCGTGATCACCGCCATCGGCGACAACTGGTTGAAGCCTGCTACGCCGGAGCAGAAGCGCATCGTCGGCAAAGCGCTGAACGAGCTGAAGGCGCACGTCGAGCGGACGCTCGAAGAGCTGCGCGCGCTTGCCGAGGCTGCGGGCGACGCGGGCACGACATCGGCCGGAGGCGTCGACCTTTCGCTCCCCGGCGTGCAGCGGCCGCTGGGGACGCGGCACCCGCTGCGGCAGACGATCGAAGAACTCGAGCGCATCTTTCTTTCCATCGGATTCTCGGTTGTGGAAGGACCGGAGATCGAGACGCCCTACTACAACTTCGAGGCGCTGAACATTCCGGAGCATCACCCGGCGCGCGACACAATGGACACCTTCTACCTGTCCCTGCCCTCCAGAGCGGCTGCGACCGCGTCGGAGGCGCTGCCCCCCAGAGCGGCCACGGCCGGCTCGAACAAACAAATGGCCTCGCCGGAGCTGCTGCTGCGCACGCACACCTCGCCGATGCAGATCCACACGATGGAGCGGCAAAAGCCACCGGTGCGGATCATCGTGCCGGGACGCTGCTATCGCCGCGACAATCCGGATTCGACGCACTCGTTCGCGTTCCACCAGATCGAAGGGCTGGCCGTGGATACGGACATCACCTTCTGCGAGTTCAAGGGCACGTGTGAGTATTTTGTGCGCGAGTTCCTGGGCCCGAAGACGCGCACGCGCCTGCGCCCCAGCTATTTCCCGTTTACGGAGCCTTCCGCGGAGGTAGACGCGAGCTGCTTTGCCTGCGACGGCCGCGGCTGCCGCATCTGCAAGCACGCGGGATGGATCGAGCTGTTCGGCGCGGGGATGGTGGACCCGGCCGTCTACGGCTATGTGAATTACGACGCGAAGCGGCTGTCCGGGTTTGCGTTCGGCATGGGCGTCGAACGCATGGCCATGATGAGGTACGGAATCAACGATATTCAGCTTTTCTATCAGAACGACGTGAGGTTCTTGCGGCAGTTTGAGTAGCGATATGGAAAAACGCTGTTGAGCAATTGAACAGGCATTCGCGACCATGAAGATTCTCTACAACTGGCTGAAGGAATTCGTGGCCATCCCGCTCGAGCCGGCGGAGCTCGCGGCGCGGCTGTCGCTGGCGGGCGTGGCGATTGACTCCATCCAGGATTCGCAGTCCGGCCCGGTGTTCGACGCGGAAATCACTACGAACCGGCCGGACCTGCTGGGCCACCTGGGCGTGGCGCGGGAGGCGGCGGCCATTTTGCGCGCGCCGTTCCACATGCCGGAGCCACGGCCGGCGGAATCCGCGGAGCGCGCCGAAACTGCGGCGGGCGTTGAAATCACCTGCCCGGACCTGTGCGGGCGGTTCACGGCGCGGGTGCTGCGCGGGGTGCGCGTGGGCCCCTCGCCGGACTGGCTGCGGGAGCGGCTGGAGGCGCTGGGGCAGACGTCCATCAACAACGTGGTGGACGCGACAAACTGCGTGATGTTCGAGCTGGGCCACGCGCTGCACGCCTTCGATCTGGACACGCTTGCCGACCGGCGCATCGTGGTGCGCCGCGCCAATCCCGGCGAAAAGATGCGCACGCTCGACGGAATCGAACGCACGTTCACGCGCGACATGTGCATCGTGGCGGACGGTCCCGAGGCTTCGGGACGCGCGGTGGGCATCGGCGGCGTGATGGGCGGCGCGGAAACGGAAATCAGCTCCGCGACGCGCAACCTGCTGCTCGAATGCGCGTGGTTCGACCCGATATCCATTCGCCGCACCTCGAAGGCCCTGAACCTGCGCACGGAGGCGTCCATCCGCTTTGAGCGCCGGGCCGACCCGGAGATGGCCGAGCGCGCCTCACGCCGGTGCGCGCAATTGATCCAGGAGATTGCCGGTGGAGCGGTGCTGGCCGGCATGGTGGACGTGTATCCCAGCCGGCAGCCCACGGCCGGACTCGAGCTGACGCGGCGTGAACTGCTACGCGTGATGGGCGCGGACGTGCCCGACGAGGAGATTGAAGCGATCCTGCGCGCGCTGGGGTTCGCGCCGGCGCGAGCGGACGGCAACCGCGCGAGCCGCGACTCGCTGATGGCCACCTGGAAATGCTCGCAGCCGAGCTGGCGGCACGACGTGGCGCGGGAAGTGGACCTGGTGGAAGAGGTGGCGCGCCACTACGGCTTCGACAAATTCCCGCCGAAGCTGCCCGCGGCGCGCCAGCCCGCCCGGCGCCTGCCGCACGCGGAGGCGGAAGACCATTTGCGCGGGCGCCTGCTGGCGCTGGGCTACCAGGAGGCGGTTTCCATCCCCCTTGTGGACGAGGCGCACGACGCGCTGTTCCGCGAGGAGGGCATTGCGGACGGAAGCCCGGGCGTGGCGCGCATAGCCAACCCGCTGTCAGAGGACGCCTCCGTGCTGCGGTCCACCGGCGTGGTCACCATGGTGCGCTCGATCGAATGGAACCTGAACCGCGGCCAGCGCAATCTGCGGCTGTTCGAAATAGGGCGCGTGTATGGAATGGCCGGCAGCAATCCGGTGGAGACGCCCGTGCTGACGCTGGGCGCCGCGGGGCTGGCTCGCGAGAAGAGCGTGTACGACCCGCCGCGGACATTCGGCCTCCCCGACCTGAAGGGCGACCTGGAAGCGCTGCTGGAGATCTGCGGAGGCATGGAGGCCGCGCCGGGCGGGCCCGGATGGCTGCAGCCGGGGCGGTCGGTGCGCGTGTCGCTCGGAGAGGGACGAGGCCGGCTGGAAGCCCATCATTCTTCAGGGCAGGCCGGCGCTACCGCCATTGGCGTCGCCGGACAGATTGCGCGGCGCGTGGCGGAACGATTCAAACTGAAGCAAGACGTATGGGTGGCCGAGCTCCGCCTGGAGCCGCTGGCGCGCGCCTTCGAAGATCATCGTGCCGCGCGGCGATATGCGCCGCTGCCGCGCTTTCCGGGCGTGGAGCGCGATTTTTCGCTGGTGCTCGATGACGGCGTCACGTTTGCCCGCGTGGCGGGCGCCATCCGCGCGCTGGGCGTGTCGGAAATCGAACGGATCGAGGCGGTGGACGTGTTCCGCGGCGGAGCGATCCCCGCTGGGAAGCATTCGCTGCTTGTGCGTATCACTTTGCAAAGCCACGAGGCCACGCTCACCGACGCGCAGGTGAGCGAAGTGAGCGGGCGCGTGGTGGCCGCGCTGGAACGCGAGCTGGGCGCCGCATTGCGAGCGGGGTAACCGATTGCCCGCGGCAGGGAAACCCTGGTCGGCTGCGGCGCATCTTTTGAGAGGACCGGGGAGCGCAGCCCCTTCGTTTTTCAGGGCAGGCAAGAGTGGCTGCGCCACTTGCGCGCATCTTTCGACCCAGGGATTTTTCCGATGCACTCTCCCAAGCCGAATCGGCCGCAATTGTCGTCGAGGCTGTGGCTCGCGCGCGCGGCGGCTGTGGTCAGCATGATCAGCCTGCAGATCGTGTGGGTGGGAGTGTATGTGTGTGCGCTGCACTGCGCGAAGGGCGCCTGCGGCGCTGCGGTTGCGGGCGGGTCGTCTCTTCCCGCCGGCGATTGCGGACATTCCGGCACGACCCAGGATGCGCCCGGGCAGGATTCCGGGAGCGCGCCTCACGGCCGGCATTGTCCCACCTCGAATCTCCACAATTGGGACGCGGCCGCGAGCGCCGTGGTCGGTCCGCAGACGCGCCTGGACTCGTCGTATTCGCTCGTGGCCGCATCGCCGCGAGCGGCGACGACAATGGATTCCCCCGCTGCTGCCACATCTCGCCGACAGGAGATTTCCCCGCAGAACTTTGTCCCCGGCTTTTTCTCGAGCCCGCTCCGAATCTAGAACCTTGCCTGCGCACTCCGGCGATGGTGCGAGTGGTGCATCTCCTCGCCATCGCAACGCCAACTCCGCTCGCGCGCGAACCATGAGCTTACGGGACGCGCCCTCTGCGAGGGGTATCGAGAATGCAAACGAAGATATTCGTGCGGCTCCTGCTTCTGCTCGGGGCGACCTGCGCGGCAGGAACCGCGCAGCCCGCTGCGGGGCAGGTCACTCCTCAGGCCAGGCCACAGGCCACGACGGCCGGCGACCCGGGGACCATGCATCAAGGAGCAGCCGCGACGCTCACGGGCGAAATCCTGGATCACAGCGGTTCCGGCACGAGCGTCGAGCCGGACTCGAGCGACCCGCCCACGCTCATGACCATGCGGCGCGGCTGGATGTTCATGCTGCACGGAGTCGTGTTTGTGGTCTCGCAGCAGCAGAGCGGCCCGCGGGGCGGCGACAAATTGTTTTCCACGAACTGGGCGATGGGGATGGCGCAACACGAAGCGGGTCCGGGCACGCTCACGCTGCGCGCCATGCTGAGCCTCGAGCCGGCCACGATCACAGGGGAGTTCTATCCGGAGCTGTTCCAGTTGGGCGAGACCGCGTACGGCCGGCCGATTGTAGATGGGCAGCACCCGCACAATTTCTTCATGGAGCTCGCGGGGATCTACGACGCGCGTGTGGGCGAGCACGGCCTGATGAGCTTCTACGCGGCGCCTGTGGGCGATCCCGCGCTCGGTCCTCCGGCGTTTCCGCATCGCGCCTCGGCGGACGAAGATCCCCTCGCCGTGCTCGGCCATCACCTGCAGGACTCGACGCATATCTCCGGAAGCGTTTTTACGCTGGGCGCCACGTACCGCGCGGTGCGCGCGGAGGCGTCCGCCTATCACGGCCGCGAGCCCGGCGAGAACCGCTGGGCCATCCCCGCGGGAACGCCCGATTCCTGGGCCGCGCGGCTCACCGTAAACCCGCTGCGGAACTGGAGCGCGCAATATTCGATCGGCCGGCTGCACAGTCCGGAGGCGGTGAGCCCGCAGGAGGACGTGCTGCGCATGACAGCGTCGGTGGATTACCACCGGGCGATGGCGCGGGGCGATTGGGCCTCGATTCTAGTGTGGGGCCGCAATAAGAATCTGCCCAACGGAGAAGTGTTCAACAGCTACCTCGCGGAGAGCCGGCTGCGGTTTGCGGGCCGCAACGCCGTGTGGACGCGCATCGAAAACGTGGACCGGAGCACGGAGCTGTTGCTGGGGCAAAATCCGGTTCCTCCCGGATTCACGGAACGATTCCTGGCGCGCATCCAGGCGTACACCATGGGATACGATCGCGACGTTTTCGTCACCCCGCGGACGCGCACAGCGCTGGGCGCGCAGGCTACGGTCTACGGCGTGCCGGGATTGCTGCAGCCGACTTACGGAAACGTGCCTGTGGGCGTGGCGATGTTTGTGCGTTTTCGGCCGGGAAAAACAAACTAGGGCTCGACGGAGTGCGGCGCTCGGCGATTCGCTCGACGTTTCGGCCAGCCAACCGCGTCAGAAGACGACGGAGCCCTTCCTGCGTCAGGGTGCGCAAGCTCCGGCGAAGAAAAGCGGCGGCGAGCCGCCGCACTCCACAGTTGCGTCCAGCGCCCCGGGCTCTCACAATAGTGGCCGTATTCATCGCACAGGCCGCGCGACCCTGCCGCCGCAGCCGGAGAGTTCGGGGGGGAACCGTGGAACAATCAGTCCGGGTTGAGATTTACGACCAGGTGTATCACCTGCGCGGAGAATCGCAGGAAGCGCAGGCACAGGAGCTGGCGCGCTACGTGGACGAGCGGATGCGCGCCGTGGCGGAGGTGACCGGGGCGGTGGATTCGCTGCGTATCGCCGTGCTCGCGGCGCTCCATCTGGCCGACGAGGTCTTCCGGCTGCGCGCCCGGCAGCGGGAACTCGAAGGGCAGATCCGCGAACGTGCGGAACGCTGCCTGGATCTGGTGGACCGCACGCTCGAGAAATCCGCCTGAGCCCGCTCTGCGGCGCGCTCCCCGCAGCGGCTTCCGGAGTACCCCTATCCCCGCACAATCAATTGCGCACAGCCTACCTGTGCGTCTAGAGTAGGTGAGCTGGTATTCCCGCCGGACCGGGAAACCCATGAAGCTTCGGGCCTCGAAATTCGTCGTGGTGATGCTCGCGGCGGTGCTCGTCACAGCGCCGCTCGCGGCCAGCCTATGGCACCACCACACGGGCTCCTCGGACGCGAACTGCCCGGTCTGCCATTTCAATCACCAGCCCATGGACCGGCCGGCGGAGAGCCTGCGTTTCTGTTCGATTTTGGCGGTCACCTACCCCTCCGCGCCCGCTGAGGCGCGCTTCATCTCCAATCGCGACATCCGTCCGCTGCCTTCGCGCGCGCCGCCCGCAGTCTGAGCCAGCCGCAGTCGCTCGCGCGCCCCGGCGCGAGATCTCTCTTCGAGTCTGATCCCAAGAGAAGGTGGGGCAAAACCTATGCGCACACGTTGCTTTGTCACTGCGATTCTCCTCGGGGCACTCCTGTGGGGACCGTCCGTTCGGGCGCAAACGCAGCCGGGCATGCCCCAGGCGCCGGTGCGGATCACGCTAGACGATGCGGTGCGGCTGTCGCTGGCGCACAATCACGCGCTGGCGGCGGCGCGCACGACCATCCAGCAGAGCCAGGCGCAGGAAATCACGGCAAATCTGAGGCCCAATCCGGTGCTGCTGGCCGACGCGCAGTTCCTGCCCATCTTCAATCCCAACCGGTTCACCGCGGACTACATTGACCAGAACGCGCAGTTCGATCTGGGTGTCAGCTACCTGTTCGAGCGGGGGCAAAAGCGGCAGCACCGGCTGCAGGCCGCCAAAGACGTGACCGCAGTCACCACCTCGCAGGTGGCGGACAACGAACGGACGCTGGCCTTCAACACGGCCACCTCGTTTGTGGCCGTCCTGCTGGCCGAGGCCAACCTGGAACTGGCGCGGAAGGACCTGGATAGCTTCAAGAGCACGGTGGACATCAGCGAGGCGCGCTTCAAGGCCGGCGACATGAGCGAGAGCGACTTCCTGAAGATCAAACTCCAGTTGCTGCAGTTCCAAACGGACGTTTCGCAGGGCGAACTGGCGCGCGTGCAGGCGCTGGTGAGCCTGCGCCAGCTTCTGGGGTACGAATCCGTGCCCGCGAGTTACGACGTGGCCGGCGCACTGGACTACACGTCCGTTCAAACCGCGGAGGGGGAGGCGCTCGCTCTGGCCACCGAGCATCGTCCGGACCTGCGCGCGGCCATTCAGGGCACAGCCGCCGCGAAGAGCCAGTACGATCTTGCGGTGGCGAACGGGAAACGCGATCCCACTGTGCAGGTGAGCTACTCCCACGTTTCCGGAATGAGTTCGGCCACGACCTTCTTCAACATGGAACTGCCCATTTTCAACCGCAACCAGGGCGAAATCGCGCGCACGCGCTTCGTCATGACGCAGGCCGATGAGCTGCGCCGCGCCTCCGAGGAGACCGTCGAGGGCGACGTCGCGGGCGCCTTTGAGGGTGTGACGGCGAACGATCAAATCATCCGGCTCTACCGCTCCGGCTATCTGGAAGAGGCGCGGCTCTCTCTGGAGATCAGCGAGTATGCCTATAAGCGCGGCGCCGCGAGCCTGCTGGACTTTCTGGATGCCGAGCGCAGCTACCGCGCCACGCAACTGGCCTACCGGCAGTCGCTGGCCTCCTACATGCTGGCCGTGGAGCAGTTGCGCGAAGCGACGGGAGTGAGGAGCCTGCCATGACGCGCTCCGCGTCTTCCGTCCTCGCGGCCGTCGCCGCCGCGCTCCTCGCGGCTCTGGCCGCCTGCAGCTCGCGCGAGTCGGCCGGCCAGATGACCTCCTTCTCCACCAAGGCCACGAAGGAGGAAACCGCGCAGCTATTCAGCGTTTCGCCCGAGCAGATGTCGCATCTGCAGATTGCCACGGTGGTTGCCGCGCCGCTGTCGCGCTCCCTGCGCGTTTCGGGAGCAGTAGCCTACAACGCGTTCCTCACCACGCCGGTGATCAGCCCCGTGGGCGGCCCGGTGGCCCGGATTCTGGTGGCTCCGGGAGATCAGGTGAAGCTGCACCAGCCGCTGCTGGAAGTGAGCAGCCCCGACTACGCTCAATTGCGCGCCTCCTACCTGAAGGCAAAGGATGCCTTTCGCATCGCGGACAAGAATTATGCGCGCGCACAGGACCTCTACAATCACGGCGCCATTTCCGAGCGCGACCTGCTGCAGGCCGAATCCGACCGCAACCAGGCGAAGGCGGACCTGGATTCCAACGAGCAGAGTCTCCGCATCCTGGGAATTCCGCAACCGGACGCGCTCGAAAAGGCTCCCGCCTCGCCGGCGATACCGCTCCTCTCCCCGATTGAGGGAGAAATCGTGGAACGCCTGGTCTCCCCGGGCCAGCTCCTGCAAGCGGGCGCCACGCAGGCCTTCACGATCTCGGACATGAGCACGGTGTGGGTGCTGGCCAACGTCTATCAGACCGATCTCGCCTACGTGAAGCCCGGCGAGGAGGTGGAAGTGGTTTCCGACGCCTTCCCGGACATTTTCCACGGAAAAATTTCCTACCTGGCTCCGGCCGTGGACGTGAACACGCGCACGCTCCAGGCGCGCATCGTGGTGCAAAACCCCGGCCGCAAACTGAAGAAAGACATGTATGTCACGGTGACGGTGAAGGCGGGACGCGTGGAGAATGCCATCGCCGTGCCGGATTCCGCTGTGCTGCGCGACGACGAAAACCAGCCGTTTGTCTACGTGGCGACCGCGGACAACAAGTTTCGCCGCCGCCCCGTCGAAATCGGGCAGAGCCAGGACGGCCACACGCAGATCCTGAGCGGCCTAACCGCCGGAGAAAAGATCGTGGGGGACGGCAGCCTGTTTCTGCAGTTTCAGAACGCCATCCAGCACTGATGCGGAGCAATGGGTATACGGCCGGGCGGCGGCGACCGCTCGCCGAAGCCGCCTGGAAGGCGGCGCTGCGCTGCCGCGAATGAAGCGGAAAGGAACGAGAGAGGACGCCGGATGACGAGAGCCGGGATTCGATGATTCATCGCATCGTCCAATTCGCATTGAAACAGAAGTTTCTGGTGCTGATGATGACGGCGGCCATCGCCATCGCGGGCGTGGTGGCGTTCCAACGCATGCCGGTGGACGCCTACCCCGACCTCTCGCCGCCGATGGTCGAGATCGTCACGCAGTGGCCGGGACACGCCTCGGAAGAGTGCGAGCGGCTGGTGACGCTGCCCATCGAAGTGGAAATGTACGGCGTGCCGCGGATGGACGTGATGCGCTCAATCACGCTCTACGGGCTCTCCGACATCATCCTGACGTTCGACGAGTCCACCGACCCGTACTTCGCGCGCCAGGTGGTGTTCGAGCGGCTGTCGCAGCCCACGCTGCCCTCGGGAGTGACTCCCACGCTAGCGCCGCTGTTCAGCCCCAGCGGGCTGGTATATCGCTACGTGCTGGAAAGCCCCGACCGCACGCCGCAGGAGCTGAAGACCTTTGAGGACTGGGTGGTGGAACGCGCCTACCGGTCCGTGCCCGGCGTGGCGGACGACTCCGGCTTCGGCGGCACGGTGATGCAGTACCAGGTGCTGCTGGATCCCGCGCGAATCTACAGCTATCACATCACCGTGCCGCAAGTGATCCAGCAGCTCGCCGCAAACAATGCGAACGCGGGCGGTGGCTTCTATTCCCAGGGCGGCCAGTTCTTCTACGTGCGCGGGCTGGGGCTTGTGCGCGACACGCACGACATCGGTGAAATCATTGTGGCCTCGGTGAACGGCGCTCCGGTGCGCGTCCGCGACATCGCTCAGGTAACCATCGGCCATGCGCCGCGCCTCGGCGAATTCGGCTTCCAATCGAATGACGACGCGGTGGAAGGCGTCATCCTGATGCGCCGGGGCGAGCAGACGCAGACGGTGCTGGAGGGCGTCCAGGCCAAAACGAAGGAGCTGAACGAGCGCATCCTGCCGCCGGATGTGAAGGTGCATCCGTTCTACGACCGCAGCGACCTGGTGCGGCTGACCACGGACACGGTGGAGAGCAACCTGTTGCGCGGGATGATCCTGGTGCTGATCGTGCTCATGTTTTTCCTGGTGAGCGTGCGCGCGGCGGTGATCGTGGCGCTCACGATTCCGCTGGCGCTGCTGTTCTCCTTCATTTTCCTGCACGCGCACGACGTGGCTGCAAACCTACTCTCCATCGGCGCCATCGATTTCGGGATCATCATCGACGGGACGCTGGTGATGGTCGAGAACATTTACCGCGAGCTGGGCCTGCGGCAAGGAACGGAGTACCACCTGCACGACGTGATCCGGGCGGCGGCTCGCGACGTGGACCGCCCCATCTTCTACTCCGTGGCCGTGATCATCGCGGGCTACATCCCCATCTACGCCCTGGGCGGGCCATCCGGAAAGCTGTTCCACCCCATGGCGGACACGATGTCCGTGGCGCTGGTGGGCGCGCTGATTCTGACGCTCACGTTCGTGCCCGTGATGTGCTCCTTCTGGTTCAAGCGAGGGGTGCGCGAGCAGAGAAATCCGGCGTACGAGTGGATTCGCCGGGAGTATGCGAGAGAGCTTTCCTGGTGCCTGGATCGCCCCTGGTTCAGCATCGCGCTCGCTACGGTGATTTTCGGCGCCTCGCTGCTGCTGATCCCGCTCATCGGCGGCGAGTTCATGCCGCACCTGGACGAGGGCGCTCTGTGGGTGCGCGCCACGCTCCCCTATACGATTTCGTTCGAGGAGGCTGCGAAGTTCGCC
>Ga0209415_10017791_pt1 | contig 11275 bp, 11 predicted proteins | sample PeaSoiSIISIP2007_FD_187696 | JGI IMG/M metagenome (GOLD analysis project Ga0209415, IMG submission 187696) | Peat soil microbial communities from Weissenstadt, Germany - SII-SIP-2007 (SPAdes) (version 2) | ecosystem: Environmental > Terrestrial > Soil > Wetlands > Peat | place: Germany...
GCCCAGGGACGTCGACGAGGTGGCGGAGCGCAGCCCGGAGGGGCTCCTCCCAGTGCAGGGGGACCAGTCGGCCGCCGTGACTTTCGAGCTGGTGGAGGTTTGCCTTGGTGATGCCAGCGAGGTCGGCGACCTGTTGCTCCGTGGCGTGCACATCCCATCGCCGACGACGGAGCTCGTCACCGGTAAGGCGGGACCGCGACCGCTTGGCAGGCGCGTCGGCGGCCATGAACAGACCCCGCACGGTCCGAGCGCCACCCCTCGGACCTACCGCCGTGGTCTCTGCCTCGGCGACCTCTCCGGTCCTCAGCATGTCGCGCAACTCTTTCGCGGCGTCGATCCTGGGACCGAGGCGGCCGAGAGTCGGCTCACGATGCTGATGAAGCACCGCCTTCGAGGTGATCCCTGGCTGGGCGGCTATGTCGGCGGCCATGGCCGCCCTGAGGTTGCGACGTCGGGCCTCGAGGGCCCCGGGGCTGGCGGTGCGGGCCTCTTGCAAAGCGGCGGCCAGCGCCACCATCCGGCCAGGGGGAATCCCCCGCACCCCGTTTTCCCACCCGCTGTACACCGTTTGGTCCACCCCGACGCGTTTAGCGATCTCTTCCTGCGTCCAGCCGGCGCCGAGTCGGTCGGCTCGGATAGAGGCACGGTCGAGGCACTGGGGCAGGCCCAGCGCCTCGACGACTTCGGTGAGCCGGGCCCGCGGGACCTCTGGCGACGCTTCCATGTCACGCACCGTCGACGGGGCGAGCCCCAGCCTCGATCCCAGCTCGGCCGCGCCGACCCCGACGTAGTGCCGGGCGGCGCTCAGGGTGGGGCCTTCGACGGCCATGGGGGCGAAACGGTCCAGGGCCAGCCTCGCGTCCCCCTCGGCGAGATAGACGCCTTGTCGCACATACCGCCGGCCAGCACCGTCGGCGCGTTGTACCGGCGCCAGGACGAGCGCGTCTCCCTCGAGCAGGTCCTGCAGCGCCCGGCGCTCGGCTGGGTCCAGTCGGTCGCGCCATTCGGGCACGGTCAGCCCCGGCTCCCTGCGCACGGTTGCCATCACTCGTTCGCGCGGTGTCGATGTGCCGAAGATGTCACCGAGGCGCTTCATCGCCCACTCGGGAGTCGACCGCTCGCCTCGCTCCCACCGGGAAAGGGTCGAACGCTGGACCCCGAGCCTGCCGGCCACATCACCGACACTTAGCCCGGACTGCTCCCGGGCCCCACGTAGGTCGAGGCGACGAGAGCTCTCACGTGGCTTGGCAACACTTTCGAGGCTCATCCGGCGCCGTGTTTCGCGAGGGGCCTGACCTGGCATTGGCAACACTTTAGACGTTCATCCGGCGCACCTCACGGCAAGTATCCCCCACGCCCTCGCAAGAGTCATGTTTGCTTCGTTCCATGGAGATAAAGGGAACCCACAACGAACCCGAGGAAACGACTGGCGGAGAGGGACGACTCCTCTTGTCGGTCACTGAAGCGGGGCATCGGCTGCACGTCAGCCGGCCCGTGCTGTACGACCTCATCCGGTCGGGGAAGCTCCGCAGCCTCCGCGTTGGGCGAGTCCATCGGGTGCCCGTGTGGGCCCTCGACGAGTTCGTCGCGGGCGAGCTCTCGGGCAAGCCCCACCCCGCCGCGTGATCGGACGAACTGCCTCGGACTCGACTCGGTCGACGCGGACCGGCGAGGCCGGGCGCCGGCCGGTCCCCATCCCCTTCGACCTCGAGGCGGAGGAGCTGGCGGCGGCTTTCGCCATCGCGAACGAGCCGAGCGCTGCCGCGGCCGCGTCGGTGCTCGCCGGCGCCGACTTCTACGACCGGCAATACGGCCGATGGTTCGAGACGGGCATCCAGCTTGCCGGCGTCCGCCACGAAAGGCGTCGCGTGGCTCTGGTGGCTGAGGCAGTGGGCGTCGCCGAAGAGGCGCTGCAACGCTTCGTCGACAATCGGCCCGCAGCATGGGACCGATCGGCGTTCTTTGCACGACGCGTCCGGGACACCGCCCGGCGCCGGCGAGTCATGACTCTCGCCGCTGAGGTTTACAACCGGGTGGCCGAGGGCCCGGCGGATGAGCTGAGGGTCCTGATCTCCGACATTCTCGACGAGCTCGAGGCGCTGGCCATCGGGCTGCCGGCGGATCCGAGCCCCGCTAATGCGACGGTTGGTCTCGCTCAATGACGACGCCGACGGTCGCTCCGCTGGCGCTGGTGCCGTGCCCGCCGGGATCTCCCGCGGGCGACGATGCGTCCTCGCCACAGGTCAAATGGCCCGTCCTCGAGCCTGCCGCCCGTCATGGTCTCGCGGGGAAGGTGGTCCGGATACTCGAACCGGAGACGGAGGCAGACCCGGCGGCTTTGCTCGTGAGCTTTCTCGTGGCCTTCGGATGCTCCGTGGGTCCCAATCCCCACGTGCGTGCCGACCAGGCCAAGCACCCTCCTCGGCTCTTTGCCGTCATAGCTGGCAAGACAGCGAAGGCCCGTAAGGGGACATCGTGGAACCAGACACGCGAGGTAATGCACCACGCCGACGAGAGATGGACGAGTGAACGGACGAGGGGCGGCCTTTCATCGGGAGAGGGACTGATTCAGGCCGTCCAGACGGCCGGCCCAGGAGGGCTCCTCGTCTACGAGCCTGAGTTCGCGCAGGTTCTGACAGTCGCCCGCCGTGAGGGCAACACTCTGTCCGCGGTCCTCCGTCAGGCGTGGGACAGCGGTGACTTCAACGTGATGACGAAGACGCCCCTCAGGGCCACGGGCGGCCATGTGAGCGTCCTCGCCCACATCACGGTGGAGGAGCTCCACACAGCGCTCACCATGGTGCAGACAGCGAACGGCTTCGCCAACCGTTTTCTCTTTTGCTGCGCCACCCGCAGTCGGCTCCTTCCCTCAGGCGGCCGGATCGACGATGCCACCGTGGCGCCGCTCGGCAAGGAAGTGGCCGATTCGCTGAATGCGGCTCGCCAGCGAGGAGCGCTCCACCGGTCCACGGCGGCCGAGGAGATGTGGGGTGACATGTACCGGGATCTGGCCCAGGACGAGCCGGGCGGCCTCCTCGGAGGAATCGTCGCCCGAGGGGAGGCGCAGGTGCTGCGCCTGTCGCTCGTCTATGCCCTCCTCGACGACTCACCGGCAATCGAGCCCATTCATCTCGAGGCGGCAGGGGCGCTGTGGTCCTACAGCCGGCAGTCGGCGGGATGGCTGTTCGGGGGCCGCTCCGGCGATCCCGACGCCGACCGAATAATCGCCATTCTGACGGCGATGCCGAACCGATCCGCGACTCGCCGAGAGCTGCAAGAGGCCTGCGCCAAGCACCTCTACGGAGCCCGTCTGGACCAGGCACTCGAGCGACTCGAGGAACGCGGGGTGGTCGTCAGGCTCTCTGTGCCAACGCGCGGTCGGCCGGCCCAGAGGATCGTCCTGGTCGAGTCGTGAGTCGTTTTGAGCGCGGCGAAAGCGGCGAAAGCGGCGAAAGCCTGGCCAGGCGCCCTTTTTGTGTCGCGGCCAAACGCGGCGAAACGCGGCGTAACAATTGCTTTCGCCGACTTTCGCCGCGGTTATGACCAGGCTTTCGCCGCGCTTTGGCCGCGAGCCTTCAGACCCCAATTGTTACGGTCTGCCAGGGCATTCGCTGAGGAGCCCAGGACTTTCGCCGCTTTCGCCGCTTTCGCCGCGTTCAAGTGCCCTCCGAGGTCGAGCACGACCGACCTACGGACCCGCAGGAAACAGCCCATGCTCTGCGGCGGCCGGGCCTTCGGTGAGCGTCACACCCGTCTGGCACGCTGCCCCGTTTCGACGCGTTTCCTGCGGGATCGGATCCGGAGGGCGAGAATGGCCCGGGTGAGCAATATCGGCTGCCGCCGGCCCAGCGACGAGCCCGCCGTCGCCCCTGAGCACGAGCGAGCGTCGTGAGCCGGCCAATCGTGACGGCGATCGCTACGCGACGGGTGTGTGGCTGGTGCGAGGGCCCTATCCGTAGCGACGTCCGGAGCGACGCCGTCTATTGCTCGACTAGGTGCGGCCAGGGCGCCCACCGTTTCCACCGTGGCGCCGCCATGCGCCTCGCCGCCTCCCGGCCCCTCCGCTTCGCCTATGCCGACCCTCCGTACCCGGGGAAAGCCGGCTACTACGTGGGGCACCCGGATTACCGCGGCGAAGTCGACCATGAGGAGCTCCTCGAGCGGCTCATGGCCGACTTCCCGGACGGCTGGGCGCTGTCGACGTCGGCCGCAGCCCTTCCCCGCCTCCTGCCGTCGTGTCCGCCGGCTGTACGGGTGGCCGCCTGGGTACGCGGGGAGCGCCCCACCGCGGCCTGGGCGCCTCTGAGCGCCTGGGAGCCCGTGATCGTGCACGGCGGCCGGGGATATCTGTCGTCCGTCGACGCACGACGGGTCGACGCCCTCGTCCACGTCGCTCGGGCCCGCACGACAGATCCTGGCCGTGTGATCGGGACGAAGCCGGCCGCGTTCTACTACTGGCTCTTCGACCTCCTCGGAGCGTTGCCCGGCGACGATCTTGAGGACCTCTTCCCCGGCTCCGGGGGCACGGCCAGGGCCTGGCGGTGGTACTCGTCGCAGGCGGCCACGGTCGACGCGTCGTGAAGGATCCCTACTACGCGTCGGGGGCGCCCTCGAGGCGACGGCGTCGGCCCGGGCTCGAGGCGACGCGTCGGGGATCCCGATACGACGTGTCGCTCAGGACCTCGGAACGCAAGCTGGAGCTTGCCGCTGGCCTCCTGGATGCCATCTCGTGAACCGGCTCGCCCGAGTCGCACGGTTCGAGTCGGTGACGGTACTGGAGGCGGCGGAGGCCTTCCTCGCCGAGCGCGACCTCGCGGATGGCACACGCCAGAAATACCGGGGGACCCTCGAGCTCTTGGCCCGCAGCGTCGACGACGCTCAGGCGATCGCCGACGTCTCGGGTCGTGACCTTGTGCGGTTCATGATGAGCCGGTGGAGGAACTCGGCACCAGCGACCTGGAATCGCCAGCGGGCATGCCTCCGATCGTTCTTCGCCTACTGCGCCCGCCAGCGCTGGATCGTCGAGGATCCGAGCGAGGCGCTCGAGCGGCGTCGAGTCCCTGAGGACGAGACGAAGGCGATCCCTCACACCGAGCTCGAGAAGCTCTGGGGGCGGCGCGATGTCCCGTTGCGCGAGCGGACCCTCTGGCGCCTGCTCTACGAGACGGCCGGACGGGCCCAGGAGATCCTCGAGCTCGACGTCGCCGACGTGGACCTCCCGAACCGACGGGCCGTCATCATTGGCAAGGGCGGCCACCGGGAACTCGTCCACTTCCAGACCGCATCGGCTCGCCTTCTGGCGCGGCTCCTGGCCGGCCGTCGGGGAGGTCCGGTGTTCCTCGCTTCAAAACGGCCGGCGCCCGCTCGAGCTCCCGCTACTGCGGACGCCGACGACGTGACCAACCGGGCCCGGCTCTCCTATCGTCGGGCGGCCGAGCTCTTCAGCAGCCACACGGGCGGCCGTACGTTGCACCAGCTCCGTCACAGCTCGCTCACCGACCTGGCGGCAGCCAAGGTGTCCCTTCCGCTGCTCATGGCAAAGAGCCGGCACCGGAGCCTCCGGAGCCTCCAGCGGTACGCCCGTCCGGGCCCGGACGCCGTGGCCGCGTTGACGGCGGAACTGGACCCAGCCCGCCGCGGGTACCGCAGGTAGGTGGGACCTTCCTGTTGCGTTTCCGTTGTGAAGACGGCAGCTAGTCGGCGCAGGGCGGGACCCGACGAATCGACTTGGTCAGACCATTTACACTGCGGTTCACGGGGAGGCCCGGTTGGCGCGTTCCGAGACTTCGGAGGCCTCGCGGGGGAGCCTGTGACCATCTGCCCGCCCCAGGGCCGGTGATCGGCAACCCGCCGCCCCGCCGACGGGCGTCGTCCCAGCTCAGGGCCCTCGTGGGAAATCGCCCCCGGGGTCGATCGGCAATGTCAGGAGGCCGATCGGCAATGTCAGGGGGCCGATCGGCAATGTCGCGACCGACGATCGGCAATGTCGCGACCAGGCTCCGGGAGGGTGGTCACCGCCGTTCACGGCCGACTCGGCGGGCGCCAGGGTGACGGCACGCGACGACGTCCTGCGGGCCCTCGAGGAGCTCGGTGGCCGGGCGACGCCGGCACAGCTGGCGGCGGCCACGGGGACCCCGCCGCGCACGGTTACCTATGCGCTCGGCCAGCTCCGTGCCGGCGGCCTCGTGGAAGGGCCGAGACCCTGTCCCCGGCTGTCTCCGGCGGCCCGGGCGAGGGCTCGCCTTCCCGCTCCCGTTGCTGAGGGCGAGTTCGACGAGGCCGTGGAGGCCATCTTCGGGTCCTCGCCGGCCCTCTCGGCCTTCGCCCGGCTGAGCGCCGACCTGATCGTGGCCCGCCAGCTCTACCCCGGCCGGAGCTTCTACCCGGCGCTCTTCGCCTACGGGGAGCTCTCCGGCACCGGCAAGACGGCGCTCGCCCAGCTCCTCGCCGACGCGCTCGACCTCGCCGAGGCAGTCGTCGTGATGGGCCACAAGGCGCCGGGCGAGGTGGTGGGCCGGCGGGTCGCTCTCGATGGGAGCAGGTACCGCTTCGAGCCGGCCGAGCACCTCGCCTTTCCCTTTCTCTGTCTCGACGAGCTCGGCGACGCCGACGCCGACGTGCGCCGGCACGCCCGGGCGCTCTGCCACGGCGAGCCGGTCGTAACGATCGAGGGATCCCGAGTAGAGCTGCGGGCGACGGTCATGGCCACGTGGAACCCGAGCGGCGCCACGGTGTTCGGCGAGGCCTATCTGCGCCGGGCCCTTGTGCTGTGCGCCGACGCGCCGAGCGTCCGCATCGCCGACCTGGCTCGGCGGCTGCATGACGCCGAGCTCGCCGGCACCGGACGAGGGTCACTCCGACCGAGCGACCTGCGCCCGGCCGTTGCGGCCCTCTCCGACGAGGTGTTCGGCGTCCTCGAGGGTGCCTTCGAGGCGTTGACCGACGTAGGCCGAGCGCGTGTCGATCGACGGGTACTCGAGCTCGCCACGCTTGGCCGGGCCGCTCGCCACCGCCTCGGCGATGGGGACGAGCTCAAAGGCGTCGCTTACTTCGCCGCCATGGACCTCCTGATCGTGACCGAGACCGTGCCCGGGCTCGTCGAGGACGACTGGAGCGTGGAGCTCGAGCGCGCTGTGGCCAGCTGGGCAGATGTTCCCGGGCTCGCCCAACTAGCCACGGTGGCGGCTCGACGTGTCGAGCTTCGAAAGACCGTCACCGCCGCGGTAAGCGAACGGCGAACCCTGGAAGCGCGGGACGACCTCGAGCTCACGGGCGCACGAGCCAAGCTGCGCGCGATCTTCGACGAGGCGCACAAGGCGATTCTCCAGGTTCCGCCGGCGCATCGCCCGTCGGCGGCCGAGCTGCGAGCCAAGCTGCGCCAGCTCCGTGACGCCGCCGGGGATGCGCGCTCGCTGCCCCGCCTCGACGAGCTCGTCGCCCTTGGTCGGCCGGTCATCGAACAGGCGCGCCAGCTCGGGGAAGCACTCGAGCACGAGCGGACCAGGGCCGAGCAGGAGAAGACGGAACGTCAGGCGCAGGCAACGATGGCGATCGCCGAGCGGAAGCGACAGGACGAGGCCCGGCGCGTCGCCCTGGCCGCCGACGGCCAACGTCAAAAGCAGATCCGGGCGAGCGCGGCGGCTGCGCTCAACGAGTGGCGTCCCGTCGTCAGGAGGCTCGAGCGGCTCTACGGCCGCACCTCGACTCGGGCGAGCGAGCGTGCTGACGTTATCCTCGCGGGGTACCGCCTCCCCGATGGCAGCCCGTTGCTCCAGTGGCGCCAGGATCCGCCACCGCCGCCGGCGGCGGGCGCTCTGGAAAAGCTTGGCCACTTCCTGTCTTACGCTGGCGAGCCCCGGGGCCGCTGGGTGTCAGCGTGGGACGAGTCCGTGGCCTTCTCTGCGACCGCGGGAGGGTGCCCAGCGCTCCGGCAGTGGGGAGCGAATACACGTCGCATGATCGCTCCGCTGCTGAAAAGCCTGAGTGGACCGTATCTCGCCCAATCGTTCCGGCCAAAATGACGGCGCTGCAGACTGGCGAAGTTCTATGGCAGTTGCATGAACGGCTGGCGCATATTCCTTTGTCAGAAAACTGTCATGAAGAGCCGGCACCCTGTTGGTTGGGCTTTGCCGATCAACCGGCCATGGCTTGCCCATATTGCTTTGTCAGAAAACTGTTTTGAATGATTGCTCGTTGGCGAATCCTGCTGTTGTGGTGTGGCGCTTTTATCGGCGCCATCGCCGGCGCGCAGGCCGGCGACGGCACGCTGACGCGTCCGCAAGCTTATGAGCGCGCGGCGCAACTCGCGGCCCTCGGCCGCAAGCTGTTCGCGGATCCTTCGTTATCGGCGTCCGGCCGCATGGCGTGCACGACCTGCCATGACCCGGAGCACGCTTTCGGGCCACCCAATGCACTGGCGGTTCAATTCGGCGGCGCCGATTTGGATCAGCCGGGCCTGCGCGCGGTGCCGAGCCTGAAATATTTGCAGGTCGTGCCGCAATTCACCGAGCACTATTACGAGTCCGAGGATGAAGGCGACGACAGTATCGACAACGGCCCGACCGGCGGCCTGACCTGGGATGGCCGCGTCGACCGCGACCGCGATCAGGCACGCATTCCGCTGTTGTCGCCGCTCGAAATGGCCAATGCCGACGCCGGCAGCCTGGTCGGCAAAGTACGCCAAGCCGATTACGCCGGGGAGCTGCGCAAAATCTTCGGCGCGGCGATTTTCGACGACACCGACAAGGCGTTTGCCGGTGTCGTTGAAGCGCTCGAGGCATATCAGCAGGATTACCGCACGTTCTATCCCTACAGCAGCAAATACGATGCCTATCTCGCCGGCCGTGCCAAACTGACGCCGCAGGAAATGCGCGGGCTTGGGCTATTCAACGATCCGGAAAAGGGCAATTGCGGCAATTGTCACCGCAGTCAGCGCGGCAAGGACGGCACGCCACCGCAATTCACCGATTATGGATTGATCGCGATCGGCGTGCCGCGCAACCGCGACATTGCGGCCAATGCCGATCCAAATTTCTACGATCTCGGGCTCTGCGGGCCACTGCGCACCGACCTCGCCGGCCGGGCCGAATATTGCGGTCGCTTCATCACCCCGACTCTGCGCAATGTCGCCTTGCGGCAGACGTTCTTCCACAACGGCGCCATGCACAGCCTGCGCGACGTCATCACCTTCTATGTCGAGCGCGACACAGATCCGGGCAAATGGTACCCGCGCGACGCCACCGGCCAAATCTTGAAGTTCGACGATCTACCCCAGCGTTATCGCGACAACGTCAACAGCGAGCCGCCGTTTGGCGGCCACCCGGGTGAACGCCCTGCGCTCTCGGCGAGCGAGATTGACAACGTTATTGCATTTCTCAATACGCTGATTGACGGCTATGCGGCGCCGCAATAGACTCGGTTCTACATGCGGACGTAGCGGCGGCCGGCGTAGCGGTTTTCAGCGATAATCCAGTCGAGAATGGCGATATCGACTTCGTCGAAGCCGGCGAAAAAACGCTGCGCCGGCTCGGCCACGACGATTTGCGAATGCGCAATCACCGCGGCGAGCGTTTCGACGTCAGGACGTGCCATCTTCATCGGAGCCTCCCGAGCGCCTGCAAAGAGCAACGCGCGCGGTCCTGGAGCAGTGTTTTGACCCCTGCCCTTGACCTTTAGTCGGCTGAGTCGGGGTTACGGTTCAAAACTGAAATGGCAGGGTGGCCGGCCAAGGGCGGTACTTGGGCATTCTCGCGGCGTTCCAGTCACCGCTCGGTGATCGCGCACTTATCGGACGTTGGCTGATGGCAATACCGCCGCCGATGGTTGTATCGACAAATTGCTTCACGGCGCCTCGCAAAAATATTTCACAATCCGTTGTGGGTGCAGAGGAAATCTCACAGCACCGAGTGCGTTTCGAACGAATAATGCTCAGCCTGAAGGGCTAGCATTGGCAGCCATTGAACCGTACATGTTAACGGCGAATTACATTCGAGAAAATCAGATCAGCCCAGAATAACGATCAACCCAGACGGAGGTTTTCCCATGGCTCTGGCAATTGGCGATACCGCCCCGGATTTCGAAGCCGAAACGACCGAAGGCAAAATCCGCTTCCACGACTGGATCGGCAACAATTGGGTGGTGCTGTTCTCGCACCCGAAGGATTTTACGCCGGTCTGCACCACCGAGCTCGGCACCATGGCGCGGCTGAAACCGGAATTCGACAAGCGCGGCGTCAAGATTATCGGGCTCTCGGTCGACCCGGTCGACAACCACAAGAAATGGGCGGCCGATATCAAGGACGTGGTCGGCTTCGCGCCGAACTATCCGATGATCGGCGACACCGATCTGAAGGTCTCAAAGCTCTACGGCATGCTGCCGGCGTCGACGAGCGGCACATCGGAAGGCCGCACGCCGGCCGATAACCAGACCGTGCGCAATGTCTTCGTCATCGGACCGGACAAGAGGGTCAAGCTGGTGCTGGTTTATCCGATGACCACGGGGCGCAATTTCGACGAGGTGCTGCGCGTGATCGATTCGATGCAACTCAACGCCAAGCATCGCGTGGCGACGCCGGCCAACTGGAAGCAAGGCGAGGACGTCATCCTTACCGGCGCGGTGACCGACGAAGAGGCGAAGAAGCTCTACCCGCAGGGCTGGAAGACGCCGAAGCCGTACATCCGCGTCGTGCCGGCGCCGAAGTAAAGCGCCAAACCCTGTCCCGGATAGGAGAGCGCGGCTACGGCCGCGCTCTTTGCATGTCCGGCGCCGGCGCTGGCATACTGTGATCGATGCGCCGCGGCGCGACGGTCGCGCGGTGAAGCTTGAGGTCGCTGTCTAACGATGAGCCATGACATGAAGCGAGACGCCGAATTGCAGCCGCCGTTTGCCAATTTTATGGGCATGAAAGTCACCCACCTTTCCAGGGACAAGGTCGAAGCCGAGATTTTCGTGCGCGAAGAGCTCAACAACCGGTTCGGCGCCATGCACGGCGGCGCAATCATGGCGCTTGCCGACAATCTCGGCGGCACCGCGACCTTTGCCAACTTGCCCGAAGGCGGACGCACCGCGACCATCGAGAGCAAGACCAATTTCTTCGCGCCGATCCCGGTCGGCGACACCGCGCGCGCCGAATGCACGCCGCTGCATCGCGGCCGCACCACCATGGTCTGGCAGACCCGCATCACGCGAAACGATGGTAGACTGTGCGCGCTGGTCACGCAGACGCAGATCGTAATTGCGCCGGAGAAGAGCTAACGCGAGGCAGCCGGATGCCCGT
>Ga0209415_10017792_pt1 | contig 11275 bp, 11 predicted proteins | sample PeaSoiSIISIP2007_FD_187696 | JGI IMG/M metagenome (GOLD analysis project Ga0209415, IMG submission 187696) | Peat soil microbial communities from Weissenstadt, Germany - SII-SIP-2007 (SPAdes) (version 2) | ecosystem: Environmental > Terrestrial > Soil > Wetlands > Peat | place: Germany...
CGTGCGGGGCTGGTTACGCAAGCAGAGGTTACGACAGCAGGCGTTTCACTTTTTCTTCAATGACCGCGGCGGGGTTGGGCGGCAGGCCAACCATCTGGTCGGCGACCTTGCCGTTCTTAAAGAACAGCAGCGCGGGAATGCCGCGGATGCCGTAGCGCGATGGCGCGGAACCGTTGCGATCCACGTCCACCTTGGCAACTTTCAGCTTGCCGGCGTAGGCTTCGGCCACGCTGTCTACGTAGGGCGCAATGGCCTTGCAGGGCCCGCACCAGCCCGCCCAAAAATCCACGAGAACCGGCTGCTCGCTGCGCAGCACCTCCTGATCGAAGTCCGCGTCGCTCACTTCCAAAATACCTAGTCCAGCCATGTTTCTCCTTCTGGAATTCTGTACCCATTGTACAGAACAACCGCGCACCTATCGGATGCATCGAACCACGTCAAGGACGCAGTGTGCAGCGCGCCGGACCGGCGGCTGCTTGCGGGCAATCGCGGTTCGCTCCCGCCCCTATCGGGGCGGATACATTTAATGGGCGCGCCTTCCCAGGGTTTCGTTCGCGGGGCGAACTCCACCCTGGGCTATTTTCGATTCGTCCCTCCGGGACGAATGCCAGGCGCAAACAGAAGCGCCCGGATCCGATTGGGATCGCGGGCGCTAGAGCAGCCCTCCCCCAGAACTGCTCACGGAGCGAATGTAGTTAATTAATCGATAAAGAGCAAGCAAACTTAGGTAATTGAAGCAGTAATCGTATATTCGGTGACTGCCGACCTGTGCAGTAACGGTAACTCATTGATAACGCTTTGGTTGCGCTGGAAAATTAGGGCGTTCAGGCCCTAAATTAGCCGGTTTCAATCATTTGACATGCACCAAGCCGCGAAAACCGGCAGTTAACGAGATCTGCCGGGGTGCGATTCCCGGCGGCACGAACGATTGCGGCCGAGGCGCCTGCAAGGCTCTTTTCTCCGTCCAAAATGACCAAAACAGCGGGGCCGGCGCCGCTTAATGCCGCTGCCAAAATGCCGTGAGCGCCAACCAGTGGAAGCAGCAGCGGGAGTAAGGGGCAGGAAGGCGTGCGATAGGGCTGATGAATGCGGTCGGCCATGGCCAGGCGGAGCAGATCGCCGCGCGCCTGTGCAAAGGCGAGGCCAAGCATTGCAGAGGCTTGGAGATTGGCGACAACGTCTTGGAGCGGATAGCTGGCAGGAAGCAAGGCGCGGGCTTTGGTGGTGGAAAGCGGCTCGGCGGGGAGCGCAACGAGGACGCGCCATTGGCCGGGTGGATCGACGCGCGCCACGCGGATCTGCTTGCCTTCGGTGATGGCGGCGATGAATCCGCCGAGCCAGCAGGCAGCGACGTTGTCCGGATGGCCTTCGAGCGCGTAGGCCACTTCAAGGATGCGATCCGTATCCCAATCGAGAGAACCGAAGTGGTTGGCCAGGGCGATGGCCGCCAGGCGCGCTGCTGCCGAGGAGCCGCAGCCCATGCCGAGCGGAATAGCGTTGGCGATACGCAAGGCAAGGGGCACAGGCTCGCGCCGGTTTTCGCGCAGTAGATTCTTGTAGGTCTCGAGGATCAGGTGATCGTCCAGGCGCGCGCAACGCTCCGCGTCGCGGCCGCTGGCGGCAATGGAGAACTCCTGCGCAGGCTCCGCATCGATTTCTAGGAAGAAATCCAGGGCCACCGCAACGGCGTCGAAACCCGCACCCAGATTGGCCGAAGTGGCCGGCAGCCGCAGCCGGAATTTGCCACGCTTCTCCTTTTCGCGTTCGATCAATGCCCTGAGACCTTCTCGTATCAGGGCCGCTTTACTCGTGGCATCGCTCATCCCACTCGGCCCTTCAGCGCGTCCAGTACGGCGGCTGGCGTGGCGTCGACCGTCACCGCATCGCGCCGCAGCGCATCGATCTCTTTTCCCAGGCCGGACTTCTCTTCATCGCTGAGCAGCGTGCCGCGATGGAAGTCAATGGTGTAGTCAGCGTCCTTCAGTGTGTGGCCGGTTAAGACCAGGACGACGGTCTGGCCCGCGTGGACTACGCCTTGCGCGCGGAGCTTCTTGAGGCCGGCGAGTGTGACGGCCGAGGCCGGTTCGCAGCCCAGACCCTCCGAGCCAAGCTCGGCTTTGGCGATGGCGATCTCGGCCTCGGTGACGTCGAGGCACCATCCGTCGCTTTCCTGCACGACGCGCGCGGCTTTGCGCCAGGAGGCGGGATTGCCGATGCGGATGGCAGTGGCGCGGGTATGCGCCTCCACGGGCACCAGCACGGCGCCTTGAGTCTCATTGAGGCTGCGCACCAGGGGATTGGCGCCCGCGGCCTGAATGACGGAGATGCGAGGGAGCCGGGCGACGAGCTTGAGATCGAGCAGCTCCCGAAAGCCCTTGCCCAGAGCCGAGCTGTTGCCGAGATTGCCGCCGGGAACGATGATGTGGTCGGGAACATTCCAGTCGAAGGCCTCGGCGATCTCGAGTGCCGGAGTTTTTTGTCCTTCGAGGCGATAGGGATTGACGGAGTTGAGCAGGTAGATGGGGGCTTGCTGGACGATCTCGGCAAGGACGCGCATGCATCCGTCGAAGTCGGTCTTCAATTGCAGGGTGACGGCGCCGTAGTCCATGGCCTGCGAGAGCTTGCCCCAGGCGATTTTGCCTTCGGGAATCAGCACCAGGCTCTTGAGGCCCGCGCGCGAGGCGTAAGCGGCCATTGAGGCCGATGTGTTGCCAGTGGACGCGCAGGCCACCCACTGGAAGCCGCGCTCGCGGGCCACACTGAGCGCCGCGGTCATGCCGGTGTCTTTGAACGACCCCGTCGGATTCATGCCCTGGTGCTTGGCGTAGAGCTGGTCGATTCCCAGGCTTTTGGCGGCGCGCGGCAAGTGATAGAGTGGCGTGTTGCCCTCGCGCAGCGAGACGGCGTTGCCGAAGCTGCCGAGAATCGGCAGCAGCTCGCGAAAGCGCCAGACGCCGGATTGATCGAGAGCTTCGGAGGAGCAGCGGCGCTCGCGCCAGAGCCACTTGAGCGCGCCGGGATTGGGGCGGTTGGGGCCTTCGCGCTGGCTCCAGCCGGGATATTCGACTTCGAATAGATCGCCGCAGACGGCGCAGCGGAAGTTCGGCTGAGCCTCGGGGCCGGCGATGCGGCTGCCGCAACCGAAGCAGCGCAACTGATGTAAATTGTCGTCCATGCCTAGTGTTAGCCTACCAGTGCGGGGCGAGGTTTGCAGAGAAGACGGGAGGGTGAGCGGGTCTAGAAACCCACTTTTTCGGGTTCCATCTCCAGCCGGATTCCAAACCTGGCTTCGACGGCGCCGGCAATCTCTCGTGCCAGTGCGAGGATTTCTTCGGCGGTTGCGCTGCCGTGGGCATCGCCGCGATTGATGAGGGCGAGTGTATGACGCGAGGAGATTCCGGCGGCTCCGCGCGCGTAGCCTTTGGCGAATCCGGCCTGCTCGATGAGCCACGCGGCGGGCAGCTTGACCAGGCCGCCCTTGCCGGGATAGACGCTCAGAGAAATTCCTGCGCGGGCGGCGACTTCGCGGATCCGGTCCGCGGTCTCATGAGACACCGAGGGGTTCTTGAAAAAGCTGCCAGCGCCGCGGCAATCGGGATCGCCATCGACGAGCAGCATGCCTTTGCTTTGGCGAATGCTGCGCACGGCGGCTGCGACTTCGGGCAGGGAAGGAGTGGCCGCGTGGTTCTGAAAGCAATGCTTCAGGTCGGCGTAGGTGAGATTTGGTGCGCCGGAAGGGCGCAACCGGTAGTCCACGCGGGTGACGATGAAGCGGCCGTGATCGGCCGAATTGAAGCGGCTGCGGCGATAGGCAAAGCCGCATTCGGCGGCGGAGAGCTCTGCGAACTTCCGCGCCTCGATGTCGAAAACGCGCACGCGCTCGATGACGCTCGCCACCTCCTGCCCGTAGGCGCCGACATTCTGCACGGGCGTTCCGCCCACCGTGCCGGGGATTCCGGCGAGGCATTCGATCCCGGCGAGGCCGGCCTTTGTGGCCTGCTCAAGGCAGTTGTCCCAGGGGACGCCAGCGGCGGCGCGGATGAAACCGCCGGCCTGCTCAATGCCCATGAGAGCGATGTGCAGCACGAGGCCGGGGAATCCGCGGTCGGCGATGAGCACATTGCTGCCGCCGCCGAGAACGAAGAGCGGCAGGCTTTGGGCACGCGCGCGCTCGCAGGCTTCGGCAATTTCGTCTTCGCTGCGCGCCTCGGCAAACCATCGCGCAGGCCCGCCGATGCCGAAGGTTGTGAACGGCGCGAGCGGCTGGTTTTCAGTGAGCTGCATTGGTAACAGGCTAAATCATGATTGGCGATTCAGCCGGCCTGAGAGACGTTAGAATGGAGACAGGCAGCTTCCCCTGCCGGAGGAAAAACATGTATCCAGAATTGATGGTGATTCCCATGCGCGAGGAACTGGCGCGCGCCGGGATCAGTGAGGCGCGGACCGCCGAAGAAGTAGACGCGGCGGTGAGCGAGCCGGGAACGACTCTCGTTGTTGTGAATTCCATCTGCGGCTGCGCCGCGGGCAAGGCGCGTCCAGGCATCCGCCTCGCTCTCGCCAACACTGCCAACCAGCCTGACCGCAAGATCACGGTCTTTGCCGGGCAGGACCGCGAAGCGACGGAGCGCGCGCGGAGCTATTTCGAGGGCAATCCGCCGAGCTCGCCGTCGGTGGCCATTCTGCGCGATGGCAAACTGGTGTATCTGATGCAGCGTTCCGTCATCGAGCAATCGACGGCGCAGGATATTGCAGCCGAGCTGATGCGCGCGTTCGACGAGTTCTGCGCGAAGACGGCGGTGTAGGCGATTCTTCGCATCAGACCTTGCGAATCGGGCCGGGGTAGCGGGCAATCGTTGCATCCACGGTTAGCAAAGTGATCTCTTCGACCATTGCCTGAGCAATCAGAATACGGTCGAAAGGATCTTTGTGTATCCGAGGCAGCGTATCGACCTCAACTGCATGTTGGCCCAGGACTGGTAGTTCCTCATACCCGTCATCGAGCATTGCGCGTCGCAGAACTCTTGGGTCAAATTGAAATCCGCTCCTGCCACGCGCGCGTTTGATGGCGATTTCCCATAAGCTTGCCGTGCTGAACACGAGCCCGTTCTTCCGGTCTTCTAGGAGAGATCGCGCCTGTGAGGAGAGTCGCTTTGGACTGAAAAACGCCCACAAGGCCACATGAGTGTCGAGGAGAAATTTCACTCTTCGTCCTCGCCAAGCATCAGCTTCTCGATCTCTTTATCCAGCTCCTTGTCGATCTCGTCGAAATTGTCAGGAATGATGTACATTCCCTCAAGCCCGCCCAACCGGCGTTTGGCAGAGGTCTTTGGCGCGTCTAACCGCACCACCTTCACCTTAGGCTTGCCCGCCTTGGCAATGATGAACGATTCGCCCTTTTCGGCCTCGTCGACCAGCCGCGAGAGATGGGTCTTGGCTTCGTGAATGTTGTAGGTGCGCATGGCGTCTCCCAGTAAACTAAGTTCACTTAGTTTAGTTCACGTTGGCTAGAGATGCAAGTCCCCATCCACGCACATGCAAAACGGCCTCCAAAACTGGAGACCGCTTCACTCCCTCCGATTCCTTGCGCTTCAGTCGGCGGCTTGCGCCTTGGCCAGCTTTTGCACCTTGCTGTGCTTCACCGAGTAGGTGAAGTAAATCAGCAACCCGACAACCAGCCAGATCACAAGCCGCTCCCAAGTCTCCAGCGGCAAGCCGAGCATCATGGCCAACGAGATCACGATGCCGAGAATGGGTGTCGCCGGCATGAAAGGCGTGCGGAAGGGGCGCGGCAATTCAGGACTGCGTTTGCGCAGCACCATCACACCCGCGCAGACGATGATAAAGGCCAGCAGCGTGCCGATGCTTGTCATCTCGCCCAGCTTATCCAGCGGCAGAGTTGAAGCAAACAGCGCGACCACCAGTCCGACCGTAATCGACGATATCCACGGCGTGCGGAATTTGGGATGCACGTAGCCGAAGAGAGGCGGGAGCAGGCCGTCCTTGGACATTGAAAAGAACACGCGGCTCTGCCCCATCAGCATCACGATCATGGTGCTGGTCAGGCCCCCGAGCGCGCCGAACTTCACCAGGAGGCTGCCCCACTTCACTCCCGTGACGTCAATGCCGACCGCAAGCGAATCCGGAATATTGAGGAACTTGTAATTCACCAGGCCGGTGAGCGTGAGCGCAACCAGGATGTACAGGATGGTGCAGATCACCAGCGAACCGAGAATGCCGATCGGCATATCGCGCTTGGGATTCTTCGCCTCCTGCGCTGCGGTGGAGACGGCGTCAAAACCGATATACGCAAAAAAGATCACTCCCGCGCCGCGCAGCACGCCCGACCAGCCGAACGATCCAAAGGTTCCCGTATTCGGCGGCAGAAACGGCACCCAGTTCACGCGGGGCAGCTCGGGATGCTTCATCAGCATGGAAATGCCGATCACCAGGAAGATCACCAGTACGGTGACCTTCATGGCGACGATGACAGAGTTGAAGTTGGCCGACTCCTTCATGCCGATCACCAGTATCAGCGTTACCAGCATGATCCCAACAAACGCGATCAGGTTGAACATTCCGTGGCGCTGCGGCAGCGTGGCGGGATCGATGCCCAGCTGGTGCAGCTTGGCCGCGACGCGCCCAAGGAACTCCCAGTGGCCGTCGTAGAGCACAAAGGTCGATCCCGGCACGCCGGCCAGCTCCGGCGGCAGGCGCAGGCCAAAGTCCTGCCCGAGGCTCAGCACGTACCCGCTCCATCCGGAACAGACCGTGGCCGCGCCAAAGGCATATTCCAGGCACAAATCCCACCCTATAATCCATGCGAAAAGTTCGCCGAGAGTCGCGTACCCGTATGTGTAAGCGGAGCCCGCCACGGGAATCATCGAGGCAAACTCCCCATAGCACAGGCCGGCAAAGACGCAGCCAATGGCCGCCAGAATAAAGGAATAGACAACGCCAGGTCCGGCATATCGCGCCGCCGCGGGGCCTGTGAGCACAAAAATCCCGGTACCGATAATCGCGCCAATTCCCAGCGTGACCAGGTTGACGGCGCCGAGCGAACGCTTGAGCGTGTGTTCGCCCTCCTCGTGCGCTTCCTCGGAGAGCATCGACATGGGCTTAACGCGCAGCAGCCGGGAATTCAATGAGCTTCTTCCTCCGTTGTGGGCAGTTTCGACGGGCAGACTGGGCCCTCGGGGTGATCGAGCGGGAGCGCCTCAGCAAAGGGGAGAGGATGATCCAGCCAGCTCCGCGCCCCGGAACTTGGTAATCGCAATCATACGATATGAGACGTTGCGGTCAGGGAAAGGCTCTCCGGGCAGTGTGCCTTCGGTCAGGCTCTTTTTGTGTGCCTCGTTTTGAGGCAGTGAGAATGAGCCGATTCGAGACAAAACTGTCTGATCTTCGGACAAGCGCCGTGCAGCTTGCGGACAGTGTGCGTCGCCTTCGGACAGATGCTTGTTGCCGGTGGTGACCCTGTGCATCGCCTTCGGACAGATGCTGTGCCGACCGCGGACAGAAATGTGTTGTGTATCCGGGCAGGGAGCGCCTCGATTTGGGACGGAGTGTGTGCTGCATGGGGACAGTCTCGACGCTAAAGGTCATTGAGTGCTGCTAACCACAGCCGGAACTCGGCAGCGGGATGGGGAGCTCGGAAGATTGCCGCAGAGACGGCGACGACGGAGGCTCCGGCGGCGAGGATGGCGGGCGCGGTTTCGAGCGTGATGCCGCCAGCGGCGACGAGGACCGGCTTGGGGCCGGCTTGCTCGCGGAGTGTGCGGACGCCGTCTGCGCCGATGGGGGCGCGAGACGACGATTTGGTCTGGCTGGGAAATACGGGCCCGATGGAGAAATAGTCGGCCGGCTCGGAGAGAATACCGGGCAAGAGAGACTGGCAGCCGCCGAAGGTGCCGATGATTCGGCCGGGGCCGAGGAGCTTGCGGGCGGCGGCTGGAGGCAGGTCGCCGGCATCGACATGGGCGCCATCAAAGCCTGTTGTTTCAATCAGGTCAGCGCGATCGTCGAGAATCAGCTTTATGTTTGGCGCGGGGAGGGTTTCGCGGAGGATAGCCGCGTCGGCGAGCAGTTGCGATTCGTTGCCGGATTTGTTGCGGTACTCGAGGAGAGTGACGCCGGCTCCGGCAAGTTCGTTGCCGAGGCGATGCAGAAATTGAGGCCGACCGGCTGCCGGGATGGTGGCGGCGTCAATGGCGGTAGCATCTAGGATGGGATAGATTTTTGGAAAGGAAAAGGCCACGAGAATCAGATTAGCCGACCGCGCTCGCGCGAAATGGGACGCAAGCAGCAACGGCTCGTGAGAAGTGAGGGAGCAATGGCGCGAGTGATCGATCTTCGATCGGATACGGTGACGCGGCCGACCTTGGAGATGCGTGCAGCGATGGCGGCGGCCGAGGTGGGCGACGATGTCTACGGCGAGGATCCTACGGTGAATCTACTGGAGCGCCGCGCGGCGGATGTCTTCGGGCGGGAGGCGGCGCTGTTTGTGCCCACGGGCACCATGGGCAACCAGATCGCGATCCGCCTGCTGACGCAGCCCGGCCAGGAGGTGATTGCCGAGTCGCGCGCGCACATTCTGGACTACGAGATGGCGACGACGGCGGTCTTTTCCGGATGCCTGATTCGCGCGGTGCCGACGGAGAAAGGCATTCTGACGTGGAAGGACATTGAGCCGGCGATCGCGAAGGCTGGCGGATTTCGCGCGGCGACCGGGCTGATCGAGATTGAGAACACGGCGAATTTGGCGGGTGGACGCTGCACGCGTGTGGAGTTTCTGGAGGAGATTTGGAACGGGGCCGCGGAGCACAAACTGCCGGCTCACCTAGACGGGGCGCGCATCTTTAGCGCAGCCGTGGCGCTGGGCGTGGACGTGAAGGCGCTGACCCGTGGGTTCGACACAGCGATGTTCTGCTTGTCGAAGGGGCTGGGCGCTCCGGTGGGATCGATGCTGGTTGGCTCGGCGGAGCTGATGGCGCGGGCGCGCGTTTACAGGAAAGCGTTAGGCGGCGGGATGAGGCAGGCGGGGGTTCTGGCCGCGGCGGGATTGATTGCGCTGGAAGAGGGACCGAAGCGGCTCGCGGACGATCACGCCAACGCGCGGCTGCTGGTCGAAGCGTTGGCGCATGTGGAAGGCGTGTCGATCGATGTGGATGCAGTCGAGACGAACATTGTGGTCTTCCGGCTGGTGAACGATCCCCGGTCCCCAAATGCGAGGGACCGGGGGCACCCGGCGGTCGATCTGGCGGCGCGGCTGAAGACGCGCGGCGTGCTGGTGCATGCGCTGGGGCCGGATTTGGTGCGGCTGGTGACGCATCGCGACGTGAGCCGCGGCGAGTGCATTGAAGCTGCGGGGGTGCTGGCGGAGGAGATAGGGGCGGTGCGGCGCTGACGTTTGTGCCATGCCGGGTGCTCCGTGCGAGGGGACTTGGGACGCCCACGGTTCGACGGTTTCCGATCATCGGTGTCCGCTGACGCGGGCACAGATGATCGGAAAACCAGAGTCGGCGGGAACGGCCTTCCCAGGATTCCGTCGCTGCGCGACTCCATCCTGGGCTATTCTCGTTGCCTCCCTACGGGAGGCGGATTGTGCGGCACGACGGAAGATTGTGCGGCACGACGGAAGAGGTTGCGAAAGACTCCGAAATCGGTTTGGAGCGAAGAAAGCCATCCCGCAGCGGCTAAAGCCGGTTCGTTTCCATTGGACTAATTGGCACGGATAAATCCGTGCCCTTTCAAAACGGCAGCAGAGCCGAGTTTTTCCGCGGCCTGAAGGCCCCTGCTCCCTCCGCTGTTCCGTTTGGGGGCCACACAATCGTGATTCTGGCCCGGAACCGTGCGGGGGTCTGGAGACCCCCGCGACAGCCGGTCAGGAGACCGGCGCTACAGGTGAGTTGTCCCACCCTAGGCGCAAAAAACAAAGACGCGCCGAAGGTGGGGCACCTGAGTTCTGAGGTTAGGATCGAGTTCGCCTCACAGATCGTAGTAGAGGAAGAACTCGTAGGGCACGGGACGGAGGTTAACGGGAGCCAGCTCGCGCTCGCGCTTATAGGTGATCCAGGTCTCGATCAGGTCGGGAGTGAAGACGTCGCCTTGCAGCAGGAACTCGTGATCTTTCTCGAGAGCGTTGAGCACTTCGGCTAGCGAGCCGGGCGTGCTCTTGATCTTCTTGGCTTCGTGCGGCTCGAGCTCGTAGAGATCCTTTTCGAGCGGCTCTCCGGGATCGATCTTGTTCTTGATGCCGTCGAGGCCTGCCATGAGCAGCGCCGCGAAGCAGAGATACGGATTGGTGGACGGGTCGGGGCAGCGGAACTCGATGCGCTTGGCCTTGGGGCTGGTGGAGTAGACGGGAATGCGCACGGCCGCCGAGCGGTTGCGCTTGGAGTAGGCCAGATTCACGGGCGCTTCATAGCCGGGCACCAGGCGGCGATAGCTGTTTGTGGTGGGCGCGGCGATCGAGAGCAGCGCCGGCGCGTGCTTGAGTAGCCCGCCGATGTAGTACTTTGCGGTCTGGCTGAGCAGCGCGTAGCCCTTGGGGTCGTAGAAGACGTTCTTGTCGCCCTTCCAGAGGCTCTGGTGCACGTGCATGCCGGAGCCGTTGTCGCCGAAGAGCGGCTTGGGCATGAAGGTGGCGCTCATGCCATATTTCTTGGCGATCATGCGGATGATGTATTTGTAGTTGAGAAGATTGTCGGCCATCTTGACCATGGGGCCGAAGCGCATGTCGATCTCGCACTGGCCGGCGGTGCCCACTTCGTGATGATGCACTTCGACGGGCACGCCCATGCCGCGCAGAGCGATGATGATCTCGGAGCGCAGGTCCTGCAGCGTGTCGGAGGGCGGCACCGGGAAGTAGCCTTCCTTGTGGCGCAGCTTGTAGCCGAGGTTGTTTCCTTCGGCGCCGGTGTTCCAAACGCCTTCTCTGGAGTCGACGTAGTAGTAGCCGCTGTGCGCGGTCTGGTCGTAGCGGACTTGATCGAAGATATAGAACTCGGCTTCGGGGCCCCAATAGCTAGTGTCGGCGATGCCGGTTTTCTTGAGGTAGGCCTCCGCCTTCTGCGCTACGTAACGCGGGTCGCGCGAGTAGGGCTTGCGTGTGATGGGATCGAAGACGTTGCAGATGATGTTGAGTGTCGGGATCGACAGCGTGGGATCCATGACGGCCGAGTCTGCGTCTGCGACCAAGACCATGTCGCTCTCATGAATCTGCTGGAATCCACGGATGCTCGATCCGTCGAAGCCGATGCCTTCTTCTTTGTCGAAG
>Ga0209415_10017793_pt1 | contig 11275 bp, 13 predicted proteins | sample PeaSoiSIISIP2007_FD_187696 | JGI IMG/M metagenome (GOLD analysis project Ga0209415, IMG submission 187696) | Peat soil microbial communities from Weissenstadt, Germany - SII-SIP-2007 (SPAdes) (version 2) | ecosystem: Environmental > Terrestrial > Soil > Wetlands > Peat | place: Germany...
GCTATCAAGCACGAAACAGAATGTCACGACGATAACCAGTTGAATTTATTTGCGTAACAACCGGACACTACTGATATCTCATAAAGTATTAACCAAATTCCCGAGCGTCTCAGCAGCGGACTATCCACACCACGCCCTGGCGGAACTTTTCCTGGACAAACTGTGCCTGGGGTAAAGATACATAAAAAATAGTTGGGTATTCAGCTTTACATGACGCCTGTGCTATCCTCTTATTAGGCACAAAGAGGAGAGCACTATGATCCACATCGCCGATGCCCTCATCCCTGTGTTGGCCCTGATCCTGGTCGGATTTACTGTCCGGCGCACCAACTTTCTGCCATCCTCGTTCTGGCCCTCGGCCGAGAAGCTGACCTATTTCCTGCTCATGCCGGCTATTCTGATCCATAGCCTGGCAGAGAAAAAGATCAATTCTCTGCCCTGGCTGAAGATCCTGTTGACCGTGGAGGGCACGGTGCTGGCCAGCGCGCTGCTGGTGACGCTGTGGTGGCTTGCGAACCGGCGCATGGGCGGTCCAGCCTTTACTTCGCTCTTCCAGGGAGGGGTGCGCATCAACACCTTTGTGGCGCTAGCTCTGGCGGAGAACCTGTTCGGAAGGGACGGCCTGTTCCTGGCCGCCTTGGGTGCGGGCTTTATGATCCTCTTGATCAATGTGCTTTGCGTCTCAGTCTTCTCGTTGATGGTGAACAATGGCGGGAGAATCTCCCTAAAACGTTTGCTGGCCGATCTGCTTCGCAACCCGCTCATTTTGGGGTGTGTCATCGGGGTGGGGCTGAACGCTTCGGGCATGAAGCTGCCGCTGGCAATCGACGGAATGCTAGCCCTTGGAGGAAAAGCGGCCTTTCCGGTGGGTTTGATGACGGTAGGGGCGGCCTTCCGGGCTGGCAACCTGGGGATGCACTGGCAACCCTTGCTGGTAAGCAGTTTCGTGCAATTTTTCTGCAAGCCGTTGGTCGCTTGGGGGCTGGCGGCATCAATTGGGTTGTCCGGTATGGCCTTGGATGTTGTGGTACTGCTGTTCAGCGTGCCTACAGCCCCTTCGGCCTACATTTTATCCCGGCAGATGGGCGGCGACTATGACAGCATGGCCGTGATCATCACCGGGCAAACCTGCCTGTCGTTTGTCACCCTGCCGCTCACCATCTGGTTGTTGCAGTGATGCTCAGATAGTCTCTCGGATCGGGAGGGTCAACATTTTGGAAAATGCAGGTCTCAAGCATTTATCTTCAACTATTTCCCAAAAAATAAGAGCGACATTTATTTTTCTAAACCTCTTGCCTCCCTGATCCCTATGCGGATATAGTGTTTCATTTTAACTCTCGGCCACAGGAAGAAATCCGTTTTGATTTTCGAAATCTTTCTACCAAAAGTGATAAGCTTAAATTAGGAAGGTTACAGTACAGCATAGAGTTGAGTGGTCAAGTGGAGGTGATCATACATAATCTTAGGAAAAAAAGTCAGAACGAGTGGTGGAGTTCGTCATAGTTGCGTGGTTCAAGGTGCATGCGTGCTGATTCCTTGCACCGTTGCCCGCCGGTTGTCACTTTGATGAAGAAATGCCAATATCTTATACTATGTAAAGTTAAAAAGGATGTTCCTATGAGTTTTGAGTGGAACGATGACCTGAACACGGGAATCAGCAATATCGACAGCCAGCACAAAGAACTATTCGCCAGATTCAATGAATTGCTGCAAGCGTGCAATACGGCCCGGGAAAAAGATGCAGTCGGAAATTACCTCAACTTTCTTCGTGATTATGCTATTTTCCATTTTACAGCAGAAGAGCGAGAAATGACTAATCACAGGTATCCTCGCTATACCGAGCATAAAGCTGAACACGAGATATTCAAAAAGCAGATTAAGCAACTCTACGAGGGCTATACGACACATGGGGTGAATATGCAGGTCTTTGTGATGACAATTCGGACATCGGGGGAATGGCTCGTGAATCACATCCGTAAGACCGACACAGCCATGGCCGAATATCTTCGGAACGAAGTTGGGCCCGATTCGAGTGCTTAGAACTGTCTCCCTCACATCCCGATATTGAGCCAAGAACGCGTATCTTAAGGCAGAGGTGGACCAAGGGTGTGGAGTAATGTTTTATTTGGGCGAGGAAGATCTCATTGTAAAATCAATTGATGGCAGGTGCCTCACAATCGCCTATGCGACATCGAAAACGACACTCTGAGCAAAGCGAATGATCTTTTTTCCAAAATGTTTGAGATCCTTCACGCCATTCAGGATGAGACGTCTATACAGCTTTTTAACGGCCTGTCGATGCCTGTTTTAAGTAATCGGATCGAGAGGTTGAGGCGACCCACCCGCAGATTGATGGATGTTACAACCAAATTCCATAGCCGTTTTATTGGTCACCGTGCATGATAGTAGATGGTCGAGGGAGCCGGTAGATTTTGAATGAGTTTAAGGATTCTGGTTGTAATGTATAGTGACGAATCTTTCCTGAAGTTTACGTATTGGAATTGATCAGTCAGGCTGCCTGCTTCATCCCTTATTTGATAAGCGGCGCGAACGCATTAATATAGAGATAAAACCAAATTTAAGTTAATATATATCAAGAAAGAAATATGGTCAGGTCTTTGATGGAAAAATGAAAAGGTATAAAACATGAAAAGATTGTTCATTTTAGCGCCTGCGGCATTGTGTATCTTGGTTTTAATACCTGGAAATACCCATGCGCAATCCGGGCAAGCGGCAGGAGAACAACCTCCAGTTGCTCAGCCATTGGTCCGGGAAGGAGATTTAGCAGTCAAGCTTGTTGATGCGCTTAAGCTGGGAACAGCTACCAGCGAGGCAGAAGCAGAGAGCCTGCTCGGGAATGCCGGTATCACGCCTCGGAACGGGTGGATTGCCGATTACCCGGTTACGCCTGACGTTATCGGAGAGTTGACGCAGTCAATAGGAGTTGCGGCTGATTCCAAAAGCATAAAAATGGAGAAAGGCGAAGCTTTGCAGGCATTTCAGGATGTTACGGCTGGGGTTAACTTAGCTGTCAGCGGTGGTACTCCTGGACAGACGTCCCAGCCAGGTCCAAGTAATATCACTACTCCTGATAATACCGTGCTAAACGGATATTACGACGACCAAGGCCCGCCAACTGTGACCTATTACCCCCCTCCTCCGGATTACGCATACTTATACACATGGGTCCCGTATCCCTTCTGGGGTTGGGATATATGGTTTCCCGGATTTTACATCCAGGCTGATTTCTACAGGGTTGTCCATGTCCATGGTAGGGTGGAAGTTATCTCCAATCATTTCGCTGATCACCGCACAAACAGGGTTGTTCGAATTGATCCTTTGAGGAGATTCAATGGACGGACCTTTGCAGGCATAGGTGCACCGCACGATGCAAGACGTTTCATTTCCCCCGGAGTGCGAGGAGGGAATGAAACAATATTTAAAGGCTCCCGTGATCGGGCAATGGCTGGGGGAAAGAGAACATATCCGCCGCCTTCCCATGGAGGGAGGGAAGGTCATCAGCCCTCTGGTGGCGATAGAGCACCGTCTGGGGAGAGAAGAGAACATTAACCCGTTACTCAGCAAATGTGCAATAAAAAACCACGTCATCGATTTTCGTCATATTGAGGCAAGTTACATGCAGTTATTCCGAAGGCGGGTCGTCAGGATCATCGAGGTAGCATAGAATATCGATTGAAGCTTGCAGTCGGGAAATCTATCTGAAATTTGCACAGAACACCAAGGGGATCGGACATAATAAATAAGATAATGACAACTGCTTCTGTGATGAAAGGTAAAAGTTTAATTACTGATGTCTGTCCCCAAGTGAGAACCCTTCCGGTTGGCGGCAGATGAGAACCCTGCTCGGATAACGAAGGTTTACGTAATGCATTGCGACTTGAGAAAAGTCGCAAAATCTCTTGATTGGAGAGTACACATATGAAATGGCTCGAAAAGTACGCAAACGACGTTTATGCACTGTTGCGTATCATGGCGGGATTCATGTTCGCGTGTCACGGCGCCCAGAAAGTCCTGGGGGTGCTTTCCGAGTTCCAGCAGCCAGTTGGATCCCAGCTCTGGTTCGGCGGGCTCATCGAACTTCTGGGAGGGCTTGCGATACTGCTGGGGTTCAAAACGCAAATTGCGGCTTTTCTCTGCAGCGGCGAGATGGCCGTGGCTTATTTCCAATTCCACTGGAAGTTCCAAATCGGCACCAAGTTTTTTCCAGCAATTAATAAAGGCGAGTTGGCAGTCCTCTACTGTTTTGTTTTTCTCTACATTGCCTGCCGAGGCGGGGTAAAATGGAGCCTTGACAGTAGGCACCTATAGCATACAAGGCGCTTCAGCTACCGTGCAGATGCTGCTGGGCAGAGTTCATTTTCCCCGTGATTGATTCTAAGGGGCGCCGTCGAGGCGAAAAAGTATCTTCTTGCGAGAAACGGGACACCCCACGCAGAGCTATTCATTTTCTGCCTCTTTATTTAGTTGGGGCGTCAGCCTATCTTCTTTTTGCTGAGCTATTTGCTTGAGACTTTCCGTCAGGAGAGGCATAAATATGGCCGGCGATGAACTACGAGATAAATATCCTGAGAATCCAAGATGGATACATAGGTCAACTGCAGATAGAAGAGATAATCCAATTGAGAGGCTAAAGCAATATGAGCGTATTAATCGGGAAAGAAATCGAAAAAGCTTTAAAAAATAAATTGATCGTTATTGAACCCCTCAAAAAATCACAGATCGGTCCTGGTTCAATTGACCTCACTCTAGGTAATGATTTCAGGATTTTTAAAAAACGATCAAAGATTTACCATATAAAAAATGATTCTTATTTTCAGGATATAACCAAAGCTGTCCATGTTAAAGATGGTGGCTATATAAATATAAAGCCAGGTGAGATGATTTTGGGAATCACGAAAGAAAAAATTACTCTTGCCGATAATATATCTGGACGGCTTGAAGGCAGAAGTAGGTTTGCACGTTTCGGGCTAGCTGTTCATGTTACAGCTGGTTTCATGCATCCGGGCATCTCGAACCATCAAGTTTTGGAAATAGTAAATTTAGGGCATGCACCATTAGCCTTATATCCTGGTACCAAGATTTGTCAATTTATCTTTGAAAAATGCGACGGTCATGCTAAATATCGAGGAAGATTTGTTGAGCAAGTTAGACCTTAAAATTCTTCTTGAATCATGCACCTTGCATATGACGTACGATTTGCATATACAGCCAGAACTTTGAATTTCGATGCCGGCGCATTTTTGTGGGCTAAGTTCCGGAAGACCAAAGGGGCGATTACGATGCATTGTCGTAATAGAAATGTCACAAAACATATTTCTTTGTATTATCATCGCCGTGGATGGCAGATACTTTAAGGATGGATGACGCCTGAGTAGACAAAGGAGGGAGCTCTTGTGAAGCTTACAGCCGGACTGATCCTGCTCATTGTTATCATATCTGCTTCGTCGCCGGTTCATGCCGAAGAGATGTGGACTGCTGAAATTTTCGGCGGCTCATCCTATAGTTTTCCGACGCCCTTAAGGATTCGCCAGCCCGGCTATGAGGATATCGATATCACAGCACGATACGAGACAAAACCCTTTGAAAATGATCCCTATTACGCATGGCGCATTGGAAAATGGCATGATGACAGCGCTTGGGAATTCGAGCAGGTTCACCAAAAACTCTACCTAACAAACAAACCAGCCGAGGTGCAGCAGTTCCAGATTACATACGGTTACAGTCTTTTCACGCTCAACCGCGCTTGGAAGTCCGGCGGATTTATATACCGGCTCGGTGCTGGAGTAGTCGTTACAAGTTCCTTCTCGATCGTTCGCGGAGAGAGTTACGAGCAAAGCGGTGGACTATTTGATACCGGTTATCATTTAAGCGGCGCTACGATGCAGGGTGCAGTGGGCAGGAGAATTTATCTCGCAGAAAATCTTTTTCTCGCGCTTGAGGGAAAACTTACGGCCTCGTATGCGCGCGTCGACATCGCCAACGGGTATGCACAAGTGCCAAACGCTGCAGTCCACTGGCTCTTCGGTCTAGGATATGATTTTTAGGAGAGTGCCGGTGTGACTGGGGATGATTAAAATGCAAAAACATTTTTTTGCATGTTTTTCTGGCGGCAAAGTTCCTGCCTGTTTGCCCTTGCACTGAAGCAACTATATTTCCCCGATATTTGCCAAAACATGTGGCAGAAGTATCGAATATTGTTATCGATTGCAGCGAGCTTTTCTCCCTGTCGTCTGCGCGTATGCCGATTCAGCTGGATAGCAACTTTCACGTAGAAAAGAACTACTGGCTGTAGTATTATTGTTTGTATAAAGAGATGCTCAGTTGGTCACTTTTACACTTTTTAGGCTAAATTGTTGTTCATATTTCTGCAATATGGTTATCTTGCAGGTTGGGTTAAGCGCTGTGACCGACGCGGCAATGAATAGAGGGTCTCCGTATGAAGCAAAACAATATGAAAAGAAAATCCCATTGCAGTATTTGTGGCAAGAGGCTAAGCGAGAAGACTGACTCCAGCACGATCCGGTGGAAGCCCGGCTATGTGGACGACACGGGGATCCTTTGCGATTCCTGCCATGCCGCCAAGAAGAGCGGCAAAGACCAGGGGAGTGACCGCTCATAATATACTTATCATGCGGGCTCATATACATCCTACATCCTTTTGCAGTTTCCATTCTTCGCAACGCTTAATGCTTCAACCTATATTGCGTAGTTTCTCTTCTTAAGCAAATTATTTCTCATGAATGCAAAGTGTGATATGCTTCTAGTGTATTTTCATTCCCTCTTGTCACCGATCCGGAGGCATAGCAATATCCCTTTGATGCCCAGACAGCTAATCAAAGCAGAATAGAGAGGGATACCGCGTGGACATCATCGCACTAAAAGGAAGCGCCAGGAAGAACGGGAACACGGCAATGCTGCTTGAAAAGGCCCTTGAAGGCGCTGCATCACGGGGAGCAAAGACCGAGCTTGTTCATTTGTATGATCTCGACTATAAAGGATGCCTTAGCTGCTTTGCCTGCAAAACGAGAGGCGGAAAAAGTTACGGCGCATGTGCGGTGAACGAAAGTTTATCGCCGATCCTGAAAATGATCCGCGAAGTTGATGCACTCATTCTGGGATCGCCGATCTATTTTGGAACCGTCCCCGGAGAGATGAAATCATTCATGGAGCGGTTGCTTTTTCCCGTTTTGACATATACTGATCCGCCCACCTCTCTTTTTCCTAGAAAGATCCAGACGGGGTTCGTCTATACGATGAATGCGACCGAGGAGCAGCTGAATAGCTATGGCATCGGCCAGCATGTCGCTTCAAACGAGAGTTACCTGAAGAGAATATTCGGGTCCTCGGAGTCGCTCCTGAGCTTTGATACGTACCAGTTTGACGATTATACAAAGGTGGTTGCCGACCGGTTCGATCTCAAGAAAAAAGCAAGAAGACGCAAAGAGTTTTTTCCAAAAGATTGCGAGCGAGCTTTTGAAATGGATATCAGCTTCACCAAAACAGTAAGTTAATACACATCATGGTTTTTTCATACTACAATAAGCTGTCGATCACCCAAAAACGCATTTACCGTAAGAGCGATGAGATCCACGCCGTCCCGTTGCCTGACGGGGGAACGTTGCGCCCGCTTATCGTCCATCTGACTTCTGCGCTGGAGCTTGAAAACCGAGAACTGACCGAAGAAATCTGCCGAACGTTGGCAGCGAGTATGGCAGGACGCCTCGGCATTGCGCCGCTCCGCGTAAAAGTGCTCGCGGTGAGACCTTCTGCCACGTGGGGTGAACTGCACGGGTTATATGAACTGGCCGAAGACAAGGCTTCTGCGGTTATTACGCTATGGATGCGCACGGCCAAGCATCGTCGCGTCGTAGCATTTCGCGCGTTTCTCCGCACGCTCCTTCACGAGTTCTGCCACCACCTGGATTATCATTTGTACCGTCTGCCTGACTCATTTCACACCGAAGGCTTCTATAAGCGTGAATCCAGCCTCTTCCATCAATTGTTTCCGATGAATGAACAACCTGATACCGGTATTTTATCATAGAGGAAACGGGAGACGCGAATGTCCTCTCCAAACTGTCGTATTCGTGAATGCCCTGGAGTCGCAGAAAAATCTGAGGTATGTATCATGATACAAATTGACAAATGTAAACGTTGAAGTTGTCAGTTTAGATGCCTTTCTGAATTATACAGTCGTTTCATTATTCGCTAGCTTGCGTATTTCATCCTTCGGAGCTGTGCTTAAAAACTGGTGTTGCTGATTGGGTCATGATAAAATAACAAAAGGTAGCTTTAACCGTCTTGAGAGGGTGGGGTCCCTACTACAAATGCAGCAGGAGGGCCAACGCGGTCAATGGTTGCCTGCAATCTGCGCTTACAGACGCACCTATAGAACCAGGTGCATGCTATGAGTATATAACCGTTGAGACACCAGGAAATTTCGCAATATATACAGCGTATAGGAAATCAGAGACACTTGCCTTTGTGCAGACGGCATTTAAGGTCGGGATCAATCATGCGTAACCTCGTTCTAACGCAGACGGATGGTAACATGTCAATAAGAAGATTCGAGAAGTATCTATGTCTCCTTGTTATTCTTTTTGTCCCGCTTTTCTCATGTATGGATCACCCCCTGCAAAATAACGGATCCCTCACGGAAAAGATCATTGAAGCATACGGAGGCAGGGAACGACTGGCAAAGGTCGTATCGGTGTCGGCCGAAGGATGGATAACAGCGCTGATGCGTGGCGACGAAGGTCTATACAAGCGGACTTTCAGAAGGGACGGCAGGCTGTCTGTTGATATCAACTATACCCACTCGACAGAAAAAAGGATTCTGAGCGGAAGCATAGGCTTCCGGGGTAACGGGGGGAAGGTCGAAGAGGTATCTGGCCCCCGGTATCTAGCCATGGTATATCAATATAACGAATTAAACCTGCCATACGGATTGCTCGACAAGAGCTTTACTGTGAATGAGTTGCGGAGGGAGACACTGAACGGCGCCGATGTGCGCGTGCTCCTGTGCACTGACCGTGCGGGCAACGAGATGCAGGTTTTCGTGAATGCAGAGAGCTACCGGATCGTCAAAACCCTTGCTACTTTTTACATGGGGAACCAGGAGACGAGTCTGAGCGCCGAATTCAGCGATTTCAGAATTGTCGATGGGATCTTTTTTCCCTTCAGGATCGTCAATTACGCGGGAGGGAGCAAAATAAGCGAAACCATTATTACCCGATATTTGATTAATCCTCCAACTAATGATTCACTCTTCACTCCCTGAGTGTGAATCATACACAGTGTTGCATAAAAAGCATTATTATTGGAGGAGCGACATCATCATTCTATAATATGGAGGCAGCTATGAAAAAATCGCTTGGTGCCAAAACGCTAGCTCAGCCAGCGCCTGTGTGGGTCGTTGGCAGTTATGATTCACATGGCAAACCAAACATCATGATTATTGCATGGGGCGGAATCTGCTGCTCACAACCACCCTGCGTGACTATTTCCTTGCGCAAGGCGACATATACGTATGGGTGTATCATGGAACGCAAAGCGTACACCATTAACGTTCCTTCAGTTGCGCTGGTGAAGGAAGTGGACTATGCCGGCACGACTTCAGGAAGAAATGTCGATAAGTTTGCGATGACGAAGCTGACCCCTGTTCGAAGCGAACTCGTTGACGCTCCGTACATAAAAGAATTTCCTCTTGTGATCGAATGTAAGGTGCTCCACACCCTGGAGATCGGGCTCCACACCCAATTCATTGGTGAAATTATGGACATCAAAGTCGAAGAGTCAATGCTTGGCGAACATGGGCTGGCAGACATCCTGAAGGTCAAGCCGCTTATTTTTGATCCTGGGGAGGGCGCTTATTACGGTATTGGCGAACGTATTGGCAAAGCTTTTTCGATTGGGAAAAAAGCTTAATTATCTGTTCGATGCTCACTGCAAGGAGCAAACGAGGATAAATCGCAAAGAAATCGCAGACGAACAATTTTGTCAATTCATCTTAACGACATCGGATAGTTCTTGATGAGTTTAAATGCTATTGACTAAATCCTGAATATGTTGAAGTTTCCACTCATTGAAAGTATCAATTTAAAGGTTTGAGTCTACTCATAATATACTCATTCTGCATACTCATTCTGCATCATTGACATAGCGTAAGATCAGGAATATATTCGTTAATAAGTGGGGTGAATGACATGGCATGCTCATTGCTGAACTAGATAGCAGCGGATTTGCGATGTTATCCAGGGGCTCTGCTCAATAAATGGGCCTGCCAAGAGAGATAATAATGAAAAAGTGTCCTTTCTGTGCTGAAGATATTCAAGACGCTGCGATAAAGTGTAAACACTGCGGCGAGTTTCTGGAAGCCTCCACCCCCCCACGCTTTGCAGAAGAAAAGATTCCATGGTATTTCCGAAAATCCTTCATTATCATCGCATTCTGCGCTGTGGGGCCTCTGGCGCTGCCCCTAATTTGGTGGCGTCCACAAACGACACGAGCATGGAAGATCGGACTCACCATAGGAATCCTTGTTCTTAGTTGGCTATTGTTCCAAACCACGATGGAGTCTATTCGTACAATTAAGGAGTATTACAAGCTACTCGAAGGACTATGACCGGCGTTCCCTTAGGGGCGCGCATAATATTTTCGGATGACCCACATAAAGGAGGAGAGGACATGATGCTCGATTGGAATGATTATCATAAGCAGCTTGCATCCACGATCGCAGATATGGGCCGGATGAATCCTGATACCATCCGCGGGTATCGCGAGCTCAGCAGCGCCCCTGCGAAGCTCGGGAAGCTCGATCCCAAAACCCGCGAATTGATCGCACTGGCGGTAGGGGTCACCCGGCAGTGCGACGGCTGCATCGTTACGCATACAGATGCCGCAATCAAAAACGGGGCCACGCGGGAAGAGATCATGGAAGCGCTCGGAGTTGCCATCGCCGTGAACGCCGGGGCTGCCCTGGTATATTCGGCCAGGGTCATGGATGCGTACCTCGCAAAGAAAGCTTGATCCGCACCCGAAATAACCAAACGATCCTGAGAACATCCAGCCAGTTGTTCAGCACCGCCGCTGAAAAACGCAGGGGTTAATTTATCAATAGGTCAAATAGGAATAAACGATATAAAAGATGTTTATTATGAATGATATGAAAGTGTCGCGCCCGTTGCCTCATAATTAAATGTTACCGGAAGGGATGTAGAAATATGTGTGTTGGTTTCAGGGTTTGAAGATTCTT
>Ga0209415_10017794_pt1 | contig 11275 bp, 7 predicted proteins | sample PeaSoiSIISIP2007_FD_187696 | JGI IMG/M metagenome (GOLD analysis project Ga0209415, IMG submission 187696) | Peat soil microbial communities from Weissenstadt, Germany - SII-SIP-2007 (SPAdes) (version 2) | ecosystem: Environmental > Terrestrial > Soil > Wetlands > Peat | place: Germany...
AACGGCGACGGCACGTTCACGGACGTCACCGCAAAGGCCGGAGTGGCCGATGAAGGCGGATGGTCCACCAGCGCCGGATGGTTTGACTACGACAAAGACGGCTGGCTCGATCTCGTTGTTACGAATTACATCGTGTGGACTCCTCAAACGAATCTCTGGTGCGGAGAACGCCGTCCCGGTTACCGCTCTTACTGCAATCCGGGCAACTACAAAGGCCAGAAAACCAAGCTCTATCACAACAATCATGACGGAACTTTCACCGACGTAAGCGATTCCTCCGGCGTCGGCAAACCCGAATCGAAAGGCATGGGCGTCGTGCTCGCCGACTTCAACAACGACGGCTGGCCCGATATCGCCATCGCCAACGACACCTGGCCCAATTTTCTTTTCCTCAACAAACACGACGGAACTTTTCAGGACGTCTCGCTCGTATCCGGTTTGGCCGCCAGCGAAGACGGCCGCTATGAAGCTGGCATGGGCATCGATGCCGCGGACGTGGACGGCGACGGCTGGCTCGATGTTTACGTCACACATCTGGATTTCGAATTGAATCGTCTCTACCACAACAATCACGATGGAACGTTCGACGACTACACTTATCGCTCTGGCATCGGCAACAAAGCCATCCTCTTCAGCGGCGTCTCCATGAAGTTTCTCGATTACGACAACGACGGCTGGGAAGATATCGTGCAACTAAATGGCGCCATGCTGGACAACGTTCAGCTTTATCACAGCGAAGTCAGCTACAAGGAACCCTTGCTCATGTTCCACAATTTAGGAAAGGGCCAGTTTGAAAAAGTTTCTGATGCCCTCGGCCCTGACTTCTCGCGCCCCATCGCCGGACGCGGCATCGCCACCGCCGACTACGACAACGACGGCGATATCGATATCGCCATCAATAATCGCGGCGATTATCCCGAACTACTTCGCAACGACGGCGGCAACCAGAATCACTGGCTCGAAGTTCTGCTGATCGGAACGAAGTCGAATCGCGACGGCATAGGCGCTTCGCTCAAACTCACTTCGGAAGGATTCGTTCACGTCCAACAGTCGAAGGGCGGCATGAGCTACATGTCCGCAAGCGATCCGAGAATTTTCTTCGGTCTCGGCAAACGCACAAAAATTGAATCGCTGGAGATCACTTGGCCGAGCGGCCAAATCGACAAGCTGACGAATCTCCCCGCCGACCGAATCATCGCCGTAAAAGAAGGCGTCGGCATCGTGCCACGCTCGTTCCCCAAAATAGCGCAAAAGACGACGGGCCAATGAAACTCCGGTACCCAATTTGTCCGGCACCCTTAGCTTTCCACTTGGACCATTTTTCGCCACGGCTATCCCTAGACTGGACAAATCACCGGCCATGAATCTCTTTCGCCGCCGCTTCCTCGGCTCTTCCTCGGTCCTTCTCGGTACTGCTCTTCTGGACGCGCTTATAAGTCCACTCTGGAAATGGAAACGCTCGCTGCTCCTCGAAACTTCTGAAGCTTCGGTTCTTCAAACGCCGAAGCCAGGCACTTCCGCTCCGCCGCCGGCAACCTCGCCTGTCGTTTTCGTTGACGTGGCCAAGGAAGCCGGCCTGAATTCTCCAAACGTTTGGGGTGGCGTCGATCAAAAAAAGTACATCATCGAAGCCAAAGGCAGCGGCCTCGCCTTTTTCGATTACGACAACGACGGCTGGCTCGATATCTACCTGACGAACGGAACGCGCTTCAACACCGACTGGCCCGTAGGCAAAGCTCCCACGTCTCATTTGTACAAAAACAATCGCGATGGAACTTTCACTGACGTCACGGACAAATCCGGCCTCGCCCGCACCGGCTGGCAAACCGGTGTCTGCGTGGGTGACTATGACAACGATGGCTGGGACGATCTTTTCTGCTGTTTCTGGGGACACAACATTCTGTTTCACAACAACGGCGACGGGACGTTTATCGACCTCGCGCGAAAAGCGGGTGTCTATAACGAAGAAATCCGCTGGGGCGCCGGCTGCACGTGGCTCGATTACGACCGCGATGGCTTTCTCGACCTCTTCGTCTGCAACTACATCAAGCTCGATCCGAAAAATACTCCTTCACCAACAGAGCCTCCCGTCTGCCAGTGGAAAGGCATTCCCACCATGTGCGGCCCGCGCGGCCTTCCCGGCGATACCAACGTTCTCTATCACAACAACGGCGACGGCACGTTCACCGATGTTTCGGCAAAGGCCGGCATCTTGAAAACCGGCCCGCGCTATTCGATCACTCCCGTTTCCTACGATTTCGATAACGACGGCTGGCCCGATATTTATGTTGCCGTCGATTCGCAGCCCAGCATTTTGTTCCATAACAATCACGACGGCACGTTTACCGATGTCGCCGTGATCGCCGGTTGCGCTTACAGTGAGAATGGCCACGAACAGGCCGGAATGGGTGTAGGTGTCGCCGATTACGATTGCGACGGCTGGTTCGATATTTTCAAAACCAATTTTGCCGACGATACCTGCAACCTGTACCACAACAACGCCGATGGCACTTTCAGCGACGTTACGTTTTCTTCTGGAATCGGAATCAACAATCAGTATGTCGCCTGGGGCTGCGGGTTCGTCGACTACGACAACGATGGCTGGCAGGATTTAATCCAGGTCAACGGACACGTTTATCCCGAAATTGAGGGCCACGAGACCGGCCAGACTTTCAAAAATCCTCGCCTCGCCTACAAAAACCTCGGCGACGGGCGCTTCAAGGACGTTTCCGCCGATATGGGGCCCGGCATCAGCGAACGCTTCTCCAGTCGCGGCGCCGCCTTCGGCGACTACGACAACGATGGCGACATCGACGTCTTAATTTTAAACATGAACGATTTGCCTTCTCTACTTCGAAACGATGGAGGCAACAAGCAGAATTGGATCAAGATAAAATTGGTCGGAACGAAATGTAATCGCACCGCGATTGGTGCTCGCGTTCGCGTTGTGACCGGCAAGCACGCGCAAATGGATGAAGTCCACAGCGGCACTAGCGTCATGTCGCAAAGCGACTTGCGCCTGCATTTTGGCATCGGAAAAGCGCAAAAAGTGGATCTTATCGAAGTGAAGTGGCCCACCACACAGAAACTGGAACGCTTCGCGCAAGTCGTCGCCAACCAGATTCTTACCATCCGCGAAGGCAGCGGCATCGTCTCGGCAATCAAACCCAAAAGCAAATAGCAAAGACAAATAGTTTGTCCAGATTCTTTAGCGAGGTGGGGTAGCCGTGGGCTGATCCTTCAAAATAATCAAGAACTGTCTAAGCTCTCGCCGCTCGCGCTCTCTTTCTGCGGCTTCTGCCTTTTCGATTTCCTGATAAGTTCCGAATTCCTGTTGCGCTTTCGCTTTGTCGCCTGTTCGTTGATAAATCATTCCCAGCTCGCGATGCGCTTCGCCCAGCCGCGGGTTAACACGAATTGCGTTCTTGTAATCGCGAATGGCTTGCTCGAAATCCCCCCGCGCGGAATGTAGCATTCCGAGCTGCAGGTACGCTTCGTCGAGCTCCGGATCGATGACAACTGCTTTTTCAAGCAGAGTCTCCGCATGTGCCCGGCCCGCCGGATCTTCCGATCCCTTTTCGCGTTTCCAAACGCTTACCGCGTAATAAAAATTGGCCAAAGCATTTCCCGGCTGCTCCTGCGCGAATCGCGCGAGTTTCTCATCGCTGCATGGGAGCGGCGAGGGAGACGTCTTTTCTATTTTGCCGAGGAAGAGGTAGGGAGCCGGGTCTGCCGGCTGCAAGTCCGATGCTGCACACAAGGACCGGGCCGCTTCCTCCAAGGAGCCACTTGCGTAAAGAGCCGCGCCAAGCCCAGCGCGCATTCTTGCGGACTTCGGATGCGCGCTGGACCCGCGCGTAAATACCTCCACCGCCGGCTCGGCAGCCTTATGCAACAGAAGCTCCGTCCCCCATTCGAAATAATTCTGCTCGCTGGGATCCATGCGAGCGGCGTGCTCGTATTCCTTCACCGCTTCCAGAGGTTCGTTCAACCGTTCATCAAGTTCGCCTAGCAACCGATGTCCTTCCGCGTCGTCTGCAATCGCAAGCGTTTTGCGAACCTCCTGACGCGCCCCGGAAAAATCGCCTTTTTCTCTGCAAGCCAGAGCCGTGTCGTAGCGCTTACTCGAACCGCCAACGGGCGCCGCTGCCGGTTCGCTGGATTTCAGTGCGGACGTTTCCTTGGCAAGCGATTCGCTGGTCTTAGAGCTAGCCGCAGAGCCATGGAGGCCAAGATTGCTCCAATCCGTTACTCCCGCCACCGTGAAATTCGGCTCGTCTGTGAATTCCATGCCGCCGGGCGAAGCTTTCGCGGAAGGCTGTGACGAGGAGGGCGCGTTAGCCTCCGGCGCCGACTGCAGCACCAAATCAACGTGCTTTCGCTCCCCAAGCGACAAAACCAGCGAGTCAATGCTTGCATCGCGCCATCCAGGTTTTGCCACACGCACCACATATGTTCCGGCGTGCTCTACTGGAAGCATGAAAGCCCCGGCCGCGTTCGTTCTAGTCTCGACTTTGGTCGAGCTGCCCTTCTCTTCAAGAAAAACAATTGCAAGGGCGACTGGGTTGCCAGCCGTATCCCGAACCGTACCCTGCACTATGCCGTCGCCGGAGTGTTGTGGGAGACGGTCTTGCCCGGCAGCTGGCGCGTTTGAAAAATTCATCAGGATGGCAACTGCAATCGCGAGACACGTGCCGGCTCGATTCTGTGCGCTTCCGACGGAGCGCCAAGCTCGCTGCCACCATTTCCATGGCGAAACAAACAGCCTTTCTCTTCCCGCGGAATCAAATTTATTCTTCATTCTTGTGGCCATTCTAGCCCCCGCACCAGTTGCCCGCAATCAAACTGCTGTGGACAATCCCTTGCGGCAGGCCGCGACCTCATGTACCCTCCCAGCCTTGCGAGCGCCAATTTGTCAGAAACTTGGCGGTGCGCGCTTCTCGTTGATGCGGTGTCCCTTGAGAGGTTTGCCTTCTTGAGATGCTTGGCCAGTATCACCCGGGGCGAATGCTTTGGCCGCGACGCTTCTTTTGAATGTAATTTTCTGGTAGAAAAAATCATGGCGCTGCATATTCGTCTACCGATTGGCACTGTGTTTTCTCTTCCGGGATTGATCTTGCCTAGACAAAATTAATGACAAGACGGGCGAACATCATTGAGCGGTTTCGCGCAAGATTCGGCGCGGCTCCTCACGTTTACCGCGCCCCCGGGCGCGTCAATCTGATTGGAGAACACACCGATTACAACGATGGGTTTGCTATGCCCGCTGCGATCGAGTTTTATTGCTGGGTGGGCGTCAGCCCAAGAGAGGATCGTAATCTCAGTATTTACTCCGAGGAGTTTTCCGCCGCGGCGGAAGCGGATTTGTCTTCCGCGGCGCTGCAGCCCTCGAAAACGTGGAGCGATTATCCCATCGGAGTCGCGCTTCAACTCGAGAGAGCCGGGTTTCGTCTGCGCGGTGCGAATCTCCTCATCGAAAGCGAAGTCCCCATGGGCGCGGGCCTTAGCTCATCCGCCGCAATCGAAGTCGCCACGGCGCTGGCTCTCGCCGATCAGTCCGGCTGGTCGCCTGACCGCGTCCAATTGGCGCAGCTTTGCCAGAAAGCAGAAAACGAATTCGTCGGCGCTCGTGTCGGCATTATGGACCAGTTCGTTTCCTTGCACGGCAAAGAGGACCACGCGCTGATGCTCGATTGCCGCGCGCTGACCTTTGAATCTCTCTTGATTCCCGATTCCGTCAAGCTGGTGATCAGCAACACTATGGTCAAGCACGAGCTCGCCTCCAGCGAATATAATCGTCGCCGCGCGGATTGCGAAGAAGCCGTTCGCCGCCTTTCCACCGTTCTCCCCGGAATTCGCGCACTGCGGGACGTCAGCCTCGATCAACTAGAACAGCATCGCCATTTGCTCACCGACGTCATCTATAAGCGCGCTCTTCATATCGTCACCGAAAACGTCCGCGTCCTCGACAGCGCCGAAGCGCTTCGCTCCGGCGACATCGTTCGCTTCGGTCAACGCATGGCCGAATCCCATCGCAGCCTCCGCGATCTCTACGAAGTCAGTTGCCGCGAACTCGATTTAATGGTCGATCTGGCTTACCAGCAAAAGGGACTTTTCGGCGCGCGCATGACTGGCGGCGGCTTCGGCGGCGCAACCATCAATCTTGTCGACGCTCGCTACGCCGGAGAATTTAAGGAAAAAATGGCCAAGTCCTATCAGCGCGAGACCGGCCTCATACCCCAAATTTATATTTGCCGGCCAGCCGAAGGTGCCAGCCCCGTTCCTTCTTCCGATCTCTGATTCTGCCTCAATGGCGGTTCAGCCCCTCCGAACGCAGTCGCTTCTTATGTTCTTCGCAGTGGCTACACCGTTTCCGGAGGAGTAGCCGCAATTTCGAAACTCACCTGCTGCTTGCCGAGCCGCGGATGCGTCGCTGTCAGCTTGACGGTTCCGGGCTGTTCTTTCGCTCGAATCCAGATCGCGCCGGTCCCGCCAATCAGCGCAAACGGATTGTCTCCAATAATTTCCGCAGGCCCTGCAAGCTCCAGCTTGATTGCATCGTTCGCAAATGGCCGGATGGCCCCAAATTCGTCCGTCACACGCAAAACGACGCGGGTTGCATCCGCCCCGTCCGCTTTAAGCTGCGTGTCGTCCGGCAGCAGCGCGAATTTTTGGTCGAATCCCTTACCCGATAAAATCTTTACGATCGCTTGCTTTCCGTTCAGATAGCCTTCCATCCGCAAATCGCCCCAGTCGCCGACGGCCCGGCTCAAATCAACGACAAACGGCGCATGGGGCAAGTAGGCAAAATCTGTTTTATTGGGATCGGCCTCGGCGACCAGTTTGTCCGCGATATAGAACTTCAAATGGTCACAGTTCGAACACACCACCGCCTTCGTGAATCCAATCGATTCGTCGCCGCGCGCCCAGTGGAATACCGGCTCCAGAACCACTTCGTCTGAAGGATCGCACTGCGACTTGTAAAATCCAGCAGCGGGCTTGGGCTCCCGAAAAATATCCGTCACCCCGTGGTAGCAAATTCTTTCCCCGCTACCGAAATCACCGTGGGTGTTGTAGTCAAAAGCGCACCAGCCGATACCGCCCGCGTACTGCGGATCGGAAGCAAGCTGGTTGTGAATGCGCGCGTGGCGCATGGCGTGCTCGGTCAAGCGTTCGACTTGATCGATCGTCTTTGTGGGATAAGTGTGCCCCACAAATTCCGTGTTGAGATAGCGCGGATGGTTCGGCTTTTGCAAGGGAAAACCAAAATCGTTCATCGTGAAAACGTCTTCGAGAAATTCGGAGGATTGGAAATAGCGGATCCCTCCCGTTTGCCGGGTCGCATCGAGCCGATGAGCTAAAGCATTGGTCTTCGTATAGAAATCGTGGTTGTCCCTCGATTCGTTGATGCGCACGCCCCACAAAATAATGCTGGGGTGATTCCAGTCGCGCCGGATCATGCGCGCTACGTTATCGACCGATATTTGCTGCCAGGCCTCGTCGCCAACGTGCTGCCAGCCCGGAATTTCTTCCAGCACGAGCAGTCCCATCTCGTCGCATGCGTCCAGAAAGTGCCGCGATTGCGGATAGTGCGAAGTGCGCACGATGTTGCACTTTAGATTTTTTCGCAAAATTCGCGCGTCGCTCCGCTGCGCGCGCCCCGGCATAGCCTGCCCAACGAACGGAAATGTCTGATGTCGATCGAGGCCGCGCAATTTGATGACCTTCCCGTTCAACTCGAAGCCGTGATCAGTGAACTGTGCCTCGCGAAAACCAATCCTGCGGCTGTCCTGATCGACTAGCTCCGAGCCCTTCATCAGCCCGACGTGGACCGAATACAGATTCGGGTGCTCGAGGTCCCAAACTTTGATCCCGCTGAGATTTTCGAAATGCACCGTATGAGCCATTGGCTCGCTCGCGGCCACCGACGCTGGCACACGCTGCGATGCTTTCGCCACCACCCGCTCCCCGTCGCGCAGTTCCACTTCCAGCGTCAACGCCTCGCGCGACGCTTCCGTATGCTGCAAGAAACAGTCCACATCCAAACCAGGATGCTCGCTCAGCGCGGCTTTCGGTTTCGCAAAAATGTTCTCGATAAACGTCCCCGGAACGATGCGCAGCCACACCTCGCGATAAATCCCTCCAAATGTCAGGTAATCGATTTGATGTCCAAAGGGTGGGATATCTGGCCGCTCCGTCGAATCAACGTCAACCGCCAGCACATTGTCCCCGGCGAAATCGACATGCTCCGTCAAATCGAACGAAAACGGCGCGTACCCGCCCTTGTACTCGCCAAGCTTCACGCCGTTGATCCAAACGGTGGAGGCGGTCATCACGCCTTCGAAGTCCACGAAAACGCGCTTGCCCCGAGCCTCTGCCGGCAGCCGAAAATGCCGTCGGTAAATCGAGACGAACTCATACTCCTTGTCATCGAAGCTGTGCCACGGCAGCCTGACATTCGTGTGTGGAACAACTACCCGCTCGAACCGCGAGTCGTCAAACTCCCGCCCATGCGCTCCTTCGACGAATGCTTTGTTGTAGCGCCAATTCCGGTTCATCGGATAAACCAGCCGGCCCGCTCCCGTCGCAGGCGTAGGACTCCCAGCTAAAAATCCAGGGGCAAGCGTGCCGCCCGCAATCACAGTGCTCGTTGCCTTCAAAAAATCTCTTCGATCCATGGTCTTCCTCTTCAATCCGCTCGCGAGTGAGCGACGCTAGGATTGCGCGCGCATCTTACCAGTTTCGGCGCCCCCTGTTTTTGGATTCTTCTTCTACTCCTAATCAATGGTCGCGGCCGAGGAACACCTTGACTTTTTTTGAGGGCAGGCTATTGTCGGCATTCGTGTGCATCGGACTGCGGAAAGTGGAGATAACCAAAGTGAAACAAATGTTGCAGAAGTGGGAATTGCCTCGGATGCCGTGTCTCCTGTGCGCAAGTTTGTTCGCTGTCGCCACGGCCTTTGGCCAGGCGCAAAAAACCGTTAGCAAAACCTACGTACTGAAAGCATCCCGCATGTTTGACGGAAAAAGCGATGCGCTGATGAAACCCGGCATTGTCGTCGTGACAGACGGAAAGATTATTGGAATAGGCGACGGCGTTGCTGTTCCAGCCGGCGAAGAGATCATCGACCTCGGTGATGCAACACTGCTTCCGGGATTTATCGACGCGCACACCCACCTCACAGGAATGTACGGCGAAGATTACAAACAGAGCGCGCTGGATTACCTTCAGAAACCGATTGCCGAGCAAGCGCTGGACGCCAGCGCCAACGCGCGAGTCACGTTGATGGCTGGCATCACCACGGTTCGCGACGTCGGCTCCTCGGACTACGTGGACGTCGGCTTGCGAAACGCAATTCGCGATCGCGTCCTTCCCGGCCCTCGCATGTTGGTCTGTGTCCACGCTTTAGGCTCTACTGGCGGCCATTGCGACGATTCAGGCGGCTATCGAGCCGGTCTCTTCGGGCACGAGGCGGGCCCCCTCGATGGCGTCATCAACGGCCCCGATCAGGCGCGTTACGCCGTGCGCCTCGATCACAAGTACGGCGCGGACGTAATCAAAGTCTGCGCGACTGGCGGCGTCCTTTCCCTCACCGACGACGTGGACACCCCGCAACTCACGCAAGAAGAGTTGAACGCCATCGTCGATGAAGCCCATGCTCTGCGCCGCAAGACGGCAGCGCACGCTCACGGTGCGGAAGGTGCCAAGCGCGCCATTCGTGCCGGCATCGACTCCATCGAGCACGGAACCTTTCTCGATGACGAAGCTCTCGACATGATGAAGCAGCGCGGCACCTACCTCGTCCCCACCCTGATGGCTCCGCATGGCATTCAGGAACAAATCGACAAAGGCACTTATATTCCGCCGCCGATTTTAGCGAAGGCGAAAGCCGCCATTGCGTCCGGTCATCAAATGTTTCAAAAAGCGCTAGCCAAGGGCGTCAAAATTGGCATGGGCACGGATGCCGGCGTCTATCCGCACGGTCGCAACACAGAAGAGTTTCACCTTATGGTCGATCTGGGAATGAAACCGATCGACGCCCTGAAGTCGGGAACTTCCGCGGGCGCCGAGTTGCTGGGAATAGCCGACAAAATCGGAGCGCTGGAGGCAGGTAAACTCGCGGATATAGTGGCGGTGCCGGGCGATCCAGTGGAGAATATCCGCCAGACCGAACACGTCTTCTTTGTCATGAAGGAAGGCGTGATTTACAAAAATGATCGCGGGACGGCGGCGCACTAGCGTTAAACTCCGCCTTACACTTTCCGCGAACGAAGGAACTTTCATGGCTAATCTTCACAACACCGTTGCATCAGACTTCGCCTGGTACTACGAATTCATTGCGGCTCACCTTCACAAGTGGGTCGATCCGCTAACGCAAGAGCAGTTCTGGCACAACCCGTTCAAATACGGCAACAGCGTCGGCCACCTGACTCTGCACCTCACGGGCAATCTGAATTACTACATCGGAGCACGAGTAGCCGCGACCGGATATGTTCGCGATCGCGACCGGGAATTTACCGAAACCGCAAAACCGGACAAAGCCAAAGTGCTGCAGGCCTTCGATCAAGCCATTGCAATGGTTGCGTCCGCGGCGAGGAAACAAAAGCCGGAAGATTGGATTGCACCTTATTCAGCCGAACTCGAACCTGAAGCCGCGGAACGCTTCATGATTTTTCTCCGATGCGCGGGGCACGCTTACCATCACGTTGGACAAATTATTCTCCTGACCAAAGAGCTGGCACGAGAAGCAGAACCGCAATCTGCATCTGCCTGAGCGGATTCGCTGGAAAAGATGTCCCATAGGCAGAATCTGGAGCGCTTGTGCTGTACAGGGAGATGTCGAAGACCAAAGCGGCATTCCTGGTCTCTCTCTCCGGTCTTGCGGCCGTTATTTCTGCGCTCGGTTTGCATGGCTGGCATATATACCTGGCGCTGTCTTTCATTGGTATCGGGCTATTCATCGGATTTTTCCGTTGGACGCGGAAACACTGAACGATTGAATTCAGAACGAATCTTGGAGAGCAAAACAATGCGCAAGACATCTTGGACTGCTGTGTTTCTGACGATGATCTGCTTGCTAAGCGCGCGAGTCTTTGCTCAGCAACCGACTCCTGCTACCGCGGCTGCCACTTCCACGACGCCGACGATCGACCAATCGCTCGAGATGAAAGGCGCGTTCAGCCCGGAAATCGCTCCCGACGGAAAGCGCGTCGTCTACGAAGTCACGCGGACCAATTGGGACGACAACGTCTTCGAGCGCGATCTGTGGATTGC